>ENA-OSJC01000002-OSJC01000002.1-marine-metagenome-genome-assembly--contig:-NODE-2-length-379474-cov-6.569011_pt1 | contig 379474 bp, 407 predicted proteins | sample MGYA00237885_ERZ534234 | MGnify/ENA primary metagenome ERZ534234 (study PRJEB26413, sample SAMN06343907) | marine metagenome | isolation source: coastal waters | place: Atlantic Ocean: West Antarctic...
GTTAGCAAATGCAGCTCATCATCAGACAGTACAAGCTGCTGCTCAAGTTGATGCAGCTATGATTGCTGATCTTCGCTTATAATATAAGCTAAGATTTTTTATAAAAATACCCCTTAATTGGGGTATTTTTTTGTCTGAAATAAAGTTAATAATTTTCTAAAATTGATGGATAATTAATTACTATATTATTTTTTTTAAACCTTTTTTATGCCCAGCTCCAGTTTTTGCCATCTACACTGTCAAAGTGAGTTTTCAGTTGTTAATTCTCTAATACGTATACCTAAATTAATCGATAAAGCGGTTGAATTAGGCATGGATAGTTTGGCATTAACGGATGAATCTAACTTATATGCTGCGGTTAAGTTTTATCAAAAAGCAATGTCTGCTAATATTAAGCCAATTTTTGGTGCGCGTATAAATGTTGCAGATGAAGAAGGTGAGTTTTATTCTGTCTTATTACTATGTCAAAATCACCAAGGTTTTTTAAATTTATCAGAACTTATTTCTTTGTCTTATATGCAAGAGCAGTCTATAGAGGGCGTCTCTATTAGTGAAGTACAATTAGAAGCATATAACGAAGGCTTGATTTTAATTGCTAGCGCTGTTTATAGTGATGTTGCAAAAAATCTACTCAGTAATAAAATTTTAGAAGCACAGCAAAAAGCCAGTCATTGGAAAAATATTTTTGATAGTCGTTATTATCTTAGTGTGCAAAGAACATCTAGAGAATTTGATGAGCGCCACCTGCATTTGTGTATTAATTTAGCATTGGAATTAGATATTGCTGTTGTCGCTACTAATGATGTCCAATTTCTTGTTAAGAATGATTTTGATGCCCATGAGGCGCGTATTTGTATCTCACAAGGTGGCTTATTAGATGACGCACGTCGTGTGAGTCACTATTCTAATCAACAGTATTTAAAGTCAGATGTACAAATGCAAGAGTTGTTTTCTGACTTACCTGAGGTTCTTGAAAATACACTACAAGTTGCCCAACGTTGCAATGTTCACTTTGAGCTTCATCAAAAAAATCACCTGCCAGATTTCCCAATTCCAGAAGGCTTAAGCATTACTGAGTTTTTTACGCTTGAATCTGAGCGTGGCCTAGATTCTCGCCTACAAGGGCTTGAGGTTGATAAGGCGGAGTATGAAGCTAGGCTTAAGTTCGAGCTAGACGTTATTATTCAAATGGATTTTTCGGGTTATTTTCTTATTGTGGCAGACTTTATTCAGTGGTCAAAAGATAACGATATTCCAGTCGGCCCTGGTCGAGGTTCGGGCGCAGGCTCTTTAGTGGCTTATGTATTAGGTATTACCAATGTCGACCCTATTAAGCATGAATTACTCTTTGAGCGATTTTTAAACCCTGAACGAGTTTCAATGCCAGATTTTGACATTGACTTTTGTACAGATCGACGTGATGAAGTTATTGATTATGTTGCTAAAAAATATGGCCGTGAAAAAGTGTCACAAATTATTACTTATGGCACCATGGCTGCTAAGGGAGTTGTGCGCGATGTCGGACGTGTACTTGGCCATCCTTATGGTTTTAGTGATAAATTATCTAAGCTTATTCCAAATGATTTAAAAATGACATTAGATAAAGCGCTAATGCCAGAATCTGAAGGTGGCTCGGACGATTTACTTGCACGCTACGGCTCGGAAGAGGCAGTCACTAATTTAATTAATCTATCTAAAAAATTAGAAGGTGTAGTAAGAAATGTTGGTACACACGCTGGTGGTGTTGTTATTGCGCCTAGTAAGATTAGTGATTTCTGTCCTGTTTATAAAGGTTCGGGTGAAGATGATGGCGTGGTTTCACAGTTTGATAAAGATGATGTCGAAGCGGTTGGCTTAGTAAAGTTTGACTTTTTAGGTTTGTCTAATTTAACAGTTATCCATAAGACTATCAAAATGATTGAGGCCAAAGGCTTAAGTGATGAGAAAATTGACCTTGATAGTCTGCCACTCGATGATAAAAAGGTTTATGAGCTTTTACAGCGTTGTGATACCACTGGAATTTTTCAGCTGGAATCTGATGGTATGCGTAGTTATTTAAAAAAACTCCAGGCGGATAATTTTGAAGATATTGTTGCCATGCTAGCCCTATATCGCCCAGGTCCACTTGATGCTGGTATGGTAGATGACTACATTAATGTAAAGCATGGTGCTCAAGTTAAATATCCGCATCCAATGTTAAAAGAGATTCTTGCGCCAACAAATGGCGTGTTTTTATACCAAGAACAAGTGATGAAATCTGCTCAAGTTATGGCAGGCTATTCACTGGGTGGTGCGGACTTATTACGTCGTGCTATGGGCAAAAAGAAAGTAGAAGAGATGGATCGTCAGCGTATTGTTTTTGTGGAAGGTGCTGCTGAAAAAAATATTGAAGAGAAAAAAGCAAATGAAATTTTTGATCTGATTGATAAATTCTCAGGGTATGGATTTAACAAATCACACTCTGTTGCTTATGCTTATGTGTCTTACCATACAGCTTGGTTAAAATCTCACTATCCAGCGCCTTTTATGGCTGCAGTGTTGTCAGGCATGATGGATGACACGGATCGAGTATCGTTTACAGTGAGTGAAATTCTTAAAATGGGGTTAAAAGTGAATAGTCCTAATGTGTGTGAATCTGATTATCAATTTAGCATTGCAGATGATAAAACAGTTGTTTATGGCTTGGGTGCTATCAAAGGTGTAGGTGAAGCTTTAGTTGAAAGAGTTATGGCAGAGCGTCAGGCAAATGGTGTTTTTAAAAATTTGTTTGATTTTTGTTTTAGAATCGAAAAGCGCTATTTGAATAAACGCGCACTAGAGGCATTAATTTATAGTGGTGCATTAGATGTATTTGACGTTTCAAGAGCAAGTTTGATTAAGACTTACCCAGTAGCTGTCAAACAAGCAGAACAACGTCAAAATGATCATTCTAGTGGCCAGAGTGGTTTATTTTCTATTGTTGAGGAGCATGTAGAATATGAGATTCATTATTCGAATGCCCCTGATTTTTCTTTCCGAAAACGCTTACAATTAGAAAAAATGGTCATGGGTTATTATTTTTATGACCATCCAACCGATGAATATAAGGCGGATATCAAACATATAAATGCCATATTACCTTCTGAAATACGCTTTAGGAACAATAAAGATGTGCGTGTATTAGCGCTAATTTCTGAACTACGCTATCGCCCTACTCGTAAAGGAGGGCAGATCGCTATTGTTGCTGTTGAAGATGGCCATACTTTACTCAATGCTGTTGTTTTTTCAAAATCTCTTGGCGAGGTCAGCGATAAATTGATTGTGGACAATGTGGTGATTATTTCAGGCAAGATTCAGCGAGATGATTACCGAGATGGTTGGCAGGTTATTGTTGATAAGATTGAAGATATTAATGAAGTGAAAATGAATTATGCTAAAGGCTTTGAAGTTAAGCTTGATGAGCGTCACCAATCAATATTCCCTGAACTATATCAAGTATTAGCAGAGCACAAGGGAATATGCCCAGTTAAAATTTCTTATAGTACTAAACGATTAAAAGGCAGTGCGGCATTAAGCAAAGAAGTTAGCGTTAATCCAGAGCAATCTTTAATAGATGCGATTAATGCATTAACTCAGACACAGGCTAGCAAGATTCATTATCAATGATTAATTATAGTCTCAATAAATTTATTAAGGATGACGCCATACCAAGATAGTTTAAGTTTTGCCTAAAAAAGGTTCAGACACTTGAAAGTTTAAGCTTGATTTTTGGCTAGATTTTTGAGGTAGAGTATGAATTGTTCCAACAACACTAATTGGCTTATTAAAAAATTTTTCATCGATGTCTGGATGCAGTATAAGTTTGGAAAATACACCCATCCAGATAAATCCAATAATAAAGAATATTAAATTGATAGAAAAGAGTTTATATCGCTTAAAGGTAGTAAAAACAAACAATAATAGGGCGATAAGCAGAGCTATTTCTAACGTGGACAATGCGAGGGTATTTTAAAGCGAAAATATCAGAATTCCAAAGAGTAAATTTAGCGCCTAAATGATCATAATTATAAATTAAATTTTCATTTTTTTTTAGTTTGCATATTTTTAAGTTTATGGTTATCTAATATAACGTGAAACCCTTGATTTAAGGCGTGAAACACATTGAGTTTTCCTCCAATATGTTTTTAAAATGATTAATGAGTGTTTTCTAATATTATAGTTTTAATTATTTTTATATAACTAATTGATTTTTAACGATAAATTTTAACTGATTAGTTTTTATTCAAAACCATAAAAAAGTGCAATCTATCAACGTTTTTGATACTTTTCAAGGAGATATTAACAGAGTTATCCACAGCTTTGTGAGTAACTTTAATGGGTGTTGATTTAACGGTGTTTTTTGGCGTTTATAAGAACTCTTTAATGAAGATAGTAAGTATATTTTTTGCAATCTTAGTTTTGCTATTTTTAGCGATATGTTTTTGTTGTTTTTGACTGATAAAAATTACTTGATTTTCGTCAGAATTAAAGCCAATTTTTGAATTTGAAACATCATTTAAAATAATGACCTCACAACCCTTGTTATTTAGCTTTAATTGAGCATTTTCGAGAGTACTTTGCGTCTCAGCAGCAAAGCCAATGCACAAAGGTTTTTTCTCAAGATTACAAACATTAGCAAGGATATCCTTATTGGGAATTAGCTCTAAAACAAGATTGTTGCCATTTTTTTTGATTTTTTGATTAGAAGGCTCTTTAACAAAATAATCACAAACAGCCGCACAAGAAATAAAGATATCGCAATGATGAATGTCTTGCATGACACATTCATACATTTGCTGAGCACTCAGTGTTTGGATGTTATTCGCTTTATCATTAAGCGGTATGTTGATATTTCCATAAACACAAGTTACTTGAGCCCCCATTTCAATACAGGTATCAACCAAAGCCATTCCCATCTTGCCACTTGAATGGTTAGAGATAAATCGAACAGGATCAATCGGCTCAAGCGTTGCACCAAGAGTAATAATAATACGTTTACCGCTAAGCTGCGTTGTTTGAAACTGCTTAGCAATTTGGTTGGCAATATCGATAGACTCTGGCAATCTGCCAAGACCCATATCGCCACAAGCTTGAGAGCCTGAGTCTGGAATGATAACACCAGCACCACGAGACTTTAATAAAGCTAGGTTAGCTTGTAAGGCATCAGATTTGTACATTTGTTGATTCATAGCAGGTGCAATAATAAGTATTGCATCACTGGCTAAAATGACACTACTGAGTAAATCAGATGCTTTGCCAGATGCCATATTTGAAATCATGTTGGCACTTGCTGGAGCGATAAGTATGCAGTCAGCCCATTTTGCTAACTCTATATGTCCCATGGATAGCTCAGCTTCTTTATCCCATAAATTATGATGAACTTTATTTTTTGAAATAGATTGAAGTGAGAGTTCGGTGATAAATTTTGATCCACCAGAAGTAAGAATAACCCGAACATCAGCACCAAGATCTTGTAAGCGTCTAACAACATCAGGCGCCTTATAGGCAGATATCGATCCACTAACACCTAGCAGAATTCGTTTATTGATTAAACTTTTAATCATTTTATTGAAGCGGTTATGCGTATATCTTGATCTATCATACGCATATCACTAATAGCTAGGTTAATTTTATCCGTCATGCTGGTTATGGATAAGTGCGCCATCGAATTAGCATCACTACCCATTAGAACTGGCGCAGTATAGATAATAAATTCATCAATGAAATTACTTTGAATCATTGCACCTGTTAAGCCTGGACCCGCTTCTAATAAGACAGTATTGATACCCTGACCGCCAAGCTGTAATAAAACATCTTCAAGGTCAATTTTCCCTGCTGAGTTAAGCTTAGCATTGTTAGCATTGAATATTTGAGTCGGTGTATCTATTGAAAAAATATTAAGTGTTTTATCAATAATCTGATTTCGTGAATCAATAATGATACGAATAGGAGAGGTATCTACGCCATTGAGACGAACAGTCATAGAAGGGTTATCTGAAAGAATTGTTCCAGAGCCAGTCATAATAGCTTGGTTTTGAGATCGAAGCTTTTGTGCATCAACTCGAGCACTGGGGCCTGTAATCCATTTACTTTCACCAGAGTGCATGGAAGTTTTTCCGTCAAGACTCATGGCAATTTTACAAGTGACAAAAGGAATGCCTGTTTTCATGCGCTTGATAAAGCCACGATTAAGCTGTTGCGCTTGTTGCTCTAGTAGGCCAACTTCGACTTCAATACCTGAATTTCTAAGCATGGCTAAACCTTTACCATTAACTAGTGGATTAGGATCGAGCGTTGCAATGATTACTTTACTAACACCAGAATTAATAACAGCTTGTGCACAAGGTGGAGTTTTTCCCTGGTGTGAGCAAGGCTCTAAAGTAACATAAAGGGTTGCATCTTTAGCCTGATGGTTAATTTGCTCAAGAGCATTAATTTCCCCGTGAGCTTCACCAAAGGTTTGATGATAGCCCTGAGCAATAATATTACCTTCTTTTTCAATCACACAACCCACCATAGGATTGACACCAACACCTTGCATTCCTTGACGTGCAAGTTTGAGCGCCAAGTCCATATTTTGAATGTCATTTAATGAAAAAGTTGTCACAATATTTCGGATATAATTACTTGATTGATTAAACATATTTTACCTAGGAGAAGTGACATGGATGAACAGAAAAAACAAGCGTTAAAGGTGGCTCTATCGCAAATTGATAAGCAGTTTGGCAAGGGTTCGGTCATGTTTTTAGGTGATGAAGGTGCTCAAACAGATATTGAAGCTGTTTCAACAGGTAGTTTAAGTTTAGATATAGCACTTGGAATTGGTGGCTTGCCAAGAGGTCGAGTAGTTGAAATTTATGGCCCAGAGTCTTCTGGAAAAACGACACTAACATTACATGTTATTGCTGAAATGCAAAAGTTAGGTGGCACTGCTGCCTTTATTGATGCTGAGCATGCACTAGATCCACAATATGCTAAACGTTTAGGTGTTAACACGGATGATTTGCTAATCTCTCAACCGGACACAGGTGAGCAGGCATTAGAAATTACCGATATGCTAGTTCGATCAGGCAGTGTTGATATCGTGGTGATAGATTCAGTTGCAGCATTAACACCTAAAGCTGAAATTGAAGGAGAAATGGGTGCATCACACATGGGTTTACAAGCTCGATTAATGTCTCAAGCGCTAAGAAAGCTCACTTCAAATATCAAGAAAACAAACACCATGGTCATCTTTATTAACCAATTACGTATGAAAATTGGTGTAATGTTTGGTAATCCTGAAACGACAACAGGCGGTAATGCTTTAAAGTTTTACGCTTCAGTACGTCTTGATATTCGTCGTATTGGCGCTATTAAAAAAGGCGACGAAATCTTAGGTAATGAAACCCGTGTTAAGGTGTTAAAAAACAAAGTAGCACCTCCATTTAAGCAAGCAGAGTTTCAAATTCTCTACAATGAAGGAATTTCACTAGAAAGTGAAATCATTGATTTGGGTGTGAATTTGGGCTTTGTTGAAAAAGCAGGTGCTTGGTACAGTGTAGATGGTGAAAGAATCGGTCAAGGTAAGGATAACTCACGTGACTATCTTAAAGAACATCCAAAGTTAAGTAAAAGTATTGAAACTAAAATTCGCGACAAGCTGATGAATGACAACGCTGAGAAAAAGTAGAGAAGAATGTTATTCTGGTGCGATGCGTATGCTTGTCAGGCGCGAGCATTCAACGCTTGAACTAAGTCATAAACTAAAAAACAAAGATTTTGATCAAGACGATATTGATTCTGTTATTGCTTCATTGATACAAAAAGATTACCAAAGTAATGAGCGCTTTACCACTGAATTCATTCAAATGCGTTTTAACCAAGGTAAAGGCCCGATTAAAATTAGGCTTGATTTAAAGCAACGAGGGATTGATAAATTTGATTTATCTGGGTTTGATTTTTATGCGTTAGCATATAAGATTCGAGAGCGAAAATTTGGCCAGTCAGTGCCAAGTGATTTTAAAGAAAAAGCTAAGCAACAGCGGTTTTTACAGTCAAGAGGATTTAGTTTTGAGCACATCAACCAGTCATTTAAAAACGCATAAATTACTCTCCATGCGCTCACCTTTGTACATCAAGTATCCAAATGGAGAGGTGAGGGTTATTGAGAATTTATTCGAACATCCAAAAGGCGTGTTGTATTTTGAATTATTTTGGGAAAAGGATCCTCAATATTGTATTCATTTGATTGAAGGTAGTATTACTGGAGATGGACCGTGGAGAGTGGGAGAATGCTCTTTCCATATTTTAGGCTGCAACCATACGCATCCAACCATGTGTGAAATGCATTCTTTTTGGCAGCAACAACTACTCCAAGACCCTGCACAGTTTCGATCTACAGAAGTAGTTGAAATTGCTTTAGAAAAAGGCGCTATTGTGCCTGAAAATCACCCAATGAATGATGAACGTTACTAAAAAGCAAACACAAGCTTACGATTTTAAAACTCAAGATATTAAAGTATTAAAAAAACTTTTGCCATACTTACTGGCGATGCGAACTCGTGTCATTCTAGCGACGTTATTTTTAATATCAGCTAAGCTTGCAAATGTAGCTGTTCCAATTATTCTCAAAGAGATTGTTGATTCATTGGATCAAACCAATATCGTTCTAGTTTTGCCTTTAGGTCTGTTATTTGCTTATGGATTATTGAGATTATCTAGCTCATTTTTTAATGAACTTAGAGATGCAGTTTTTGCTAAAGTGCGTTACCACGCCATGCATCTAATTGCATTGGGTGTGTTTAAGCATCTACATACGTTGGATTTATCATTTCACTTGGATCGACGCATTGGTGGCATCACTCGTGACATTGATCGAGGTACGCAAAGTGTCTCTACTTTGTTGTCTATTTTTGTCTTTAATATCTTGCCCTCATTTTTTGAAATTTGTTTAGTTATTGGTGTATTGTGGATTAATTACGATGTATTTTTTGCTGGAATTTCTCTAGCGACTGTTGTGTTTTATATTGGCTTGACGCTTGCAATTACAACTTGGAGAATGAAGTATCGTTATCAAATGAATGACATGCAATCTGAAGCTAATACCAATGCAGTGGATAGTTTGATTAACTATGAAACAGTTAAATATTTCAATAGAGAAGAATTTGAAGTAAGTCGTTATCAAGATACCATGGGTCGATGGGAAGAGGTGGCCACCAAGAGTTTTACCTCCATGACAGCGCTTAACTTTATTCAAGGAGCGGTTATTGCCGTTGGCGTAACAATAGTGCTTATTATGGCCGCACAAGGCGTAGTAGATCAGTCATTAAGTTTAGGCGATATGATTATGATCCAGGCTTTGCTACTACAACTATTTATGCCACTAGGATCATTAGGAATAGTTTATCGACAAATTAAGCACAATTTTATCGATATGAATAATATGTTTAATCTATTAGATAAACGACCTTTGGTTACCAGTGCTAAGGATGCGCCAGTGCTTAAATTTAATGAGGGTAAGATTGAGTTTAAGGATATTTCATTTGCCTATCCAGGTAAAAATCCAGTGCTGAAAAATATAAGTTTTGATATTAATCCTGGGCAAAAAGTTGCTATTGTAGGGTCTTCAGGATCAGGAAAATCAACCTTAGCCAAACTATTATTTAGATTTTATGATGTGACTTCCGGTGAGATATTAATTGATAGTCAAAATATAAAAGATTTAAACCAGCATTCTGTGCACTCTGTAATGGGTGTGGTTCCTCAAGATACCGTTATGTTTAATGAAAGTATTTACTATAATATTGCTTACGGAAAGCAAGATGCAAGTGAAGCGGAAATTAAAATAGCAGCTAAACTTGCCTTTATCGATAAATTTATTGAACAGTTGCCCGATCAATATAATACATTGGTCGGTGAGCGAGGTCTTAAACTATCCGGTGGTGAAAAGCAACGTTTAGCAATTGCCCGAGTTTTGTTAAAAAATCCGCCAATTTTAATTTTTGATGAAGCGACTTCTGCGCTAGATTCTTATTCAGAAAAGATGGTGCAAAAAGCTTTAAACTCTTTAAGTAAGCAGCATACAACTTTGGTTATCGCACATCGATTATCAACCATTGTCGATGCAGATAAAATTATTGTTTTGGGCCAAGGTGGTATTTTAGAAAGTGGCTCTCATCAACAATTATTAAAAGCTCATGGAGAGTATACCAAGCTCTGGAAACTTCAAAGCGATGTTCAGCAATCCAATGATATCAATACTTAGAATTTTAATAACTCATAAATATGAAATTTGAACTAAAGAAAACACATAATAAAGCACGCCGTGGCCAGATGAGCTTTAAACGTGGAGAGGTACAAACACCTGCATTTATGCCAGTCGGAACTTATGGCACTGTTAAAGCGATGACACCAGAAGAAGTGATTGATCTTGGTGCTCAAATTATCTTGGGTAATACCTTTCATTTAGCTATTACACCGGGCATAGATGTTATTGAGGCACATGGTGATTTGCATGATTTTATGCATTGGCAGGGTCCAATTCTTACTGATTCAGGTGGTTTTCAAGTATTTAGTTTGGGCGCAATGCGTAAGATTAGCGAGCAAGGTGTTGATTTTAGATCTCCAAAAAATGGTGATAAAATCTTTATGGGCCCGGAAGAATCAATTCAGATTCAGAATAAACTAGGTTCAGATATCGTAATGATCTTTGACGAATGTACACCTTATCCTTCAGACAAGTCAACCACAGATCAATCAATGCAATTATCGTTGCGTTGGGCTAAACGCTCAAAATTAGAGCATGAAAAACTCAACAATAAAAATACTCTTTTTGGTATTGTTCAAGGTGGTATGTATGAAGATTTACGTCGTGGATCTATTAAAGAGTTAGTCAATATTGGCTTTGATGGTTATGCAATTGGCGGTTTGAGTGTTGGTGAGCCAAAAGAAGAAATGATGAAGGTACTTGATTATTTGCCTGATGAGTTGCCTATAGACAAGCCTAGATATTTAATGGGTGTGGGCACACCTAGTGATTTGGTAGAGGCAGTTGAACGCGGCATTGATATGTTTGACTGTGTTATGCCAACTCGTAATGCTAGAAATGGCTATTTGTTTACATCGATGGGTATTGTAAAAATTCGCAATGCTCACTATAGGCTTGATACAAAAACATTGGATGAGAATTGTAATTGCTACACTTGTCAAAATTACACTAAATCATATTTGCATCATTTACAACGAAAAAACGAAATCTTAAGTGCAAGGCTTAATACTATTCATAATTTATATTATTACCAAGATTTAATGTCACAAATGCGTCAAGCCATTCAAGATGAAAATTTCTCTGAATTTAAGCAAAATTTTTATCAATTACAAAATCAAACTTGATGAGTCAAAAGCTCTTATTTTTTGTTGATGAAGGTGGCTTTGAAGACTTTACATCTTTGTTCAATGAGCAGGGGTTTATGGTCGATTTTGAAGACTCTCAGCGTAAAGCAACTAAGCTTGCTAAGAAAAATACTTACCAAGTACTCGTTGCTGAATTCAGCCACAATCCTGAGTTTCGAGATAGAGTGAGTAACATAGAGTCACTGCTAGCGACTTTGGAGGGAAACTCCCCTCAAGCTAAAATTATTATTTTGTATGATGAGTTGAATCAGCCACAATTGGACCAGCTTAAAGCGCGCTATCGTATGGATGCAACTTTGAAGTTTCCAATAGACAAGAACCTATTGAGTCAACTCATTGTTTAGATGTTTATTAAAATAAACATCTAGTACTTGGCGTGCTAATGGTGCAGCTTTTGAGCTACCGCTACCTGCATTTTCAACCACAACAGAAATGGCTATTTCTGGATTTTCGATTGGCGCAAAGCCTGTAAATAAAGCATGATCTCTTAATTTTTCCTCAAGATTCTCTGCAATATAGACTTCTTCAGCATCCAGACCAAATACTTGAGCTGTGCCTGTTTTACCTGCTAGTGTGTAAGTAAGTTTGTTGTTTAATCTTCTAGCGGTACCTTTAGGCGAATAGACCACTTGCCTCATACCATCAATAACAGTTTCCCAATTTTTGATATTATTAATAGGTATTTGCTTGCTATCAGATTTTTTAAATTCAGTTATGGATTGCCCAGGTAGTTGGGTATTTTTCAATAAAGTAGGCTGAAATAACTGGCCTTTATTAGCTACCGCAGCTGTTGTAACAGCTAGTTGAAGAGGGCTAGATGTCATAAATCCCTGACCAATACCAGCATTAAGGGTTTCACCTTTGTACCAAGGTTCATTTTTATTAATTTTTTTCCAAGATTTAGAGGGTAGGATTCCTCCTTGCTCACCAGGGATATCAATGCCAGTTTTTTGGCCAAAGCGAAAAAGGTTTAAGCCATCGTGTAAATTATCAATCCCCATCTTATTAGCTAAACTGTAGAAAAATACATCATTTGATCGAGCAATAGCATCTTTTACATTAACACTACCATGGCCATTTCTATCCCAATTATGAAACTTACGCTTGACTCCGGGTAGCTGAAAGTAGCCTCTGTCAAATACGGTAGTTTTGATATCAATGGTACCTTGCTCGAGTCCAGCAAGTGCCACCATAGGCTTGATAGTAGATGCAGGTGGGTACAAGCCTTGTATAGTTCGGTTTAGTTGAGGAATGTCTTTTGAGGACTGTAGAGAGTTGTAGTTGGCGTGAGAAATACCATTAACAAACCAATTAGGATTGAAGATTGGGGTGCTAACCAACGTAAGAACCTCTCCATTCCTAGTATCAACAACAACAATAGCGCCGCGTTTTCCTTTGAGTAATTCTTCTGCCTTTTTTTGCATATCTAAATCTAAGCTAAGATATAGATTTTGTCCAGGCATTGCAGGTTTTATAATTTGAGTGTCAACGACACGTCCACTGACATTACGCTCTATTTGCTTTAATCCTGTTTGACCATGAAGTAAAAATTCATATTGCTTTTCAATGCCTACCTTGCCAACAAACAAAGTTCCGGAGTAGTTGTCTTTATCGTACAAAGCTTTGTCTTTTTTATTCATCCTCGAGACATATCCAATTGCATGCACACTAGAGGCTCCATGAGGATAAATACGACTAAAGTAAGGTTCAATATCGACACCTGGAAATTGATTACTGACCAAAAACTTTGCAACCTGGGTATCACTCAAATTAGTCTTAATGGGAATATTATGAAATTTTTGAAAACGCTTTCTATTCTTATGATATGACTTAATATCATCTTCATTAATAATGCCAGTTTTTTCAAGGCTTAATAAAGTTGTGCTAATATTACCAGCCTTTTCAGGTGTAAGTACAAGCTGATACGTCAGCTTATTGGATGCTAATACTTGACCATTTCTATCAAAAATTTTGCCTCGACTGGGTGTAATAGGTAAGGTTCGCATTTGATTGCCAAAGGACTCTTCTTGATAATACTCATAATTAACCACTTGGAGGTTGTAGATACGAGTTAATAATAGAAGAGTTAGCAACAAGATAATAATGATTGCTAACTTTAATCGAGACAACAGTAATTTGTTTTCCAGCTGTGTATTGCTAATACTTTCCATGATTACTGATGTTTAAATTTGTATAGAAAGAATCGAGCAACTGGCCAAATAAGCGCACTAGTGAGTGGTGCTAAGAGTAAATAATAGTTATCAGTAAGGCCGTGAATTAAAAAGTGCGAGAGAAAGAAAAATGCCAAATAAAGACAGCTAGATAAAAATACATAGACTTGTTGAGTACTTAGATTGGATACAGAAAAAGACTGTTTAACACTATTAATAAAAATACTAGCCACAATAAGTGCCAATGCATTTTGACCCAAAAGATCTCCTTGAAAAATATCAAGCAATACACCTAATAATAGAGCAATAAATAAACTACCTTTAACGGGAAAATGAATCAGCCAATATGTGTAAAGTAGTAACATCCAAAAAGGAGAGCTATCCAAAATAGCATCATTAAAGGGCAGGGCGCTAAGGATGAATGCAAATAGCGTTATTTTGAGTAAAAAGACATAAGGGCGTTGAATATTCATAAGTCATCCAGGATAACAACAAACTCTAAGTTATGAATTTGCTGAATAGGTTCAAGCGTGACATACATAAAAGACTCATTTTTACGATGCTCTGCATGAGTCACACGACCTACAGGATAGCCATTTGGAAATTTAGAACCAAGAGCGCTACTGACAAAAATATCATTAATTTTAATATCTGAATCAGGCTCAATGAATTTGACTAGTAGCTGATGTTTATTTTCAGCCACACCTTGGCTCATACCTTGAATACCATTACGAACATTTTTAATAGGCACAAACTGCGTTGGATCACTTGCGATTAAGATACTGGCATTGATTGGCGTGATTTGTGTAATTTGCCCTAGCACACCATTTGATCCTAGTGCTACTTGGCCAACTTTAAGATTATCATTACCACCTTTATTAATGACAATTTGTTTTTTTAATCGAGATCGAGTGACACTTTCAATACGAGCAACAGTAAAGCTATTTTTTTGTAAGGCATAACTAGATTCTAGCAAAGAATTGAGTTTTTTATTTTCCAGTGCTAGTGCGTCTACTTGTTGAAATCTAACTTTAAGCTTTAGCAGTTCGCTATTAAGGCTTTGATTATCATTAAGAAGTTGATCTTTAGAGGTGCCCTGTTCGTTAATCCATATATAAAGCTTGCTAGGCAGGCTGACAACTAAATAAATAGGAGAGATTAGAGTGGCGACACTTTGTCTTAGATGATTAAGATAAGAAAACTTATAATCAAAAATAATCAAAAAAATAGCAATAGCAATTGGGGTAAAAATTTTAAGAAAGTACATTTTCTTTACCCCAGTTGAGCAATGGTTGACTTATTCAGCAGCCAAAAAACCCATGTTGTGCTTACTGATCATATCAAGTGCAACGCCACCACCACGAGCAACACAAGTTAAAGGATCATCAGCGATGCGAACAGGTAAGTTGGTTTCCTTACTAATCAGTTTATTAAGCCCATCTAGTAATGCACCACCACCAGTAAGTACTAAGCCATTGTCAGCAATGTCTGAACTTAGTTCTGGTGGCGTTTTTTCTAGTGCCGTTCTAATAGAGCTTACAATTGTTTTAAGTGGTTCTTGAAGCGCTTCAAGGATTTCAGTATTAGTAATCTCAAAGCTCACTGGGATACCTTTGGCAACATCTCTCCCCCTGTATTCCATTTTTTTAACGACTTTAGTTTTAAAGGCAGATCCAACTTCTTCTTTAATTCTTTCTGCAGTTGCAGGGCCAATAATAATGCCATTATCTCTACGTATGTATTTTATGATCGTATCATCAAATACGTCACCACCAACTCGTAGAGAGTCAGAATACACAATGCCGTTAAGTGACATGATGGCAATCTCAGTTGTACCACCACCGATATCAATAACCATAGCACCTGATGCTTCTTCAATCGCCATACCAGCGCCTAATGCTGCTGCCATTGGCTCTTCAATAAGATACACATCTCGTGCACCAGCACCAACAGCACTTTCTTTAATAGCGCGACGCTCAACTTGAGTGGCGCCACAAGGGACACAAATAAGAACTTTTGGGCTTGGTGAGAAAAACCCAGAACTCAACACCTTGCGAATGAAGTGCTGTAGCATTTTTTCAGTGACTTTAAAGTCAGCAATAACACCATCCTTCATTGGACGAATTGCTTCAATTGAACCAGGCGTTCTACCCAACATGCTTTTAGCATCTTGACCCACTGCAATAACAGTAGCTTCCATTGAGCCTCTATCTTGGCGAATCGCCACTACTGAAGGCTCGTTTAAAACAACCTGACCATCCATATAAATGAGTGTGTTAGCGGTACCTAAATCAATTGAAAGACTTTGAGCTTTGAAAAAATCAAACATAAAAATTCCTGATTAATTATTAGTAAAATAAAAAGATATAATACTATAAATGATTAGTAAAAATACAAAAATCCTAAAGGTAGACTAACATATGAAAATTCAGCAAAAACATGTAATTAAAAGCGTCTTTAATGCGTTGCAATATATTTCTTATTACCATTCGCCTGATTTTATTCTAGCTTTGGTAAAAGCCTATGAAAAAGAAACGCATGACTCTTCTAAAAATGCTATTGCTCAAATACTAATTAACTCAAAAATGGCTGCACTTGGTCAAAGACCTTTATGCCAAGATACTGGCATTGTGAATGTGTTTGTTGAAGTGGGAATGGATGTAACTTGGGATGCAGAGCTTTCATTGGATGATATGATTAATGAAGGCGTGAGACTTGCTTTTACTTTCGAGAAAAATCCATTGCGCGCTTCAATTGTTAAAGATCCTTTATTCTCAAGAGAAAACACCAAAGACAATACTCCTGCCGTTATTCATTCAAAAATAGTTAAAGGTGATAAATTAAGCTTTACAGTTGCCGCCAAAGGTTGTGGCTCTGAGAATAAGGCTAAATTTACAGTGCTTAATCCCTCTGCCAATATTGCTGACTGGGTACTAAGTATGATTCCAAAAATGGGAGCAGGTTGGTGCCCACCCGGAATTATTGGTATTGGCGTTGGTGGTACGGCAGAAAAAGCCATGTTAATGGCTAAAGAGTGCCTTATGGAGCCGATTGATATTACTGATATTGCGCAAAAAACTAACCCAACAAACATTGAAAAACTTCGCTTGGAATTACTAGAAAGTATTAATAATCTTGGTATTGGTGCGCAAGGTTTGGGTGGATTAACCACCGTGCTAGATGTTAAGATTAAAGATTATCCAACGCATGCCGCCTCTCAGGCGGTTGCTATAATTCCTAATTGTGCTGCTACACGTCATTTGCATTTTTCTATGGATGGCACAGGTGTTGCCAAACTACCAGAAGTTGATATGAGTGTCTATCCAGATTTAGAAATGGATTATTCTCAGTATAAGCATGTCGACTTAAAGTCGCTAACACGCGAGCAAATGAATGACTGGAAAATTGGTGATACTTTATTATTAACAGGTACTATTATCACGGGTCGTGATGCAGCTCATGAACGTCTTAAAAAGATGCTGGATAATGGCGAAGGTCTGCCAAAAGGTGTTAATTTTGACAATAAATTTATTTATTATGTGGGTCCAGTTGACGCTGTCGGTGATGAAGTTATTGGTCCTGCAGGCCCGACGACAGCCACAAGAATGGATAAATATACCGATATGATGCTTGAAAATACTAACATCTTAGGTATGATTGGTAAAGCTGAGCGTGGTGATAAAACTGTTCAAAGTATTAAAGAGCATAAAGCCAGCTATTTAATTGCTGTCGGCGGTGCGGCATATTTAATTTCTAAATCAATTAAAAAAGCGAAAAAAATTGCATTTGAAGAAATGGGTATGGAAGCAATATATGAATTTGAAGTTAATAACATGCCTGTTACTGTTGCGGTAGACAGTCAAGGTGAAAATATTCATGATGTTTTTAAAAATCTTCAAACGTTAAAATAGCAAAAATTTTTAGGTTTTATTAGTTAGCACTTAGACGATTGATATATTGCGTGAATACAACCATCATAATACTTAGCTAGTATAATAACCCTCGAAGTTGGTCGGATGGTCGCTGGTAGGTTTACTTATCAGAGGAAAGTCCGGGCTCCATAGAGCAAAGTGCTAGCTAACAGCTAGGTAGGGTGACCTAATGGAAAGTGCTGCAGAGATTTAAACCGCCTATTTATAGGTAAGGGTGAGAAGGTGCGGTAAGAGCGCACCGCGCGGGAGGCAACAACCGTGGCAAGGTAAACCCCACTTGGAGCAAGCTCAAATAGGCTACCATTGATGCGGCTCGCATAAGGTAGCGGGTAGAGTGCTAAAGCATATTGGTGACGATATGCGTAGATGAATGACCATCTATTACAGAACCCGGCTTATAGACTAACTTCACTTCTTTCACGTTATCTTTTGTCTTTTCATCCTTTAACGGAGTGCTGATAACAGCATGGCAATTGCTTTTTTTGCAAAATTTTTTCATAAAAATAGTATTTTTTTACTTATCGCATTTTTTGTTGTAGAATAACTTTATGAGTAAAATTAAAAGAATATTAATAATATTATTATTGGTCGCATCAGCTAATGTTTTTGCAGATAAAGATATACTATATTCTGACAAAAATATCACTATTTATACAGATAATACAATGACTTATACTGATAAAAAAACAGTACCAGTATTTAAGCCTTCAAACTCTTGGGTAGAGGAAGATTTCTTTACTCAGCAAGAAAAATATTGCGAAGTAGACTCTACTTATGGCAATAAACTAAAACAAAGCCTTGTTGAGAATCGTTAAATAGGGTTATTTGTATTGCGCCAAAATAGCGCGGTCTTTATTATTGTAGTCTTTGAAAGTTTGAATATTATTAAACTTTTGTTTTAGTAATTCAACAATTCTGTCTTGCTGATCATGTCCATGCTCTAATAATAAAAAGCCATTTTTTTCAAGATGCTTAGGTGCTTGATCAATAATAATTCTAATATCATCCAGTCCATCTTTTCCCGCCATAAGTGCACAGATCGGTTCAAAGCTTAGATCATCAAGGTAGATGTCATTTTCTTCGATATAAGGTGGATTAGATATAATTAAATCAAAAGATCGATTGGCAACCGGCTCAAACCAACTACCCTGTAAAAATTCAATCTTAGTAGTTGCATTAGATCTGGCTACTTCAAGTGCTTTATTAGAAAAGTCAGTTGCACTGACTTGCCAATGAGGATTTTTATCCTTTATAGTAACAGCAATAATGCCACTTCCTGTGCCTAAATCTAGCACTTTTAATATTTTATTTACATTAGATAATTCTAGCGCAATGTCAATTAATAGCTCTGTTTCAGGCCTTGGAATGAGTGTGTCTGGTGTGACTTTAAAATCAAGATGATAAAAACCGCAACTACCACTTAAGTATGCAAAAGGCACTCCTTTTTCTCGCTGGAGGACGAGACTATCTATGCAAGATTTTTCATCAGAAGTAAGTTGATAGTTATTATTTAAAATAAGCTCAGCGCTACTTTTATTTAATACTATAGATAAAAATGGCGCAATATCAATCGCACCATTTTCGAGGTAGTCTTGGATGGTTTTCAAGATTTATAATTTGTTAAACTTTTTTTAAATCAAAATAATTCTTAACAGCCACAATCAATCCTAGACCGATAAAGGCACCAGGCGGCAAAACAGCCAGCAAAGTGCCTTGATAATCGTTAAATATAGTAACACTCAATGTGTCACCTACGCTACCTAATATGAGGCTAGATTGGTCAAATAAAGTACCAGAGCCGATTAACTCTCGCATGGCGCCTAAAAGAATAAGTATCAATGAAAAGCCAATACCCATCATTAATCCGTCCAGTGCAGATTTATCCCAACTATTCTTGCTTGCAAATGCTTCTGCACGCGCTAGAATCGCACAGTTGGTTACAATTAAAGGCACAAAAATACCTAAAATCAAATATAAGTCATAAAAATATGACTGCATCAGTAACTCTACAATGGTGACGAATGATGCAATTAGTAATACAAAAATAGGAATACGAACTTCTTTTGAAATTTGATTGCGAAAAATAGAGACTGTAACGTTAGAGGCGACCAATACAAAGGTTGTGGCTAATCCCAGGCCAATAGCATTAACAATGTTATTGGTGACGGCCAAAAGCGGGCACAAACCAAGCAATGCAACCAATGCTTGATTGTTGGTCCATAACCCATTTTTGGCAATTTTAATATAATCATTCATAAGTCTCAATTATATCAACAATAGCGCAGTAAACACTCTAAAAGTCTTTGATTGTTGAAATTTGTCAAATTTATTACAAACCATTTATATAAATGTATAAAAAGACGGTATTTAGATCAAAATAGGGTTATTTATGCATAAAAAACCCCCGATAAAAGTTATTTTTAATAACTTTAACGCATAATTTGGCCTATTTTTATTTTTTTCTTAAGAAAAAACAATCTCATTGTTACTTATCTCAACTTTGATGGTTGATCCTGGAAGAAACTCAACCGCCAGTATCTTTTGAGATAATGGGTTTTCCAGTAGTTTCTGAATGGTGCGTTTTAGTGGCCTTGCACCAAATACTGGGTCATATCCTTGATCAACAATCATCTCTACAGCTTTTTCACTTAACTCAAGCTTTAGATTAAGCGCAGCTATGCGTGAAGATAAGATTTCAATTTGCAGAGTTGCAATGCCTTTAATCTGATCTTTTCCGAGGCTATCAAAAGTAACGATTTCATCAATACGATTAACAAACTCAGGGCGGAAATGCTCACCAACCAGCTTAGTTAGCTCGGCTGACATATCTTTACCTGGATTATCTTGAATCAGGTGTGATCCTAAATTCGAAGTCATGACAATCACGGTGTTTTTAAAATCAACCGTACGTCCTTGTCCATCGGTTAAACGACCATCATCCAACACTTGCAATAGAATATTAAATACATCAGGGTGTGCTTTTTCGACTTCATCAAGCAAGATAATTGAATAAGGCTTGCGTCGAACAGCCTCGGTTAAAACGCCACCTTGTTCATATCCTATATAACCCGGAGGTGCGCCAATTAAGCGTGAGACTGAGTGTTTTTCCATAAATTCACTCATATCCACGCGAACAATAGCCTGCTCAGTGTCAAACAAGAAGTCAGCCAAAGCTTTGGTTAACTCTGTTTTACCAACACCTGTAGGCCCCATAAACATAAACGAACCATCAGGACGATTAGGATCTGACAGCCCAGCACGAGAACGACGAACTGCATCAGAAATAACTTTAACTGCCTTATCTTGGCCCACCAATCTTTTGTGAATAATACTTTCCATTTGTAGAAGTTTGTCTTTTTCACCTTCTAGCATTTTGTCCACAGGAATACCAGTCCATCGAGCGACAATATGAGCGATCTCATCTTCGGTAACTTTATTTCTAAGCAGGGTCATTTCTACAGTATCTGCATTTTCTGCTTGAGTTATTTTTTGCTCTAGCTCTGGAATAACACCGTATTGAAGTTCACTCATCTTACCCAAATCGTTGTTACGATGTGCACTTTCAAAGTCTAATTTAGCTTGCTCTAGCTCTTCTTTTAAGTGTTGAGCACCTTGAACAACCAGTTTCTCTTTTTTCCAAATTTCATCAAAATCTGCATACTCTTTTTCTAAGCTTTTAATGACTGACTCTAATTCTTTAAGGTGCTCTTGAGAGGCTTTATCTTTTTCTTTTTTAAGAGCCATACGCTCGATCTTAAGCTGTACTAATTTTCGATCAAGCTTGTCCATTGATTCTGGTTTTGAATCAATCTCCATGCGAATTTGTGAGGCTGCTTCATCAATTAAATCAATGGCTTTATCTGGCAGTTGTCTGTCAGTGATGTATCTGGTTGAATAGGTAACTGCTGCAATAATAGCTGGATCAGTGATTTCTACACCATGATGGACTTCATATTTTTCCTTAAGTCCGCGCAAGATGGCAATCGTGTCTTCTTCAGTTGGTTCATCGACTAATACCTTTTGAAAACGTCGCTCCATCGCAGAATCTTTTTCAATGTATTCGCGATATTCGTTGAGTGTGGTTGCACCCATACAATGAAGATCGCCACGTGCTAGTGCTGGTTTAAGCATGTTTCCGGCATCCATAGATCCTTCACCTTTTCCTGCGCCCATCATAGTGTGCAATTCATCGATAAATAAAATCACTTGACCTTGTTCTGCTTCCAGATCTTTGAGGACAGCTTTCATTCTTTCTTCGAATTCACCCTTGTATTTTGCGCCTGCAACCAAGGATGCCATATCTAGTGACAATAAGCGCTTGCCTTTGACACCTTCAGGCACTTCATTGTTAATAATGCGCTGAGCCAAACCTTCAGCAATGGCTGTTTTACCAACGCCCGGCTCGCCGATAAGTACAGGGTTGTTTTTGGTACGACGTTGCAATACTTGGATTGCACGACGAATTTCCCCATCACGACCAATGACAGGATCAAGCTTGCCATCAATGGCCATTTGGGTTAAATCAGTTGTATATTTATTTAGAGCATCTCGTTGTGTTTCTGCATTTTGTTCATTCACGTTTTGTCCTCCTCTAAGGGTTTCAATAGCTTTAGCAAGTGCGCCTTTATTAACACCTGCATCTTTTAATAGTTTTGTCGATATATCAGTCCCTTGAATAATGGCCAACAAGAATAGTTCTGTTGATACATAAGTGTCACCCATGTCTGTGGCTAATTTTTGTGTAGCAGTCAGCAGGCGTAGTAAATTTTGAGAGATACCTATATCGGTATTAGGATTATTAACAACAGCTAGATTTTGTATTTGTTGATCAATATGATTCTTAAGTTCAACTGTGTCTGTCTTAATACTTTCCAATGTATTGCTAACACTCGAGCTGACATCAGACACCATTGCACTTAGTACATGAAGCCCTTCAATAGAGCTATTATTATGACTAATTGCAATGGATTGAGCAGTACCAAGATCTTGTTGAAATTGAGAAGTTAGTTTTTCAATATTCATAAGCTTTATTGTTGTTTTTTGTTTAAGTTAGACTCTATCTATGGGATGATTAACGTTTATTCAAGGTCCAAAATAAAATATTATGTTAAATTTAGTATTATTCGAGCCAGAGATTCCAAACAATACAGGCAGTTTGATTCGCCTGTCAGCTAATATGGGATGCAGTCTGCATTTAATCAAACCATTTGGTTTTGAGATTACTGATAAGCGCTTAAAGAGGGCAGGACTTGATTACAAAGAGCTGGCTAACGTCACTGAATATGAAAATTTACAAGACTATATGGATAGAGCCAAACCTGAAAGGATTTTTGCAGTAGAAACGGGTTCTAATAAAAAATACACCGATGAAGTATACCAATCGGGAGATTCGTTTTTGTTTGGTCCAGAAACTAAAGGCCTATCAGAGGATGTAGCTAATCTATTCAATAGAGTTTCTTTACCTATGCAAGACGGCTCTCGAAGCCTAAATCTTGCTAATTGCGTCTCGATTGTAGCGTATGAAGCTTGGCGACAATTGGAGTTTTTAGGGAGTAAGAAAATAGTATGTTAATATTTTAATCAAACTATTAAACTTTGATGGAAGCAGTTTATATATTTGAGAATAAGAAAGCTAAACTGGTTAAAGTGGGCATAACACACCTATGGACAACTATTGTTAAGGATAGGCTTATAGATTTAAATAACCAGTAGTCAGGAAAGAAGGCCACATGCCAAATTTGTGGCTATAAACGATTTATAGGTGCTAGAGGTTTAATTAAGAATTATGTCGTAAGTGGAAGAAGTTGCCTTGGTGGAAATGAGCCACTTCTTGAAAAGAATACATCTTTAGCTCAAAAATATTTACATGATTTAAAGGTTGAGAATGCTATATATTGTTATTAGTGTTTTCTCTTATGGTTTATCTACTCTAGTTTAGTTAATCTGTAGGCGTTAGTAAAGTCCCTAATATTAAGAGCTTTTTTTCCTGCTAACTGAACCGTATCCAAACTCAAAACCCCATTACCAGTAGCAATAGTGCACTCTTCTTTGGTGCAATGAATAACCTCTCCAGGGTTATTGCTGGTATTTGTTTCAATAACGGTTGCAGACAAAATACGTAACACTTTAGAATCGAATTTATCACTACTGGCATTTGCTTGTGCAATTGGATAAGGGTTAAATGCCCTGATTTGTTGATTAATTTCAATAGCAGATTTTGACCAATCAATCCAAGCTTCTTCTTTAGTGAGTTTTTTGGCATAAGTAATGCCAGCTTCAACTTGAATAGTGGCAGTTAAATTTTCAATATCATTTAGAGCTTGGGTGATACTGCTTGCACCCAATAAAGCTAATTTATCATGCAAGGATTGAGCAGTGTCGGTCTTGAGAATATCACAAGTTTTTTGTAGTAGTATGTCACCCGTATCAAGCCCTTTATTCATTTGCATAATGCCAATGCCTGTTTGCGCGTCACCAGAGATAATGGCACGCTGAATGGGCGCTGCACCTCGCCATCTGGGAAGTAATGATGCATGAATGTTTAAACAGCCATATTTGGGCGCTTCAAGAACTTCGGTTGGTAAAATTTGACCATAAGCCACTACTACCATGACATCTGATTGAAGATCTTGTAATTGCTCTTGGGCGTTAGCCTCTCTTAAACTTTCTGGTTGGTAGACATCTAGTCTAAGCGCTAATGCTTTTTGTTTAACAGGGCAGGCACTGAGCACTCGGCCACGCCCTTTAGGACGATCGGGTTGGCAATAAACACCAACAAGCTCGTGCCCAGCTTGGACAAGTGCTTCCAATACGCCTTTCGCAAAATCTGGCGTACCTGCAAAGACGACTTTCATTATTTTAAATTTTTTCTGGCAGTTTTAATCGCTTTTTTAACTTGATTAGGCGAAGTTGCGCCTAGGTGGTCACGAGCACAAAGCGAACCCTCTAGTGACAAAATATCAAACACATCTTCCTCGATACTATCATCGAAAACTTGTAACTCTTCTAGAGTTAGTTCACTAAGATCTTTTTGGTGTTCAATACCATAAGAAACTGACTGTCCAACTACTTCGTGTGCATCTCTAAAGGCTAGACCTTTATTGACTAAATAATCGGCTAAGTCAGTTGCTGTTGTATAACCTTTTTTGCATGAGTTATACATAGTATCACGCTGTGCTTCAATGGTTGGAACCATATCGGCAAATACATGTAAACAAGCTTTTAAAGTGTCTACAGTATCAAATAAAGGCTCTTTATCTTCTTGATTGTCTTTGTTGTAAGCCAAAGGTTGAGACTTCATAATAGTGAGCATAGAAGTTAAATTTCCATATACGCGACCGGTTTTACCGCGGACTAATTCAGGTACGTCAGGATTTTTCTTCTGTGGCATAATCGATGAGCCTGTGCAAAAACTATCAGGTAATTCGATAAAATGAAATTGAGCAGAAGACCATAAAATCAATTCTTCTGAAAAACGTGACAGGTGCATCATAATGATGCTGGAAGCTGATAAGAATTCAATGGCAAAATCTCGGTCACTAACACCATCTAATGAATTTAGACAAATACGTTCAAAGCCCAAAAGTTGGGCTGTTCTTTCGCGATTAATCGGATACGTTGTTCCCGCTAATGCAGCAGATCCTAATGGCATAGAGTTCATGCGCTTTCTAGTGTCTAGCAAACGTTCGGCATCGCGAGATAGCATTTCAAAATAAGCCATCATATGATGGCCAAAGCTAATTGGTTGCGCCGCTTGAAGATGAGTAAAACCCGGCAAAATAGTACTTGCTTCTTGTTCAGCTAGATCTAATAGGGCAATTTGCAATCGATTAATTTCAGCTAATATGTCGTCTACTTGATCACGAAGATAAAGACGAATATCAGTAGCAACCTGGTCATTACGAGAGCGCCCTGTATGTAGTTTTTTACCAGAACTACCAATGAGCTTGGTCAAACGTGATTCAATATTCATGTGCACATCTTCAAGTGCTACCGACCATTCAAATTCACCCGCGTTGATCTCAGCTAAAATTTGCTCCAGACCTTTGATAATTTGGTTTTTTTCATCTTCCGTGAGTAGTCCAACTTCTTGCAGCATAGTGGCATGTGCGATAGAGCCCTGGATATCGTAGGGCGCTAAAATTTTGTCAAAAAATATAGAGGCACCAAAAATCTTTACAAATTCATCAGTTGGTTCGCTAAATCGTCCGCCCCATGATTGATTTGCTTGAGTTTGGTTTGAGTTTTGAGTGTTGTTGGTCATAATTTTGCACTAAGTTGTTTGTTAATTTTTATAATAGACTTGTCGATTAGCTTATCAAGATTAGTCCAGTAATATTCTTCATTGGTAACCCCTAATACTTTTTCCAATACAACGCCATAGTTATCTACCAGCATAACAGTTGGAAAAAAATTAACTGCATATTTAAAAGTAAATTCATTGTGAGAAATAGTTTCGTTGTAAAAATCATTAATTTCATTAAAGCTATTGGAATTGACATGACGAATGATAACTTTGTCGTCATATTCCTTAAGATCTGCCATAGGACCAATGGTATCTTCTTTAACTATTTTGCAATATCCACAGTTAGGAACGGAAAACATTATTAAGATAGGAGTATTTTTTTCCCAGACTTGCTGTGAATCTAAAAAGAAATTTTTAGCGCCCGGCAGGCTTAGTTCTTGCGCAAAAGCAAAATTTGATAAAAAGACAGTAATTAATAGATAAAATCTAAACATTGGCACTATTTTAATACAAACTCCTTGAGGCATGAATAAAACCCTAAAAATTGCAACACGAAAATCTCCATTGGCACTTTGGCAAGCTGAGCATGTTAAAGCTAGGCTGGAAGCGATTTATCCACATTTGAACGTGGAGCTAATCAAAATGACAACCAAGGGTGATCAAATTTTAAATTCACCTTTATCAAAAATTGGCGGCAAAGGTCTGTTTATTAAAGAACTAGAAGTGGGAATCATGGAAGGTGTGGCTGATATTGCTGTACATTCTATGAAAGACGTACCTTATGAGATTCCTAAAGGGTTTGAGCTGGGTGCTATTTTAGCGCGTGAAAATCCATTCGATGCTTTTGTATCAAACAAGTTTGATAGCATTAGTGATTTACCAAAAAATGCCAAAGTAGGCACATGTTCGATGCGTCGTATTGTTCAGCTTAAGGCGCAGAGACCAGATTTAGAAATCCTAGATTTACGTGGCAATGTTAATACGCGCTTACAAAAATTAGACGATGGCGAATTTGATGCGATTATCTTAGCTTGTGCTGGTTTAATTCGCCTTAAGTTTGAGGACCGAATTAAGCAAGAGATTTCAGCAATAGAATCTTTACCTGCAGTTGGACAGGGTGCGATGGGTATTGAAATTCGTGAAAATGACCAAGAGATTCTAGACTTAATCAAGCCTTTAATCGACCAAGATTCTACTTATAGAGTGAGCGCCGAGCGTGCGATGAATGCCCGTCTAGAAGGTGGATGCTCTGTGCCGATTGCTGGCTATGCAACATTGGATGATGATCAAATAAGCCTGACAGGTTTAGTGGGTAACGTAGAGTCTGGCGTCATATTAAAACACCAGGTATCTGGCCATGTTCATCAGGCAGAGGCATTGGGTGAGATGCTAGGTGATCAGTTGATCAAAATGGGTGCAAAAGATATCTTGCAAGTTCAATCATGACTGATTCAGAAATTTTAATACAATTGCCAGAATGGTCAATCGTTAATCAAAAGCTATCGAGACAGTTTGTTTTTAATGACTTTATTCAGGCTTTTGGCTTTATGACTCAAGCCGGCATCATAGCTGAAAAAATGAATCACCACCCAGAATGGTCTAATGTATATAACACTGTTAATGTTGAGTTAATAACGCATTCTCAAGGATGTATTGGTCAATTGGATATCGAATTAGCGACTCATATGAATAACATTTTTGAAAATAGCATAATAAAGAAATAGCACATGTTTAAATTTATTGAAAATATCTTCTTCCTCATTGTGCATCGTATTGGATTTTTTATTATGTTTGTAATGATGTTAGTAATGTTGCGCATTGAAAGAAATACACAAAGATAACATGCAAGCAATTGGTTATAACGGTAGTGAATTTATAGAATTTGAGAAAACTCTAAATAATCCTATAGGCCGAGATCTACTGGTAGAAATAAAAGCTATTTCTGTCAACCCAATTGATACCAAAGTTAAGCATACTGTCGCCAAAGATGGCGCTATAAAAATTTTAGGCTATGACGCTTCAGGTATTGTGAGTGCAGTGGGTGAACAAGTATCACTTTTTAAAGTTGGTGATGAAGTTTTTTATGCAGGAGATGTGACGCGTGACGGATCAAATATAGCTTACCAGCTTGTCGATGAACGTATTGTCGGTCGTAAGCCAAAATCACTCAACTTTGAGCAAGCTGCAGCACTACCTTTAACTAGTATTACCGCTTGGGAATCTTTATTTGATCGTTTAAAAATCACCCAATCAGACAAAGATAAATCTTTATTATTGATTGGCGCTGCTGGCGGTGTGGGTTCGATGGCCATTCAATTTGCCAAGCAAATAATCGGCATGAAAGTAATAGCTACCGCCTCACGTGATGAATCTAAAGCTTGGTGCAAACAAATGGGTGCTGATATTGTGTTTGACCATCAGCATCTTGCTCAACAATTTAAAGACAACAGCCTGGATGCTCCAAAATATATCCTTTGTATGGGCGTACCTGATTATTACTTTGAACAAATGATTCAAGTAATCACGCCCCAGGGTAGTATTTGCTTACTGGCTAATACTCAACAAGCTTACGATCTTAACTTACTAAAAGCTAAAAGCATCACTTTGGTTTGGGAGATGATATTTACTCGTTCTATGTTCCAAACCAATGATCTATTTAAACAGCATGAGCTACTGAATAAACTAGCATTAATGGTTGAAAATGGCGACATAAAGCACACATTAACTCAGCATCTTAATCCGATCAATGTGGATACCATAACAAGAGCGCATCAGGTTATTGAAAGAGGAAAAATGCAAGGCAAACTAGTTATCTCAAATCGAATTACTCAATAACAACTAGAGCCTCTGGTAGTGACCTTGAAAAAATATGTATGGGTTGATTGCAACTATAGTGAATAATCATACCATTTGAAGTTAGCAATTTCAAATGAAAATTAACCTTAGATGTGATTACTACTCAAACAATGCATCCACAAACTCTTTGGCGTTAAAAGGCTTTAAATCATTAATTCCTTCACCAACACCAATATAGCGTACGGGCAATTTAAGCTCATCAGAAATAGCAAATACCACACCACCTTTAGCAGTGCCATCAAGCTTGGTGATACTAATACCACTTAGTCCAACTATCTTGTTAAATTCTTTGGCCTGATTAATGGCATTTTGCCCCGAGCCGCCATCAATAACCAGCATGGTTTCATGCGGGGCATTTTCATTGTGCTTTTTTAGTACGCGCTTTATTTTTTCAAGCTCTTGCATTAGGTTACCTTGAGTATGCAATCGTCCTGCGGTATCAGCAATAAGAATATCAATATTTTTAGCCTTAGCGGATTCATAAGCATCATAAATAACAGAAGCAGCATCAGACCCAGTTGTTTGCGCGATTACAGGTATTTCATTGCGTTCACCCCAAATTTTAAGTTGTTCAACTGCAGCAGCGCGAAAGGTGTCACCAGCCGCAAGCATGACAGACTTATTTTGATTTTGAAAAGATTTAGCCAATTTGCCAATGGTAGTAGTTTTACCAGCACCATTTATACCTACCACCAAAATTACAAAAGTTTCATTGGTATCTGTATTAAGCTGGTTGTCTTCTATTAGTAGCTTTGTTAGAGCTTTTTTTAAGAATGCATATAGGCTATCAGAATCCTTTAAAACTTTTCGAGAGGCATTTTGACGCACCGATTCTAAAACTTTATCGGTCGTATTAATACCAATATCTGCAGTGATCAAAAGCATTTCTAGTTCATCCAGTAAATCCTCGTCAATGACTTTCTTGCCCAATAAAAGACTGGATAAGCTAGAGCCTAATTTTTGCCTTGATTTGGCAAGACGCTGTTTTAATGTAGAACCTTTTTCTATTTGGTCAGATTTATCTTTTTTAATAAAATTAAACAAAGCTTCTCGCTATAATAGTTTGAATATGAAGAATCTAATTTTACTAGCCTTTTTTTTGTCCACAAGCGCATTTTCGAATACTATTGAAGCTAATGTTACGCTTGGAGATTATGAACAGGTAACCCAGGCAACTCTGGATAATGGGTTAAAAATCATTGTTAAAACAGACCATCGGGCGCCCGTGTTTATTTCCCAGCTTTGGTATAAAGTCGGCGCTAGCGATGAAAAACAACCTAACACAGGTATTTCACACATGTTGGAACACATGATGTTTAAAGGCACACATGACTATAAAGTCGGTGAGTTTTCAAAAATTATCGCTCGTAATGGCGGTAATGATAATGCATTTACTTCAAAAGACTATACGGCCTATTATCAAAAAATGCACAGCTCTAAATTAGAGTTAGCCATTAAGATGGAAGCCGACCGCATGCGCAATTTGACCTTCTCAGGCATTGAGTTAGAAAAAGAAAGACAGGTAGTTATCGAGGAGCGCAGACTGCGTGTAGAAGACAAACCTAACGCTAAGGTTTATGAGAATTTACGTTTAATCTCATTTGATCAAAAGGGCGCTTATCATGCGCCTATTATAGGTTTTCAGTCAGATATTGAAACTTATCGTCTAAGTGATTTACGTCATTGGTATGAAACTTATTATGCGCCTAATAATGCCACGTTAATAGTTGTGGGTGATGTTGACCCTCAAGAAGTTATCAATCATGCTAAGCGCTATTTTGGGCAGTATTCATCAAATTCTAATATTGAAAAAATTAAACGCTATGCGTCAATAGCTAAAACTGGTCAGTCCAAAAAACTTGAGCTTAAAGCTAAACTACCGTTTTATACTCTAGGCTTTCATGTGCCAAGCTTGAAAACCACCAACGATGAAAACCAAGCTTACCAATTAGAAATGTTGGCTTATGTTTTAGATAATAGATTGTCGAAAAAACTTATTCGCAATCAGCAAATTGCCTCAGCAATAAGGGCAAGTTACCGTCTTTATGATAAACATGATACGCTCTTTATTATTAGCTTTGTGCCAGCCGATGGAGTTGATAATCAAACATTGATTGATGCTATTAAAGGCCAAGTGAAAGAGTTGGTTGAGAAGCCAGAACTCATTCAAGATGAACTTGTGCGCACCAAAGCTCAGCTTGAAGCGGGTTTTGTTTTTGAACAAGATCTTATACACACCCAAGCTTACTATTTAGGCATGCTAGAAACTATAGGGCTGGGTATTGATAAAATGTTTACATATGTTGCTAAAATGAACGAAATTAAGGCTAAAGACATCTCAAATGTCGCTAAAAAGTATCTTAATTTCTCAAAAATGAATTCTGTCGAACTCATAACTGAGGCAATCAAGTGAAGCTATTAATCTTATTTTTATTGTTAATCAACCAAGCTAATGCCAAGGTAAATATTGACCAATGGACAACGCCTGAAGGTGCTAAAGTATTATTTACCCAAACCAAAGGCTTACCAATGTTAGATGTGGCGCTAAACTTTGACGCTGCAAGTTCTAGAGATGGTGACAAGCACGGATTAGCATCACTCACCAGTAGTCTAATTGGTACTGCAAGTAAGTATCATACAGAAGAGCAAATTATCAATCAATTTGAATCACTAGGCACTCAGTTTTCATCGGCTTCGCTTAAAGATATGTCGATTATTTCTATGCGCACTTTAACGCGTCGAGATATCTTGCAATCCTCATTAAATTTGTTCACTGAAGTAGTTTCTAAAGTTGACTATCAGCAACACTATTTAAGTCGTGAGAAAAAGCAAACTCTTCGCGCTATTGAAGCTGCCAAACAAAGTCCAGGTAGTATTGCTAATAAAAGATTTAATGAATTAGTATTTGGCCAGCACCCTTATGCACATAAAAAAATTGGCACCAAAAAATCTCTTGAAAAAATCAATCTTGCTGATTTAATCCAGCATTATCATCGCTATTATGTCGCTAAAAATTTGACCATTGCCTTGGTAGGCGACATCTCTAAAACGAAAGCCATCCAAATAGCTCGTCAAATTTCACATGGGCTAAATAGTGGAAAAAAAGCGCCACGCAACGAGCTAGTTTCGCCCTTATCAAAAACAATACAAGAGCATATTGAATTTCCATCAACGCAAACTCACTTGTTGATTGGGCAAACGGGCATAAGCCGCACACATCCTGATTATTATCCACTATATTTGGGTAATCATATTTTAGGTGGTAGTGGTCTTATTTCGCTTTTAAGCCAAGAAATTCGCGAGCAAAGAGGTTTGGCTTATTCGACTTCTAGCTACTTTACAAAAATGAAATCTAATGGTTTTTTCTTAATCAATTTACAAACCAAAAATTCGCAAGCAGATCAAGCCAAAAAAGTCGTATTAGAAACACTCAAAAATTTCATAAATAATGAGATTGACCCTCAAAATCTACAAGATGGCAAGGATAATATCATTGGTGGCTTCGCTTTAGAGACCGCCAGCAATGCAAATATCCTCACTTACCTCTCTATTATTGGTTTTTATGAGCTACCACTGGATTATTTGAATAGTTTTACCAATAAAATTAAGAATATTAGCGCAAAAAATATTAAAAATGCTTATGAAAGACTTATTGATATAGATAAACTCATTATTTTAAGTGTTGGACGTAAATACTAAATACTAAATACTAAATACTAAATTCTAAATATTTATTTATGATATATTGTATGAACTAGCTGGTTAGCTATGGCTGGCTATATTTTTAACTAATAGGAGAATTAAGTTATGATAAAGAATATTGTAAAGGGTTGTGCCACTGCTTTTGCTTTGGTAGGTATGGTGTTTGGTTTTAGTGTTAGTGCTCAGGCGGATTATGGAACTCAAAAAGTTGCCTATCACGTTAATTATGATAACGCTAAAAGGCAGGGTGGTGCATTAAGAAATATTCAGAATCATATTAATGCTGTAGGTGCAAAAAATATGGATATCAGGGTTATAATGCATGGTATGGGATTGTCTTTAGTATTGTTACCTGAAGAAGCAAAAAATACCAAGTTTCCTATCGGAAATGCAACTGATACAATGCAAGCAAGAATCGCTAGTTTAAAGGATCAAGGGGTCACTTTTAAGGTTTGCGCTAACACTGTTAAGGGCAAGAAAGTCAATGTAAGTGATCACTTGTATGATGCCGAGAGTTCTGATATTATTCCAAGTGGTGTTGCGGAATTATCATATTTACAACAAAAAGGGTTTACTTATTTAAGACCATAATTGATTCATTTTGTTAAAATTAAAAGCCCTATTCGTAGGGCTTTTTTGTATGATTTTTTAACTAGGATTTTAAGGCTATAGAAAATGGAGTTTTTATTTTCATATGGAACATTACAAAGTAAAAAGGTTCAATTTGAAATATTTGGACGAGAGTTAACGGGCTTTAATGATGTCTTGTTAGGTTATAAGCTTAACAAGGTTAAGATAAATGATCAAAATGTGGTGGTTTTGAGTGATGAAATTTATCATCCGATTGCCGTTATTACTTGCGATCTTGTAGATGAAATATTAGGCATGGTATTCGAAATTACCACTGAAGAATTAGCCCAATCAGATAAGTACGAAGTTGATGAGTATCAGCGAGTGATGGGAAGATTTAAATCAGGTCAACAAGCTTGGGTGTATGTCCAAGCTTAAGGTTTTTTTAAAGTAATACTTTTTCGATATTCACTGATTGTATAAACTCTTTCTGCCAGTTTTCACCTAGCTTTTGTTCAGCGATAAGTTCAATAGGATAAATAGGTTGAATATTGGTTGAGCCTTGGTAGCGCGATAAACCTTGGCGACACGCTGGACATGTGGTGAGCATTTTAATAGGCTTGTCGCTTTTTTCAATAGTGGCAATGTCCTTTTTAATTTCTAACTCTTTTCTATATTTGGCTTGCTTGGCAATATCAGGGCGAGCAACTGCAAATGTACCTGCCTCACCACAACAACGGTCATTACTAATGACTTCACTATTGACAATTTTAGAGATGAGATTGCTAGAATTTTCTGATTTAATCGGATCATGACAAGGCGCATGATAAAGGTATTGTTCGCCTGTAGCATCAAGTGTGACATCTTGCTCTAATAGATATTCGTGAATATCCGTTAAACTAGAGTCTTTAAAGATATCACCGAGTTCATAAGTCATAAGCTGATCAATGCATGTACCACATGAAGTGAGTACATGCTTAATATCTAAGTAATTTAAGGTATTTGCTATGCGGTGGAATAAAACGCGATTGTCCGTTGAAATAGTGTTACTTTTATCATTTAAGCCAGCAGCTTTTTGCGGATAGCCACAACACAAGTAACTAGGCGGTAGAACCACTTTAACGCCTTGATGATAAAGAAGGGCAACCGTTGCTAGACCAATTTGCGAATAAAGACGCTCAGAGCCACAGCCTGGGAAATAAAACACACTAGGTGAGTCTGAATTAGACTTGGTTGGATGCGACAAAATAGGAATACTTGTGGTGTCGTTAATATTGAGCAGCTCACGCATTGGCTTAAGGCCAGTATCAGTTGGTAATGGCTTATCCAATAAAGTAGTTAGTTCAATTGCCATACTTGGCCTACCAACAGTTTTATCAGGCTTTTTGTTTAAGAATGGCTTGGCAAGACGTGAAGCTATGTTTTGTGCCTTGTAGCTATAATCTATTAATAGCTTCTTAACCAGTCTAATCTTCCAAGGCTGGGTCATATTAAGATAAGCTAATGAAATTTTTGACGCTAAATTTGTTTGGCGATGACCTTGTTTAATTAAGATAGATTTCATCTTAATAGAAACATCACCAAAATCAATGTCAACTGGGCAAGGTTTGGCACATTTATGGCAAATGGTGCAATGATCAGCAATATCATTTAACTCTACAAAATGATTAAGTGAAATGCCTCGGCGAGTTTGTTCCTCATATAAGAATGCTTCTGAGATAAGGTTGGTGCCAATAATTTTGTCACGCGGGGAATATAAAAGATTGGCTTCTGGCACATGCGTGGTACAAACATCTTTACATTTTCCACAGCGTAGGCAAGATTTAACCATATCGTTAATCTCACCAATTTCACTACTTTCAAGAATTAATGCCTCTTGCTCAACCAAATGTAGAGAAGGGGTGAAAGCACCATTTAGCCCACTACCCGGCATTAATTTACCTTTATTGAAATGGTTGTTTGGATCAATTTGTTTTTTGTAATGTTCAAATTCTTGTTTAAACTCATCAGATAAATACTGATATTTAGTCAAACCAATACCGTGCTCACCAGAGATGACACCACCAAGACTAGTGGCTAAAATCATAATCTCATCGACCACAGACTCTGCTTTTTTGAGCATCTGTGTGTTGTGAGAATGTACAGGAATATTGGTGTGCACATTACCATCACCTGCATGCATATGAGTTGCTATAAAAAGACGGATATTACGATTTGAAGCGTGAATAGCTTGGATATCGTTACGTATTTCAATAAAGACATCGCCCGTAAGAAAATCATTTAATGGGTGAGCGAATTCATTCATATATGAAATAACACGTTCAGCCATTTTAACTTGCATAAACACGCTTGAATCTCCAAGCTTACTAAGTATGTCTTGCCACTGTTTGCTAACAAGACTTAACAAATCAACTGCCGCCCCAGTTTTTTCTTTGATCAGATCAGTCTCTGGCTTGATATTGTCTAGATATTCACGAACTTCAATAAGAGTATCTAGTTTGTTTTCAATGGACAGACGAATGTTAATATGCTCAATGCCGTCACTATAATCAGCCAGTTTATCTAACGGTATAACCACATCTTCGTTAATTTTAAAAGCATTGGTATGAGCTGCAATGGCAGCAGTATTGGCGCGATCTTTCCAGAAGGTTTGTCGCGTATAAGAATCTTTTGCAATAAAACATTCACCAACTTGTTGAGTGGTAATATTCTTAATTTTTTTACTAATTTTATCAAGTGATGATTGCTCTTGACTAGAAATATCAATCAATAAAAGCATTCTTGGTAGGCCAGATTTACTAGCTTTAGTGGTGTATTTGACGGCTTTAATATAGCGCGCATCAAGGTGCTCCATACCTACAAGATCAACTTGTGCAGTACTATCAATGAGATCTTTAATCTTAACAATACTAGATACAGCAGCTTTTAAATCATGACCAAAAAATTCTAAACATAAGGTGTTAATGTTTTCTAAAGGCTGATGTAGAACAAATTCTGCTGAGGTGATAAAGCCATCACAGCCTTCTTTTTGAATACCAGGAAGACCATCTAAAAATTTGTTAGTAACATCTTTACCAAGGCCACTTTTACGTAGTTTTTTGGTATCAATGGTCAGAACTCTAGAGCTAATAACGGTCTTGGAGTCGTCTTCCAGTGTATTAATTTTAAAACTGACAGATTTAAGAAGTTGAATTTTATCTTTATTATGATCAAGACGCTCTACTCGTAACCAAGTTCCATCGGGCATTACCATTTTCCAAGAGACTAGGTTGTCAATGGCTGTACCCCATCTAAGAGCTTTTTTGCCGCCAGCATTCATTGCCACATTACCACCAATCGTACAGGCATCTTGTGATGTAGGATCTACTGCAAAAACAAGATTATTTTTAGTGGCTAACTCACTGACACGTTTAGTAATAACACCAGCACCTACATTGACACTTTGTAAATTGTTGGTATTCTTAATGTCACCAATAAAGCTCAGTTTTTCAGTGTTAATAACAGCAGTTTTTGCATGCAAAGGAATTGCTCCGCCCGTATAGCCCGTTCCACCACCACGTGGAATAATTGTTAGCCCTAGCTTAATACATGCTTTGACAATACTAGCAATTTCTAGCTCAGTATCTGGAGTAATAACAACTTGTGGATACTCCACGCGCCAATCCGTAGCGTCAGTGGCATGAGAAGAACGAGATAAGGCATCAAAGCGAATATTGTTATTATGAGTTACCTTAAGTAACGCTTGTTTAATACGCTTTTTGTGTTGCTTAAAGTCACTTAGACATAGCTCAAATTTGGCAACAGATAAATCAGCACTATGAAGCAATTCTAAAACTTTTACGTTGTCATTTGCGCGTTTTCTGATAAGGTCTAGGCGTGAATTAAGAGCCTCAATTAAAGATTTCCAGCGATGCTGATTTTTGATAAGATCTTCTTGGAGATATGGGTTTCTATCAACCACCCACATATCGCCCAGTACTTCAAACAACATTCTAGCACTTCGACCTGTGTTGCGATTAGTACGAAGAGATTCTAATAGTATCCAAGCATCTTCACCTAAAAATCGATACACTACTTCCTTGTCAGAGAATGATGTGTAGTTATAGGGTATTTCTCGGTATTGCTTCAATTGAAGTAAAGTTAACAAAAAAGTAAATATAATTTTACTATAATGGTTGATAGTTAATGTTATTTGTTTGCCTTCATTAAAGTGGGTATTTTTATAAAAAGGATAAGACATGTTGTGGATTAAAGCATTTCATATTATTAGTGTTATTACTTGGTTTGCAGCCTTGTTTTACTTGCCTCGATTATTTGTATACCATGCGATGAGTAAAGACAAGATTAGCATTGAACGCTTTAAAGTTATGGAACGCAAACTTTATCGCGGAATTATGATGCCAAGTATGATTTTGGCTATTGCATTTGGTACATGGATAGTAGTTGATGCTTGGGAGATCTATAAAACTCAATATTGGCTACATGCCAAACTAGCTTTAGTGGTGCCTTTGGTTGTTTATCATTTCTATTGCGGCCATTTGCTACAAATATTTAAACACGATAAAAATAGTCGTTCTGACGTTTTTTATCGCTGGTTTAATGAATTTCCTGTCTTAATTTTGATTGCAATTGTAATTTTGGTAGTTGTTAAACCTTTTTAATTTTTAGTTATTTTTAGATAGTTTTCTGCCAAGGCCTCATAAATAGGCTGGGTGAATATTAATTTACTCATCCAATTGGCAATAAAAGCAACTAATAATGCTGGAATGAGTAAGTGAATGGCAGTGCTCATCTCTAAAATTACAAATGTTGCGGTCAGTGGTGCCCTGATTACAGCACTTAAATAAGCAATCATTGACATTATAATAATAACTTGGGCATCAATTTTTAAATAGTAAGGTGCTATTTCAGAACCAATGCCAGCACCAATAGAGATGCTTGGCATGAACAATCCACCTGGAATTGTTGATGCTAGCGAGGTGAGTGTGGCAAAGTATTTCATCAATACAAACTCAACTCCTAATTGTTCACCTGCTAGCATGAGCAAAACTTCATCATGTCCAGAGCCGGCAATTTTCCCTTCTGATAAATAATTAAAAAGACCAACAATCAGTCCTAAAAATAATGCAATAGTAATTACACGAGCTTTGGTATGACTGATAAATTTAGTTATTAAATAAATAACTGCCTTAGAGAATAATCCACCGACAACGCCCGCTAAGATAGCTAATGGTATAAGTTGCCAAATCAGTTCAATGTTAAGAGAGTAAGCAGATAGATCGCCCAAATAGGGAGTATTGCCTCGATAAAGTACAGCCAACATATAAACCAAAGCGCTTGTTATAGCGATTAAAATTAGTGCTTGTTTTTTGAGGTTTCTACCGATTTCTTCATAGGCAAATACTAAGCCAGCAATAGGTGCATTAAAAGCGACAATTAATCCAGCACTACCGCCAATGGCAATTAATGAATGAATAAGGAGTTTACGTTTTAATTTTAAAAATCGATTAAAGCCATAAAAAATGGAGCCACCAATATGAATACTTGGCCCTTCAATGCCAACGGGTGCGCCACCCAACATACCAAAAAAAATAAAGACAATTTTGCCTGCAGCTACTCGAAACGAAAGTAGTTTTTCGCGAATGCTTTTATTGCGAGAGTCATTGGCTGCTATGAGCTGTGGAATGCCACTGCCTTGAATATAGTTGCAGAAATATTTAGCTATGTAAATAATTGACACGAAAGCAATCGGAGTAATGGCAAGACTTAAAGCGGGATTTTTGGCAATAAGGTGTTTAAATGCATGGTGTGCATAAGTACTAGATAATAAAAAAAAATCAATGGCAATAACAGTTAATATGCTAGCCAGTATTAATGAAATATAAGTTTTTAACTCGTTTGGAAATTGATGCGATAGATATCTGCGCATAAATTATAAAGCGCTGAAAATTCCAGTTGATAAGTATCTATCGCCACGATCACAAGCAATGGTGACAATGGTAGCATTGCTGACATTTTTTGAGAGCTCTAATGCTGCTGCAACGGCGCCACCACTAGACATGCCAGCAAAAATGCCTTCTTGGGTTGCTAGGTTGCGTGCAGTTTGCTCAGCAATAGATTGAGAAACATCTATCACAGAGTCAACTTTTGAGGCATCAAAAATTTTCGGTAAATAGGCTTTGGGCCAGCGACGAATACCAGCAATTTTTGAGCCATCTTCAGGTTGAACACCGATAATTTGAATGTCTTTGTTTTTCTTTTTAAGAGCGGTGGAAACTCCCATGATGGTTCCAGTTGTTCCCATAGAAGAAACAAAATGAGTTACCTCGCCTTGGGTATCTTTCCAGATTTCATTGCCAGTTGAGCTGGTATGAGAGCCAGGATTATCATCATTAGAAAACTGATTAAGTTGAAATCCTTTGCCGTCTTGTTCTAATTTGTCTGCTAAGTCACGCGCACCTACCATGCCTGCCTCTTCAGTAACAATCTGCAGCTCTGCGCCGTAAGCCGTCATAGCATCTCGACGCTCTTGCGAAAGATTCTCAGGCATGGTTAGGATCATTTTATAGCCCTTAATTGCAGCAACCATCGCTAGTGCAATGCCCGTGTTGCCACTAGTTGCCTCAATGAGAGTATCACCCGGTTTAATCTCACCACGAGATTGCGCTTGAGTAATCATGTTAAAAGCAGCACGATCCTTAACTGATCCTGCTGGATTATTTCCTTCAAGCTTGAGTAATATAATATTTGATGGATTTGGATTGAGATATTGCAATCTAACCAAGGGTGTATTGCCAATAGTTTGATCGATGGTTTGATATTGCATTATTCCTCCTTCTTAAGACCTACATAAAATCTGCAGATTTACATATTATTTAAAATTGCATCGCGAACTTCGCTCATTACTGGATTAATGTTAATCATCGCATCATTACATTGTGAGATAGCCACATCTGGGTCTTTTAAACCATGTCCTGTTAAAGTACAGACAATTTTTGACTTATCAGGAATGTGTCCGTGTTGAATATCATGTATTAAACCAGCTAGAGAAGCTGCTGAAGCAGGTTCGCAAAAAATACCTTCTTTTTCAGTTAATAACTTCTGGGTAGCTAAAATTCGTTTATCGCTGATTGCTTTAAACCAACCTTTAGACTCCTCCTTTACAGTATGTGCCAAATCCCAGCTTTGTGGGTGCCCAATGCGAATTGCTGTTGCAATGGTTTCCGGGTTGTCAATCATTGCACCTTTGACAAAAGGTGCAGAACCTGCTGCTTGATAGCCGACCATGATAGGCGTTTTGGCTGCTTTTCCATCTTTATAGTATTCTTTATAACCCATCCAGTGAGCTGAAATATTACCTGCATTGCCCACTGGTAGACAGTGGTAGTCTGGGGCATCTCCTAGCTCTTCAATAATTTCAAATGCAGCTGTTTTCTGACCTTGTAGACGGTAAGGATTAATTGAATTTACAATAGCTACGGGCGCATGATCAGCAACTTCCTTAACTAAGCGCATACCATCATCAAAGTTACCTTTGATTTGAATAATAACAGCACCATGGATCATTGCTTGAGCTAGTTTTCCTAGGGCAATTTTTCCTTCAGGAATAAGTACAAATGCTTTAATACCAGCACGAGCAGCATAGGCCGCAGCAGCAGCAGAGGTGTTACCTGTTGAGGCACAAATAATAGCCTTGGAGCCAGCTTCAACTGCTTTGGTAACTGCCATAGTCATGCCACGATCTTTAAAAGATCCAGTTGGGTTTAAGCCTTCATATTTGATATATATATCAACATCTTTGCCAAGTATAGCTGGAATATTTTCTAAGCGGATTAAAGGTGTGTTACCTTCGCCAAGACTGATAATTTTAGTGGTTTCACTGACAGGAAGTCTGTCGCGGTAATTTTTAATTAGACCTGTGTATCTCATTATTTTATCTCCTTAATCAAGGTTTTCTACATGAATAATTTTAACATCTTCATGGATGAATTTATGGCTTTGGATTTCTGTTATTGCTGCTTTTAAATTAGCAGTTTTAACATTATTTGTAATAATCGCAATGTGTGCATTATTTTGTGCATCAATTTGCTTTTGTATAACCGACTCAACACTAATATTATGCTTAGCAAGTGTGGTGGTAATGTTCGCTAGCGTACCAGGCTTATCGGTTGCCAATAAACGCAGATAAAAGACACTTTCGATATCGTTAGCATCACAGTTAGGAATTTCAACAAGTGATTTCCAACCTAGCACATCATGACTCACAGTATTTTTAATGATGTCAACTAAGTCTGCAATAACAGCACTTGCAGTTGCTTCGTCGCCTGCACCTGCACCATAGTAAAGTGTTGGTCCAACGGCATTACCTCTAACCAATACAGCATTCATTACACCGTCAACATTAGCTAGAAGCTGTGTTTTTGGTATTAGCGTTGGATGGACGCGCATTTGCAACTCCCCATCAACTTTTTTAGCAATACCTAGGTGTTTAATTGAGTAGTTAAGCTCGGTTGCGAACATAACATCTTCACCACTAATTTGGCTAATACCCTCAGTAGAGACTTTATCCATCTGCAATTCACAGCCAAATGCAATAGAGGCAAGGATGGCAAGTTTGTGAGCAGCATCAATGCCTTCTACGTCAAAAGTTGGATCTGCTTCTGCGTAGCCTAAATCTTGAGCCTCTTTTAAAACATCAGCAAAATCTCTGCCTTTGTCGCGCATTTCGGTTAGGATAAAGTTTCCTGTGCCATTAATAATACCAGCGACTAGTTCAATTTTGTTGGCACTTAAACCCTGTTCTAAAGATTTTAGAATTGGAATACCACCAGCAACGGCGGCTTCAAACAGTAAATGTACATTTTTCTGCTTGGCTAGTGTTAGCAATTCGTTACCATGAGTAGCAATTAAAGCTTTATTAGCTGTAATAACATGCTTGTTATTATTGATAGCTTGTATGACTAATTCTTTGGCAATAGTTGTGCCGCCGATTAGCTCTAAAATAACATCTATTTCTTGATTATTAACAACTTCAAAGGCGTCTTCAGTAATATTAATATCACCATCTGCGCAAATTCTAGGCTCAGAAATACTTTTAACTGCACCATGGGTAACATTGATTTTCTCACCAATACGAGCAAAAATCTCACTTTCATTCTTGCTTAAAACATTTACAACACCACCACCGACTGTACCTAACCCTAATATTCCAATATTCACGCTACTAAATCCTTTTTCAAAATGATTAATAAGAAGTGAATTATACCAATTGGATATTGATGTATAAAGGTATTAGAGTAGGGATTTTAATTGGTTTTATCTAAAATTATGGCAGAACACTTCAGTGGACGTGAATAATGTGTGGGAACAGTATGTTGATTATCAAAAAGTACGGGTGCTAGTGCCTTTAGCATATCTTCGTAAATTGGTTTTTTGAAGTCAATTACTTTTTCAATAGGATGCCAATAATCAACCCAGGCCCATTCATCAAATTCAATATCTGAATGCGTATCTAGTTTGATATTATCATCACTTGAGGTTAGGCGTAGCAAAAACCACACTTGCTTTTGACCAACACAGATAGGTTTTTGAGAGCGTCTAATGTGGTAATCAGGTAAATCATAACGCAGCCACTTTGGTGTTTTAGCAATCAGACTTACATGATGAGATTCTAACCCTACTTCCTCGTTTAGTTCACGAAAAAGAGCTTCAACATCGGTCTCACCTTGATCGATACCACCTTGTGGTAGCTGCCAAGAATCTTGCTTATAGCGTTTGGCTAATAAAACCTGGTCTTTGTAATTGGTGATAACAATACCAACATTGGCACGATACCCCTCCTTGTCAATCACAATTTAATTGTAATAATTAAGTTTTAATCGTCGTTAGAAAAAGCACCTAAAAGATGTAACAAGCTCGTAAACATATTGTGAAGTGCTAAATAAAGACCAACGGTTGCAGAGATGTAATTGGTTTCACCGCCATTAATAATAGCAGACATTTGACTCAACATAAAAGCACCCATAATCATAACAACTGCAAATGAGATGAGAAGACTAAAAGCTGAAGATTCAAGAAAGAAGAAGTTTAATACAGACAAAATGATAATGCCAATCATGGCAAAAAAGATCATGCCATTTAAAAAGCTAAAGTCTTTCTTTGTGTTTTGAGCATAAAAACTAATGGCGAAAAAAGCAACGCCTGTACCAGTTAAGGCTTGGATAACTAAATCTGCACCATTTGGCATTGCTAGGTAATGCGTGAGCATTGGTCCAATCGAATAGCCTAATAGCCCTGCTACAGCAAAAGCAGTTAAAATACCTTTATTGCTATTTTGAGTTTTAGGTAGTACAAACCAGATTACAGCAATTGCAGCAATAGAGCTAACTATGGCTGATCCAAATCCAGCGCCTGAAGCCACTGAAAACCAAGAGGCTAGTCCACCAAAGACAAGCGTATAAGAAAGTAGCCTCATTGTGTCTGATAAAACTTTATTTTTAACTTGTATGTTGCTGATAGTTGTTGTTGTAGATGTATTCATAATTTATCCTCTAAGATTAAATGTGTAAAATAATCTTATTTTATACTGAAAATAAAACAATAGCATGAAACTAGTTTTAGGCTTAGGGATTACCGGATTTTCTATTGCTCGCTTTTTATTGCAACATAAAATTGCATTTAAAGTGGCTGACTCCCGGAAAACTCCCAAATTATTACCTCAATTTTTATCAGAGTTCCCATTAATAGAGCCTTTTTTAGGTGACTGGGATGAATGTTTATTAGAAGAGGTTGATGAAATTTTTATCTCCCCAGGTGTTGCTCAGCAGGAAACAATTGTAATCTGGGCACTTGAAAAAGGCATTAATATTGTCAGTGATATAGAATTATTCTCTAGATATGCCCAGGCACCTGTTATTGGTATTACTGGCTCCAATGGTAAATCTACCGTAACTCAATTATTAGGAGATATGGCTAAAGCTAGTGGTAAAAAGGTAGCTGTTGGTGGTAATATCGGCATACCAGCACTAGATTGCTTACAGGACGAGGTTGAGCTTTATATATTAGAGCTATCAAGTTACCAGTTAGATTATAGTAAAAAACTAAATTTATATGCTGGAGTCGTGCTGAATATCACCCCGGACCATCTAGATCGATATGATAGTTTTGAGCATTATGCAGCTTCAAAGTTAAGTTTGTATCAATATTGCCAACATTTGGTGATTAATCTTGATGAGCCATTGATCCCTCAAAAAACTTCTGCTATCCATTTCGGAATAAATATGCCAAAACAAGGTCAAGATTTTGGTATTGTAACTTGCCATGGTAGTTGCTATTTCTTAAAAGGCGATGAAGTACTGATGAATGTTGACGAAATGCAACTTATTGGTGAGCATAACGTGGCGAACATTCTAGCAGTATTGGCCTTAGGTGATCAAATCGGTATAGATATGAGCATCATGATTGATTGTATTAAAACCTTTAAAGGGCTTGAGCATAGATTGGAATGGGTGTCAGATAAAAAAGGTATTGTATTTTATAATGATTCCAAGGCAACCAATGCCTTAGCAAGCATAACAGCGCTTAAGGCACTTATTCATAAGTATGAAAAAATTGTTTTAATTGCTGGAGGTATAGCTAAAGATGAAGATTATACTGAGCTTTTTAAGCTGATTGACCAAGATGTTTTCGGTGTGGTGTTAATTGGACAAAGTGCTACAGATTTTGAGCACGGCATTAATATTGCTAAAACTATTCATGCTAAAAATATGAATGAGGCGGTTTCTTTGGCTAAAGTCATGATCAATAATGGGGTGGTGCTTTTATCTCCAGCCTGCGCAAGTTTTGACATGTTTGATAATTTTGAACACCGAGGCCTTGAATTTAAACGCGCTATTCTTGGATAAAGTTTACTGTTTTTTTAATATCTGCTGTTTTCAGTCTCAACCCTTGAGTTTGGTTTCTAAGCCAAGTGCTTTGACGCTTGCAAAGCTGTCTTGTGGCAATAATAGCTCTTTCAATCATTTCAGCCTCATCTATCTCATTATTTAAAAATTGCCATGCCTGTCGATAACCAACACAGCGAATTGAAGGCAGGTCTTGATGAAGTTCTATATTGGTTTTTAAAACCCTAACTTCATCCATAAACCCTTGTTCCATCATTAAATGAAATCGAGTTTCAATGCGCTGATGAAGCTCACTGCGATCTGGCATTAAGATAATTTTTTTAATGATGCAATTAAGCCCACCTTGTTTTTTGCCCTGGAGTTCGCTAAGGGTTTTACCGCTAATATTAAATACCTCAAGTGCACGAGTAATGCGTTGTGAATCATTAGCGTGAATTCTTTGTGCAGCAATAGGGTCAATTTTTTGTAATGATTGGTATAACGCATCCAGGCCTTTTTCTTTAACGAGTTGGTTGTATTTTTCTCTGGATTCTGGAGTTGACTCTGGAAGATTAGACAAGCCGTGTTCTAAAGCATTGAAATAAAACGAAGTTCCACCAACCAGAATAGGTAGCTTATTTTGACTAAAAGCTAACTCAATTTGATGAGTGGCATCATTAACAAAGTCCTGAGCTGAATAGGTATCACTGGGTTTGCAAATATCAATAAGATAATGAGGGTGAGCTTTAAGTGTTTCAGTATCAGGCTTAGCAGTGCCAATATCCATGCCTTGATAGATTAATGCAGAGTCAACACTGATCAGTCGAGAGTTAATTTTTTTGCTAATTTTAATAGCTAAACCCGTCTTGCCTGAAGAAGTAGGGCCCATTAAAAAAAGCACAGTATTAGCAGGTGGATTTAGCATAAATATCCTTGTATTAGTAAGTTTTTATATAACTAACCTAGATTATAATGTCAACATTCAAAAAATATTGATAGAATAAAGTCATGTTTACAGTAGAAAATCAAGTGAGTGGCAATCAGTTTAAAGTTGCAGATGACGAAACTATTCTGGATGGCGCCATTAACAATGGGCTTGGATTTCCTTATGGTTGTCGAAATGGCATTTGTGGTAAGTGTAAAGCGACACTTATGGAAGGTGAAGTTGGTTATCTAAAAGGAATTCCACCTGGATTAACGCCTGCAGAAGTTAGTGATAACATGATTCTCCCATGTAAGTGTTACGCTAAAACGGATATATCAATTGTGGCTACTGAACTTGAGAATGTGGCTGATATTGAAGTTAAAACATTACCTTGTAAAGTCGATAAAATTGAACATTTGAGTGCTGATGTAGCAAAAATTGTTTTGAAAATTCCAGGCAATGACGCTATGCAATACATAGCGGGTCAATATATAGACTTGATTCACCCTGATTTTGATCCTCGCGCTTTTTCTATTGCTAATGCGCCGCATAATACAGGCATTATCGAGCTTCACGTACGCCTTATCTCCGGTGGAAAATTTACCGATTTTGTATTTAATAAAATGCAAGAAAAGTCTTTGTTAAAAATCCAAGGCCCTAAAGGTAGTTTTTATTTAAGAGAAGATAGTGAAAAGCCTATGATCATGCTTGCAGGTGGTACTGGATTTGCCCCTGTTAAAGCTATGATTGAACATGAGATTAAATCCAATAGTCAGAGAAAAATTGATATTTATTGGGGTGTTAGAAGTGAACAAGATTTGTACATGTCACTACCTTACCAATGGGCTGAAGAGCATGATCATATTAATTTTGTGCCAGTGCTATCAATTCCTGACAAGAATTGGCAAGGTAGAGTAGGTTATGTTCATGAAGCAGTTTTGGAAGATTTTGAAACATTAGTCAATTTTGAGGTATACGCTTGTGGACCACCAGTGATGGTCACATCTGCTGCTAATACTTTTATTAAAAAAGACATGCTTGAAAAAAATTTCTTTAATGATAGTTTTGATTTTACCCATCAAACAACTGACTTATGAGCGATATGCAGCAACATTTAACTGAACAACTTCAACTTGCCTTATCTCCGAGCTATTTAGAGGTAATTAATGAGTCTAGTAACCACTCGGGTCCTGCGACAGAGTCTCATTTTAAGTTGATTGTGGTGAGTGATTATTTTAATGATTTAGCTTTAATTACTAGACATCGCTTTATTAATAATCTCTTTAAAGAAGAATTAAGTCATATTCATGCACTTGCCATGCATACCTATACCTCTCATGAGTGGCAATTAAAAAATGGCGCTCCAGATTCTCCAAAATGCTCTGGGGGCAGTCAATCTTAAGAATTAGCAAGCTACTTTTATTCTCTAGTTTTTTGCTTTTGGGTGCTTGTAACTCACCAGTAAATGACAGTGCTATTCAGCTGATAAAGTCTAACCTAAAAGAAACAATCTCTATTAAGCCTATTATTGAGAAAGATCTTTGGCGTCATATTACTAATAAAACAACATTAAAAGCATCTAGTCAAAAACAACTATATTGGCATATAGATTGGTTTAAAAAACACCCTGACTATTTAACGCGCATTACTAAGCGTGCCAATCCTTACTTATATCTAGTAGTTCAAGAGGTTGAAAAAGCAGGACTACCACTCGAAATTGCTTTATTGCCTATTGTTGAATCTGCTTATTATCCTTTTTCATACTCTCATGGTACTGCATCAGGGTTGTGGCAGTTTATTCCATCAACAGGTAGGCTTTATGGCTTAAAGGATAACTGGTGGTATGATTCTCGCCGTGATGTATTGGCATCTACCAAGGCAGCTGTAAAGTACTTGAAAAATTTAAACAAGCTTTTCAAGGGTGATTGGTTGTTAGCTATAGCGGCCTATAATTCTGGCCCAGGGCGAGTGCAAAGAGCCATTCGTGATAATAAAAAACTAGGCAAGCCTACTGACTTTTGGCATTTGAAATTACCAAATGAGACTAAAGGCTATGTGCCAAGATTATTAGCTGTAACTGAGCTCATTAAAAATCCAGAGAAATATGGACAAATTATTACCCCTGTTGATAATAAGCCAGCCATAGAATCTATTGAACTGAATACTCAGTTTGATTTGGCTCTAATTGCTGATTGGTCAGAGGTAGAGCTTGACACTTTATATTCACTTAATCCAGGTTTAAAGCGATGGGCTACTCCAAGTGAGGGATCTTACAACTTGCTGTTACCTATTAAAAACATGAAACTGTTTAAGCAATCAATGCTTAAGAATCCAAATATAGCAAGATTAAAATGGATACGATATCAAGTTAAGCAAGGTGATAGTTTAAGTGTGATTGCACAGAAGTACGCAACGACCATGAAACAAATTAGCAGCGTTAACCAATTAAAAAGTCATTTTATTAAAATAGGCGATTATTTAATCGTTCCTGTTGCTCAAAAGGGAGCTGAGGCTTACTCATCGTCAGAAGATCAGCTAGAAAAAACTCGTTTAAATTCAAAGAAATCAGGGCGTAAAGTTGTTCACTCTATTCAAGCGGGCGACAGCTTATGGTTAATTTCTAAGAAGTATCAAGTAAGTATTAAAAAAATCATTAAATGGAATCATATTAAGCGTTCAGAGCCATTAAAATTAGGTAAAAAATTAGTACTTTGGCAGCCTACTATAGATGCTTATAAAGATTTATCATCAGTGACATCACTGGGTATTGATATTGATAGAAAAGTGGTTTATAAAGTAAGAAGTGGTGATAATTTATCAACTATTGCTGCTAAATTTGGCGTTAGCGTTCTTCAAATAAAACAGTGGAATAAGCTTGATGACAGACCGCTTCAGCCAAGGCAAAAACTTACCATTATGGTTAATGTTGTTAATTCAAAAATGAAATAAAACTTATGAATATATTACCTATTAATAAAATCATCTTAGCTAGTTTTGCCTTTGCACTGACACATTGGAAAAAGGTTGTTGAAATATCTATTTTACCAGTGGCTATTTCATTGCCATTGCTGCTCATATTGCCTCAAATGTTTGAACTCATGGAAGTTGTGTTTCAAGGCGAAGATTTGGCTGATGTTGTGTTGCCAGACAATACACCTATATATTTATTATTGTTTTTGTATGGCTATATTATGTTGTCAGTCAATATGTATCGATTGGTTGTTTTGAGTACGCAAAATGTATCAGCCATGTCACCAATCTTTAATATAAGTCAAATTTTTAGATTTATCGGTTTGACGCTATTTGTAGGATTTGTAACTACAGTCCCTGTTATGCTGACTGGTATTGGTTTTTTACAGTTAATTATTTACTTTTTAATTATGCCAATGACATTGAATTTTGTTAATATTGCGATCAATCAACCTTCAAATTACAAATGGAAATTAAATTTTGTCTCTCAGGCTAATCTATTTTTATTACAAGCTATCATTCCTGCTTTAATTGGCATGATCTTTACATCATTATTCAGTGCAATAGGTTTTCCAGAGGCTTTTGGATGGGTGATTAAAGCTATTCTTTTTTACTGGAGTTTGGTTAATTTAGCTTTGTGCTACCAATTAATTCAAGAGGCTAATACTTTAACGTAAACCCTTTAGGATAGCGCATATCATAAGTTGCTTTATTTAGTTTTTTGAGCGGAATTTTTTTCCTTAATTTATGATAAATTTTCATAAAATCTTTTAGGCGCTGATGTTGCTTATTGTAGCCCAGTACAACGGTTATATTGGGTTTTAAGGTTAGTTGATCAATATTGCTTCTTGTTAAAGCAAGAATTTTTAAGTCAGATAAGATTAGTTGGTAAGCTTGGTAATCCTCTAAAAGTGAGTCATAGCTTTCTGGCTGACGGCTAGATTTTAATACCACTAGATTTTCTGATGCATGATCATTTTGCGGATAGTATAAATTTTCTGGTTTGATAAGAATACCTTGGGTTGTTATATAGCCTTGGCAATTCTCTTTTTCAAGGGATTTATTGCAAACTACATTTTCCCAATGAGCAGTAATTGAATGAGTAATTATGCTAATCTGGATAGCATCCCAAAACAACCGCTTTACCTGGGCTTCTTGCACCCATGGGTGGCGCTCTAATTCATCTTTAATTCCGTGTAAATCTAACTGATAGGGCTTATTAGTCAACGGCTTTATTTGTTTTTCAAGTGTTTTTTTATTGACTAAATAGTCACGATCTATTTCCCAGCTAACATTTATCTTAAGTAATTCACTTGAATTGTAGTAATAATTTCCCCAAACAATAATTGAAATAACCAATGTAAAGATTAGTGGCCAAAGCAACAGCTTTAAATATTCAAATAGAGATCGTCTATGTTGATTTTTACTTTTACTTTTAAGCTTCATGAGTAATCTGCTTAACTAATTGCTTAAAAGTAATTCCTGCTGCTTTTGCAGCCATAGGTACTAACGAATGAGATGTCATTCCAGGAACAGTATTAATTTCTAGTAAGTAGGGTGAATTATTTTTATCTAAAATAAAATCAACCCTCCCCCAGCCAGTAGCACCTATAGTTTGAAAAGCCTTTAATGCTAACTCTTTAAGCTGACTCTCTTGATTTTCTGTTAAGCCACAGGGGCAAAGATATTGTGTGGTGCTTGACAGGTATTTAGAATCATAATTATAAAAATCCTGATCTACAACAATTTTAATTACGGGTAGGGCTTCTTCACCTAATATAGCAACTGTGTATTCTTTGCCCTCTATCCATTGTTCAATTAGAACTCGTTCATCATAGCGCCAAGCGAGCACTAAAGCTTCATTTAATTGATCAAACTCGGTTACTTTACTGATACCTATGCTAGAGCCTTCTGAAACCGGTTTTATAGCCCAGGGTAGTGAGAAATTGATAGTGGGTAATGTCGTATCTTGGATGACGATTACAGAAGGCGCCAATGGAAGTTTAGAGGCTTTCCAAATCTCCTTACTTAAATGTTTATCCATGCCATTGGCACTTGCATCTGCTTTGGATCCAGTATAAGAAATATTTCTAGCTTCTAGTAATCTCTGAATAGTGCCATCTTCACCACCACGACCATGAAGAACAACAAAAGCCAAATTAAATTCTTGAGACCATAAATTATCTAAATTGTCATCCTTCCAGTCAAATTTAAAACAATTAATTTGTTGAGATTTAAGCGCCTGATAAACAGCTTCACCACTTTTTAAAGATATTTCTCTCTCAGCAGAATTACCCCCCATTAATACAGCAATCATATAATCTTTAACTCTGTTTCTAAATCAATTTTAAAGTTTGATTTTACGGTTTGTTGAATATGAATAACTAAATTTTCAATATCAGCAGCAGTAGCTTTATTCTGATTAATAATAAAATTAGCATGCTTTTTAGACACACAAGCGCCACCAATACAAAAACCCTTTAGATTAGATTTTTCAATCAGTTCAGCAGCAAAATTATCTTTAGGGTTTTTAAAGACACTGCCACAGCTCGGCAAGCCAATAGGTTGAGAATCATTTCTTTTCTTGAGAAGCTTCTGAATGCTGTTATTAGAAGAAACTGAATTGAATTCTAACTCTACTGAAATAAAATATTCATGAGGATGTAAAGGTGTAATTTGACGATAGAGAATATCAAAATCGCAAGGCTGGCGCCAAAAGAGCTCACCTGATTTGTTAACTGTATGAACACGCTTAACAAACTGCCAGATTTCGGAGCCAAAAGCACCTGCATTCATAGCTAAAGCGCCCCCAATAGTGCCAGGAATGGCACTTAGAAACTCCGCTCCAAAAAAGTTTTTTTCTAATGTAAATCTAGATAATTTTGCCAGTGTTGCACCAGCTTCTGCGGTGATGCAAGATTGGTTAATTAACAAAGATTTAAGCTGGGTTAGTTTAACGATAACACCTTGAAACCCTTGATCACGAATTAGAATATTACTACCCAGCCCTATAAATAATATAGGTTTAGTATTAGATTTTAGAAAATCAACGAGTGCTTGAATATTGTTTGGGACAAAAAAATCCTGCGCCAATCCGCCAGCTCGTAATGAGCAATGTGAGGTCATGGGTTCGCTATGTTTTATCATGCTAGTACTTCAACCGTAAGTTGATTTTAGTAAACCAGGCACTGTGTGAATATCTCCTGCACCTAGGGTTAGTAAAACGTCATTTTCATTAATAATATGAGGCAACACCTTAAAAATTTCTTGTGCATTCTTGATCACAATTGGGTTTAATGTTGAGCGCTTTCTGATAGATTCAGCTAGTATTGAACTACTAATTTGAGCAATTGGATCTTCGCTTGCAGGGTAAATGTCTAACAAGATCAAACCATCTGCAAGACTTAAAATACGAGCAAAATCATCAAACAAGTCTCTGGTTCTAGAATAACGATGTGGCTGAAAAATTACCACAAGACGTCTATCAGGATAGGTGTTCTTAAGTGAGTCAAAAACCGCACTAATTTCTACAGGGTGGTGTCCATAATCATCAAAAAAATCAATTGAATGACCTTGGATTGATAGTTGACCATGGTGATCTAATCTTCTAGCGACGCCAGAGAAATGGTTAAGCGCAGACTGGATAATATTGATGTCAATATTGAGTTCACAACAAACACCAATAGCAGCCAACGTATTAAGAATGTTATGCTTACCAATAAGGTTAAGCTGAATTGGGTAAGGATTACTGTATTTTGAATTGTCTCGAGTGTGAACAACGTCAAAGTGCATTTGCATGCCAACCTGTTTGACATTAATAGCACGTATAACAGCATCTGAATTAAAACCATAGCTAATCATAGGGCGATGGATATCGCTAATAATATCACGCACACCTTGATCATCACTACAAAGAATACAAGCACCGTAAAAGGGTAAGTTTGAGGTGAAACTAACAAAAGTATCTTTTAATTGTTGATAATTATTATCATAGGTCGCCATGTGATCTTGGTCAACATTAGTGATCACACTAAGCATAGGTTGCAAATGCAAAAAAGATGCATCCGACTCATCTGCTTCAGCAATTAAATAATCACTCTCGCCTAATTTAGCGTTCACACCAGTCGAATTTAAAATACCACCAATAATGTAAGTAGGGTCAAGCTCAGCATGATTAAGAATGTGAGTAATAATACTCGTTGTGGTTGTCTTTCCATGTGTACCAGCAACGGCAATACCAAAACGAAAGCGCATAATTTCAGCCAGCATTTCAGCTCTAGGGACAACTGGAATATGTAATTTTTGTGCGCTTACTAGCTCAGGATTACTAGAGCTAATAGCACTGGATACAACCACTGCTTGTACATTATCAATATTATGCGCATCATGCTTGAAGTTAATCTTACAGCCCATCTTTGATAGTCTGTCAGTGATACTATTTTGATGAATGTCTGAGCCAGAAATTTGATAACCTAGATTATGCAACACTTCAGCAATACCACTCATACCAGAGCCACCAATACCAATAAAATGAATTTTACTGATTCTAGATTTAGAGACTTGTCTTAAATCTTTCATAATTTAAGGGTACTAATGATGCAAAGTACCTGAATACCTTCACCTCTACCAAACGCAGTTAATCCTTCGCCAGTAGTTGCATTAATACCAACATCATTTGGTGATATGTTAAACAACTTGGCTATATTTGTTTTCATATCAGCAATAAAAGGTGAGATTTTTGGTGTCAAGCATTCTATAGAAACAGCAATATGTTGTACTTGCCAATCTTCCAAGTCTTGAAGAGCTAATTTTAAATATTCGCTACTATCAGTTATTCCTTGCTGGCAAAGATTGTCTGCTATTTCACCTAATATATTGATACCAGTAATAGAAGAAACAGCATTGGTTAGGGCGTGAAATAATACATCTCCATCGCTATTAGATCGCAAGCCTTGTGTATGCTTGAGATTAACCCCTGCTAATAATAAAGCCTTATGATTGTCCTCAAAGGCATGTGAATCTTGACCTAAGCCAGTTTTAATTTTCATGAGACCAATGATTTATTTAAATAAAAATTAGCTAAAGCCATATCATCTGGACTGGTGATCTTAATATTAGTTTTTGAAGATTCAACCAATAAAGAATCTAAACCCAAATGTTCGATGGCACTTGCTTCGTCTGTAACATTAATACCATCATTATAAGCAGTATTTAATGCGTGTAGTAATATACTAAATCGATACATCTGCGGTGTTTGAGCTTGCCAAAGATTACTTCTATCAATAGTAGACTCAATCATTTGATGATTAGATTTTTTAATAGTGTCAACCACTTTAGTTGCTAACAATCCACCAACTTTTTGATTCTCAAGTTGTTGGATAAGATTTTCAACATCTTTAACTTCTATACAGGGGCGAGCAGCGTCATGTACTAAAACCCAATCATTGTCTTTAACGAAAGGCTTTAAAGCATTGAGAGCATTAATAACTGAATGGTAGCGTTCTTTGCCACCAGTAGTAGTGGTTAAGAGCTTAGGATGGTTATAAAACTGAGAAGAGCTAAACAAACTATCTTGCTCAGAAATTGCTACCACACAGCCTTTAATTTTTTTAATATTTAATAAGGTTGATAGAGTTTGGTCAAGAACACTCAAACCATTGTCTAGTTGCAAATATTGCTTAGAGATGTTCGACTGCATTCTTGCTCCAACTCCACTGGCAGGTACAACAAGATAACAATGATCAGTTGGCATAAAGCATAAAATTAGAGTGGATTATTTTTTTATTATACCGAAGCGATGCTAGTTTTAATCTGGATCAGAAATACTGATTTGGTAGTATTTTTCTCCAGGCTTAATGAGACCAAATTTGTGTCTAGCCATGGATTCTAAAATTTCTAATTTTTCATCTGATTTTGCATTTAATTCTAGCTGAAGCTTTAAGTTATCTTGTTTTAGCTGTTCATTAACCGCTAGATTTTCTTTAAGAATTGCCTGCTTTTCATTTATATCAAAAGGGAATGTATTAATGACAAAGTTTTGACGTACCAGGGTTGCTAAAACGATAAGCAAAATAATGGTAATCCAGTAGCGATAAAAAAAGCCAAATAGTTTATTTAGCTTTTTTAAAGGATCAATATTCACAATTTATTTAATGAATTAACCATTTGCAAGGTTTTTACCATCTTGAGCATCTTGTAAAAACATCCAGACTGAGCCACCAATAATATAGATGGTAGAGGCAACTACTCCAAAAGCTGCAACATATTCAGCAGTACCAGAAATAATTTCAGTATATGAAATTATGATTAAAGCCAAAGGCGCCAATAAAGATATCACCAAAGCGCTAATCATTAAAATATTTCCTCTTAAACTGCTGTTATCTACTGAAGAACTCATGCTTTTACCTTGATGAATCAATTAAAAATATTATATCACAAATCTTTTTTACTTTATTGATATAAGTCAATTTTTCACCAACAAAGTGTGAGAAATTTGGTCATGCCAAGCTAGGTTATTTCGGTTAAATACTTGATAAATAAACCCGGCACCAAGCGTTAAAAAAGATATAAATCCTAACATAAAGCGAATGAATGCTTGTTGATGGGTGATACTTTTTCCTTTATGAGAAGATTGATTGTTTTGTATAATTTGAAATTTCCAAGCTTTCATTCCGACAGTTTGGCGCCCTTTAACCCATGACATAGTGAAGTATAAATAAACACTGGGTAGAGTGATTAGATAGAAAAAAGCACCTTCCATATCACCAAATAATGCATTGGCAACCATCCCAATAAAAAAGACTAAAGAAAAGGTTAGGCAAGTGTCATAAAACATGGCACCAAGTCGGCGCAAAAATGAGACGTTAGATTTCATGATTAATCAATAAGTTAGGATTGATAACAGTTTGGTTAAGGTAGATTCCAAAATGTAGATGAGGGCCTGTAGCTCTACCTGTTTGACCTATAGTGCCGATGATATCTCCTTGTTTTACGATTTGACCAGGTACTACTAGGCGTTTATTCATATGAATATAAACGCTAATTAGGCCCTGACCATGATCAATAAAGACAGCATTGCCGTTAAAGAAAAACTCATCACTAATGATCACCTTGCCGCCCCCAGAAGCTTTAATTTCAGTACCAATGTCCCCTGCATAATCTAATCCTGTATGAGGTCGCCTAGCTTGCCCATTATAAAAACGTTTAAATCCAAAGGGGCTTGTGGTAACCCCTGATACAGGTCGAATGAAAGCTTCTTTGTTCATAATGATGTTGGAAAAAACTTTACGTGCTTTGGAAAGAATCGGACGCTCTTGGTTGATTCTATCCATTTGTAATAGATTTGGATTAACGTATTTTTTGTTTTTTCCTTTCAGGGTAATATACTGCTTCTTGTAATCATGTTCAGTTACATTAAAGGCAATATGACGTGTCGAAAAATCCTTAATAATAATCTTTTTTTCGCCTATTTTAGCAAACAAAGGAATACCGACTAATGCTTGCCAATGCGTATTATTTACTTTCTGAGTATAGACTGGTACTTGACTATAAAAAGCTTTTGGGTTGGAATGATTAGTATAGAAATCAACCACTGCTATGCCGCCTGGTATGGGTGAATGTTTGACATTAATATTCGCCAAAACGCCTAAGGGTAAAAGTAAGAATAATAAGAGTTTAGTTTTTTTCAATTTTTTCCACCTTGGAATGAATGACGCCATCGCTTAGACGTGTTTTAATAGTTTGCCCTGATTGGGTATGAGTAATTGACGTTAATACTTGGTTTTTACTGCCCATGGTAATACTATAACCTCTAGACAAAGTGCTGAGTGGTGATAGATGCCCTAATGCATTGGCATGACTAGCCAGTTGATTGTGTTGCTGCTTAATAATTTGTGATGTCGCGTTTTTCAGACGACTATTTAATTGGGATAAAGTTTGTTTACTATCATGAACAACCTGGTTTATTTGTCGATGCAGTTGATTAGCGGACAACTGGCTAATAGCAATAGAATGCTTAATTCTTACGCTAGGTGAATGTTGTTTTAAGTTAGAAAGTAATGTTGTTAATTTGTACTCTTGAGTATCAATGACACTGGCTATGGATCCACTCAGTCGATGTGACAAGTAATCAAGTTGTTGCGATAAATAGTTTAATTGTCTATCAGGTGAAACTACTCTAAGCTTAAGCTGATCAAGGTAAGCTTGTTTATGCTGTATATTTTGAAGAACTTGATGGTGTAATTGTTTCGATAATTTTGCCACACGAGAAAGTATTTCCAACTTATCAGGTGTTGCCAACATAGCTGCAGCACTAGGTGTTGGAGCGCGAACATCTGCTACAAAATCAGCAATAGTGGTATCCGTTTCATGGCCAATTGCGCTAATAATCGGTGTTTTACTGTTGTAAATAATACGTGCTAATGATTCCTCATTAAAGGCCCATAGATCTTCTAGCGATCCACCACCTCGAGCAATAATTAATACATCACAGCGTTGAGAATTATCTGCTGCAATAATAGCTTGACCAATTTTTTCAAATGAGCCTTGACCTTGTACTATACTGTCAAATAATAAAACATGAGCAAAAGGATAGCGCTTATTTAATACTCTAATAATATCTTGAATAACTGCGCCAGTCGATGAAGAAATAACACCAATAGTATTGATTTGAATAGGTAGATTTTTTTTATGTGACTGATCAAATAAGCCTTCTTCAGCAAGCTTGTTTTTTAATTGCTCAAAAGCTAGACTAAGATTACCAGCACCCACTGGCTCAATCTGTTGAACAATAAGCTGAAAATCTCCTCGTGCCTCATAAAGAGTTGGTGCGGCACGCACTAAAACTTCCATGCCATTTTCAGGCGTAAATTTAATATTGCGCTGATTAAGGCGAAATAGGGCGCAGCGAACTTGAGCCTTGTTATCTTTTAATGAGAAATACCAATGACCAGAAGCAGGGCGTGCCAAGTTAGACATCTCTCCCTGCAACCAGCAAGTAGGGATATTATCTTCAACCGTTTTATTACACAGTGATAAAAAGCTGGAAACACTGTAGATTTCATCTAAATTAAACATAATCTATTGCTTAAGTAAGGCGAAGATTGCACCAGCGCCACCATCTTTGTCGGGACAAGAGTTAAATGCCAGCACTTGAGGGTGTTGATTTAAAAAGCTCACAACTTGGGTTTTAAGGATACTCATGCCATTTCCAGAGTGATAGCCTTTGCCATGAATAATATGAATAAAATTTTCATGCTGATGGCGATACATGAACTCACTCATAGATTCACATGCTTCAACAGTCGTTAGCCCATGAAGATCTATTGAAGGCGCATGGTTAATATCGCCGCGCTTCATTTTTTTTATAATTTTTGGCGATAAGCCATTTTTGGCATAGGCTATAGTTTGTGATCCATCCAAGCTGGCTTCAGTGATATAGCTATAGGCCGTGAATGCAGCTTTTTTGACTTGATTATTTTTTGGGTTTACGCCGTCTTTATCGATAGGCGCATTAGCATCAACACTGTCTCTAAACATTTGTTTGTCGTTGTCGTTGATCATATTTGTCTATGCATTAAAAAACTCTCAAATGAGAGTTTAATTATAACGATGTTAACTAGCTGTTTACAAAGCTTTGGCTGACAAACTAAGATACGCTTTATTTGCTGATGGCCAGTTATTTCTTACGATGATTAATCTGTTCAGATAGCTTTTCTGGTTTAGCATAGCTGAGCTGGGTAATGAGATCAGTACGATGATAGCTATCAAGGCTACTTACAGCAATACTACCAGATTTTTCTATATCGACATATCCATCCTGATGAACAATGTCATCTTTGATATTTATATAAGTTATCTCACCAATAATCATAATGGTATTATTAGCCGCTAGTTGATGATGCTCTCTTAGCTCCATGCCTAATTGAATTCGGCTCTCCTTTACAAAAGGTGCAGGGAAGTTATCATGCCATTCTTCGCTTAAACCTGTTGCTCTAAATTCTGATATTTTTTTATCATATCGAGCAGATGTTTGATGCGTCTTTTCGCAGATTGATTCATTAGCATGGTTGATTGTGTAATGTTGAGTTTCTAGTATATTTTCCAAGGTATCTCTGGAAACTGAGTGTGGTCGAGATATCATGCCTAACAATGGCGGATTTGAGCCAATATGAAAAACAGAAGTGAAGATGGCAATGTTAGTATTTTTCTTTTGATCACAGCTAGCAATCATATTGGCACTTTTGAAGCCACTCAATGCATTTATAAATAATGCTCGATATCGATCATCTAAGGCTTCAATCTGTTTTGTTTTTAGCTGCATAAATAGTTCAATTTAATGAATTACGAATGATAGTTGAGTCATACATAAGCATAGGATGACGACAGTCGTTAATCTTTTTCTCATGGGTAAATACCAAGAAGGAAGTCTTAATGACTTTTCTAAAGCCCAATCATACATGATGAGTGCGATAAAACCGATTATCAACAGAATGATTGCATAACTTTCAGGCATTAAAAGGGATGCCCATGCAATTAGTACAGGCATGACACTGATAATAAAATATCGGGGATTGTCTTCTTTAGGGTTTGACATAGCTATACCCCAATGAATGGCACCCATAAAAGATAGTATTACGGCTGCATAAGTAATTAGAATATAGGGACTATCAGATACCATTGGTATTTGTATCCAACTACCAATCGTAAATACAATAAATGGAATCAGTCCAGAATAACCAAGCAATTTTGCTACTTGCTCCTTACCAAACAATGGCTTTATTCTCCCAGTCAATAAATGATAATTCACCATCTATATCTTGTTGGTTCATAATTTTTGAAAGGTGTTCTGCAACAAATTCAGGTGTAAATAGATTTTCTTTTTTTACTGATCCTTGAAAGGGTTTAGTTAATTCTGTATCAGTGGTTCCAGGGTGAAAGGATATAAGTTTTACATTTTTAGCTCGTCTGGCATATTCGATGGCAGCACTTTTCAATAGCATGTTTAGTGCTGCTTTTGACGCGCGATAGCTATACCATCCTCCAGAATGGTTATCTCCGATACTTCCAATCCTTGCGTTAAATACCGTAATAATACAATTATCTTTTGATTTAACTAAGTCAATTAGTGATTTTAACCAGAGTATGGGAATTACGCTATTAATGGTGAAAACCTCCAAAAGGTTACTAGCATTTAGCTCCTCTATACGTTTTTCTGGCCAAATAGAATTGTTATGTAAAACACCATTGCATATACAAATACGACTTATCGTTCCTAACTGGTTTTGCTTCATTAGTAGCTTGATCATTTCACAGACTTTGATAATTGATGCTTCGCTATAATCACATTGTATATTATGAACAGATGATAATAGGATTCGCTCTTGGCTAGATATTTGCCCTCTACTAACGGCAAAAACTTGCCCGATAGCGCTATCTTTTTGCCACTGACCAATCATTGCACTACCGAGACTGCTTCCAGCACCAATAACAATTGCTACAGACTTAGTCATTGTAAAACCTAATATCTGCTAAACATAGGTCTGCTTGAAATTTACGTCCTATTGCCACCAGACCAATACGCTTAATTTTGTCCTGAGAAAACTCATTAAAAGTTTTATATTTGTCTAATTCTTTAAAAGGAATGCGATATTTTTTCCAGGCACTTTCTGCTTTAAAACTATAGCGATATGATTGCCATGGAAACCATAACTCATTCGTTCTAAAGTGTATGTTGTAAATTTCATCATTGCCTGCAACTTCTAATTCAACACCAGAATAGTCTGAAGCGTTAAAAGTATTGTTTTTAGACAAGGGTAATACTATCTGAACAAACCCCCCATTATTATCTGTTGTTACATTACCACGCATACGTAAGCAATTTTTACCTTTGTACTCATCTAAGGATAATTGCCCTTGAGAAAGGCCACCCATGATGGCATCCGTTACCAATTGCCATTTTGTACCAAGGTTAGAAGTTAGATTATTATTGTTTCGGTTATCTATAACGGTAAGGTTCATGTCTTTAGCGATTGCATTATTGTTTATACCACTAGCGATAATTATAATACTCAATAGAAGGTTCTTAATTAATTTAGGTAGTTGAAGACTCCGGGCGAATATTTGTAATATCATAAATAATAGTTTTATTTTGCAAGTTAGTGTTATCTATTTAAATTTATTTATCCATCTACTGATTATATGGATATTTTTATTTTTGTCTAGGTCAAATAGTATTATAATTTGATTTATGGTCTGGAGGTAAGGGCATAAATGAAAATTATTTTATTAGTAGTAGTATTGTTATTCAATTTACAAGTGAATGCAAAAGTATGTTCGGAGTTACTTGATTTTAATGTCAAAACTTTAAATAAAAGTGAGCAGGTAAATCTATGTGAAGAGTATCAAGGAAAAGTTCTGCTTGTAGTGAATACAGCCAGTAGATGTGCTTATACAGAGCAATACGATTCCCTCGAGAAGCTATATACACAATACAAGGAAAGTGGGTTAGTGGTATTAGGCTTTCCTTCAAATGATTTTGGACACCAGGAGCCTGGTACTGAAAAAGAGATCAAGACTTTTTGTGAGATGACTTATGGCGTTGATTTCCCAATGTTTAGTAAGACGCGAGTAACCAAGCAAAATGCTGATCCATTGTATAAAAAACTAGCCAAGGTTTCAGGAATTTATCCACAATGGAATTTTCATAAGTACTTAATAGGCGGTGACGGTGAATTTGTTAAGAGTTACAATAGTTCAATCGACCCAATGGATGAACAAGTTATTAGTGTAATTAAGAAGGAGCTAAAGAAAGTAAAGCTTTAACCCTTTACTTCAAACTAAATATGTCATATAACAAGACAAAAACAGATCCATTTCTTGGTTTAGAAATACATAAGCATTTAGTCAAGCAGGGAGTAGAAACCCCTATTGAAGAAATGAACCTTTCAAGAACTGAAAAAATTGATAGCATCGAAGCTGATTTCACAAACATAATGAAAACATTAGGTTTGGATTTAACTGATGATAGTTTAATCGACACACCTAAAAGAGTTGCAAAGATGTATGTCAATGAAATATTTTGGGGTTTGGACTATGAAGCATTTCCAAAATGCACAGCGGTATTGAATAAGATGCAATATGATGAAATGGTTGTAGAGCGAGGTATTAATGCACAATCTAATTGTGAGCATCACTTTGTTGTAATTGACGGGCTTGCTACTGTTGGTTATATTCCACATGAAAAGGTATTAGGATTATCGAAAATGAATCGTATAGTTGAATACTTTTGTAAAAGACCACAAATACAAGAACGTCTGACAGAGCAAATTTGGCATACATTGTCTTATATATTACAAACAGAGCATATTGCAGTTTTAATAGATGCACAGCATTTTTGTGTCAAGTCACGTGGTGTTGAAGATATTAGCTCTAGCACCATAACAAGCAAACTAGGCGGATCATTTAAAAAAGATCCAATAACACGTTCTGAATTTATGTCACTTGCACGGATTGAATGCAAATAAAAAGAAGTTAGTTTTGATTAAATATTCTTCAAAATTTATTTTTATAGCTTCTCTCATAGTATTTACTAGCGCCTGCACCTTTAAGTTTACCTACAATAATCTTGAATACATAATTCCGTCTTATGTTGAGGGTATGGTGTCGCTGGATGGTATTTTAGAAAAGCGTGTAGAGCAACAAACCATGAGTCTCATAAATTGGCATCGTAATACTCAGCTCATTCAATATGCTGACCTATTAAGAGGTCTTAAGCGCGACTTTAGTCTTGACTTAACCGAAGAGCAAGTCTCTCATACTATTTACAATATAGAGTCATTATGGCAGTTACTAGCTGAAAAATTAAATGAAGAAATGTTAGTTTTATTACCATTACTAGATAATAGTCAGCTTGAAGAATTGTTTGTAAATATTAATAAAAAGAATGATAAATTTTATAAGGAAAATGTTGATCTAGATAAAGATGAAATTACTGAAGAATTTAAAGAGAGATTATTGAATAATTTTGAAAGCTGGTTAGGGGATTTAACTAAGCAGCAAAAAAATGAGATACAAAAAACTGCAACTATGATTTATAGCAGTGCACATCTCAGATTAAAGCTTAGAAAGCATTGGCAGGAAAATATCCAAGAGATTTTAAAAGCTGAAGATACTATCAAAGTTAAATCAGATCAACTAAGTATCTTTTTTAATCAGTTTAATGTCGAGCGAATTAATATATTAGCCGATATACGTAATAAAAATATACAGGCAATAGGTTTGTTGGTTGTAAAGTTAATACATATTGCTACACCGGATCAAAAACAGTATTTCACCAACAAGGCAGATGACTATATTCAGATTTTTATGGAATTGAAAGAAAATCGATAACCGGAAAGCTTAGTTGATGGTTAATTCCAGCCAGTTATCCAGGTTGATGAGTCTTTGAGATCTCGCCAGTCGATTTCATAACTATTTTTATTGATCACCGCTTCAAGCTTACAGCTAATAATTTTTTCGTTATCATTACGTAATAACTTAGTGACAATAAAGTGTAATTCTTTATTTTCTGGATTTAATGCAGTCCATTTGGTCAGTAATAGTTTTTCTGGATTGAGTCGATTGTTCAATCTAGCGTTAGCATTAATCATTTTTGTTTACGCATTAAAAAAAGCCCTCAAATGAGGGCTTCATTATAGCAATGTTAAATTATTATTTACAGAGCTTTGATTTTTGCATTAATACGAGCTTTCTTTCTAGCTGCTTGATTCTTATGCATAAGGCCTTTGCTGACTGATTGATCAATCATTTTTTGCATAGCAAAATAACCACCTTGTGCTTCTTCTTTATTACCAGCATCTAATGCGTAAGATACTTTCTTGATGAAAGTACGAACTTTAGCGCGGATTTGAGAATTGTGCTTGTTGCGTTTAGTTGCTTGTCGTGCGCGTTTTTTTGAACCTGCTGAATTAGCCATCGTGTTATATAAGAGTTAAATATTTAAAGGCGTAATTATAAAGTCTTAGTGAGCAAAAGTCTAGTGAAATTGAAAATTAAATTACTAGGACTGTGCCAGATTATCTGATGGGCTAGCAGATTTTTCTATTGCCTCTATTGTCTTTAATATTTTGCGCTTATTGATGAGTAAATGCCAGGTCTTTCCACCTTGGGATTTCCATAGAGATGTTGCTCGTATACCAGATAATAGCAATGCTCTAATATGATTAGCGGTGCGATAATTAGATAAATATAGCTGCTCACCTTTAACCATAATTCTTGGATTTAGCCCACCTAAGGTTGATTTGTATAGTTCACCTAAACGCGCAATGGAATTAGTATGAGTAATTTCAAAGAATGTTTGCTTATTAAAAGTGTTGATCTCAGCGGTAATTGTATTTAATAAAGCTGGATTTTTCATTAATTTCTTTTCAAGGTTGATGAGTGATAAGGCGTAGAAAGTAATGGTTTGCATAGACTTAGTCTTTTTACTAAGTACAGCTTTTAAAGTTGACATGCCAACAGATAGCTCAGCTTTAGAGTCAAAGATATCAAACACATTTGAGCTTGTATTAACAATACTCCCTAGGCTTGCGCCAGAGCATTCACTATGGCAAATACCCTTTGAGGCAAGTTGATCAACGAGTGCAGCACTTTGTAAGATTCCCGCTAAGGCTAAGGTTTGGTTTTCTAATTTATTCATTACTTCTTTGCTCAATAATGCCACCACCTAAACAGGTGTCTTCTTGATAAAACACAATAGATTGTCCTGGCGTGATAGCTCTTTGTGGATTTTTAAAAATAACTTTAAGTGAATTACCATCCTTCATAACGCTACATTCTTGTGAATCTTGACGGTATCGAATTTTTGCCACACAACTAAAAGGTATCTCTGGTTGAATGTCAATCCAATGTAAATTCGAAGTAGTAAGGGTATTGTGATACAAAAGCTTATGATCTCCCTGGACTACCAAAATTTCATTAGAATCAATGCGTTTATCGGCTACGAACCAAGGCGCGGGAGAATCGCTAAAGCCACCCCCAATTTCCAAACCTTTTCTTTGGCCAATAGTATAAAAAGCCAAACCTTGATGATGTTTGATAAATTTTCCCTGCTCATCAATGATTTTGCCTTGTTTTTTGGGTAGGTAAGTCTGTAAAAATTCAGAAAAATTACGCTCTCCGATGAAGCAGATACCTGTTGAGTCTTTTTTATCAGCAGTGATTAAGTCGTGTTTTCTAGCTAACTCACGTACTTCAGTTTTACTAATTTCGCCTAGTGGAAATAAACTCTTACTTAATTGCTCTTGATTTAAAAGATGCAAGAAATAACTCTGATCTTTGTTATCATCTAGGCCTGTTTTTAACTGGTAGCTATTATTATTATGAGTAATTCTAGCATAGTGTCCAGTTGCTATCTTATCAGCACCTAGTGATAGAGCATGCTCAAGAAAAACTTTAAATTTTATTTTTTGATTACATAAAACATCAGGATTAGGTGTTCGACCTTTCTTATGCTCTTGTAAAAAATGCTCAAAGACATCACCCCAATAATCGGCTGAGAAATTAATACTATGAAGTTTAACCCCCAGTTTGTCAGCTACTTTTTGTGCATCTGATAAATCTTGCTCAGCAGTACAATGACCATCCTTATCATCTTCATCCCAGTTTTTCATAAACAAAGCTTCTATCTCATAGCCTTGCTCTAATAGCATTAATGTTGCAACAGATGAGTCAACGCCACCTGATAGGCCGACAATAATTTTTCCAAGCTTATTCAAAGATTTCATAAGCCTGAACAATACGCTGTACTAATTTGTGTCTAACCACATCTCTTGAGTGGAAATGACAAAAAGAAATCTTAGGCTCGCTTTCTAAAACTTTCATAGCATGAAGTAAGCCTGATTGATTAGGTCGAGCAAGATCAATTTGAGTAACGTCGCCTGTAATAACCATTTTGGAGCCAAAACCCATACGCGTTAAAAACATCTTCATTTGTTCGGTTGTGGTGTTTTGAGCTTCATCTAAAATGATGAAGGCTTCATTTAGTGTGCGTCCGCGCATAAAAGCCAAAGGCGCCACTTCAATTATATTTTTATCCAACAGCTTAGTAACTTTATCAAAGCCCATCATTTCATACAAAGCGTCATAAATTGGACGCAAGTAAGGATCAATTTTTTCGGTTAAATCTCCAGGCAGAAAGCCAAGTTTTTCACCCGCTTCAACGGCAGGGCGAACTAGTATGATACGTCTTACATCTGAACATTCAAGTGCTTCAACGGCGCGTGCAACTGCCAGATAGGTTTTTCCTGTACCTGCAGGTCCAATACCAAAAGTGCAATCTTTTTCCTTAATGGCTTTTACGTAATGTTGTTGATTTTTTGAACGTATATGAATAAATTTACGCTTGGTTTTAATGTTAACTGACTCACTAGATATGTCGTCATCAGTGTAGGCTTTAATGCTCATTTCTACATCATGCACACCAATAGATTGAGTTTTACTGAGCATACTTAAATCTTGTAAAATTCGAGCAGCTAAGTGTTTGTTATCGCCATAAATAACAAACTCTTCACTTTTGTTTTTAATCTCAACATTAAGACTTTTTGCAATCGTTTCTAAATTTCGATCAAATGAACCACAAACATCGGACAGTTGTTCAGAATTATCAATTACTAGAGTGATGTGCATAGATTTTGTTTAACCGTTATTTTGAAGGTGTAGCTCACCCACTAATGAGTTGCCACGTGCTGAGGTAATTTTGACATTCACAATTTGACCAATAAGCGACTCATCACCTTTAAAATGCGTATTACGCATATTTTCTGTGCGACCGAACAAACTGCTAGTTTCGCCAGGGATTTGAGCGCTCTTTTTAGATAAGTTCTCAATCAATACTTTTTGTACACTACCAACCATAGATTTTGAAATAACCTCTGTTGATTCATCGATAGTTTTTTGCACACATGCTAGGCGTTCTTTTTTAATTGACATATCAACATCGTCAACAAAGCTACCTGCAGGTGTTCCAGGTCTAGCGGAATAGATAAAGCTAAAAGATTTGTCAAAACCAATATCATTGATGAGTGTCATGGTATCTTCAAAGTCTTGATCATTTTCACCCGGAAAGCCAATAATAAAATCGCTAGAGATGGAAATATCAGGTCGAATTTTACGTAATTTTCTAATTTTCGATTTGTATTCAATAGCCATATGGCCACGCTTCATGAGTCCTAAAATTTTGTCAGAACCACTTTGAATAGGTAAATGCAGATGTGAAACTAGCTCAGGCACTTCAGCATATGCCTCAATAAGAGAATCTGAAAATTCAACTGGATGAGAAGTGGTGTAACGAATACGATCAATCCCCTCTATTTGCGCGACAATATTGATCAATAAGGCCAAGTCAGCACTTTGGCCATCATCCAGTAATCCTTGGTAAGCATTAACATTTTGACCTAATAGATTAACCTCACGAACACCTTGTTTGGCTAGTAACTCTACTTCCTTAAGAACATCATTAAAGGGGCGAGAAACCTCTTCTCCGCGCGTATAAGGAACTACACAAAAGGTACAGTACTTACTACAACCTTCCATGATAGAAACGAATGCACTAACTCCATCTGACTTAGGCTCGGGTAGGTGATCAAATTTTTCGATTTCTGGAAAAGAGATGTCGATACTGGTTTTTTTGTCACCCAATACCTCATTAAGCATAGTTGGCAGGCGGTGCAAAGTCTGAGGGCCAAAGATAATATCAACATAAGGTGCGCGTTTAAGGATTAACTCTCCTTCTTGTGAGGCAACACATCCACCCACGCCAATCACTAAATTAGGATTACTAACTTTGAGTTTTCTCCAGCGACCTAATTGATGAAACAACTTTTCTTGAGCTTTTTCACGGATAGAGCAAGTGTTAAGTAGCAATACATCTGCATCTTCTGCTTTATCGGTTAATTCTAAATTGTGTGAGTGTTTCAGTACATTAACCATTTGGTCAGAGTCGTATTCGTTCATTTGGCATCCAAAGGTGCGAATGTGTAATTTATTCATAATAAAATTTTACTACTAAGGTGTAGAGCTATTCTGGATATGCAATGTTTGTGTTGGGAAGGCAATCTCAGCATTGTGAGATTCAATAATATTTGCTATGGTGAGTAAGATTTCTTGCTTAATTTTTTGATATTCATATTTACTGGTTGTTTTGGTAAAGGCGTAGATATTAAAATCAATAGATGAAGCGTTGAAATAATTAAAAAACACACGCAGAGGCTGAGCTTGATTAATGCTTTTATGTGCTTTAAGCATGCTTTCAACTTCTGCAACAATCAGTGGCATTTGCTTGATATCATCATAGCGAATGCCAACCACTTCATTGATTCTACGATTGGTCATGCGCGAAGGAGTTTCAATAGGGATTGAGGCAAAAATTGAGTTAGGAATATAGACTGGATTTAGGCTAAAAGTACGAATACGTGTCATGCGCCAGCCAATTTTTTCAACGGTACCTTCAAATTGCGTGGAGCGAATCCAGTCGCCTGTAGAAAAAGGCTTATCCATTTGAATCATAAGCCCGCCAAAAATATTGCTTAGCATATCTTTGGCAGCAAAGCCCATCACAATACCACCAACACCACCAAAAGTTAGTAAGCTTGAGATTGAAAAACCTAAAAATTGAGCAATGCCTAATAAAATAGCAGTAACAATTAAAATTTTGATCAATCTTGAAAACAATCTCACTGAGTCGTTATCGACACTATTATCTTCTTCAACTAGGTAAGTCTCGATGCCTGAAATCATGCGAACAACACCCCAGGTAACGATAAATATTGGTGTGATATTAATATATCCAATGACCGAAGTCAGTGCCTCAATTTGCCCTTCGAAAGCCATAATGGAAAAGTAGAACCAGCCAAACCAAATTAAGGTTTTTAGAGGAGTGGAAACGGACTTAACCAGATGATCATCAAGCTGATTTTTGGTTTTACTTGTGTGTTTACTGACCTGTCTTAAGATGAAGCCAAGAGCCAAATGTGCAACCATCGCAACAATAAGTAAAATACCAATAACTTGGTTAGGTGTCATATTTTGTAAGTAATCATTCATAATTAATATTTTAGCGTTTATTTTAAGTATTTGAGCGGATTAATTGTTTGTTTGAATTTTTTCATTTCAAAGTAAAACGGATGACTATTGGTGCGCGCAATAACTTGGTTTTTCTTAATCTTATCGCCAACAGAAACCCGTAAAGATTGGCTTTGGGTGTAAGTACTGTAAAACCCTAATGGGTGACGAACAACAATCATGGTGCCATGGCTTTTCATTTTATTGCCAATATAGATAACTTTACCCTCACGAATGGCATGAATCTCCTGTTCTACTTGTGTGTTAAAAGTTAAACCTTGATGATTTTTAGAAAAGGTTTTGCTTACACTGGCATTAACTGGAATTTGCCATTTATTAAGATGCTTTGTATTCGCCTGATGAGGTTTAATTTTTGTAGCTTTTGAGGTATATTGATCTGTTGCTCTTTTAGTTTTCTCCATTGAATGCTCAACATGTAGGTTTTGTTGATTAATATTTTCTAAATGACTAGATTTTTCAACAACAATAATAGACTGTTTAGGTGATGAAGAATAGCATCCACTGAGCGATACTAACAAGACAACACTAAACCATTTAACTAACATACAAAGCTCCAAAAATAACAATAACAATTAAACCATAACCTAAACGATCAATGTATTTTTTTAACCATTGATCGCATTGATCGCCATAAGTTTTGACCAAACCAGCTATTAAATAATAACGTGCACCTCTTGCGACTAACGAAATAAAAATAAAAGGCAATAGTGGCATCGCCATACTGCCTGCAGTAATAGTAGCCAATTTATAAGGGATGGGACTAAAAGCTGCCAGACCGACAACCCAAATACCATATTGATCAAAAAATACTTTAACCGATGGAATGGCATTTGGCTTGATTAGATCAGCAGTTAGTAAAAAATCAAGCAACACATCACCCAACAAATATCCAGCAAGACCTCCTAGAACTGAAAATAAGGTTGTAATCAAAGCAAATTGATAAGCTTTTTTAGGGCGTCTTAGTGCCATTGGCGCTAATAAAATATCAGGTGGTGGATAAGGAAGAATTGAAGATTCCAAAAAGCTAATAATCGATAGCCAATAAATGGCAAACTTGCTTTGCGCCCAGTCCAGAGTTTTTTGGTAAATTCTAGAAAAAATCTGCATCAAGGCTTAAGAGTCTTGAACCATTGGAAAGCCTAAAGCTTTTCGTGAATCAAGATAGGTTTGAGCTACCTTTTGACTCATAGCACGCACCCTGCGAATAAATCTTGCACGGTCTGTCACACTAATAGCATGACGTGCATCAAGCAAGTTAAATAAATGAGAGGCTTTCATCACTTGTTCATAAGCTGGGTAGGGCAGAGCTTTCTCAATTAGCTGTTCATTCATTGACTCAGCTTCGTCAAATTGCTTAAATAATACATCGATATCAGCAATTTCAAAATTATAAGTCGATTGTTCAATTTCATTCTGATGAAAAACATCGCCATAACTAACGCCTTCAGTCCAAACCAGGTCAAACACACTATCAACACCTTGAAGATACATAGCGAGACGCTCCAAACCATAAGTTAGCTCACCCGATACTGGTTTACAAGCTAAGCCACCGATTTGTTGAAAATAGGTAAATTGAGAAACTTCCATGCCGTTAAGCCAAATCTCCCAACCCAATCCCCAAGCACCTAGTGTTGGGGATTCCCAATTGTCTTCAACAAAACGAACATCATGCTGATTCAAATCAATACCAATCTCACTTAAAGATTCTAAATACAAATCTTGAATGTTTTTAGGAGATGGTTTAAGAATAACTTGAAATTGGTAATAATGTTGAAGACGATTTGGATTTTTACCATAACGGCCATCAGTAGGGCGACGTGAGGGTTGAACATAAGCCGCTTTCCAAGGCTCTGGACCAATAGCTCTTAAAAAAGTAGCTGGATGGAAGGTGCCTGCGCCCATCTCCATATCAAAAGGTTGTAGTAATAAACAGCCTTTTGAAGCCCAAAAAGTTTGTAGCTTTAAGATTAAATTTTGAAACGATACACTTGCATCTAAATCTGAAATTGACATAATAAGGCGGCTGAAATGAGTCTAAAAATTACAAAAATTTTACCGCATCAAGCATGATTAGATTAGGCTTTTATCAATAGATAAACCTTTATAACCATTGAGAAAAACTAAACTAGGTTATTTTAAGTTTAAGTAATTCTGCCTTAAGTTCACTTTCTGTTAAGTGATCATAGTCGTTTAAAGTCACTGTGTTGACGCCGCCACATGATTCATACCATGCATAACCAGATGTCCAGCTATCATGATTAATTTATTTAAGTAAAAATAAAAATATTGGTAATTTATCTTAAAAAACACCTAAAAATAGATAAAAAGTGCTATTTATAAGTTTTTTTTAGATATTTTCGCTATTTTATGGCTTTTTTAAGATATTTTTTATTTTACTAAAGGTTGAATTTAGTATTTATAAGATTCTGGCTTGAATGGGCCTTCCTTATTAACTTTGATATAGCTTGCTTGTGCGTCTGTTAGTGTTGTTATTACACCACCAAAACCACCAACCATACCAGCAGCAACTTCTTCGTCAAGCTTTTTAGGAAGAACCTCTAAGTAGATATCACCACCTTTGGTTGCAAATTTAGCATCAAATAAATGCATTTGTGCCAATACTTGGTTTGCAAACGAACCATCCATAATACGACTTGGGTGTCCTGTTGCATTGCCTAAGTTAACCAAGCGACCTTCAGATAATAAGATTAGGTAATCATTTTTATCATCACTACGGTAAACACGGTGAACTTGAGGCTTTACTTCATCCCAACGCCAGTTATCACGCATAAATTGAGTGTCGATTTCATTATCAAAGTGGCCAATATTACATATCACAGAACCTTCTTTGATTGTTTCTAGCATGGCACTATCACAAACATTCATGTTGCCAGTCGTGGTAACAATAAGATCAGTGGTTGATAATAATAATTTATTGATGTTCGCAGCTTTACCAGTGTTAATACCATTTATATAAGGTGAGACAATCTCGAACCCATCCATACAAGCTTGCATGGCACAGATTGGGTCAATTTCAGAAATTTTAACAATCATACCTTCTTGACGTAACGATTGTGCAGAGCCTTTGCCCACATCACCATAACCAATAACCAATGCTTTTTTGCCAGACATTAACATATCAGTACCACGCTTAATAGCATCGTTAAGTGAATGACGACAGCCATATTTGTTGTCATTTTTAGCTTTAGTGACAGAGTCGTTAACATTAATAGCTGGTACCTTTAAGGTACCTAGTTCCATCATCTCAAGTAAGCGATGAACGCCCGTAGTGGTTTCTTCACTAATACCGTGAATATCATTTAGCATAGCTGGGTATTTTTCATGCAACATCTGAGTTAGATCGCCACCATCATCAAGCACCATGTTGGCATTCCAAGGCTTACCATTTTCTAAAATAGTTTGCTCAATACACCATAGGAATTCTTCCTCAGTTTCACCTTTCCAAGCGAATGTTGGAATATCCGCGGCAACCATTGCTGCTGCTGCGTGATCTTGAGTTGAAAAAATATTACAACTTGACCAGCGCACTTGTGCACCTAGATCAACCAAGGTTTCCATAAGAACAGCTGTTTGAATAGTCATGTGAATACAACCTAAGATTCGAGCATCTTTAAGTGGCTGTTCGTCACGATATTTTTTACGAAGTGTCATCAACGCAGGCATTTCTGCTTCGGCCATTTCCACTTCTTTGCGCCCATAATCAGCTAATGCCATATCGGCGACTTTATAGTCGTTGTTTTTAATTGTTGAGTTGCTCATTTTCTCTCCTTTAGGAAATTTAAAAAATGAGCGTCGTTTGATTATCTAGAACACCAAGCCTGATTGAAAACAAGTTTCAACGCAACGCTCCTCGGCAGTTTGGTTATTATACCAAATCTTGTCTGTTTAAAACTATTTCAACAAGTGAGTTCGGTCAGTTTTTTCCCATGTGATTTCATCTTCTATGCGACCGAAATGACCATAACTGGCTGTTTGTTGATAAATTGGTCGTTTAAGATCTAGCATGGCAATTAAACCTTTAGGACGTAAGTCAAAGTGTTCGCGAATAAGTGCTTCGATAGCATAATTAGAAATCTTACCTGTACCAAAAGTTTCAACACTAATTGAGGTAGGCTCAGCAACACCGATGGCATAAGAAACTTGAACTTCACAACGTTCCGCCAATCCAGCTGCAACAATATTTTTAGCAACATAGCGGGTTGCATAAGCAGCAGAACGATCAACTTTTGATGGATCTTTTCCAGAAAAGGCACCACCACCGTGACGAGCCATACCGCCATAAGTGTCAACGATAATCTTTCGACCCGTCAAACCTGCATCACCTTCAGGGCCACCAATGACAAAATTACCCGTTGGATTGATATGAAATTTGGTTGAATCACTTAGCCATTCACTAGGAAGGACTGGCTTAATAACTTCTTCCAAAATTGCTTCACGTAAATCGTCAAGAGAAATATCTGCATCGTGCTGAGTTGATAGCACTACTGCATCAATACCAACGATTTTATGATCTTTATAAATACAAGAGACTTGTGATTTTGCATCAGGACGCAACCAAGGTAGTTGGCCATTTTTCATCAGCTCAGCTTGTTTAGCAACTAGGCGATGTGCATATAAAACTGGTGCTGGCATAAATACATCGGTAGCATTGCAAGCATAACCAAACATTAAGCCTTGGTCACCAGCGCCTTGTTCATGATCTTGAAATTCATCAACGCCTATGGCGATATCTTGAGATTGCTCGCCTAAGAGATTGATAAGATCACAAGTGTGACCATTAAAGCCATATTCTTCTTTATCATAGCCAATACCAATAATTGTGTCGCGTACGATTTTTTCGTAATTAATGGTAGCACCTGTGGTGATTTCACCAGCTAAAACAACATGGTTATCTTTAACTAGTGTTTCAACCGCAACGCGTGAGTCTTTGTCTTGAATTAGTGCTGCATCTAGAATAGCGTCAGAAATTTGATCGCAAACTTTATCAGGGTGTCCTGCCGAAACAGATTCAGAAGTAAATATCATTGTTAGTTCTCCTTATGAACATTAAAAAGTCCTTGTGAAGAAGGGTTTTCAATAAAGAAGAACACCTACTTTAGCTTAATTTGACTACTCTAGGTAGTAACGCTAGCAATCGGGACAAATCAGCGCTTTGCAATATTATAACAATTGCTGGTTTTTATTCTAAACTAATTTTTAATGCAATAGCACTCACAAAAGGTGCACTCATTAAGCTGAGAACTAAAAATACAGCCAAGAAATATAGCTGAGCGCTAGTATCAAGACCAAATTGCGCTTGTGACACAGCACTTGAGGCGAATATTAAAATGGGAATGTAAAGTGGCAAAATCAGTAAAGATAACAACATGCCTGAATTCTTAACCCCAACAATTAAAGAAGCGCCAATACTACCAATGAGGCTTAAACTTGGTGTGGCCAATAAGAGAGTGATCATTAGAATCTGGACACCTTCATTGTCTAAAAATAAAAGCACACCCAAAAATGGCGATAGTAAGATAATTGGAATACCAGTTAATAGCCAATGAGCAGTAATTTTTGAAAGTATGAGCAGTGGCAGTGAATGATGTGATGAGACCATTTGCTCTAAGACGCCATTTTCAAAATCGTTATGAAATAAAGTGTTTAGAGATAAAAGTACAGCCAACATGCTGGCAACCCAAATAATGCCAGCAGCAATTTGAGATAAGGTTGCCGCTTCTGGACTGATGGCTAACGGAAAAAGCGAGACAGAAATAATAAAAAACAATAAAGGGTTTAACACGCTAGAAGGATTTCTAATGGCTATGTGTAAATCTCGACTTAAAGTTTGTAGGTAGATATTCATAGCGAAATAACGCGTTGATTAGGTAGCACTGAATCTTGATGGGTGGTGAACAAGCATAGTCCGCCATTTGCACAATGGTTAGAAATTGCATTTTCAACAATTTCAACACCTTTAGGGTCTAATGCAGTAAAGGGTTCATCCAGTAGCCAAACCTTAGCTTTAGAAACAAACAGGCTGGCCAATATGACACGTCGTTTCTGGCCAGCAGATAGATTGGCACAAGTCTCATCTGCATAACCTTTAAGGCCAACATCATCTAATGCTTGAATGAGAAGAGATTGTTTAATGGGATGATTTAAAGCGTTTAAAAATTCAAGATTTTCAAGGCTAGTCAACTCGGTACTGAGTACTGCTTGATGGCCTAAATATAAAACTTCTTGTTGGTATTTGTCACTTTTAACAGGATGCTCATCTAGATTTACATCCCCTTGCTCCTGAATGTTAATACCTGCTAAGATTTTTAAAAGTGAGGTTTTTCCACTACCATTTGTACCTGTAATTCTCAGAACTTCTTTGGCGTTAACTTGAAAAGAAAGGTTGTTAAAAATCTGGCTATATCCTCTTTGACACTCAAGATTATTAACAACTAGAGATGACATGATTAATTAATCCAACCAGAATTTATACCAAGGCATCTTGATAGACTGCTGCTCTTTTTTGATCAGCATTTCTTGCTTTGGCTGTTGCGTTTTAATAACCTTTGGAGCTTCAATCTCTTGTTGCTTAGCTTGCTCTAGTTTGATATTATTCTTTAATACCTTTGCCTCTGCTCCAGTCTTTACTTGAGCTTGTGCTGACTCTATAGCTAATTTTTCATCTTTAATTCGTTTAGCTTCTTGAGCATTCGCAATAGCTAATTTCTCAGCAGCTAACTTCTCATCTTTAATTCGTTTAGCTTCTTGAGCATTCGCAATAGCTAATTTCTCAGCAGCTAACTTCTCATCTTTAATTCGTTTAGCTTCTTGAGCATTCTTTAATTTCTTTGCTTTAATTTTTGCTTGTCTTTCAGTCTCTATTTTTGCTTTTTCCTCAATAAGACGCTTCTCTTCAAGTGCTTTTTCTTTATCGGTCATCTTGTCTAGACTAACGATGCCTGAAGAGTCGATGATGGCTAATTTATCCTGGCTAAATTTTAGAGCTAGGCGGTAATGGATATCGCTCTTCTCATGTCGTGTTGTATGGTTAATATAATCCCATTGATTACTATGAAAAGGGTCGATAATACTTGGAGAACCAATCAGGTTTTGTACTTGTGCTTTTGACATACCAACTCTAAGCTGGTTAATCTTAAATCTGGTTAAAACAGAACCTTGCTGAACATCATCTTTGTACGGGGTTGGTAGAGATATGTCCGGCAAAAGATTTGGCATATCGGGTAATGTCGGCATAGAAGGGGTGCAAGCAGACAAAAATGGTAATAATAATGAGAATAGAACTAAAGTTAGTTTGTTCATTTGTAATTAATTGATTAAAATGATTAATAAATATTTTTTGATTTTACCTCAAGGATTCGAATATGGACGCCCAAGATTTAAAAACTGCAGGTCTAAAAGTTACACTACCAAGACTTAAGATTCTAGAGATTTTAGAAAAAAGTGAGAATCACCATATGAGTGCTGAAGATATTTATCGTGCATTAGTCATGCAGGGTGAGGAAGTCGGCGTGGCAACTATCTATCGAGTGCTTACCCAGTTTGAAGAGGCAAGCATGATTCATAAGCTTAATTTTGATAATGGTCAAAGTGTCTATGAGTTATCCAATACGGAGCATCATGATCATTTGGTATGTAGTAAATGTGGAAAAATTGATGAATTTAATGATGAAGTCATTGAGCAGCATCAGCATGATATTGCCACCAAACATGGCTTTCAGTTAACTGATCATTGTTTATATTTATATGGTTTGTGCCAAGATTGCCAATAATAAGCTAATGTAATTATGGAAGATTTTATTTTAAGGGCTCTCGTAGCAGCACTTGGTATCTCTATTATTGCTGGATCTCTTGGTTGCTTTGTTATTTGGAAGCGCATGAGTTATTTCTCTGAGTCTATCTCACATTCTGCCTTATTGGGTGTTTCCCTTGGTTTAGCTAGTGGCTTAGGCATGCATGCAGGATTGGTAATTGTCGGTTGCGTATTCGCGGGTTTGATTGTTATTTTGCAGCAAAAAAAAGTACTGTCGAGTGATGCTATTTTAGGAATATTCTCACATCTTGCACTATCCCTTGGTATTGTTACCTTGGGTATTGTAGGTGGAGAAAATACAGATTATTTTGCGTTATTATTTGGTGATGTCTTGTCAATTAGCGATCAAGATATTGTTTGGATCTACGCTGTACTTGTTATTGTTATTAGCTTACTGGTTGTTTTTTGGCAAAAATTACTATTATTAACGCTAAATGAAGAGTTAGCTGCTTCTCAAGGTTTAAACCGAACCTTTTATCAATTATTATTTATGTTGATGATTGCCTTAACTGTGTCAATTTCTGTGCAAATTGTGGGCGTTTTATTGATTACTTCTTTATTGATTATTCCACCTGCGGTCGCCAAAATGTTTGCTGGCTCCCCATTAAGCATGGTATTTCAGTCGATTGGTATTTCTATTGTGGCTGTGTTGATGGGATTGAGCGCCTCTATCTTTTATGATTTGGCGACAGGTCCAACGATTGTTATTGCACTAGGTGTGTTGTTCACCTTGTCACAGTTATTTCCTAGAAAGCTAAGCTAGAGCGTCGTTAAGTTCTGTTAATTGATTAGTTTGTTGCTCAACAATCAGTGGCTCAACAATCGATTCTAAATCACCTTCCATAATTTCAGATAATTTATACAGAGTCAGATTGATTCTGTGATCAGTGATACGTCCTTGAGGATAGTTATAAGTACGAATTCTTTCTGATCGATCGCCACTACCCACTAGCTCCTTGCGTGCTGTTGCTTGTTCTTTTTGTTGAACTTGCTGTTGAGCATCTAAAATTCTTGATGCAAGTACCGACATCGCTTGAGCTTTGTTCTTGTGTTGTGAGCGCCCATCTTGACACTCAACCACCGTTCCTGTTGGAATATGAGTAACACGAACAGCCGAATCAGTTTTGTTAACATGCTGTCCACCAGCGCCACTTGCTCTAAAGGTATCAACACGAACATCACCCATGTTGATATCGATATCTTCAATATTTTCCACTTCCGGCATAACTGCTACCGTACAAGCAGAAGTGTGAACACGGCCTTGGCTTTCAGTTTCCGGAACACGTTGAACTCGATGAGCACCTGATTCAAATTTAAGCTTAGAATAAACATCAACACCACTAATACGGGCGATAATCTCTTTATAGCCACCATGATCACCAATATTAGCACTTAGAGTTTCTATTTGCCATTTTTGTTTTTCACAGTAACGAGAATACATTCTAAATAAATCTCCTGAGAAAATTGAAGCCTCATCGCCACCTGTGCCCGCTCGAATTTCCAAAATAATATTACGAGAATCATTTGGATCTTTAGGTAATAAAGATTTTTTTAACTCAAGGTCTAGGCGCTCAAGATTATCTTTGGCGTCGCTAATTTCTTCTTTAGCCATTGCTTTAATATCGGCATCATCTTCTTCAAGCATCATCTTGGCATCTTCAAGATTTTGGACAGTTGCGAGATGTTCTTGGTACTGCTCATTGACAGGCGTAAGCTGTGAGTGCTCAATAGACAGTTCTCTAAATTTTTTAATATCGCTAGCCACACCTGGATCACTCAACATGGCACCAACCTCTTCAAGGCGCATGGACATTTGTTCTAATTTAGCAAGAATAGATTCATTCATTATTTTTTAATATTGGGTATACAGCCTTCACATTGGGATAATCCTTCATAAGGAGTTTGCTTAATGTTTTTAAAAGTGGTATGAAGTATTTTATTGGTTAATTGGTCTGCAAATTTTTTAATAACTTGCTCACTATCTCCACCATTATTTAGACTTTTTATAGCATCTGTTAATACATCTTCTTTAATTTTATTAACGTTACTACGATAATTTTGTACTAGCTGTTCATTGGGTAAAACTGACAGCCATTTATTAAAAACTTGGGTTTGTTTGATGATAATTTCTTGTGCTAATACTTTTTCTTTTTCGCGTGAACCAATATTATCGCTTACCACTTGCTCAAGATCATCAATGGTATAGAGGTACACATCATCTAATTGACCTGCTTCAGGTTCAATATCTCTTGGAACGGCAATATCAAGCATGAACATAGGCTTATGCTTGCGTAATTTTAGCGCGCTTTCAATAAGCCCTTTTCCAATAACAGGCAAAGAGGCAGCTGTTGATGAAATTATGATATCGGCTTGATGAATAACAGAAGAAAACTGTTTTAAGCTAATAGATTGCGCATTGTAAAGTGAGGCAATTTTTTTTGCATTTTCAAGCGTTCTATTGGCAACAATGATATTTTTAACGCCTTTTTGACTCAGATGTTGAGCGCATAGTTCAATCATTTCTCCTGCACCGATTAATAAAACTGTTTGTTCTGATAAATCAGTAAAGATTTTTTCACTCAGTTTGACAGCGCAATAAGCAATAGAAACTGGTGATGAGCCGATTTGAGTATCAGTGCGAACTTTTTTTGCTGTTGAGAAGGCGTGTTGAAATAGTTTTTCTAGTTTTTTATCTAATGTTTTCGCATGTTGAGCCATGTGATAGGCATCTTTTAGTTGGCCCAATATTTGAGGCTCTCCTAATACCAAAGAGTCTAACCCACAAGCCACATTACAAATATGCTCTAAGGCGGCATTATCTTCAAAATATACTAAATAAGAGTCTATTTCTTGTCTAGAGATTTGGTGCGTTTCAGCTAAATATTGACTCAGAATTTCTTGGGGATTGTCAGCATCGATTACAGCGTAAATTTCAGAGCGATTGCAAGTGGACAAAATAACGCAAGCCTCAACCCCTGGAATATTGCTTAATTTTTGCAATTCACTGCTTAAGAGGTTGGGTGCAAATGCCACACACTCACGCACCGAAACCGGTGCCTGTGCATAATTAACACTTAAAATAGCAATGCGTGACATAAATCTAAATAACAAACTCAAGAAGCAATGAATTATACCTAAGTAGCAATTTTTAGGCGTTCGCTATTATAAGTCCAATGTTAGAATGCCCAACCTATGAAGCTACTCTTAACATGCTGCGTTTTTTTATTTCTGCAAGGATGTGAAACGCTTAATACTCAGACCCAATTCACTACGCCAGGCACTATTCCTAACGCATGGATTGCCAATGGTAGAGCGAGTATATCGGCTAATGATAGACATCAAAGTGTTAGTTTTAATATTCAATTTGTCGACCAAGATTTTGAACTGGTGTTGATGGGCGCGCTAGGATTAGGCGAAGTTAATCTTCGTTCAACCACGCATAGTTTATTAGTAGATCATAGCCAGACACCATTAAATTTACAACAATGGATGGAGCAAGAGTTAGGATGGTATTTTCCATTTGACGTCTTGCCCAGTATCATATTTGAACATCGATCAGATGTGAATAATGAATGGCAAGTTGAGATTAATAAATTTATGCCATATAAAGGCATGAGTGTTGCCAAGGTGGTTAAATTGCAACATCAAGACAAGCCAATCAAAATCAAACTATTGTTACAAGAAGTTAATCAGTTAAAATAACTTAAAAATTCATTAAATTAGTATGATAGAAGAAGATTCTTTAGTAGGTAGCGAAGATCAAGGCAATGAAGATATTGTTATCGCTTCAGTGCGTCCAGATAGTCTATCTGAGTATATTGGCCAACATGATGTCAAATCTCAGATGTCACTTTTTATCGAAGCCGCCAAAAAACGTGAAGACGCACTTGACCATTGCTTAATTTATGGGCCACCCGGTTTGGGCAAAACAACCTTGGCTAACGTAATTGCCAACCAAATGGGTGCTGGCATGAAGCAGACTTCTGGCCCTGTTTTAGAGCGTTCAGGTGATTTAGCTGCTATTTTGACTAAATTAGATCCTTATGACGTATTGTTCATTGATGAAATTCATCGTTTAAATCCTGTCGTTGAAGAGATTTTATACCCAGCTTTAGAAGATTTTAAATTAGACATTATGGTGGGCGAGGGTGTGGCTGCTCATTCAGTTCAATTGGATCTGCCTCCGTTTACTTTGATTGGCGCCACCACGAGAGCGGGTATGCTTACATCTCCACTACGTGATCGTTTTGGTATTATTCAGCGTTTAGAATTTTATAATAATCAAGATTTACAAATTATTGTAGAGCGTTCAGCAAAAATTTTAAATATTGAAATTGAATCAAGTGGTGCTTATGAAATCGCTAAGCGTTCGCGTGGAACCCCGAGAATTGCCAATCGATTGTTACGCCGAGTGCGTGATTTTGCCGATGTAAAAACCAATGGCATTATTCATCAACAAATCGCTTGTGAGGCATTAGGCATACTCAAGGTAGATGAAGCCGGATTAGAGCAGCTTGATCGTGACTATTTATCTATTATCACTAATAAATTTTCTGGAGGTCCGGTTGGGCTTGATACATTGGCCACAGCTATTGGTGAGGAGCGAGGCACCTTAGAAGACATGGTTGAGCCGTATTTGATTCAACAAGGATTTATTCAGCGCACACCTAGAGGGCGTAGTGCCACAAATCTAACCTATGAACATTTAGGACTTGCTAAGCCATCCAATCATCAAGATTTGTTTTGAGTCTTTTAAATATTAGAGTTTATTTTGAAGATACAGATAGCGGCGGCGTGGTTTATTACGCCAATTATTTAAAGTTTATTGAGCGTGGGCGTACTGAGTTCTTGCGCGATATGGGCTTTGAGCAAGATCAGCTGATTGAAAACCAAGGAGCTATCTTTGTAGTTAGATCACTTAAAGCTGAGTATCTACTACCCGCTAGATTTAATGATATGTTGACGGTTCATACCCAAGTAGAAAAATCTCGCCATGCAAGCTTGATTTTTTCTCAGAAAATAATGGACCTTAAGCAAAATAAGGTATTATTTGAGGCACAAGTTACCGTTGCTTGTTTGGATGCGCAAAAGTTTAAGCCGCGCGCCATTCCAAGTGACATTCTGGAGAAAATAAATGGACAGTAGTTTATCAATTTTTAGCTTAATTATTAGCGCAGGTATCGTTGTGCAAGTGGTTATGTTTATTTTAGTATTAATGAGTATTTACTCTTGGACAGTTATCATGTCTAAGAAAAAAACTTTAATGGATGCTAGTAAAGATATCAAGAGTTTTCATAATAATTTTTTGTCAGACACAGATTTGTCAATATTACATGGTCAAATTCCAGATCAAGTATCTAATCGTTCGCCAATGGAGCATATTTTTGGCGCTGGTTATGGTGAATTTACTCATACAACATCGACTTCCAATCAAGCTTTAGTGATTAATTCAGAGCGCGCGTATCGTTCAATGAATACAGCCGTTAATAATGAAGTGGATCATCTAGATCATGGATTAAGTGTATTGGCTATGATTGCATCATCGAGTCCTTATATTGGCTTGTTCGGAACGGTTTGGGGCATTATGCATTCATTTATTGGTCTGGCTTCTGTCAAGCAGGCAACTATTTCAATTGTTGCGCCCGGTATTGCTGAAGCATTGATTGCTACAGCGTTTGGCTTATTTGCAGCAATTCCTGCAACCATTGCTTATAACCGCCTTATCACCCAAGTGGGCGAAATTCAAAATAAATATACATCGTTTGTTGAAGAGTTGTTTGTTAGCTTCCAACGACAAAAGTAACGACTAAGTTATGATGGCATTACCACAACGTCACAGGCCTAGTGTTGATGCACATATCAACATTGTTCCGTATATTGACGTCATGTTAGTTTTGTTGGTTATATTTATGATGACAACACCAATTATTGAACAAGGTATTGAAGTAGACCTACCAACGGCTGACGCCAAAATGGTTGACTTTACTGAGCAGCAGCCAACCATTATCACCATTAACAAAGAAGGCGAGTACTTTATCAACTCACTGAATGAAGATAACTCTGACATATCCAAGGGTGAGAAATTGCCATTGGGTATTATTGCTGGACGAGTTAGTGCGCGCCTAGAGGTCTATCCAAGCATGAAAGTCTTTGTTCGAGGGGATGCAAGTGTGGCATATGGCTCAGTTGTCTCACTAATGTCTTTCTTGCAAAAAAACGGCGTGGATAAGGTTGGTATTGTGACTGAATCTGGTGATGCGAAATAATGAAAGCTGATTGGATTAAAAATATTAAGTTACCTAAAATTGCCAATAAGCATCCTGCGGCATTTTGGACAGCGATCGCCCTGCATCTTGTTCTAGTTGTTGGCTTAGTATTTTCTAGTGTTCAGCGCTGGGAAATCCCTAAAACAGCGCCCAAGTCATCCCAAGCAGTACCTAAAGCTGTTACAGTTGATCTAACTGAGATTAAGAAAGAAAAGCAGCGACTGATTAACATTAAGCAAAAGCGTGAGAAGCGCCTAGAATATCTTAAGCGTGCTGAAAAGCGTGTTGAAAATGAGCGCTATAAAGAGCAACAGCGTTTGAAAAAATTAAAAGCAAAAACAAAAAAAGAAAAACAGGCCGAAGCTAAAGCTGAAAAAAGTAGAAAAATAGCTGTCAAGAAGGAGAAGCTGGCACTTAAAGAAAAGAAGTTGGCAGAAGAGCAAGCCAATAAAGCCAAGGCACGTAAAAAGCTAGCTGAAAAAAAGGCTAAGGCAGCTGAGCAAGAAAAACAAAAAATTGAAAAATTAAGAAAAGTAGAGACTAACAAGTTTGAAAAAGAACAAGAAACTCGTTCTTTAAAGAAAGAAATCCAGGCTGAAGAGGACCAAGAAAGAGAAATTGTCCAGGAAGATATTTTAAATGAGCTAAAAGTCAACTATATTAATCAAATTGCTTCAAGAGTTAAAGAGCAGTGGCGCTATCAAGGTGCAAAAGATAACTGGGGCTGCGACGTTTACATATTGCAAGATTTAAATGGTAAAGTACAAAGTGTTAATTTGCAGTCGTGTAATGTTACTAATAGCGCTAAAGCAAAAGTGTTTAAAGATGCCATTGAAAGAGCGGTTTATAAGGCTTCTCCACTTCCACCTGCGCCCGATAAAAGCGTATACGATCGTGAAATATTATTCCATTTTAGAGTAAATTAATGAACAAGAGTAATGCCTCAGAGCAAGATATTATCAATCTAAGTGATAATGAAAAAAATCAATTAACCTTCCAGCTTTCTCAAATTCTAGAAAATTGGAAATTAGAAGATTCTGAACAATTAATTATTTTAGGACTTGAAGAAATCATTAAACCTAGACATTTATACAAGTATCGTCGTGGCGATAAATCATTTGAATTTAATGACGTCATGGTGACGCGAAGTAGAATGATTTTAGGTATCGATGAATCATTGGGTACTACTTTCCCAACTAATAAACAATATGCCAGTGTTTGGCTTAAACGTAGTGTTAAAAAATTTAAACACAAGACCCCATTAGAGCTAATGTTGAGTGGCGACACAGGCATGACTCGAGTTTGGCATTTTCTGGATTGTACCCAGGGGTGGCGCAGTTGAATAAAATTGAAGTTATTACTCAAATAGAAGCACTATATACCTTAAGAGTTTTAACCAATAACACAGATGCTTTAGTGGATGAAATCACGGCACTAGCAAGTAGTAATAAGGTGCAATTTCAGCATGCACCCGTGATTTTAGAAATTGAGTGTAAAAATTTCCAAGCTAACGAACTCGCAGTTTTGATCGAAATCCTTGCTCAAAATGAAATGGTAGCCGTAGGAATTCGATCACTCAAGCAAGAGTTAATTGATTTTGCAAAATTTTCTGGCTTAGCTGTATTTGGAAAATCATTATCGCCAAGTAGCAAGGTTAAAATTAAAACTCAAGCAATTGAGCAGCCAACACCAAGTGTGCCAAATCCACATCAAGACAAAACCTATCAAGCACCAAAGATTATCACCAATAAGGTTTATTCGTTTCAGCAAGTGATTGCCCAAGATAGAGATTTGGTATTGTTGGCCAAGGTTAAACCAGGCGCTGATGTGATGTCATTTGGTTCTATTTCTGCTTATAAAGAAGTTCAAGGTAGTTTATTTGCCGGTATTCAAGGCGATGAAAAGGCAACTATCTTTGTACAGTCATTTAATGCAGAACTAGTTTCTATTGCTGGTGTATACAAGAAATTCGATGTGGTGCCAACTAAGTTGTATGCTCGCTCAGTGATGATTGATTTATTCAATGATCAGCTTCGATTCCAAATTATTTAAAATTTATTATGATGAACACACAAGACTTTTTACTAGAATTAGGCACAGAAGAATTGCCACCTAAATTATTACCACAGCTTTCAAAAGCATTGACAGATAATTTAATTAAAGAGCTATCCGAATTAAAATTAAACTATGTAAAAGTAGAGTCATTTGCCACGCCACGTCGTTTGGCGGTGTTGGTGCATGGCCTTCAATGTCAGCAAGAAGATCAAATTATTGAGCGCAAAGGTCCTTCAGTTTCTGCACCAGATCAAGCGGTTTCAGGCTTTGCAAAGTCTTGTAATGTATCAGAATCTGAGCTTAAGAAAAAACCGTTTGGAAAGTCAGATTATTATTTCTTTACTAAAGAACAACAAGGGCTAGAAACTAAAATACTGCTTGAAGAGGTTGTTGGTAAGGCTATTAAAAATATACCCATTGTCAAGCCAATGCGCTGGGGTAGTTCTGATACACAATTTGTACGTCCAACACATTGGCTGGTAATGCTTTTAGATGCAGATGTGGTAAAGGCAAATATTATGGGTTTGAGTGCAACAAATATCACTCGCGGCTTACGCTTCACTGGCCCAAAAATATTAACGATCGACCAAGCTAAAAAATACCGTCAAATTATGATGGAACAGGCGCAAATTGAAGTAGATTTTGACACACGCAAGCAAATGATTCGACAGCAAGTGACACAAGTTGCAAATGATAACAACGCAACAGCAGTGATTGATGAGGCGCTTTTGAGCGAAGTTTGTGCCTTAGTTGAGTATCCACGAGCTTTTTCAGGGGGCTTTAGTGAGTCATTTTTAGCAGTACCAGAAGAAGCGCTTATTTCAGCCATGAAGTCTCATCAAAAATATTTTCATATGCTTGATAAAAATGCTAAATTATTGCCAAGTTTTATCTCAGTGGCTAATATTGAATCTAGTGATATCAATGTTATTATTAGCGGCAATGAGCGTGTTATTCGTCCAAGGCTGGCAGATTCAGAGTTTTTTTGGGAACAAGATAAGCGCCAAACGCTTGAATCTCGTTTTAAAAAACTAGATCGCGTACTATTTATTAAGTCATTAGGCTCAATGGGTGACAAAGCCAAGCGTATTGAAATACTGTCAGGCTCTATTGCTAAAATGATTGGTGCTAATGAAGTAGATGCTAAGCGAGCAGGGTTATTATGTAAATCAGATTTGGTATCAGAAATGGTGGGTGAATTTGCTGATCTTCAAGGGGTAATGGGTGGTTATTATGCTAAGAATGACGGTGAAAGCTCTGCTGTTTCAGTAGCGATTAGTGAGCATTATCATCCTAGATTTTCCGGTGATACACTCCCCTCAACCCAAGAGGGTTTAGTAGTAGCTATTGCAGATAAACTTGATACTATTACTGGTATTTACGGCATTGGACAAGGACCGACCGGCTCTAAAGATCCTTATGCATTACGTAGAATGGCCTTGGGTTTATTAAGAATCATGTTAGAAAGTAAGCTTGATTTAAACCTTAAAATGCTGATTGAAAACTCCTTATCTGCGCATTCATCAGATTTGGATACACAATGTTCATCCGCTATTTATATATTTATGATGGATCGCTTGCGTGCTTATTACAAGGAAAAACAAGTTAGTGCTAAAGTTTTTGAAGCAGTATTGGCAGTTGAGCCAGAATCTCCATATGACTTTCATCTTCGTATTGAAGCATTAAATTTCTTTACTCAGGATAAGGCTTCAGACAGCTTAATTGAGGCAAATAAACGAATTGCTAATATGCTCAAAGATCATAATAATTTATCAACTAAGGTAGATGTTTCAGTATTGGTTGAAGAAGCTGAAAAATCCTTATTTGCTGCAACGCAAGCTGTTGCTGATAAGTTGTCAAACTCTAAAGATTATGCAGCTAGTATGAACGAGCTAATCTCTCTTAAAACAAGTATTGATAATTTCTTTGATCAAGTTATGGTTAATAGTGAAGTGGCTGAGTTAAAGCAAGCGCGTCTTAATTTGATTAATTGGATTCGTTCATTATTCTTATCTGTAGCAGATGTATCGCACCTTAGTGCTTAATACCCAATGAAGGCTTTAATTCAGCGAGTATCTAGCGCCAAAGTTGAAATTGATGGCCAAATAATAGGCGAGATTAGTCAAGGTTTATTGGTATTTATTGGTATTGAAAAAAACGATGAACAAGCTCAAATACATAAGATGATTAAAAAGATATTATCTTATCGAGTGTTCTATGATACGGATGAAAAAATGAATTTATCAGTTAAAGATGTTGATGGTAGTCTTTTATTGGTTTCTCAATTCACCTTAGCAGCAGATACAAACTCTGGGACTAGGCCAGGCTTTTCAACTGCAAAACCACCTGTAGAAGCTAAAAAACTTTATGAATACTTTTTATTGAATATTTCACAACAGTATCCAAAAGTGCAAAGTGGTATATATGGCGCAGATATGCAAGTATCTTTGACTAACGATGGGCCAGTTACTTTTTTATTATCATGCTAGAAACATTAATCGAATACTTAGATCAATACGAAGAATTATTTATAATGATTGGCGTTATTTCTGCAGCTGTGTTTATATTAACACTCCTACTAACACCTTATTTATTAGGCCTCATGCCAGTTGATTATTTCTCATCTAGTCGCAAAAGTACTCTAGAAATTAAATCAGTTTGGGATGTTGTTAAATTTATTGTCACTACAGTCATAGGAATTTTCTTTGTATTAGCTGGTATTATTATGTTGGTGACACCAGGTCAAGGTGTTATCTCAATTTTACTTGGATTATTTTTAATGGAATTTCCTGGAAAACGTACATTAGAGCTAAAATTTATTAACCATATTCCAACTTATAAAGCACTGAATTGGCTGCGCCATAAGGCTGGAAAACCACCCTTTATCCGATGAAAGAAATATATATAATCGCCCAATAATGAAAATGTACGGTATTAAAAATTGCGATACGATTAAAAAAGCTAGGCAATTTTTAAAAAATCATAATATTGAATTTGAATTTATTGATTTTCGTGATCAACCTATTGATGTAAGTACCTTGCAAAGTTTTGTTGACAAAATTGGCTGGGATAAGCTCATTAACAAGCGTTCAATTACCTATAGAAATCTTACTGATGAGCAAAAATCGAATATTAGTTTAGCGCTGACGTTAAAAAACCCAACGCTTATAAAAAGACCTATTTTAGTAACAAGTACTAATATAAGAGTTGGGTTTAGTGAAAAAAGCTATTCAGACTTGATTTAACTTTTTAGTCTACTGCTCTTCAATCTCTTTTCGTACGATATCCATATCTAATTCTTTAGCCTTATTTAAAACCGTTTCAAGGTCTGCTTCAGCCATCGCGCCTGGTTGAGAGAAAATTGAAATTTGATCTCTGAAAATCATCAAAGTAGGAATTGAACGAATTTGAAATTTAGCTGCTAAGTCTTGCTGATCTTCAGTATTAATTTTTGCAAAAGTTACGCCTTCAAATTTCTCACTCATTGCTTCATAAGTAGGTGCAAATGATTTACAAGGGCCACACCATGGCGCCCAAAAGTCTAAGATAACAAGCTCGTTATTTTGAATAGTTTCGTCAAAGTTATCTTTGTTTATCTCTAATACTGCCATGGCTTACCCTTGTTTAATTTAAAAAATTAAAGTATATCATAAATACCTTATATGTATGATTATATTGCTTAATTTTTATCAACTCTATACAATACTCATTATGAAAATTTTAGGGGTTGATCCAGGCTCAAGAATTACAGGATTTGGTTTAATTGAAGCCCAAAAGCTTAAATTTAGCTATATTGCTAGTGGCTGTATTCGTACCAAGGGTGAATTGACAGATCGTATTACCACAATCTTTTTAGAAATTGATCAGGTGGTTAAAAAATATCAACCTGATGTGGTTGTTATTGAACGCGCCTTTATGCGCCCTGATAGACCTAATCCTGATGCTGCGATTAAACTAGGCCATGCTAGGGGTGCAATTATTTCAGCCGCAGGTATGAACGGAATTGTTATGGTTGAATACAGCCCTAACCAAATCAAGAAAGCAGTTGTGGGTAAAGGGCATGCTACTAAAGATCAGGTATCTTATATGGTATGTGAGTCTTTAAAGCTTAACAAAGCACCTCAAGAGGATGCAGCTGACGCATTAGCTGGTGCAATATGCCATGCTTATCATTGTATCTAGCATTTACTAAAGTAGACTTTAATTTTTCCAAATCCTTCTAGAGAATCTACCGTTTCATGGAGCTTTGCGAGAATTTCATCACCACTCTGGCCAGATTCTAAACAGCTTATTGGTAGGTAAAAATCTACGTGAATTCTGCTATCTAGGTAGTGCAGTTGGATACGTTCAATTTCACCATCACATTTGTTGTTAAACAAAGCTTTTGTTAAAATCCCTAATGCTTCAGCTCGCTCAGGAAGAGTCTCATAAGGTGCCACAGTTTCATCATCCTCAGGGTCAATATGGACAGTCACATCGTTAAGATCCTCTAGGCACTCTTTGGCAACACGCTCAACACTCACGCTGATAATATGGCCTTCACTCACACTTAGGTATGGATCAACCTGTACATGTACATCACAAGAGATCATATGTCCAATTTTTCGAGTGCGTAGTGAATGCACATTGTTAACCCCGCTAATTCTGCCAATAGAATCTCTAAGCTGTTCAACTTGATCAGCATCAATAGAAGTGTCCACCAGCTCTTTTGTCGCGCCTAGTCCTAACTCCCAAGCTATATAAATAATCATGAATCCAACCACAACCGCTGCAACGCCATCTAAATATAAATAGCCATTAAGGCTACCCAAAATACCAATAAACACAACAATAGAAGACAGGGCATCTGAGCGATGGTGCCATGCATTGGCTTTAAGCATTTCAGACTTATAAGTATTAGCAACTTTTAGTGTATACCAATATAATGCTTCTTTAGAGAAAATTGATAAAGCGGCAACACTTAGCAGTAGGGTGTTGTGCGACAGTTCGCTGGGATTGAACAAACGCTCCAAAGCATCATAAATAATACCAGCACCAATAATAGCCAAAATAATGGCTATTCCTAACGTTGCAATAGTTTCGAATCTTTCATGGCCATATGGATGCTCATCATCCGCCTCTTCAGATGAATGTTTGGCGGCATAAAGTACAACGCCATCAGATAATAAGTCTGAGAATGAGTGGATACCATCAGCAATTAGGGCGCCAGAATTTCCTAGCATGCCGGCGATAATCTTAAAGACGCCTAATGCAAGATCAATTATAGCTCCAATAATAGTAATATTTTGTGAGGCTTGAGCGCGCTTATGAGAATCCATGGATGTAAAAATCATGAGTAATAATTATTGTATTTTAGGTGATTTATCATTAGATTAGTGTTAATTCATGAATCCATTATTCTAGATCAAGTGTAGATAAGGGCTTATGTTTAGAGATCTGTTGGGCAATTTGAGCATATACCAATGTTGAACTAGCATGCTGATGACCTAATAATTTTTGTAGCGTCTTGATATTAATCTGATTTTGCAGCAAGCGTAGCGCATAAGAGTATCTAAAGGTTTGGGCGGTTACTTTAAAAGCTATACTGGTTTTTTTAGTTGCAGTTGTGATGTTGTAATTGAGTGTGTTGCCAATAATAGGTAGTCTGATTAATTTTCCATCATCATTGTTGCATAATTGCTTCATTGGAAATAAATAAATATTTTCAATTGGTATTTTCTGGAAGAACTTACTTTTACTGTCATTAATATATAGCGTCTTTACAAAATCAATTTGACTATTGATTTTGTCGGTAATTTTGCTAGGGATGCTGAGAGTTCTAAAATACTGAGGGTTTGATACCGTTAATTGATTTTTGACTAGATTAATATCTTTAATCTTAAGAGCAAGAACCTCACTAGATCTTAGTCCGCAGCCAAAGAGTAAGTGCGCCAATAATTGATAAGCCCCTTTTAGGTGGTAAATAATAGAATCTATTTGCTTCTTGGATAGTATTTCAGGCGGATTTTTACTGTGCGATAACCTTAAGTCAGACACATAGGCTTTGCTAATTGTAATTTTTAACACCTTATTGTAGAAAAACACGACAGCATTTAGAGCTTGATTATAAGTAGAGGGTCTAAAGTTTAAAGGCGCTAAACTTGATAGATATTCAAAGATATGACTTATCTTATACTGCTCAGGCGTTAAGTGATGATAGTCTATAAATCGTAAAATCCATGATTGATAAATACTGGTAGTGGCGTCACTATAGTTATTCTCATTTAGTTTAGTTATAATTTTATGCTTATAAATTAGTTGCATTTTATATTTTCTACTTATAGTAAATGCGTTATTATCGGAAAAAAAGAGGAAAAATTATATAAATGAAATAATAGGTTGTAAGTTTGGAATTGTTAGGGTTTGAATAAGGATTGAAGAAGAGGAGTCATTAAGGATTTTTTTTGCGCAATTCTTACAACGACCACAACAAGTCCCGACCTTGAGTTGTTTAGATAAATCATTCATTGAACAAGCTCCATTTTTAATAGCTTTATTAATGTCTTTATCGGTAACAGCATTACAAATGCAAATGTACATGATTACTATATGTAAATGATAATAGTTCTCATTATAACATAAGAAGATAAAAACTGTCAACAAAAAAAAGGGGAGAGAGAAATGAAAATCGATAACAATATTAATCAAGCATTAAATAAAGTTCTAAAAGAGTCTCTGACCATGATTAACCAATATTTTTTACATGCAAGAATGTTAAATGATTGGGGCTTGGATGAATTGGGTGAGAAAAACTACAAATACTCTATTAAAGCCATGAAAGAGTCAGATAGTTTAATTAAGCGTATTTTGTTTTTAGAAGGCTTGCCTAATTTACAAGATTTGGGCAAACTGAATATTGGCGAGAATGTGGTAGAAATCTTAAAGGGTAACTTAGTCATGGAGTCTCAATTCAGGGGTGTATTACAAATAACAATCAACGAAGCAGAAAGTGAAAGAGATTATGTAACGCGTGACCACTTAAAAAAATGCTTAGAAGAATGCGAAGAAAAATTTGATTATTTTGAAACTCAAATTAGTTTATTTGATAAAGTTGGTACAGATAATTATCATCAATCAATTATGTAATTATTAAAAAAAAAGGGGAGAGAGAAATGAAAGGAAAAACTAAAGTAACAAATCAATTGCAATTTTTATTAAAGGGTGAATTAGCTGCTAGAGATCAATATTTCACACATTCTCGTATGTTTGAAGATTGGGGTTTATCTAAACTTTATGAGCATTTAAATCATGAAATGGAGGAGGAGACAGGCCACGCTGATGAAATTATTAAGCGCTTGCTATTTTTAGAGACAACACCAGATTTGTCTGTTCAGAATGGTTTGAACATAGGTAGTGATGTTAAGTCCTGTATTGAAAATGATCTTCAGCTTGAATATAAAGTAGTGGGTGATTTAAAAACATCCATCAAACTATGTGAACAGGAAGAAGATTTTGTAACTCGTACAATGCTTCGTGGTCAACTAGAAGATACAGAAGAGGATCACACTTATTGGTTAGAAAAGCAATTAGGTTTGATTGAAAAAGTAGGATTACAAAACTATATTCAGTCACAAATGTAGTTTTCATTATTTACTGTTAAATCAGTAAAAACCTAATAATAGCACGCATTAGCGTGCTATTTTTTTGTCTTAAATATTATGATATTTCACTAATAATACGATTTTATAAATAAAGCTTGTAAATGCAAATGATAATGAGTATCATTTGCATACAAGTACTTCGAGAAGCGTACCGACCGATTTTAAAAACAATTGAAGGAAATATAAAGAAATGACAATAAAAAAAGGATATTTAATCATTAGTCCAAAAGAAATTAAAGACTTTTTGGATTATTTCAAGCAATTAAGTAGTTAATAAAACAGGTTAGAAATTAATCACTGATCTCTCTCTTATATTTACCTTGACAGTGATTGTTTCAACAAAAGTCTCTATGGAGTAGTCTCCATAGAGCACCAAATTATCCAATAAAGAGTAATAAAAGTTATAACAGAATAAGCAGAAGAATAAATATAGGATCTCCCAAAGGATGTATAAATTGCCAGTTTTGAGTGAACTCTCTTAAATCTCAATCATTTCAGAACTGGCAATCTATAGATCTTTAAAGTAGTAATTAAATAGAGGAAGTAATATGAAAATTTATAAAAAAGACATGGAAATAGCCGTTGAAATAATTAAAAAAACAAAAGTGAAAGTGCCAATAAAGCCGACTAAATCTGAAAATTACTCCCGCCGCTATGGCAGTTGTGATGTTGAGTACCCTAGTTATTGACAACAATGTAAATTAAGCTATTTACGCAAACATCAGCGCCGTAATTTTGATTCAATGAGGCAGTATAAATTGCCAAATCAAGTGATTAGGTAAGTGTTACTTGATGAATTAATAGAAGACGTTAAAGAAGTCTTTTAACCCGTGTTTATTTAGGAAATTATTTATTGAAGGAAATATAAAGAAATGACAATAAAAAAAGGATATTTAATCATTAGTCCAAAAGAAATTAAAGACTTTTTGGATTATTTCAAGCAATTAAGTAGTTAATAAAACAGGTTAGAAATTAATCACTGATCTCTCTCTTATATTTACCTTGACAGTGATTGTTTCAACAAAAGTCTCTATGGAGTAGTCTCCATAGAGCACCAAATTATCCAATAAAGAGTAATAAAAGTTATAACAGAATAAGCAGAAGAATAAATATAGGATCTCCCAAAGGATGTATAAATTGCCAGTTTTGAGTGAACTCTCTTAAATCTCAATCATTTCAGAACTGGCAATCTATAGATCTTTAAAGTAGTAATTAAATAGAGGAAGTAATATGAAAATTTATAAAAAAGACATGGAAATAGCCGTTGAAATAATTAAAAAAACAAAAGTGAAAGTGCCAATAAAGCCGACTAAATCTGAAAATTACTCCCGCCGCTATGGCAGTTGTGATGTTGAGTATCCTAGTTATTGACAACAATGTAAATTAAGCTATTTACGCAAACATCAGCGCCTTAATTTTGATTCAATGAGGCAGTTTAAATTGCCAAATCAAGTGATTAGGCAAGTGTTACTTGATGAATTAATAGAAGACGTTAAAGAAGTCTTTTAACCCGTGTTTATTTAGGAAATTATTTATGGAATTTAATAAAATTCGGTTAAGCCCTGCTACCAGGGATCTTGAAATTAACATGGTTAATAGTATTGCCAAATTTCTTCATGGATTTAATGATTCTTTGCTGATTGAAAATGAGCTAGATATGGAAGAAATTCAACTATTAGATAATATTTTTAATTACTAACCATGCTTATTTAGTGATGGCACAAAGCGTTGCTAAATTTGAAAAGACTAAGAAACTTTCACCCTTTGATTCAAAATATGATCGCCACCTAGAGGGTTATTATGAGCTGACTGATTTATAAGATTTAGGTCGTTCATTATTTTTCTCTAATAACAATACAAATTGCTCGACTTGTCATCAATTAAAAAATCAAAGTGATGATAAAGGGGAAACATTCAGTAATTATGAATACCACAATAGAAGCGTACCCGTTAACATTGCACTAAGATTAAAAAATGGCATGGCAGTAAATACAATTGATCATGGGCTTTTGTCAAACCTGAAAATTACTGATGAAATACATGATGTAAAGATTAAGGCACCAACACAGAGAAATGTTGCCATTATTGCTCCATATATGCATAATGCCGTATTTCCCAAATTATCTACTGTGGTTGAATTTTATGATAAATACATCAATAAAGATCGCATTAACAATCCAGAGACTAATAAGCCTTGGGCGTCACTTGAGGTGGCTAATACAGTGAATACTGATGAGCTTAAAAAAGGCAAAAATTTAACAGATCGAAAGGTTAAGGCGTTAGTTGCTTTTTAAACATGTTGACCGATAAACGTTACGAACATCTTATAAAAGAAGATAATTAAGAGCTAATAAGTATTTCTTTCAGGCTGTGAGGGTCTTTGGGTGCATTAGTCAGGCCTACTTTAGTTACTTGATTGCGATTAGAGCTAACTAAGCTGTTTCCGATTTGATCCCAAATGGCCAAAATAGCACCAAAATTACAATCATAATGATCTTTATTGGTAGAGTGGTGGATTTGGTGTTGAGCAGGAGAGATGAGTATTTTTTCCAACCATGGCCAATAACCAATCCAAATATGTGAATGTCTGAGATTTGAGCCCAGACCATGAAACAAAAATACAAAAATACTCGCACCAAAGATTTTGTATAACTCGATATTATTGGCAAAGTAAAAATAAAAAACACTTAAACATAATGCGTGCACCAAAATGCTACGACTACTAAATAGTATTGCCTCTATCGGGTGAGTTCGCAGTACTGTAAAGGGAGTGAGATTGGTGGCAGAATGGTGTACTTTGTGAAAACGCCAAAGAATGGGAATGCGGTGCAGTAATCGGTGCAGAGCAAAACGCGTGTAATCATCAACAATAAACAGTACTAAGGTAAAGGTAGTGATAATAATCCATTGTGGTGTATCACTTAAACTAGGGCGACTAAGTACCAGGTGCATAGATTCAAAAATATAGAGAGTTATGGCAAGTTGGGCTGTTATAAAGCCTGGAATTGATTTGATTAGTAACTGATTAATAATCATTAATTTGTAGTCAGCTAAAGTAGATCTTGAAAACCAAATTTTAGACGAAAAAAAGCCACTAACAATGCTTGTTAGTGGCTTCTTAAGCACCCATCTAAGATAGATGAATGCAATAAAACCAGCGCTTATTAAATAACCAAAAAATAAGCGCTTATTAGGATTTAGAAAGTCTGTAAGAAAATCAATCATTCTCCGCGCTAGCTTTTACACCTAAAGACTTAACTAAGTTAGCTAGTCCTGCTGTTTGGTCGTGTGAACGAGCCTTAACATCAAATTGCTTAACCATTAAGTTTTGAATTTTTAGCATGTGAAGCATATAACCCTCAAGTGATCCTGAAGCTCCCTGGACATAGTCACCATTAGCATCTAAAGATTTTACTTGAGTATCGCCTAGGATTACAGGGCCAAAACCAGCTAAACGATTTAGCTTGACAGCTGTTTCACCAAGATCTTTACCACCTACTTGAAGAGCTAATGCAAAACCTTTCATCTCACCCCAATGCTTGACGTATTTTTGATAAGCTTTTTTAACATCACCGTTGTTACCTAAGATGGTATTAATTTTGGCAATGTCTTCATAAACTTCACCTGCATATTTAAAGACTGACTCCGCTATAACTTTTTCCCAGTTTGACTTAATGGTATTTGCATAACCTTTAAGTTTAGATCGTTCAGCGTTAGATAATATATTAGCACCAGAGGCAACCAATAGATTTCGGCCATCTAAATATGCTTGTACCACATTGTTAAAGTAGTTAGTTTTTCCACCTTTATCAAATGAAGCTGCATAGTAGCCATGAGCATAAGTCATTTCAGTATAAAGATCTACAACACCATCTTTATTAAAGTCAGCTGCCGCCATGTCTTTTTTCTTAGCAATACCGTAGACTTGTTTTGCTGTTAATGTTAATGCATGTGCGGGTGCACCAAAATAGCCAAATGCTTCATCCCAAACATGTTCCTTACCTGTGTAAGCTTTTCCAGGCTTGTAAGCTTTGTTATTTGGCTTGGTGTTAGCCTCTAGTTTTTCATCAAGGTAGTTATCGGCTGCTTGGTTGTAAAAAATTGCACCCATTAAGAATTTAGAGACTAATTGTGAATAGTTGTAGCCATTGGCTAAATCAACACCACCTTTGGCATTAGCCGCTTTGTCAATCATAAATTCAGCCACTTCTACGCCAGTCATATTGCCTACCCAGCCTGGCACCATGCCTTTATAGGTTTTGCCTTTTAGGTTTTTATCAGACAATTCACCAATAGTGGTTTGTTTGATTTTAAAATCACCTTTAGTAGCAGGGTCAATAATAATGCGATCTTTACCTTTTCCAGCGTAGTAAGCCATCATGTCAGCTTTACTACCTTTAGAAACCAACTTCTTTAAAGAATTGTGTAATGCGTGTCGTGCCATTTGGCCTTTATAAGAGACTGAATTTTTGCTTGAGCCAGAATAGCCACTTAAGGTTATTGGGAAGTTTGCGTAGAGTAGGTTTGCCGATCCGGTATTCCAGTTGTGCCCACCTGTTAAAAATTCTGCTTGTGCAGGGTTGAGGATGGCAGCAGCAATTGCGCCAGCAAGTAATGATTTTTTCATTTTATTTATTTCTCCAAAAAATTATATAAGTGTATTCAATATAATAATAAATTAAATACTTAGCTTATGATAATCATTATCATTAACTTTTGTAACTAATTATCATTATACTTTAAAAGGTTATTATTTTGATAAATATTTTTTAAAATCGTCTTTTACTTATATAATAGTGATAATCATTATCATTTAGTTGAGCAACTTATTATGTTGGCTGTTAAGAATTTATCCGTTGCTTTTCAAGGTAAAGTAATTTTAAATAACTTTAGTTTAAACCTTAAGCAGGGTGAAATTTTTGCCATGCTGGGCGAAAGCGGCAGTGGAAAAAGTACTGCGCTTAGATTTATTGCCGGCCTTGATGAAACGCAGGATGGCTCAGTTAATCTTAATGGTAGAAAACTTTCAAAGCAAGGTAATCATACTATTCAACCAGACAATAGAGAGATTGGTATGGTGTTTCAAGATTATGCTTTGTTTCCGCATATGACGGTTGAAAAAAATATTAGTTTTGGTATTAACAATCTTACAAAATCTAAGCAAAAACAAAGGGTAGAAGAATTGTTAACCATGGTTGGCTTAGAGGGTATCGAACAAAAATACCCACATCAATTATCAGGCGGCGAGCAACAAAGAGTTTCTTTAGTTCGTGCATTGGCACCTAATCCAAAATTGTTGTTATTGGATGAGCCATTTTCTAGCTTGGACATTAAACATCGTAAAAAATTAGTTAAACAAGTTAGAGAAATTCTTAAAAAAACTCAAGTCACTTCTATTTTAGTAACTCATGATGAAACTGAGGCTAATGCATTGGCTGATACAATCGGCATAATTAAAAATAAACAGTTGACAATTAAACAATAATGAGTATTATTCGCAATTGATAATAATTATCAACTAGTTTATTATATAAAAAATCATTAAAGGAGAAACTTAAAATGAATATTAAATTTTTTTTATTATCAAGTCTGATGTTTTCATTATTAGCTGTTTCAAGCATTAGCGCTGTTCAAGCGGTAAGTCAAGATCCTGTCACTGTATATAGTTCTAGAAAGGAGCATTTAATTAAGCCTTTATTTGATGCTTTTACCAAAGAAACGGGTATTCGAGTTAAATACTTAACAGGTCAGGGTGGCGCATTAATTGAGCGTATAAAGCTAGAAGGTGAAGATACTAAGGCAGATATGTATATGACAGTTGACGCAGGTAATCTTTGGTATGCAGGAACGCAAGGTTTGTTTCAAGCAGTTAAAAGTTCTATTTTAGATAAAAATATTCCCACGCATCTTCGTGACCCAAAAGGGTTATGGACAGGTTTATCAGTACGTGCTCGAACTATTATATATTCAACTGAGCGAGTAAATCCATTAGAATTATCTACTTATGCTGATTTAGCTACCAATAAGTGGGTAGGGCGATTATGCTTAAGAACCAGTAAAAAAGTCTATACTAAATCATTGGTATCTTCATTAATTTATCATCATGGAAAAGATAAAGCAGGAGAAATTGTAACAGGGTGGGTGGACAATCTAGCGGCAACGCCGAATGCAAAAGATACGCATATTATGAGTGCAATTTTATCAGGCCAATGTGATGTAGGTATTGTTAATACTTATTATTTTGGACGCTTACAAAAGAAAAAACCAAACGTAGCATTAAAACTTTTTTGGGCTAATCAAAATACTACTGGAACGCATGTTAATATCTCAGGTGCTGGTGTGATCAAGCATGCTAAAAATCCCTCAGGTGCAATTAAACTATTAGAATTTTTATCCTCAAAGTCAGCACAAGAGATTTATATTGCTATGAATAAAGAATACCCAGCCAGTCATTTGCTTAAATCAGATATTCTAGATAATGCTTGGGGTACTTATCAGCAAGATGAGATGAATTTAGCACAAGCGGGTATTTTGCAGTCAGATGCAGTTAAACTGATGCAGATAAAAGGTTACCGATAAATTTAAATTGATCTAAACAACAAAACCCAAGCTCGATGCTTGGGTTTTGTTGTTTACTGCTAAGTTGAAAAAACAAGAGAATAATTTGCAAAAACAATGTCTTAAATCAAAAATTTGGATTAGCTTTCTTGCCTTATGCGTAGCCATGCCAATTTTTGTGGTAATTTTTTCTTGGGCTTTACCTGAGCATGAACTTTGGGCGCATTTTTCACAAAACTTATTACCAAATTTAATCAGCTCGACCGCTATTTTGTTAATTGGCGTTGGCATTGGTGTAACGTTACTTGGCACTGTCTTAGCTTATTTGGTGGTGATGGTGGAATTTCCAGGCAGACAATGGCTGGAATGGGCACTGTTTCTGCCATTTGCCATTCCTGCTTATGTGCTGGCTTTTGTGTATTTAGGTGTATTTGATTATTCAGGCTACGCCCAGGTATGGATGCGCGAAGTTTTGGGCTTGCCAGGATTTGATGTTCGCGCTGGTTCATGGGCCATTATCTTGACTTTTGTTTTGGTGTTTTATCCCTATGTTTACATGATGGCGCGCGCATCATTTAAACGACAAAAAGTCAACATGATTGAAGCGGGAAAGCTACTTGGTGCAAGCCCAATTCGTGTCTTTTTTAAAATCTCTTTACCTTTGGCTCGTCCTGCTACAGCAGCAGGTTTGTTGGTCACGCTAATGGAAACTCTGGCTGATTTTGGCGTGGTAAGCTTGTTTAATTATGATACTTTTACTACGGCTATTTATTCTGCTTGGGGGGATTTTCGCTCTATTGAAGTAGCAGCACAATTAGCATCTTTATTGGTTCTAGTGGCATTTTTTCTTATTTATTTTGAAAAGATGGCGCGTGGCCAAGCTAAGTATTATTCAGCGGATATATCAAACAAAAGACCTTATCATGCGACAGGTATTTGGGGTTGGTTGATCGCACTTTTGGTATTTGGCGTATTTATGTTATCCTTTGCCATGCCAATGTTACAGTTGATTATTTGGGGTTGGACATCGGTGAGTGAAGAATGGGGTGCTAAATATATTGCTTTAATAAGCTCAACGACTATTTTAACAATTTTTGCTGCATTAATTACCATCGCTATTGCAACCATATTAGCATTACCAGGGCGATGTAAGCAAGATAGTCTTTGGCTAAAAAGTGTAATTCGCATGGCAACATTGGGCTATGCTTTGCCAGGTTCGGTGATGGCAGTAGGTCTGCTATATGGGGTTAATCAAATCTCTGAAATTAATATTTATTTTGGTGGTGAAAGTCTTAATCACTTAGTTTTCGGATCCATTGCACTTTTAATTTTTGCTTATATATCACGTTTTATGGCGATTGCTTATAGCTCAATTGAGGCAAGCTCTCAACAAATAAAGCCAGTTTATATTCAAAGTGCACGTTTATTAGGTGCCACTCGCTTACGACTTATTTGGCAAGTATATTTGCCAATGATGACATCAGGAATTTTGGCTGGCGGTTTGTTGGTAGCAGTTGATGTAATGAAAGAATTACCAGCGACTTACTTGCTCAGACCTTTTGGCTGGGATACGTTGGCAATTCAAGTATATGAGTTGAGTGCTGAAGGTTTGTATGAGCGAGCAGCTGTTCCAGCATTAATAATGGTGGTCTTTGCCGCGGTATTAATGAGTATTTTTCTGGTCTTGGATAAAAAATCTTCTAAAAGCTCTTAAGTCAGTAAAATACCCTTAATTATTAAGGATTTTTTATCAACTATGAGTCAGTCATTATTAAATATAGCAGGGGTATCTTCAGCATCAATCAATGCTGGGATTAAGAATAATGATGCCTTGGACTTATCCCTAATTTCACTGGCTGAAGGTACAACAACAGCAGGCGTCTTTACGCAAAATGTATTTTGCGCTGCTCCTGTTGTCGTTGCTAAAAACCACTTACAACAATCACCGCTTGCGCTAATAATTAATAGTGGCAATGCTAATGCAGGTACGGGCGCCCAAGGCATGGAAAATACAGTTAAAACTTGCGAATTTTTGGCAAATGAACTAGGTATTAAGACAGAGCAAGTGCTGCCATTTTCTACTGGAGTGATCGGTCAACAGCTCGATTTATCTAAGTTTGAATCAGGCATACCACGTGCAGCTGGCCAATTATCCGCTGATGGTATGGCTGATGTGGTTCAAGGCATACTCACTACAGACTTAGTAAAAAAAACTCATTCTAAAACTTTTGAGGTAGCTGGAAAATTAGTCTCTATTAGTGGTATAGCAAAAGGATCAGGCATGATTCGTCCAGATATGGCCACCATGCTTAGTTTTATTTTTACTGATATTCAAGCTGAACAAGATCAATTACAAGAGGCTCTTACCAAGGCCACCAATCAATCCTTTAACCGGATAACCGTAGATGGCGACACCTCTACAAATGATGCTTGTACGTTAAGTGCAACAGGTGCGAGTGGTGTTAATCTTAGCAATTGTAGCGGTGAATTTCAAAATGCACTTAATGAAGTGACTAAATCTTTAGCGCATCAAATTATTAAAGATGGTGAAGGAGCAACTAAATTTGTGGAGATGCGTGTTAAAGGCGGATCAAGTAATGAAGATTGCTTAGAAGTAGCATACATAGTTGCACACTCTCCTTTGGTAAAAACAGCCTTATTTGCAAGCGATGCAAACTGGGGTCGAATTTTGGCAGCGGTTGGTAGGGCGAATATCAAACAGTTAAATATTGAAGATATCAATATTTATTTGAATCAGGTGAGTATTGTTAAATCAGGTGAGCCAGATCCGACTTACACAGAAGCTTTAGGTAGCATCGAGATGCAAAAAACAGACATTGTGATTACCATTGAAATCGGCAATAGCAACATACAAGAAAGCGTTTGGACTACTGATTTTTCATATGATTATGTAAAGATTAATGCAGAGTACCGCACATGAGTGTTTACCGATTATTAATCTCTTGTCCAGATATATATGGATTGGTTGCTATTGTGAGTTAGTTTATTTTTGAATAAGCTACTTAGTTATTAAATTATATTTTTTTCATTCTAAATACTTGAAAGACAAATAAACGACCCTAGATAGTTCGAAAGGTATAAACTAGCTAGTCATTTATTGTTTAGCAACGTGAAATTTATTTATTATTATTATTAATTAGGAGAAAAAATGAAAATTCGTCCCCTTTACGACCATGTGGTCGTGCGCAGAGTAGAAGAAGAAAAGACAACAGCAAGTGGTCTAATTATTCCTGACTCAGCAACTGAAAAACCTCTTGAAGGTGAAATTATTGCGGTTGGTAAAGGCAAAATATCCGATAACGGCTCTATTATTGCACTAGATGTAAAACTTGGTGACAAAGTTTTATTTGGTCTGTATGCCGGTACTGAAATAAAAGTGGATGGTGAAACATTATTAATGATGCGTGAAGGCGATATTGTCGCAGTTGTCGAATAAAGGAGATCAATTATGTCAGCAAAAGAAATTAAATTTGGATCAGAAGCTAGAAACTTAATGTTAGATGGCGTTAACCTGCTTGCTAACGCAGTCAAAGTAACATTAGGTCCTAAGGGTAGAAATGTCGTTTTAAACAGATCATTTGGTGCACCTACCATCACTAAAGATGGTGTATCGGTTGCACAAGAAATTGAGCTTGAAGATAAGTTTGAAGACATGGGCGCACAAATGGTTAAAGAAGTTGCTTCTAGAACCAACGAAGTTGCTGGTGATGGTACAACAACAGCAACAGTACTTGCACAAGCATTAATAGCAGAAGGTGTCAAAGCTGTCGCTGCCGGTATGAATCCAATGGATCTAAAGCGTGGTATTGATAAAGCTACTGAAGCTGCGGTTAAAGCTCTAAGAAAGCTATCTCAGCCTTGTAATGATACAAAAGCCATTGCACAAGTAGGTAACATCTCTGCAAACTCTGATAGCAGTGTTGGTGACATTATTGCTGAAGCCATGGAAAAAGTGGGTAATACTGGTGTAATTACCGTTGAAGAAGGTTCTGGTCTACAAAATGAATTAGATGTGGTTGAGGGTATGCAATTTGATCGTGGCTACTTATCGCCTTATTTTGTTAATAATCAAGACACTATGAGTGCTATTTTAGATTTGCCACATATCTTAATAAACCAGTCAAAAATTTCAAATATTCGTGACTTACTGCCAGCTTTAGAAGTTGCTCAAAAGTCAGGAAGACCACTATTAATCATTGCTGAAGATATTGATGGAGAGGCTTTAGCAACGCTTGTTATTAATAATATGCGTGGTATCGTGAAAGTCGCTGCGGTTAAAGCACCAGGTTTTGGTGATCGACGTAAAGCAATTTTACAAGACATAGCAGTTCTAACAGGTGGCGTAGTGATCTCTGAAGAGGTTGGTTTGTCACTTGAGGGCTTAACTGAAGATCAATTAGGTTCTGCTAAGCGTATTGAGGTTGGTAAGGAAGAAACGGTAATTGTTGATGGTAAAGGTGATAAAGCTGATATCGATGGTCAAATTTCTCAAATTAATTCACTACTTGAAACAGCAGATTCTGAATACGACAAAGAAAAACTTTCAGAACGTTTAGCTAAACTTTCTGGTGGTGTTGCAGTCATTAAAGTTGGTGCAGCTACTGAAGTAGAAATGAAAGAGAAGAAGGATCGTGTAGATGATGCACTTCATGCTACTCGCGCTGCAGTAGAAGAAGGTGTTGTTCCTGGTGGTGGTGTTGCTTTAATTCGTGCAATTGCTGCTATGAATAAAGTAAAGGGTGATAATCATGATCAAGACATTGGTATTAATATAACCAAACGCGCAATGGAAGCACCATTAAGACAAATTGTTTCTAATGGTGGCGGTGAAGCATCTGTTGTATTAAATGAAGTTGCTAACGGTAAAGGTAACTTTGGTTACAATGCTGGTAATGAATCTTATGGCGACATGCTTAAAATGGGTATCTTAGATCCAACTAAAGTAGTCCGTGCAGCCTTACAACATGCTGCATCTATTTCTGGACTAATGATTACTACTGAGGCGATGGTTACAGATGCACCTCAAGCTCATATAGATGTTCCGTCAGCTGATATGGGTGGTATGGGTGGTATGATGTAATGTAATACGCCTTTACTTTGGTAAATAAAAAGCCCCGTTTTACGGGGCTTTTTATTTGGAATAGATTATTGTAAGTCGCCATTTTCTACAATAAACTCTTTAAAACGCTGAGCAATAGGAGAAAGCTTATTTTTAGAGTTGTGAACAATGTACCAATGGCGAGTGACAGGGAATTTATCTATATTAAGCTGCTTAATAACATTATTTTCTAGCTCTAATTTTACAGTGTGTTTGGAAACGAAGCCAATGCCCAGCCCAGCTTGAACAGCTTGAATGATAGCTTCATTAGAGTTAATCTCAATATCGGACGTCAGTTTCATACCAATAATGCGTTCAATAGTAATGCGTGTGCCTGAGCCTCGTTCTCTAGTAATTAGTGTTTCATTAGTAAGATCCTTGATAGTGTTATGCTTTTTTGAAAGTAGCGGATGTTCTGGATGAGCAATTGCAATTAAAGGGTTTACCATGAATGGCTGGGTGATAAGAGGCATGTCTGTTGGAGGCTCTCCCATAATAATAAGGTCGGCTTCACTATTTGTAAGTTTATTTAGTAATGATTCACGGTTTGTTACATCTAGATAAAAAGACATCCTAGGATATTGTTTTTTAAACTTTGCTAAAACAAAACTTATGAAAGAGTTGGTAGTTGTGGCTACCGCAATTTGCAAGTGCCCTGCTTCAGGATCAAGTGTTTGTTGGATTTCAGAATGAGAGTTTTCGAGCTTGTCAATTATCTCTATACAAGTTTGATATAGTTTCTTTCCAATAAAGGTCGGTATAATGACTTTACCATTAGTTTGAATCAGATCTGCTCCAATATTTTCAGTTAATTTTTGTATCTGCATATAAACCGCAGGCTGAGTTATAAATAATTCTTTACTAGCCTTGGTAAAGCTTTTTGTTCTGACAACAGCTTCAAAACTATATAGTTGCTTAAGCGTGTAATTAATCATAAGTAAAAATTATTATTATTTAAAAAAATATTATTTTACATTATTTATATATTCAGTATAATTTGAATTTTTTAATGAAAGGAGTTGTATAAATGTCCGATAAAGAACTAAAGGGTAAGGAACGCTATAAAGCTGGCGTAGTTTCTTACAAGAGCATGGGTTACTGGCAACCTGACTATGAGCCAATTGATACAGACGTAATCGCAATGTTCCGTCTTGTGCCGTCAAAAGGTGTAGATCCGGAAGAAGTAGCAGCAGGTGTTGCTGGTGAATCTTCTACAGCGACATGGACAGTTGTTTGGACTGATCGTTTAACTGCTTGTGAAGTATATAGAGCTAAATGTTACAAATGTGATCTAGTACCTAACACAGGTCCTGGTACAGATACAGAAGCTCAGTACTTCATCTATATCGCTTACGATATGGATTTATTCGAGCCAGGTTCTATTGCTAACGTAACTGCTTCTATTATTGGTAACGTATTCGGCATGAAAGCACTTAAGTCTCTTCGTCTAGAAGACATGAAATTCCCAATAGCTTACCTGAAAACATTTGATGGTCCTGCTACAGGTATCATTGTTGAGCGTGAGCGTATGGATAAATTTGGTCGTCCACTACTTGGTGCGACAACTAAACCAAAACTAGGTCTATCTGGTCGTAACTACGGTCGTGTAGTTTATGAAGCACTTAAAGGTGGCCTAGATTTTGTAAAAGATGACGAGAACATTAACTCACAACCGTTCATGCATTGGCGTGATCGCTTCCTTTACTGTATGGAAGCTGTGAATAAAGCCTCTGCTGCTACTGGTGAAATTAAAGGTCATTATCTAAACGTCACTGCTGCAACAATGGATGAAATGATTGAACGTGCCGAGTTTGCTAAAGAATTAGGCTCTGTCATCGTAATGATCGATTTAGTTATCGGTTACACAGCAATCCAATCAATGGCTAAGTGGTGTCGTGCTAATGACATGATCTTGCATTTACATCGTGCTGGTAACTCAACTTACTCACGTCAGAAGAACCATGGTATGAACTTCCGTGTTATTTGTAAATGGATGCGTATGGCTGGTGTTGACCACATTCATGCAGGTACTGTTGTTGGTAAGCTTGAAGGTGATCCAGCGATGATACATGGCTTCTATGATGTATTACGTGAAACTAAAAATGAAGTTAACCTAGAAAATGGTATCTTCCTAGAGCAAGACTGGGCTTCTTTGAATAAAGTAATGCCTGTTGCTTCTGGTGGTATCCATGCGGGTCAAATGCATCAGTTACTCCATCACTTAGGTGAAGACGTTGTTCTTCAGTTCGGTGGCGGTACAATTGGTCATCCACAAGGTATTCAAGCGGGTGCTACTGCAAACCGTGTTGCACTTGAAGTAATGATTCAAGCGCGTAATGAAGGTCGTGATTACTTAGCTGAAGGTCCAGAAATCTTACAGTCAGCTGCTAAGCATTGTTCTCCATTGAAAGCTGCGTTAGACACATGGAAAGACATTACATTTAACTACGAGTCTACTGATACAGCTGACTTCGTACCATCTGCTACTAGCAGTAACTAATAAAAGGAGTATCAATTATGATGACTAACTACGGTAATCGCATAACACAGGGACAATTTTCATACCTTCCTGACTTGACTGATGAGCAAATCACAGCACAAATTAAGTATGCTATAGATCAAAAATGGCCTGTTAATATTGAGTATACAGATGATCCACATCCACGTAATACTTACTGGGAAATGTATGGCATGCCTATGTTTGACATGACAGACCCTGCAGGTATTCTTATGGAAATCAATGAGTGTCGTAAGACTTTTCCAAACTGTTACATTCGTGTAATGGCTTCAGATGCAACACGCGGTACTGAATCTGTGACAATGTCTTACATCGTTAATCGTCCTTCAGTTGAGCCAGGTTTCAACTTGGTTCGTCAAGAACGTGACGGTCGTTCGCAAGGTTATACAATCTTGCCTTACGCTTGTGACAAACCAGAAGGCGAACGTTCTTAATATATTAACCCAGTATTTAACTGCCGGGTTGGTAAGAATGTTGTAGCTAAAAGTTAAAAAGGGCGGGTTATACCGCCCTTTTTTTAAACTTTACAAGAGAGACTTTGGCACTACAAAGGTCCCTCTTGTAAAGATTAATTATAAATAAATTTTAGGAGAATACCCATGACAGATGAAACAGAAACAGAAGAAACTCAAGAACCTAAGATAATATTGCCAGATGATCATCCGGTAGATTTACAAGAAGAATTACGCTTATCCAATGTAAATGCAGTGCTTGATCAATTAGATAGAGAGTTAATTGGTTTAAAGCCAGTTAAAACACGTATTCGCGAAACAGCAGCTCTATTATTAGTTGATCGTGTGCGTAATAAGATGGATCTTAATGCTTCATCACCAACATTACATATGAGCTTTACTGGTAATCCAGGTACGGGTAAAACCACAGTGGCATTACGCATGGCTGAAATTCTTCATCGACTAGACTACGTGCGTACCGGACAATTAGTCACTGTAACTCGTGATGATCTGGTTGGTCAATACATTGGCCATACAGCCCCTAAAACCAAAGAAGTTATCAAAAAAGCAATGGGTGGTGTATTGTTTATTGATGAAGCTTATTACCTTTATAAACCTGAAAATGAGCGTGATTACGGCGCAGAGTCTATAGAAATTCTGATGCAGGTAATGGAAAATAATCGTGATGATTTAGTAGTCGTACTCGCTGGTTATAAAGAAAAAATGGATACCTTTTTCCATTCTAATCCAGGTATGCGTTCACGTGTTGCACATCATATCGATTTCCCTGATTATAGTGCAGATGAATTACTAGCGATTGCTAAATTAATGCTAGCAGATCAGAACTACCGTCTGAGTGCTGATGCAGAAAAAGCACTACTTGAATACACAATGCTTCGCAAGGATATGATACATTTTGCTAATGCACGTTCAATTCGTAATGCGTTGGATAGAGCAAGATTACGTCAAGCTAACAGGTTGTTTAATAGTGGCAGTAATACAGTGAAGAAAATTGATCTTATGACTATTGAAGCAGAAGATATACTTGCTAGTCGAGTATTTCAAGAAGGTGTAGTAGACATGGATGGGGATGAAGGTGCTGATATTACACCTGAACCAATTGTTGAATCCTAAGTTTTTTAAAGAGGCAAATTAGATGACTATAGTAGAGTTTCACCACAATGCAATGACAGCACTTTCTGGAGATCCTAGTAATAATGATTTAACGAATCTTACCAGACAAGCGCATGAGATTTCTGACATGGTAAGTTGGGCAGAGGGCATTATTGATCAGGAAAGTAAAGTCAGCGCTGCGTTCACTGTATTAAAAGACAAGGCTCGTGATAAATATGAAATTTCAGGCAATAAACATATTGCAGTTTTTCATGATGCAGTCAATGATCTTCTCTCACAAATTTACCGACATGACCATGATTTAACGCCCTCTACTTATGATGCCAATGATGATTCCGCCTAAGGTATTCTTTGAGGAGACTATTTAAATAACTACTTTTCTCCTATAAATGACAATAAATTAGTCTAATTTAATTGCTATCAAATTTAGGATTTGATTATAATTAAATAATCTAAATATCAATTAACTCGGTAAGCCGAGTTAAAATAAGAGGTAGAAATCATGAGCATGCGATACAATAAATGGGCATCGGACTGGATAGAAAACAATATTCGTGCTGGCGCCAATCCTGATATAGAAACGTATGCAGATAAAACGAAGCGGTTGTTGAGGCAAATGAAAGTCGAGGCCCTCGAAGCTAAGTTTAAAGAGTTTGAGATTAAAGAGGAGCTGACGCGCATCGCACCCTTAGTTCTGGCTGTAGTTTCGGACCGAACTGAGTTCGACATTGCCACACATGAGCTAAAAGGGCTTCTAGCAGAAGAGCTTGAAGATGGAGACTAAGGGTTGACTAATTAGATATTTTTTCAATAAAATGAGTAGTTTTGACATTTAAACTTACCTATCTTTTTTCTCGTCAATACTCTTTTATACCTTCTTTACCTTTTTATTTAACCACTTCCAGAAATATCCAGCCGTAAAGCAGGAAATAGAATCATGCTCTTTGACAATATATTTACTCCTCCATGATCAACAGCTGCAGTATCAAAGAAGAATATTTTTTGATTATCAATAAACTTTTTCAGACTATCGAAGATTTCGCAATAGTTACCTCAAATACTATGTTTAGTTTTTATTCCATCAACAAGCATATTTATCTTTAATAGACTGGTTGTAGAAGAAAACTACAGAGCTTGCAGACACGAATTGGTAGTATAAATCTTTAGGAACATTACAATATATAGAGTGCGTGTCAGTACCATCCTTAAAATCAATGTGCAATTTGTTTGTGGTTGAGTCATAACCTATTTTTTGAATATCACTTGAAAATACAGTAATCCATTCGATCATAATTATTCTTCTATTAATTTGAATTTTATATTAGTTGAAAACTGGTTTTTTTTAAGGTAATTGTGTTAAATTATCTAGGATTTCAGAGTGTTTTTACCCATAATTTACAGAAAAAACGTTTTGTTGTGAATATGTACTAATTTATATTCTCTAGTTTATTTAGAGTTTCAGATTCATCCACTTTACCAATATAATGGATTTTACCTATATTTAAAGTTTTAAGCAATTGGTAGCGGCGTCTTGCTGTTGTAATGATCCCATTCATAGCGAATTGGGTAGTTTCTACGATAATTTTCAAAATTTTTAATTTTTTTAATGGCCACTGTGTCCTGTTTAAAGTCATAAATTTCATTTAAACAATCTAGTAAATTATTACTTTTTAACTCCAAAATACCAGGATTTATGAAATTTTTGATACTTTCTCGCTGTTTTTCACCTAAAAATGCACTTAAAGCCTCATAAACCATAAAACTACCCATAAATTTTGCATCAACTGAGTGACCTGCGATATGAGGTGAGGCTAAATAAGCATTATTTTGCAATTTTTTATTGATATTTGGCTCATTTTCCCAACAATCGATCACATTTTCGAGCGTTTGCGTTTTTTCCCAAATTTTTTCATCAATCACACCGCCACGTGCCGCATTAAAAACAATGGTATTTGCACTAATATTATTAAAATTGTGCTTATTTAATAGTTTAAATGAAGGAAACTCACCATTAAACGTTAATGGCGTATGAAAAGTCACGATATCAGCACTTAAAGCTGTATCTAAATCTACAAAATTAGATAATTCTTCATTTTTTTGTCTTATTGGGTCATTTAATAACGTTTTAATGCCTAATAACTCTGCTTTAGCAGCCAAACGAGAACCAACATTGCCCACGCCGATTATTCCCAAAGTTTTTTGTTGATAATCAAACTTATGTTTATCTGCTAAGTTCACAATGGTGCTGATCACATATTCAGCCACTGCCATTGAGTTGCACCCTTGTGCTGAAAAAAATTCAATGTCATTATCTTTAAGATAATCTTGATCAACGTGATCCAAACCGGCCACTGTTGAGCCTACAAATTTAATTGAGCTGCCTTCAAGCAATGCTTGGTCAACTTTTGTGCGTGAACGTACGATTAATATGTCACAATTTTTCACAGAATCAGCATTAATATCTCGGCCAGCCATACTGACTATATCGCCAAATTGTGAGAATATTTCGCTATATGCATAACATGCATCATCAATAATAAGTTTCATAGTTACCAGTTAATTTGTTTTAAGTTATGCATTTTAAGATACTCGTTAGTCTTGGAGAAATGTTTACAGCCAAAAAAACCTTTATAAGCTGAAAAAGGTGAAGGATGTGATGTACTCAATACTAAGTGTTTAGCCGGATCAATTAACTCTGATTTTTTATGAGCATGTGCACCCCAAAGTAAAAACACTAAGTTTTGTTTACGCTCATTAAGTAGAAGAATAATTGATTCTGTAAATTCAATCCAAGGTGTTTTGGAATGTGATGCTGGTGAGTTTTTCTCGACCGTGAGTGCGCTATTTAGAAGTAATACACCTTGAGACGCCCAACGCTCTAAGTTACCACTTATATTAGACGTAATGCCTAAGTCTAATTCCAGCTCTTTATAGATATTAACCAAAGAGGGAGGGGTTTTAACATTATCTGGCACAGAAAAACTTAACCCATGGGCTTGACCTTCATTGTGATAAGGATCTTGACCTAAAATAATGACTTGGGTATCTTCAAAACTACTAAGTTCAAAAGCTTTAAAGCGATCTTTTTCAGGAGGAAGAATAATTTTTCGTAGAGATTTTTGATATTCAAAAAAATCATACAATTGCTGATAAGAATCGCTCTGAAATAATGGCCCAAGATGCTCAGACCAGTCGTTATTTATAATCCTGCCCACCACAATCTAAAGCGATAGCCTAGTGTGGTAACGTAGCCCACTTCGGTAAATTGAATTTGACCTTTGGTATTAACAAAGAAACTGCTTGGCGTGCCTTTAACACCAAATAACTTTGCAATAGAGCCAGATTGGTCGTTAATAATATTATTAAGTTTCATATTATTCTCTTCAGCATACGCATAAATTTCAAGATCACTGCCCGACTGGATGGCAATATTAAGCACCTTGTAGTCTTCTGATATAGCTTGAATGTTGTCATTTTCAAGATTGCAAACAGGACACCAAGTTGCCCAAAAATGAATGAGAGAACCTTTATCTGGCATTGGGTTGGAATTCATAACTTCGCCATTAAGTGACTGCGAGCTGAAACTTGGTACAAGACCTATTGATAAATCTTGTTGTTGATAGGCACGAATAATAAAAATGGCTAAAATAACCATCATAAATTGTATGATAGTTTTTCGATTTAGTCGTTTAATTTTCATATTTGATATTATAGCTTAAGGATGGTTATGACTTATTGGATACAGCGCTGGAAGGATAATAAAATTGGTTGGCATCGAGATGATCCTAATTCTAAATTAATTGAATTTATGAGTTGTCTTCAATTAAACACTGGCGATTCGGTCTTTGTGCCATTATGTGGCAAAAGTAAAGATATGATCTACCTAGCTCAAAAAGGCTACAAAGTGATTGGTGTTGAGCTAAGCGCTTTGGCTACCGAGCAATTTTTTACTGATAATAAAATAGCGTATCAAGTAAGCCAAGAAAAAAGCTTTAAAATTTATGCATCTGATAATATCACTATTTATTCTGGTGATTTTTTTGAATTAACTAGGCATCATCTAGTTACTGTTGAAGCCGTTTATGATAGAGCTGCTTTAATAGCATTACCAGCGGAGTCAAGGGTGAAATATGCACAACATTTATACTCTATAATAGTCAAAGGTTGCCGGATACTATTGTTAACTTTAAATTATCCGCAATCAAAAATAAGCGGCCCGCCTTATGCAGTAAATAAGGATGAAGTGGTGTCACTTTATAATGATGGGTTTGAGTGTCAACTATTACAATGTTTTAATGACATAAAAAATGAACCCAAGTTTCAGCATGAAAACGTTGATTTTATTGAAAAAGCAACTTATTGTTTGCGTAAATATTAAAAGGAAAAAATGGCTAAGAAAATAAAAGGTGTAGTGGCACAATTTGGTACTAAAGGATATGGTTTTATTGCAGGTGACGATGATGAAAAATATTTTGTTCATCAAAAAAATATCTTTAATAAGTCACGCCTAAAGGCAGGAACAAGAGTTATATTTAGTACGCAAGAATCTGAAAAAGGTTTGGTAGCAAGTGATGTAAATCTTGAAGATGGTGCGAAAATGGCAAGTCTAAAATCTGGAAAAGCTTCTTCTGGTTTATCAAATGGCACCATTAAAACTGCATTTACAATATTATTTATCGCTCAAGCGGCTATGATTTACCAAGTATTTTTTGTAAGTGTTGCTGGTTAAATGAAAAAGATTTTTCTATTGGCGTTCTTGTCACTTTCTTTAGGGGGTTGTCTTTCAACACCTCCGGTGACAGTGAATAATATTTGCTCGTTAATGGATGAAGAAGTCAGTTGGTATCGTTCTGTTAAGGCGTCTGAGAAAAAATACGACGCACCTGTTCATGTCTCTTTGGCGATTATGTATCAAGAATCTCATTTTGCTTCGGATGCCAAGCCACCTAGAGAAAAACTGTTTGGTGTCGTGCCATGGTTTAGACCGACAACGGCTTACGGCTTTGCTCAAGTAACTGATGATACTTGGGAATGGTATCAGCTGAAAACAGGCAATCATAGTGCGGATCGCGATGATTTTGATGATGCGGCGGATTTTGTAGGTTGGTATATTGTGCAATCGTCAAAACGTTTTGGTATTGCTAAATCTGATACCTATAATCAATATTTGGCATATCATGAAGGTCATGGCGGTTTTAAGAGTAAGACTTACAACAAAAAGCCTTGGCTGAAAAAAGTAGCCCGCAAGGTTGATGACAATGCACAACGCTATAAGCGTCAACTTAAGCAGTGCTCATCTGAGCTAAATAGCAATAGTATTTGGAGTTTATTTTAATGCCTAGTTGGTATAAAGCACTAAATCAAGCGCCTAAAGAAGGCACCATGGTTAAGGTGCAAGTAGACAATCAAAAACTATTTGTTACCTTGAATAATGGGAAATTGTATTGTGCACAAGATCGATGTCCTCATGAAGATATTGAGCTAACATTAGGCTGTCTTAAAGGTAATCGTGTTAAGTGTTCATTGCATGGATTTAGCTTTGATTTAGCTACTGGTGATAGCTCAGAGCAAGATGTGGATAACCTACAAACTTACGCAATCAAGCAAGAAAATAACGAAATTTATATAGAGGTTTAATCATGAGTAATGACTCTAAAGTATTAATGAAATCTATTATTCAACGTGTGGCAACTGGCCCGGATTTGAGTAAGGATATTGATTTTGAAGAAGCTAAAAATGGCATGCAAGCCATTTTGCGTGGTGAGATTGACGATGTTCAATCAGCTATTTTCTTAATTGCTTTGCGTATGAAGCGCGAAACAATGGAAGAAAACCAAGGAATTTTAGCAGCAATTCTAGCAGAAAGCGATCAGCAATCTGTTGATGTGGATCAGTTGGTAGACTTAGGTGATCCATATAGTGGTTACAATCGCTCTATTCCTATTTCATCTTTTTTACCCCCTGTTTTAGCCGAGTTAGGCTTGCCTACTGTTATCCACAGTCTGGATGCACTTAGCCCTAAATTTGGCTTAACACATCGACATATTGTTCAAGCTTTAGGCTTAAGTGTTGATCATTCAACTGCTGATGCTAAAGCTCGATTAGAAAATGCTTCAATAGGTTGGAGTTATATTGACCAAGCAAGTTATTGCGAGGGTTTGCATAATATGGTTGGACTACGTGATCGAGTTATTAAGCGAACTGTTATTAATACAGTAGAGACGCTAATCGGCCCATTGCGTGGCAGAAAAACACACTCTATTTTGGGTTATGTGCACAAGCCATATCCGCCAATTTATGCCGAATTAGTTAAATCTTCTGGCATGGATAGTGCTTTGTTAGTCCGTGGCGTTGAAGGCGGTGTTATTCCATCTCTTCGTCAAAAAGGCTTAATGGTTTCTTATGAAGGTAATATCGAAAAAGATCGGGTAGATATTGAGCCTGCATCTCTAGGCATTGATCAAGATACGAGAGCGATTTCATTTCCATCTGAAATGGATGTACATAAAGATATCCCAGCATTGGCACAATATGCTGTGAAGCTTGGAAAAGCAGCTTTAGCAGGAGAAAAAGGTATGTTCTATGATGGATTAGTGCTTAGTGCATCACTTGTACTTTGGCATACTAAAAAAGCTCAAACATTACCTCAAGCAGCAGAGATGGTTAGAATCGTTCTAGATTCAAAGAAAGCTCTGGATCGTTTGCGATAAAGCCTTAAGTTAGTTGTTTAAAATTTTATATATCTAAAATTTAAAAAAAAGCCGCTTAGCGGCTTTTTTGTTATCAATTTTTTAAAATATATTTATTTTAAAGCTAACCATATAATTTGGATATTTTGATCGCATCATTATATGAAAAAAAAAGAAAAATAATAGATTAAAAAGAACTTTTTAGGAGTAATATGCTGAATAAACATTCAGGGGAATAAGTGGTGTCAACTTCATCAGAATTGATTTTCAATTTAATACCAAGGTTATTTGTTTGGATGTTGTTAATCTTGATCGTTATCATTATAGTAACCTTTATATTTGATATTAGTCAAAGTAAGAATGCCATCTTAAGAAATTATCCTGTTGTTGGGCATTTCCGCTACTTATTTAGCAATTTAGGTGAGTTTTTTCGTCAATACTTTTTTGCCATGGATCGTGAAGAAATGCCGTTTAATCGAGCAGAGCGTGAATGGGTAAATCGAGCTTCAAAAGATAAAGATAATACCATTGCCTTTGGTTCAACAAAAAATCTTAATACACCTGGCTCAATTATCTTTATTAATTCCTTCTTTCCATCGCTTGACAGTGATGCAGTTCAGACTAAGTCTATATCAATTGGTGAGGGTTATAGCAAAAATCCTTATACAGCTAATTCAATTTTCAATATCTCAGGTATGAGCTATGGCTCAATTTCTAAGCCTGCAGTGTTGGCGTTGTCTGGTGGTGCAAAAAAAGCAGATTGCTGGATGAATACAGGCGAGGGTGGGTTAAGCTCTTACCATCTTAAAGGTGGTGCAGATTTAGTGTTTCAAATTGGTACTGCTAAATATGGCGTAAGAAACGATGATGGTAGTTTAAATGATCAAAAATTAGCTGATATTGCTAAACATGATCAAGTAAAAATGTTTGAAATTAAAATATCTCAAGGTGCTAAGCCAGGAAAAGGTGGAATTTTGCCAGGTATTAAAATTAATACTGAAATTTCAAAAATTCGAGGTATACCAAAAGGCGTAGATTCTATTTCCCCTAATCGTCATATTGAAGTGTCAAGCTCCAGTGAACTACTAGATATGATTAATCATGTTCGAAATATTTCCGAGAAGCCTGTTGGGTTTAAAACAGTTATTGGTCACATAAGATTTCTAGAGGATTTATTGGATGAAATTAATAAGCGTGGCCATGAATCTGCACCTGATTTTATCACGATTGACGGAGGTGATGGAGGCACTGGTGCAGCACCTATGGAGCTTTTGGATAATGTTGGATTGCCGCTCAGAGAATCATTGCCAAGAGTGCTAAGTACAATTATACAATATGGTCTAAAAGATAGAATTAAAGTTATTGCTTCTGGCAAGATGATCACACCTTCAGATGTAGCTTGGGCGATTTGCACCGGTGCTGATTTTGTGACGTCAGCGCGTGGCTTTATGTTTGCTATTGGTTGTGTTCAATCCCTAAAGTGTAATAAAAATACATGCCCAACTGGTATTACCACGCATAATAAGCGCTTACAAAAAGGATTAAACCCTAAGAATAAATCAGTTAAAGTTGCAAATTATGTTAAAAATATGACAAAGGCAATAGAGGTAATTGCGCATTCTTGCGGAGTTAAAGAGGTTCGTCTCTTAAATCGAACGCACGTTAGAATTGTACAAACTGATGGCAAGTCTATCCCTATGGATGAGTTATCTAGTAGATATCATAATATTAAAGGAGAAGATAAATGAAGGCATCAGACCTATTTATAAAAGCGTTAGAGAATGAAGGAGTAGAGTATATTTTTGGCATCCCTGGTGAAGAAAATCTAGATTTCCTAGACTCATTACGTGACTCAAAAATTAAGTTTATCTTAACGCGCCATGAGCAAGCAGCAGCTTTTATGGCGGCTACTTATGGCCGTCTAACTGGTAGGGCTGGTGTATGTTTATCAACCCTAGGTCCGGGTGCTACTAACTTTGTAACTGCTATAGCTTACGCGCAACTTGGTGGTATGCCATTAGTGGTTATTACAGGGCAAAAACCAATTAAAGCAGGTTTGCAAGGAAAATTTCAAATTCTAAATATTGTTAGGATGATGGAGCCCTTGGTTAAAAGTTCGGAACAGATTATTTATGGAAGGCAAATCCCTTCATTGGTTCGTAATGCATTTCGTATTGCAGAAACAGAGCGACCGGGTGCAGTACATCTAGAATTACCAGAAGACATTGCTAGTGAAGAAGTGGCAGATGATAGTGTTTTTTCTAAACAAACAATTCATCGAGTATTCGCCAGTGACCGTGCAATTGAAAAAGCAGTTGAGGTTATAAAGGCTGCTAAAAGACCTTTATTATTAGTGGGTGCAGGCGCCAATCGTAAGCGTATTAGACAGCCACTGTCTGACTTTGTTAAAAAGACAGGCATTATGTTTTTTAATACTCAAATGGGTAAAGGTGTACTAAGTGGTGATGATGCTAATTTTATTGGAACTGCAGCATTTTCTTCGAAAGATTATGTGCATGAAGCTATTAAAAAAGCAGATTTAATCATTAACGTTGGCCATGATATTATTGAAAAGCCTCCATTTATTATGAAGGGCGATAAGCAAAAAGTAATTCATGTTAACTTTCATGCCGCGCAAATCAATGATATCTACTATCCACAGGTTGATGTGGTCGGTAATATTTCCAACTCAATGGACCGAATCAATAAATCCCTTGATCCATGCTATGCTTGTGACCGTGAATGGGTAGAGCCTATTCGTGAAAAAATTAGAAATGCTATTCATTCTTTGGATGATGATGCATCTTTTCCAATGTTGCCACAACGTGTAGTGGCAGATGTTAGGAAGGTGCTTAAAGATGATGGCATTGTGACATTAGATAATGGCATGTTTAAACTTTGGTTTGCCAGACATTATCATGCACATCAGCCCAACACTTTGCTACTAGATAATGCATTGGCAACTATGGGGGCTGGACTTCCATCTGCGATAGCCTGTGCTCTTATGTATCCGGATCGTCAAGTAGTGGCAGTGTGTGGGGATGGTGGCTTTATGATGAACTCTCAAGAGTTAGAGACAGCTGTCAGGCTTAAGCTTAATTTGATTACTATTATTTTTAATGATAACGGTTATGGCATGATTAAATGGAAGCAAGCTGCTCAAGATCTTCCTGATTTTGCTCTTGATTTTAACAATCCAGATTTTGTTATGTATGCAAATAGTTATGGTGCTATTGGGCATAGAATCGCCTCTAGTGAAGAGCTTATTTCTACTATGGAAAAAGCATTTACTGATGGTGGTGTGCATGTGATTGATTTACCGATTGATTACTCTCAAAATACCAAAACACTATTAAACGATTTGAAACAATTTCAAAACTAAGTTAAATATGTCAAATTTATTACAGGTTAAGCAGGCTTATACAGGCGAAGTATTAAAAGTACTTCAAATGCATGATAGCATCCAAGTAGATCAAATGCTGTCAAATGCGCAAAAGAAACATCTTGAAGGTGCGTTGCCGATTTATGAGCGTATCAATATTCTCAGAAAGTTAGCAGATTTAGTGGCTAATGAGCATGAGCAGTTTTCAAAACTGATTGCCAATGAAGGTGGAAAGCCAATCCGTGATGCACGAGTTGAAGTTACACGTGCAGTTGGTGGTATTCATATTGCTATTACTGAAATTCAAAGTATTAAAGGTTTTAAAGTGCCGATGGATTTGAGTGCTGCAGGTGCTGGACGAAAAGCTTTTACAATTTTAGAACCTATTGGTGTAGTGGTAGCGGTGAGTGCTTTTAATCATCCATTGAACCTAGCTATTCATCAGGTTATTCCTGCAGTAGCAGCAGGCTGTCCTGTAATTATCAAGCCAGCAGCGATTACACCCTTGTCGACATTACGACTAGCAGAACTTATTTTACAAGCTGGTCTGCCAGAGGGTTGGGTTCAAGTTGCATTAACTAATAGAGAAAATTCTGAAAAATTAGTGACAGATTCACGTGTTGCTTTTTTTAGCTTTATTGGCTCTGCTAAAGTAGGCTGGTATCTTAAATCAAAACTGGCACCTGGTACTCGTTGCGCTTTAGAGCATGGCGGTGTAGCACCACTTATTTTTGATCAGTGTTCAGATGAAGAGGCATTTGCTAATGGCGTTGTTAAAGCTAGTATGTATCACTCTGGACAAGTTTGTGTATCTGTTCAACGTGTTTATGTGCCGCAAAGCCGAGCAATTGAACTAGCGCAAAAAATTGCCGATATCGCTTCTAAACAAGTAGTTGGTAATGCAATCAATGAAGATAGTGATTTGGGTTCTCTTATCCTACCTAAAGAGACAGACAGAATAGAATCTTGGGTTAATGAAGCAGTTGAGCAGGGCGCGCAAGTAATAACAGGTGGGAAGCGAATTAACGATGTAAGCTATGAACCGACTGTTTTACTTAATCCATCTAAAAAATCTAAAGTATCCACTAGTGAAATTTTTGGCCCTGTTGTTTGTATATATGGCTATCAAGATATTAATGATGCAATTACAGATGCTAATAGCCTAGATGTCTCATTCCAGGCATCTGTGTTTAGTGATGATATATCTAAAGCAATGGATATTGCTAAGAGGTTAGAGGCTTCAGCAGTTATGATTAATGATTACACAACTTTCAGAGTAGATTGGATGCCATTTGCAGGTCGCAAACATTCAGGCTATGGAATCGGGGGTATTGGCTATAGTATGAAAGATATGCTTGAACATAAAATGCTGGTAATTAAAGGCTAGCTTTTAAATTGGTGATTATAGAGCGAGGCATATTCACCTTTTTGATCTAGTAATTCTTGATGAGAGCCTTGTTCAATAATATTACCTTGACGTAAAACAACAATTCTATCGGCCTTTTGAATAGTGCTTAGTCTGTGCGCTATGATAATAGTAGTTCGATCTTTTTGCATTTCATCAATAGCTTCTTGAACTTGTTTTTCAGTGGTAGAGTCTAGTGCTGAAGTTGCCTCATCTAAAATTAAAATAGGACTATCTTTAGCGATTGCTCTAGCGATGGCCAAACGTTGTCGTTGACCACCAGAAAGCTTCATGCCATCTTCACCAATTTCAGTATCAAAACCGTCTTCCATTTGCTCAATAAATACAGATGCATTGGAAACATCAGCAGCATACTTAATCTTTTGTTCACTCATCACTTGAGTTTGACCCAATGCAATATTATCTTTGATAGTGTCATTAAATAAACGTACATTTTGATCAACAAAAGAGATTTGAGAGCGTAATGAATCAATATCAAACTCTTTAATATCAACACCATCAATACTAATAGAACCCTGTGTTGGACTGTAAAAACGAGTAATTAGTTGAATAAGAGTAGTTTTTCCGCTGCCAGTTGAACCAACCAAGGCAATGGTTTCACCAGGGGTGATATCTAAGTTTATTTTATTAAGAACAGTTTTTCCGCTTTGATAGTCAAACGAGACATCGCTAAATTTAATACCACCTTTTGAATTTGATAAAACTTTTGATCCTTGATTTTGCTCTTCTTGCTCATCAAGCAGTCCAAATACACTTTCACCAGCAGCCATAGCGGCTTGCAAAGGTTTATTAATATTTACCAAGCTTTTGGCTGGTTTGTTCAACATGGCCATTGCAGTAAAGAAAGATAAGAATTCACCAGCAGTCATTTGCAAAGAGGTTGATGAAAAATATACAACACTTCCCAAAGATAGCCCCAATAAAATATTAACAAAACCTGTATTGAAAGCGCTTGCCATATCTACTTTAAATCGTTGTTGGCGAATATTTTTAATTAAATTACTAAATTTATTACTCTCTTGATTTTGTGCATGATATATTTTAACCAATGAAGAGCCTGAAATGTTTTCATCCAAAAGGTGTGTCATGTTACCCATTGATTTTTGTACTTTGATGCTCGCTCCTCGCATACGACCTGAGGATAATTTAACAATAAAATATACTAAAGGTAATACTATAATTAAGCTTAAGCTGAGTTGCCAATTTTTATAAAATAAGTAGCTAATGAGAATAATTACTGTTATTGATGATTTAATAAACTGCAGCCAAATAGTGGAGGCAGTGGCAGCAATTTGCTCAACATCAAAAGTAAGCTTTGATAAAGTTTTTCCAGTGGGGTGTTTGTCAAAATAGGAATTAGGTAATTTGAGTAATTTAGCAAACATGCCTACTCTTAAATCTGCGATAACCTTGTTAGATACCCATGAGCTAGTTGCTATTGATATGAGTGCAAAAATAGAGCTTAAAGCGAAAACACCAAACAGTACTAATGCATAAATAAACGCCAAACTTTCGTTTCGCTCACTGACAAATAATTCATCAACAATTTGTCCAGTAATTTCTGGAATAGAGGTCTCTAAAGCCGTTGCTAAGACCATCACAACAGAGGCAAAGATAAGCTTGCCAATGTGTTGTTTTAAATAGAAAAATAGACGGGAAACGAATTGTTTGTAATGCATTGATAATAAATTGATTTCGACAGCTCCATATTCTACAGAGTTTTGTGTATCATAACCATTTCAACTTTGCTACTTTTCATGGCAACAAAATACATCTTTATTACAGGCGGCGTTGTTTCTTCTTTGGGTAAGGGGATCGCTTCAGCCTCATTAGCTACTATCTTAGAATCTCGTGGTCTTAATGTGACCATGCTTAAACTTGATCCTTATATTAATGTTGATCCTGGTACTATGAGTCCGTTTCAACATGGTGAGGTTTTTGTTACTAATGATGGTGCTGAAACTGACCTTGACTTAGGCCATTATGAACGTTTTATTCGTCAACAGCTAGGAAAGAAAAACAATTTTACTGCAGGGCGCGTGTATCAAAATGTAATTGAGCGTGAACGTCGTGGTGATTATCTAGGCGCTACTGTTCAAATTATTCCACATATAACCAACGAAATAAAAGCCTTAGCTCAAGCAGGTGCTCAAGATGCTGATGTAGCTCTTGTTGAAATTGGTGGTACTACAGGTGATATTGAGTCACTTCCTTTCTTAGAGGCTATTAGACAAATGAGCCTTGAGTTGGGCCGTGAAAATACGTTGTTTATTCATTTAACCTTATTACCTTATATCAAAGTAGCAGGTGAGTTGAAAACTAAACCAACTCAGCACTCAGTTAAAGAATTGCGCGGAATTGGTATTCAGCCTAATATTCTAATTTGTCGTTCAGAGTATCCACTCCCTGATGCAGAGCGTGAAAAAATTGCACTCTTCACCAATGTGCCAGCTGATTCGGTATTTACTTCTTTAGATGTTGACACGATTTATAAAGTTCCTAGAGCTTTACATGAGCAAGGCTTAGATGAGGTAGTGGTTAAAAAATTACAGATTGATTGTAAGCCAACTGACCTAAGCGAATGGGATAGTGTGATTGAAAAACTAAACGCACCTAAATCTAGTGTTGATATTGCCATGGTAGGTAAATATATCGATCTAACAGAGGCATATAAATCTCTTTCTGAGGCATTATTGCATGCAGGTATCAACACAAATACAAAAGTATGTATTCATTATTTTGATTCTGAAGAAATTGAAGAAAATGGTACTGGCTGTTTAAGTGAGATGAGTGCTATATTAGTACCAGGTGGATTCGGTAATCGAGGCGTTGAAGGTAAGATTGCAACAGCTCAATATGCTCGTGAAAACAAAATTCCTTATTTAGGGATTTGCTTAGGTATGCAAGTTGCAGTTATTGAATATGCACGAAATGTAGCTGGAATGAAAGAAGCTAATAGTACTGAATTTAATGAAAATACGCCTTATCCAGTAGTTGGTCTTATTACCGAATGGCAAGATGAAGATGGCAGCTTGCAAACTCGTAATCAAGATTCTGATTTAGGCGGCACTATGCGTCTTGGTGGTCAAGAATGTGCAATGGTTAGTGGCACTAAATCTAGAAATATTTATGGCCAAGACGTTATTACAGAGCGCCATCGCCATCGTTATGAAGTTAATAACAAATTAATAAAAAAGGTTGAAGAAGCGGGCTTAATTATTTCTGGAAAATCTATTGATGGGACTTTGGTTGAGATGATTGAAGTTAAGGACCATCCTTGGTTTGTTGCGTGCCAGTTCCATCCAGAATTCACTTCAACGCCTAGAGATGGTCATCCATTGTTTGAGAGTTTTATTCAAGCAGCCAATGAAGCGCATAATTTAATCCTGTCTTCTTAAATGTTTAAAAAGGCGCTAGAGCACTGGGATGATGATTTTTCTCAGTATTTTAAGCGTGCTTTTAGCACTTTAAATCTTGATGATATACCTCTTTCTCAACACTGCTCTCACAGTGGTGTCATTGATAAAGATAATATTGAGATCATCATCCTATCCAAGTCAATGAATGAGCATGTTGCTAGCCTGACAATAGGTATATTTTTTTGTGAAATATTATCAGGTTGTGCTTGTAGCGATGACCCTTCACAAGCGATGACTCACGAAAATGCATATGCAGAGCTGCATATGACGATCGAGCGTGCCGATGCACGTATAAAGTTTTTAGACTAAGAGTTTTAGCGCTTCTTTCTTTTCTTAATGAATTGCATTAAGCGACGTCTTTTAGTTAGCTGTCGTGCGTTTAATTCATTCTTATTATCTTTAAAAGGATTCTCCCCGCTCTTATATTCGATTCTTAAAGGTGTATTGGTTAACTTTAAGGCATTGATAAAGAAATTCTTCAAGTAGCGGTCATAAGCATTTGGAACGTTTTGAAGGTGGTTTCCATGAAAGGTAAGTGTCGGTGGAAAGACATCTGTCTGATTAACATATTTAATTTTTAAACGTCTACCTTTAACAGGTGGAGGCTGATGGCCATGATTAGCTGCTTCCAGAATTTTGTTCAAGGTTGAAGTTGAATGTTTAGTGCCGGCATGTGTATACGCTCTAATAATAGGTGCAAAGAGCTTTCCAACACCAGATCCATGAAGGGCAGAAATATAATGTACACTAGCATAATTAACAAACGAAAGTTTAACGTCTAATTTCCGTTTAACTTCTAATTTTTGATACTCATCCAAGCCATCCCATTTATTCAGCACAATAAGCAATGCTCGGCCTTTATCACCAATCATACCCAATAGAGTTGCATCTTGTTCTGTGACACCTTCACGAGCATCTAATACCAAAATAACCACATGTGATCGATCCAATGCGTCAATAGCTTTAATAATTGAGAAGATTTCTATTTTTTCATGAGTAGAGCGCTTACGTCGAATACCAGCAGTATCAATTAAGGTATATTTTTGATCTTCACGCTCAAATGGAATATAAATACTATCACGCGTAGTACCAGGCATATCAATTGCCATTACTCTTTCTTCACCTAAAATTCGGTTGATAAGCGTTGATTTTCCAACATTAGGCCTACCAAGTACTGCAACAGCAATACCATCAACTTCCACTTCTTCTTCTTCTTCGATTTTCGGCTGAGGTAGTAGGGTCAAGGTGTACTCAATTAATTCAGAAATACCTTGGCCATGCTCTGCTGAAATCAGCCTAGGTGTTCCAAGGCCTAATTCATAAAATTCAGCCGCTTTGACTTCATCCAAACCTTCAGATTTATTACAGACAAGAATTATTTTTTTTTTTAGTCGTCGTAAGCGTGAAGCAATTTCTAGGTCTAAGCCAATAACACCATCACGACTACTAACAATAAAGTAAATAACATCTGATTCTTCAAGTGCATTTAATACCTGACCTTCGATGCCACTATCAATGATATTATCTTTGTTAGTTAAGCCACCAGTATCAATAATGGTGGCAAATGTTTCACTATCATCATCTAGCAAAACTTCTGCATATTGGCGATCACGTGTTAAACCCTCAAAGTCAGATACTAGTGCCTGACGAGAGTGACTTAAGCGATTAAATAAGGTTGACTTGCCGACATTTGGGCGTCCAACAAGAGAGATAGTAGGTAGGCCCATGGTATTTTTATAATTAGTTAAGGTCGGCTAGTTTAATGTTAATTAAACTTTGTAATTCTGAATCTCTAGAAATTTGACTCAAGGCAAGTTTGTATTGCTCTTTAGCTTTATCAATTTGATTATCAGCAACATAAATATCACCTTTTAATTGACTATATAAGCCATTAAACTCACCGGGTAATTTACTATCAAGCGTATTAATCGCCTCTTTAAACTTACCCATCTCAAGTTGAATGCTAGCCATTCTCATATTGGCGATGATAGCAATTAAATCATTATCAGCACTTATTAGAGTTGATAAATGTTGTAAAGCTGATTCATAGTCTTGTTTTTTAACAGCATTTTTTGCTAGCATTAAAGCAGCTTGTTGCGTGTATCCACTGTCAGAATGATTAGTACTTAGTGCTTCAAAAGCAGCCACACTTTCTGATGAGGTAGTGTTTAAGTACAAAGATCTTGCTTGTACAGATTGTTCATTTTGATATGTTTTATAAGCGCCTAGCCCCCAAATTCCACCCAGTCCAAGAGAGATACCAACAACAATTTGAAGACCATTTTCTTTAATCAATTTTTTGATTTGTTGAGCTTGTTCGTCTTCCGTCTTACCTACTTCAATAAAATTTTTCATTTGTAATCCTTAAAATACTTAATCGCCTTATCTAGACTTAGGGTTTGTTGCGGCTCTTTAGATTTTAATGGTTTAATACTAACTTGACCATTGTTTAACTCCTCTTCACCTAATATTAGTGCAAAGTCAGCATCGGCTTTATCTGCTTTTTTAAATTGACTCTTGAAACTACCTAAAGACATATCATTATAGATAATTACTTCTGCAATAGCATTATGAAGTAAGCTGGCTATTTGCATAGACTTAAGTTGTGCATCGTCACTTGGCGTTATGATGTAAATAGAAATCTGCTTTGTTTTAATAGCTATTGCCTGTTCTTCAATTAATAAAATAAGGCGCTCTAAGCCAATAGCAAGTCCAACAGCTGTTGTTGGCTTGCCACCCATTTTTTCAACCAGACCATCGTAGCGTCCACCAGCACATATCGTCCCTTGTGCACCAAGATCTTGTGTTGTCCATTCAAAAACTGTACGATTGTAATAATCAAGGCCTCTGACCAGACGAGTATTAATGACAAAATCAATATCTAGGGCATTTAAACAGGTTTTAAATTTCTCAAAATGTTTTTCAGATTCATCATCTAGGTGCTCCATAAGCTTAGGTGCACCATTAATTAAAGACTGCATGTCTTTATTTTTGCTATCAAGAATTCTTAATGGATTGGTTTCAAGACGCCTAAGGCTGTCTTCGTCTAGCAGATTTTTGTGCGCAGAAAAATACGTCACTAAAATATCTTTAAAGCTTTCTCTTGCCTCACTAGAGCCTAGAGTGTTGATTTCAAGAGTGACATTTGTCAAACCTAATTTTTGCCACAGACTATGTGTCATCATTATTAGCTCAGCATCTACTTTAGCATCTGATGCACCAAATACCTCAAGACCAGCTTGATGAAACTGGCGATAACGCCCTTTTTGTGGACGTTCATGTCTAAACATAGCACCTTGATAAAAAACTTTCTGAATGCCTTCACGAGGTAAGTTGTGTTCAATCATCATACGCACACAACCAGCAGTACCTTCTGGACGTAAACTTAAAGAGTCGCCATTAGCCTCATTCCAAGAGTACATTTCTTTTTCAACAATGTCAGTTGCTTGACCAATCGCACGACAAAAAGTGTCAGTTTTTTCAACTACAGGGGTGCGAATATTTTTATAACCATAAGAGATAAATAAATCAGCAATCGTACGTTCTACAAACATCCAAAGATCAGAGTCTTTGGGAAGAAGATCGTTCATGCCACGGATGGCCTGGATTTTTTTGCTCATTTGATTATTTGAGATAAGATTAAGAGGTTATTTTACCGATAATTACTTGTACCCACTCTGTATTAAGTATCGCTTGATTTGTAATAAACTGAGATCGCAACAAATACCAAAATAGCAAAAAATAATCGAATGCCAATCAGTAAAAAAATATCAGCTCCAAAAAATACAAATAGTAAAGTATCTTCAATAATAGCATGAGCTATCATTAAAAAATAACAAACAGAGACAATTTGCTTTTTGCTCATATATCGAGCTTCTTTCAGTAGTACTCCAGCACCATATGTAATACCAATCAATAGACCAGTTATCATTGCCATGATAGTACTAAGATGATGATCAAATTTTTGTAAAAACTTGAGGCCTTTGATTAAAGTCACGATAAAAATAACCAAACTAACCAAGATAATGATTTCAATTGTTAATAAAATAGCTTCACTACTTTTTTGCAATAAAAATTCGGTGAAATTACTAGGTGATGTTTGAGTAGTTTGATATAAGGAATTTGCAACATGATCTGGATTACTAAACAAAAATTCTGTTGGAATGATTAGTAGAGGCATTAGAACAACGAAAGCCATAATCACTCTAAAACTAACAGAATGAATCCAATTAATGCCTAGTTTTTTCATAATGGCTGATTCGACTGGAATAGAGTGCAGTACACCTAAAAATAAACCCAGTATTGTCCAATCATAAACACTCAATCCTAAAGGAGCAGCAAAAGCAATGGCAGCATATAAATTTAGAAAAACACCTGATGCTAATGCCAGTGCCGCTTCTGGTGGTAAATTAAGCAAGCTGGTTAAAGGTTCAAAAACTTGAGCAATAATCGGCATCCAGTCAAAATATATTAGCAATTCAGCTAACAAAAAATAAGGAATAACCGTAAATACAATAATTTTAGCAGTAGATAGAGAGCTACTTAAAAAGGCTTTGGTATCAAAATTCATAGATTACTAATTCCATTAGGGACATGCCCAGTAGGAACGTATTGAGAGGCAGATTTACAGTGTGAGTGTTGATCATCAAAGAAAATATCTGCACTAAATTCTTTTAAGAAGACACCCTTATCAAGCCCACCTAGAAAAAAAGATTCATCAATACGAATGCCCCATTCACGCATAGTGTGAATAACACGCTTATGTGAGGGTGCAGAGCGCGCAGTAACTAGCGCCGTACGAATAGGGTTATTTTCAACAGGAAAAGCCGATTGAATTTTGTGTAATGACTTTAAAAAACATTTAAAAGGGCCAGCCTTTAACTCAACATTGGCAGATTTTCTTTCATTCTCTTCAAAGGCATCAATGCCTTTTTCCTGAAATATCTTTTCAGATTCATCAGAAAAAATAACTGCATCACCATCAAAAGCAATTCTAAGTTGAGTTTCATGAGAATCTTTAGAGCTTGAGCCAACAATAGAAGCAGCTGCAAAACCAGATTCTAATGCCTTTTGTACATCTTGATAGTTGCTCGATAGAAATAGATCAGCTTCAAAAGCACCCACTAAGTTGTGAGTACTTTCCCCACGTGTAAAAGCTGCACGAGAAATATTTAAACCATAATGCTCAATAGAATTAAAAATACGCAATCCTGTGTCTGCGCTATTTCTAGAAAGTAAGATGACATCAATTGGATTTTTCTTAGTATTAAGGGAGAGTAATTTTTTTACTAAAGAAAACCCTACGCCACGAGGTAAAACAACTTCTTCGTTCTCTTCTTGGTGCTTCGCGTAAGCTTCAACACCCTGCTGTTTGAAAATTTGGTGTGATTCGTCTAAATCAAATAAGGCCCTAGAAGAAATAGCAACCACTAATTTTTCTTTTGCTTTTGGATCTACAGCGTCTGCCATGATACTCCCTGGTATTTTTCTAAACAATAGTCTAGCCAACTTTCGATGAATAGATTCAATTCCCATTGTATATCCATATCACCACATTGGGCTAAATATGGATGGTCGTTGTTTAAAACGGTTTCATTGCAAACTGAAAGCACCTCAACAAGCTGCGCATCAAAATATACTTTAAATTTAATATCTGGCTTTTGAACGCCACTACTAAGAATATGTGTCAAAGTAAAAATACCACTATAGGTAAAGCGTTCTTCCACAATCAAGTGAAGGTCTGGATACTTAGAATGTTGTATAACACTATTGTGAGCAGTTTGCTTAATAAGCGGAATAAGTGTTGTTAGTTTTTGGTAATTCAGTTCAAATAATTGCGATACGTCACTGTAAGTTTTTGATTGACGCAAGTTATATAAATTATTTAAATATTGAGATTCTAAATCCATTGTGTTTTTAAATTAATTGTTCCATTTTTATTTAGCTCAAACTCATTAAAGCCAATTCTTGTTTCTTGGTTAAATTGTAAGGCGGTAGACGGACACGAGATGATTTTTTTTCCAAGTCGAGAAAATTCACTCGCTTCATGTGCATGGCCAAATACAATGCTACGTATTTTAGAGTGCTTTTCTAATACTTTAAATAAATCTTGAGGATTTTCAAGTGACAATTCGTCATCCCAGCTGCTATTCATTGGTAAAATAGGGTGGTGTAAAACCACCATCATATGATCTGCATTAGAATTTAAACAAGCATTGTCAAGCTCTAATAAGGCAGCTTCACTCGCTAAGCCACTAGTTTTTCCCGCTTGTACAGAGTTAATATGAATAATTTCCCAATTATCTAATCTAAAAGTTTTAAATAAATGTTCTTTAAAAACTTGCCCTAGATTTTCTGCATCATCATGATTGCCTTCAATAACAAAAATTGGCTGCTTAATAGGTGAAAGCAACTTTTTCAAAATTTGATAAGAGCTCAGTGTGCCATGATGAGTTAAATCACCACTGATTAATAATGCATCAGACTTAACAGTTTGAATATATTTAATAACAGATTGAAGATTTCTTTGAGAATCAACCCCCATGACTAAACGCTGATCATCAATATGACAATCACTAATTTGAATAAGTTTAGGCACGTTGGATAAAGGATACTCGTGAACTTACACCCGTTAAAAGCTCATAACTAATGGTGCCACTATAAGAGGCAATAGTTTCGACTCGAAGTTTTCTATCACCCCACAAGATAGCGATATCACCAACATTAACCTCTAAATCTCCAATATCAACACAAATAAGATCCATGGATACGCGCCCTACCAATTTGCATAGAGTGTTGTTGATCATTACCGGCGTACCAGTTTTAGCATGACGAGGGTAACCATCACCATAGCCAATACCAATAGTAACTATACGTGAGTCTTTTTTGGCTGTCCAAGTTGCGCCATATCCAACACTTTCCCCAGCTTTAATTGTCTTCAAGCTAAGAATGGGGGCAGATAGCTTCATAGCAGGCATTAGTTGTTCGTCAATATTTGAAAATGGTGAAGCGCCATAAAGCATAATGCCAGGGCGTACATAGTCAAAGTGCGATTTATCTAAGCTCATGATCGCTGCTGAATTTGCCATAGAGCGAGAATAATGCTGAATATTAAGCTTACTAAAAGTGTCAAATTGTTGAGAATTTTTAATATGTGTAGGTTCATCAGCACAAGCAAAATGAGTCATGACAGTTTCAATATGAATATTTGAGTGATTTTTTAGCTGACTCAAAGTCTGCTCTAATTGGTCAATTGGAAGACCTAATCGATGCATACCCGTATCAACTTTAATCCATAGATTAATGGGATCTTTACTGTTCTTGATAACTGTTAGTTGAGATAAATCATGAAAAACAAGATGACAATTTAGCTGAATAGCTTCTTGCAAGTCAGTATCATTAAAAATTCCAGGTAATAACAAGATAGGTTTATTGGTTAGCTTTCTAAGTGAACGCACTTCATTAAGCTCGCTCACTGCAAGAATGTCAGCTTGCATTAAAGGCTTTACTAAATCAAGATGATGGCCATAAGCATTAGACTTAACCATACTAATAATTTTTGAGTTAGGCGCATATGAGTGAACAACCGACAAATTGTGAGCAAGTGCTGATTGTGAAATAGCTGCTACAGCATGCATAAAAAGCTAGAAAGGCTCTTGGTCAAAGTTAGATAAATTATTGTTGTAAGCCGTATCTATTTGGTCATCAGGCATACCTTGGAACTGATCTTCATTGGCTAAGTTTTCAAAGCGTGCATACTCACCAATAAAGGCAAGTTTGACTCTGCCAGTTGAACCATTTCTGTGTTTTGAAATTTGTAGATCTGCTTTACCAATTTCTTCAGGGTTTGAGTAAGAATCATCATGATATTGCTGATCACGATAGATGAAAGCAATAATATCTGCATCCTGCTCAATAGAGCCAGACTCTCGTAAATCAGACATCTGTGGCATACGGCCTTTGCCTGCTTTAGGGCGAGATTCCACACCACGATTGAGCTGAGATAATGCAATAACAGGTACGTTAATTTCTTTAGCTAGCGCCTTAAGAGATCGAGAAATTTCTGAAATTTCTTGTACTCGGTTGTCGCCCCTTCCATGTACAACCATAAGCTGTAAATAATCCACCATAATTAGTGCTAAATCAGGATATTGACGTTTAAGGCGACGACACTTTGCACGAATTTCGGTTGGGGTGATAGAGGGGGTTTCATCAATTAAAACAGTTGATTTTTCTAATGCTAAAACTGCATGATTAAAACTATTCCAATCCGTTTCAGTCATAGTGTCTTTAAGATTTTCACCTTTAATATGGCCAAAAGAAGTAATCATTCGCATCACTAAAGCTTCTGTTGGCATCTCTAAGCTAAAAACTGCCACAGGTTTAGGCTCTTTGGCAGTAATAGCAACATGCTCAACAATGTTCATTGAAAAGGCAGTTTTGCCCATGGAAGGGCGACCAGCAACAATAATAAGGTCACCATTTTGAAGTCCTGAGGTGAGTTTATCTAGCTCGCTAAAGCCAGTTTCCAAACCGGTAACACCTTCAGTTTCTTGCATTTCATGAACGCGATTAACCACATCCTTGATGATATCTTTAACATTAACAATATCTTTTTTACCACGAGTTACTTGCTCAGCAATTTCAAAAATTTTCTTTTCAGAAAGGTCAATAAGTTGCTGAACCTCTATTTCTTTTGGATTATAAGCCGTATCTGCAATTTCATGACTGGCAACAATAAGTTGACGATACACACTTAGCTCACGAACATGTTTGGCATAAGCTTCAATGTTTGAAATACTGGGCGTGTTTTCAGCAATTTGAGCCAAATAAACAAAGCCACCAATGGTTTCCTCATTGCCTGTTTTTTTAACATGCTCTTTAACCGTAAGAATGTCTGCTGGACGATCATGATGAAGTAGGGTGGAGATAGCCTCAAAGATAATTCGATGAGAGGCATTGTAGAAATCAACCTCAGTTAAAATGTCAGCAACTTGATCCCAGGCATCATTATGCAGCAGTAGTCCGCCTAAAACAGCCTGTTCTGAATCGAGAGAGTTAGGTGGAATTTTTATGTTTTCGATGTTCATAGGTTTGTCTAAAGAATAAAAAACCCTCTTGCGAGGGTTCTTAATTTTAACTCAATTTTAAGCTAAATTTTTACTCTTCTTCTTGCGCTTTAATGACTACTTTAATAGCAACTGAAATTGAAGAATGTAGATTAACACTAACATCATACTCACCTGTGTGGCGAATAGCCTCAGGCATGTTAACATTACGTTTCTCAACTTCAAAACCTGCACTAGCCAAGCTAGCTGAAATATCAGCTGTTGTGATAGAGCCGAATAACTTACCTTCGTCTCCTGCATTAGCGCTAATCGTACAAACTGTACCAACCATTTTAGTTTCAATAGCTTTTGCATCTTTAAGCGAAGCAGCTTCTTTCGCTTCTAAACCTGCTTTTAATACTTCAAATTCAGCTAAGTTAGCTTTTGTTGCTGGCTTAGCCTTACCTTGAGGGATTAAAAAATTACGTGCATAACCTGCCTTAACGTTAGCTAGCTGGCCTAAAGTGCCTAATTTTTGAATTGTTTCTAATAAAATTACTTGCATGATCAGTACTCCTATTTCTTGTGCTTATCAGTGTAAGGAATAAGAGCTAAAAATCTAGCTCTCTTAATGGCAGTCGTTAACTGACGCTGAAATTTAGCGCTCGTACCTGTCATTCTTGATGGAGTGATCTTACCACTTTCATCAATATTCTTTAATAATGTATCAACATCTTTATAGTCAATCTTAGTAACACCTGCCGCTGTAAAACGACAAAAAGTATTAACTTTAATTAGAGGTCTACGCTTTCTCTTTTGTTGCTTAGCCATAATATTCTCCTATTTTCTAACTGGTTTTTTATCTTCGTCTTTAGCAGTCATCATAATTGAAGGCTCAGTAATCGCTTTATCTTCAGAAAGGATTAAGTTTCTAAGGATTGCATCGTTAAAACGGAAGTTATAGTTAAGCTTATCAAGCGTATCTTGATCACATTCAATATTCATTGATAAGTAATGCGCTTTATAAATTTTGTTGATTGGGTAAGCTAGGTGCTTGCGGCCCCAGTCTTCTTCTCTATGAATTTGTCCACCACCTGTTGTGATGATTTCTTTGTAGTTATCCATCATTGTACTTACCTGAGACGATTGGTCAGGGTGCACAATAAGTGTAATCTCATAATGTCTCATGAGTTGTATCTCCTTATGGTTATTAAAATAGCCTGCCACACCATGTGATCAAGCAAGGGAACTTCGCATTTTATACTACTTGGGTGTTTTTCACAATTATTAAGCCTACTTTTTATTAATACTTGTAAAGTGACTATATTCAAGAGATTTTGTTAAAATTCAATTAATATATTAAAAAATAATAATGCAATTGTTTAATAATTTCAATTTTAGTCGATGGATTAAGTATTTGATACTCATAGTAGGATTTTTATTTTCTGGGTATTTGTTGTATCTTAATACCTTGGTTAATGATCATTTTTCTAAGTTTAATAAGGCTGAAAAAATTAGTTATGAGCAGCAATCTAAAGTGGCAATTAATATGCTTTTATTAACAGAAGATCAGTCATTCTTTCAACATTCAGGCGTAGATTTTAAAGAAATTATCAGAGTTTTACGAAATTACTGGATGCATGACAAGCCACTTCGAGGAGCTAGTACACTTACTCAACAGTTGATTAAAAATTCTCTATTAACCAGAGAACAAACTATTGAGCGTAAGATCAAAGAGGGAATAATGTCGCTGTTACTAGAAGTGTCTTTCGATAAGGAGTTTATTCTTAATCGCTATATGAATAGTGTTTATCTAGGGCAAAAGGGATCTGAGCTAGTCTATGGGTTTGGTGATGCGGCGCAATTTTATTTTAATAAAAAAATAGCATTATTAAGCCCAGAAGAGATAGCAACATTAGTGGCTTTGGTGAAAGGGCCGGGTTATTATCACCCAGTTAAACATCCGCAAAGATTGGCCAAGCGAAGAGATTTGGTTTTGCACTTATACAATAAGTATAAAAAGATTGTAAAATAAGCTTATGAAAAATATTCTTGCTATTGATACTTGTACGGAAGTTTGTTCGGTTAGTTTGTATAGTCAATCAAATAAAACATCACGATACTTAAAAGATGTGTCTAAAAGCTCAGGCTTAATCTTACCTTTGTGTGATGAAGTGCTTGATGAAACGGGGTTGAATGTTTCTGACATTGATTTACTTGTTTATACGAAAGGACCAGGGTCATTTACCGGGGTTCGAATGTGTGTGAGCGTAGTGCAGGGAATGTCTTTAGCTTTTAATATTCCTACTTTAGGAATTTCTACTCTTAAGCTGGTTGGTTATGGCGCCAGTAAAAAATACCAAGTTAACAAAGTCGCTGTGGCACTTGATGCTCGCATGAACGAGGTTTATTGGGGGCTTTATAATCAAGGTATCTTTACCAATGAAACACTAAGTAAGCCTAATGAGTTGCCAAAGCTTGATTCTGGCCATATTGGCGTAGGCACTGGTTGGGGTGCTTATGAGCAAGAGTTAACGGATGCAACAGGGGTAGATACTTGTCATGCTGACTTTTATCCCAAAGCAGAAAATTTAATTGATTTAGCATTAGCACACATTAAAAGTGGCAGGTCATTGGATGGTAATTTACCATTACCTACTTATTTACGCAACAATGTAGCCAAAAAATCCTTAAAATAATTCTCAAATTTTAATTATTATTTATTATGTGGAAATGGATTCAGGCATTCGCCTCCCCTAAAAATTTCTATCAAACTAGCGCCAAGATTATTCCTTGGTTTTTGTATCCTTTTATCGGCTTAACGTTGACCGGTTTATATTGGGCTTTGATCGCTTCTCCTGCAGATTATCAACAAGGTGAAAGTGTTCGTATAATGTATGTACATGTACCTGCTGCATGGATGAGCTTATTTATTTATATCGTGATGGCGATTGCTGGCGCTATTGGCCTTATTTGGCAAATTAAACTAGCTAATATTGTGGCTAAGGTTTCTGCTCCGATTGGCGCTGTTTTTACATTTTTGGCACTTGTAACAGGTGCTGTATGGGGTAAGCCTATGTGGGGTACTTGGTGGGTTTGGGATGCGCGTTTAACTTCAGAGCTTATTTTGTTGTTTTTATACTTAGCCTATATCTCTCTTAATAGTGCTTTTGATAACCCAAAAACCGCCTCTAAAGCCAGCTCTATTTTAGCGATTGTAGGTTTAGTTAATATTCCTATTATTTATTATTCAGTCGAGTGGTGGAATAGCCTACATCAAGGCGCCTCCATTGGTGTTAATAAAGTGTCAATGCAAATAGATATGTTTATTGCATTAATGCTGATTAGTTTTGCCTTTAAATTTTTGTATGGCGCTTTAGTGTTAATGCGATCGCGAGACGAGATTTTAATCAGAGAGCAAAATTCAACCTGGGTAAAGACGTTAATAATGAAAGGTGAGAAATAATGGAAATATTCATACTATTAGCTTATGACAAATATGTAAGTTATATTTGGTTTTCATACGGACTTACTTTTATTACGATTGCACTTCTTTTTATAAGAACTAAAAGCATTCATCGTGATACGATTAAACAATTACGTTCTAAATATTTAAGGGATTTATAGCATGACTAAAAGACAAAATAGAATGGTGTTAGTGGCTTTACTATTATCAGGTACTGTGTTAGCTATCACTTTGTTACTTCAAGCATTGGGTAGTAATACAAATTATTTTTATTCACCTACTGAAGTTGCTGAAGGAAAAGCACCAATTGGTAAGAGTTTTCGCTTAGGTGGTCTGGTTGCTAAAGGCAGTGTGATCCGCAAAGATATGCTAGTTAGTTTTGATGTGACAGATAATAAAAATAAATTTACAATCGAATATACGGGCATTTTGCCAGATTTATTTAGAGAAGGTCAGGGTATTATTACAACAGGCTCATTAGTAGGTGAAACCTTTATAGCAAAAGAGGTTTTAGCGAAGCATGATGAAAACTATATGCCGCCAGAAGTGGCTAATGCATTAGAGAAAAGTAAAAAGTAGTTATGGTTAAATTTCTACCACTAGCCATCTTTATTGTCCTTGCTTGGTTTTTGTATGATGGACTCGGTCGGGATACCAAAAAATTACCTTCACCTTTAATTGGAAAAGCCTTTCCAGATTTGATCGTACAGGATTTTAACTCAGGTGAGAAATACTCCACTCAATCCCAATTAACAGGCAAAATTACGTTGGTTAATGTTTGGGCTTCATGGTGTGTAACGTGTCGAGCTGAACACCAAACCTTGATAAATATTGCCCAATCTAAATCTGTGCATATGATTGGTATTAATTATAAAGATACACATAAAGAAGGCCAAGTTTTCTTAGATAGGTTGGGAAATCCTTATGACCAAATTTTTTTTGACGAACAAGGAAATTTAGGATTAGAGCTTGGTGTTTACGCAACACCTGAAACTTTTGTTGTCGATAGCCAGGGAATTATTCGATTTAAGCGCATTGGGCAGTTAACACCAAGGATATGGGAAATACAAATTTTACCGTTAATTCAACAGCTTAAAATATCAGCAAAAACTAATACATAAAGTTTTCAATTTTTTTTTAAAAATCCGTTCACAGTATAGGTATTTAATGGATAATTCATCCAAAAGCAGTTTTACAAAAGCTTAACAAATTTCAATATTGAAATATGATTTACGAAATAGGAGAATAGAGTAATGAATAAGTCAGATTTAGTAGCAGCAATTGCGGATACTTCAGGTTTAACAAAAGCTGATGCAGCTCGCGCATTAGACGCAACAACAGGTGCAATCACTTCAGCATTATCATCAGGTGATAGCGTAGCAATTACAGGTTTCGGTAGTTTCTTAGTAAGAGACCGTGCAGCTCGCACTGGCCGTAACCCACAAACAGGCGCAGCGATTCAAATCAAAGCATCTAAAGTACCTGCATTTAAAGCAGGTAAACTACTTAAAGAATCAGTTAACTCTTAAGATTTTTTCAGTATAATATGCCCCGTGCTTAATCTTAAGTGTTGGGTATATGTTTTTTTGGGCGATTAGCTCAGTTGGTAGAGCGTCGCCCTTACAAGGCGAATGTCACAAGTTCAAGTCTTGTATCGCCCACCAAAAAAACATTTCGGAGTGGTAGCTCAGCTGGTTAGAGTGCCTGCCTGTCACGCAGGACGTCGCGGGTTCGAATCCCGTCCGCTCCGCCAATCATGTGTCCGATGGCGTTTTCAACTGTCATAGACACCCTTTAAAGCCCCGCTATAACGGGGTTTTTTACGTCTGCTGTATCCTTAGTTGTCCACAGCTATCCATGCACATACCCCTCCAACTTGACTCAAAATGGGAATGAAAGTATACTTATTCCCACAGCAGGTTTTTTATTCCCACAAAAATTTATCTAAACTATAAACGAAAAAAAGATCATTTTTAAAGCTCTATATCTCGCAATAAAAAACTTTTTAAGTATGGGAGATAAATGGGAATGACAAATATATAAATTATATAAATTATATAAGTTATTGATTGATAATTAATAAATATGGTTGAAGCGAAGGCCGTCCGCTCCGCCATTACTTTTTCAAGTATTGGCTCCCGAATTCAAATCAAATTTAAATAATCTAAAAACACCCTTTTTTTTTATAAACTTTTTTTTTGTTTATAATCTTTGTTTTTCATTATTTAAATTTTGACGCTTGTTTAACAAGCATCAATCCACCCCTTATTATTATGCTTAGTTCTATTAAAAACAAAACTAAAGGCTGGGTAGCCTATTTAATTGTCGGTTTAATCACTGTTCCTTTTGCTTTATTCGGCATTAATGAATATTTCACTGGCACATCTAATGTTGTTGTCGCTTCAATCGATGATGATGAAATCTCAAAAGAAGAGTTTTTAGCTGAATTTAATCCACAGAAAAGGCGTCTACAAAAAAACTTAGCTGAGAAATATAATACAGATTTTGACACTGTTTTAAAGCAGTCAATTATTAATCAGATGATTGATAAACGTTTATTGGATCAGTTAGCTGAAAGTATGTCTCACGCTACAAGTGTTTCTGAGTTAAATGCTATCATTCAAACTAATGATTTATTTCAAGATGAAGGTCGATTTTCATTGGAAAAGTATAAAAATCTATTAAGGTTAAATGGTTATACACCTTCTGAATACGAATCTGTAAGATCAAAAGAGCTAACGCAAAATCAAATTAAATATAATTTACTAGACTCTGCTTTTATGCTGCCTTCGCAACTGGAAAAATTGCAAAACCTTAATGACCAACAGCGTGAGTTTTCTTATATTAAACTAAGTGCTGATGATTACACATCCAAAGTTAATGCTGATGAAAAGAGTGTTGAAGATTATTACAACAATCAAAAAGAGTCATTCTTTACACCAGAACAAACCAAAATTGAATTTGTAGAGCTTTCTTTAGCTGAAGTAGCAAGGACTATTGGAGTTACAAATGATGAGCTGCTTGGTATCTACGAAGATGAGCAGGCACGCTTTACAACTGAAGAAGAACGTCAAGCTCAGCACATACTATTAACAACACAAGAAAATGCTAACAAGGTGCTAGACTTACTTAACAAAGGTGGTGATTTTTCAAAGTTAGCAGCTCAATATTCTCAGGATACAGGCTCAAAAGATACAGGCGGTGATTTAGGTTTGTTTGGCCGTGGTGTGATGGTTGGTGCTTTTGAAGAGAGTGCATTTTCTATGCAAGAAGGCGACCTAAGTGGCTTGGTTAAATCTGAGTTCGGATATCATATTATTAAATTAAATAAAATTCAAGCCGGTACTGTTAAGTCTTTTGACAGTGTTAAATCAGAGTTAACACAGCTTTATACCGAATCTCAAGCACAGAAAGACCTATACAACTTAAGAGAGCAATTGGCTAATCTTGCTTATGAAGCCAATCTAGAGGAAGTGTCTAGCCAAATGTCACTCAAAATAAACACGAGTGATTTCTTTGATAGAGATAGCACTAAGCTCGATGCTAAAATTGTTGCAGCAGCATTTAGCGATGTTGTGCTTAATAAGGGTGAAAATTCAGAAGTTTTAGAGTTAGATAAAAATCGTTTTGTTGTGATACATTTAAAACAAAAACTACCTCAGCGTCAAAAAACATTCAAAGAGGTTAAAGGTGAGATTAATACCCATTTAACGGGTCTTTTAGCTAAAACTTTTGTTGATAACATTGCCACTCAAATTGTTACTTCTTCTAAAGTTGGAGATCTGAAGTCTGTAGATCAGCTAATGAGTAAAAACTCACTTAAGTGGGAAGCTATTGGCTGGGTCAAGCGTGACACTACTAAAGCTGACACTTTAATTGTGAACAAGGTTTTCGCATTGCCAAAACCAAAAACCAACCCAGTTTTTAGCGCTCAGAGTTTAGATAGAAGAAATGCGCTTGTTATTAATTTAACTGGCGTAAAGATTTCTAAGTCTAAAGCCTCAAAAGCCAATCTTGAAAAGGTGTTGCTAGGTTTTGAATCTAATGAAATTTTTGTGAATATCTTTCAAACACTTAGAGCTAAAGCTGAAATTAAAGTGTTTAATACAAAACTATAAATTTTTTTGGTGTTATAAAGATTTTAAAAAAATAGAATACAAATAAACACAAAAAAGCCTTGAATTTTCAAGGCTTTTTTAATGATCAATAAAAGTATCTATTTTTATTCTGGACCTTTGTCATAAAAGTTATAACCAGAATCAATGTAGGTTACTTCACCTGTAATACCAGAAGCTAGATCAGAGCATAAGAAAGCAGATGCATTACCTACTTCTTCAGTTGTTACGTTACGCTTAAGAGCTGAAGAGCTAGCTGCATAGTCAAGTAACTTACCAAAGTCTTTAATACCAGAGGCAGCCAATGTCTTAATCGGGCCAGCAGATACAGCGTTAACACGAATACCACGCTCAGGGCCGAGTGCAGCAGCCATATAACGCACATTTGCTTCAAGTGATGCCTTGGCAACACCCATGACGTTGTAGTTAGGGATGGCACGAATAGCACCTAAATAGCTAACAGTTAATAGTGCACCATTATTATTTAGCATAGATGAAGCGTATTTAGCAAGTGCGGTAAAACTATATGAACTAATGTCATGTGCTGATGCAAAATTTTCACGAGTAGTTACTTCAACATAATTTCCATTAAGTGCTTCACGAGGTGCAAAGGCAACTGAGTGAACGATAATGTCAAAATTGTCCCAGTGTTTTTTAAGCTCTATAAAAGTTTGCTCAATGCTTTCATCTGTTGCGACATCACATTCAATAACAATATTGGAGTTACATAGTTCGGCACATTTATCAACGCGTTTTTTTAATTTTTCGTTTTGATAAGTTAGCGCAATCTCACACCCTTGTTTAGCCATTGCTTCAGCAATACCCCAAGCAATCGAGCGATTAGAAGCAACACCAATAATCAATGCTTTTTTTCCAGTCATGAAACCCATAAAAACTCCCATATGTCATTAATAAAAAAACAAATTATAACCTACACAGCACCTATAATAACTACCTGTTCTTGTAATTATTAAATGTCAATGTTAGATATCTTCTTAACTCCAATTCGTGCATTTAGACTTAGATATATCCCTTTACTGTTGATTTATTTTTCATATGGTAGTGGTGTTTTTACAGCTATTGCTGAGAACTTTTGGGTCAAAGACACGATCGATATGTCAGCTTCTGATTTGGCAGAGTTAGCTATATGGCTAGGTGTGCCGTGGACGGTTAAAATGATTTTTGGCTCATTGGTTGATAGTGTTAATATTTTTGGATCTAATCGAAAATCCTATGTTTATATAGGTGCGGTATTGATTACAATCAGCTCATTAATGATGATTGCGGTGGTGGGTGACTACGAAATTGTCGAGGATTTCTCTAAAAAAGCTGTCTATATTTTTGCCAGCGTAATCGCGGTGGTTGGCTTTGTCATGCAAGACGTTGTAGCAGATACCATGACCACTGAGGTGATTGATAAAAACCAGACTCAAGAAAAGATTAATCAAGAGCTGGCCACCATTCAAGTTTTAGCACGCTTATCTTTAGGCTTTGCAATCTTTATTACGGGCTGGATTGGTGGAGAATTGGCAGACGTATTTCATGATCATCGAGAAATAGTTTTCCAGATTTCTTTATTTGTGCCGCTATTATCTATTTTAGGCGTGAGCTTAGTGAAGCTTAATCCTGTGCCCATTTCTCCAATTAATAAACAAGTGCTCTTTGGTGGCTTGATCTTTGCGGTGTTTATTGTTCTGATGGGCTACAACGATGTACCTTATTCACAAGAGATTATTTTTGTTATTTCAATATCAGTGGTATTGTATTTGTTGTCTGATCTTATTAACGACTTAGACGCAAGCACCATTCGTCATATTAAAATGGCGATGATTATCATCTTTGTCTATCGTGCTATGCCTTCCCCAGGTGTAGGGCAATTTTGGTGGATGATGGATATACTTAAGTTTGACGAATCCTTCTTTGCCAAGTTATCAGCCATTGGCGGTGGTATTGCTTTAGCAGGTATGTGGTTTTCTGCCAAATTTATTATTAAGCGAGATATTGCCGAAGTTCTCATCTTCTTAACCATTATTGGCACATTACTATCACTGCCAATTGTGGCCATGTATTACGATATTCATACCCTGTTAGGCTTTGATGCACGAACCGTGGCTTTAGTTGACACTGCCATAGCCTCTCCGTTTGATTATATAGCCCAAGTGCTAATGCTGACGCTGGTGGCTATTTATGCACCCGAAGGTAAAAAAGGTACTTGGTTTGCATTGATGGCAAGTTTGATGAATATTGCACTGAGTGCTGGTGGCCTGTTCACCAAATACTTAAATCAAATATTTGTTGTTAGCCGTGAAGTAGTAAAGGATGGCGTCGTTACCACTGCTCAAGATTATTCAGCTCTGGGAGATTTGCTGTGGATCGTGATTATCATTGGTTTTGTGGTACCTATTGTTACCATTATTAAATACAATCCTAATAAAGCATGACCCAATACAAGTATTACTTCCTGTCTTTGATATTGGTGATAGCAGATCAGCTTACCAAATTGATGGTGCTCGGCTTTCTAGAGCTTTATGAATCAATTGAAATAACCAGTTTTTTTAGTTTAACCCATGTGCATAATTATGGTGCTGCATTTAGTTTTTTGGCTGATGAAGATGGCTGGCAGCAATACTTCTTGGTGAGTATCTCTATGATAGCCAGTATTGCTATCATCCTATGGATGAAAAAAACCAGCATAAATCAGCCTTACAAACTCATAGCGCTTAGTTTGATTTTATCAGGTGCCATCGGTAATTTAATCGACCGAGCAGTCTTTGGATTTGTGATCGATTTTATAAATCTTCATTATCAAGACTTTTATTGGCCAGTATTTAATGTGGCCGATATGGCCATTACTTTAGGTCTTATATTGCTATTATTGGTTGATTTTAAACAAGATAAGGCTAAGCCATGAGTGATTGCTTAATCATTGGTGGCGGTGCAATTGGCATGATGAGTGCTCGTTATCTTGCGTTATCTGGCGTAAAAGTCACCTTGATCGACCAACAAGCCTGTGCTCAAGAGTCTTCTTGGGCGAGCGGCGGTATTATTTCCCCACTTTACCCCTGGAAATACGACGACTTGACCAATGAATTAAGTCTAGCCTCTCAAGTTGTATATGAGCAATTATGTGCTCAAATACTAGAAGATACTGGGCTTGATTCTCAGTATTTGAAGTCTGGATTATTAATGATGGATGAGTATGACTCAGATGAGGCAATAGCATGGATGAAGCGTTATAACTTAAATTACCAGTCTCATAAGCAAGGCGCTCTATTTAGTGAGATTGCTCAAGTGCGTAATCCACGGCTACTCAAGGCGCTCAAAGTCGACATTGTCAATAAAGGCGTTAAGATTATTGAGCACGTCAAAATTGAAAAATTATTAATTAAAAACGATAAAGCATTAGGTGTAGTGAGTAGTAATAAAACCTATTTGGCAGATTGTGTTTTAGCTAGTTCAGGCGCTTGGAGTTCTCAGTGGCTGGATTTAAAAGAAGAAATATTTCCCATGAAAGGCCAGATGATTGTGCTCAAATCTAAACCAGATATAGTTGAGAATATTGTTTTGGATCAAGGGCGATATATTATTCCTCGTCAAGATGGGCGCATACTGGTAGGATCAACCATGCAAAATGTTGGCTTTGATCGATCAACAGATGATCAAACATGCAAAGCATTGCATGAGTTTGCTAGCCAAAGATTTGGCTCACTTGCCAATGCTCAGGTGGAGCATCATTGGTCAGGTTTTAGGCCAGCAAGTAAATCTGCCAAAGTCATGCTCGGCAAGCATGACAAGTTTAATAACGTTTTTTTAAATACCGGCCATTTTCGCAATGGCCTTAACATGGCGCCAGAAAGTGCCAAAAGAATCACACAGCTAATCAATCATGAAATTTAGCCTAATATTTTTAGTCCTAACCTCAATAACAAGTGCCGCAAATGCCCAGCTTTTTAAAGTATCTGATCGAGGTACCATATTGAAAGATACCTCTTCAGAGCAAAGCTGTGTATTAGACGATCGATCAAAATTAGTATGGGAGGTTAAGTTGGCCACCAAGGGTTTGCAAAACGCCCAAAATACCTATACTTGGTTTAACACTCAAAGCGGCGTCCAAAATGGTGATTATTCGCATAATTGCCATTGGTCTGAATCTTGCAATACTCAGGCATATGTCCAAGCATTGAAAGATATCAAGCTTTGTCAGCAGTCAAATTGGCGCTTGCCAACTCAAGCTGAGCTTAAAACACTCTTGATATACGGCGATAATGATTTATTAATTAATCCAAAATTTTTTCCAAATACTCAGCTTAAGTCTTACTGGAGTTCTGATGAATTAAGCACTAATATCGCCATTGACGTGCCATTTTATTATGGCGGCAGCCAAGGTTCAGACAAATCATTTGATGCCTATGTTCGCCTGGTGAGTGATGCTAACTAGAGAACTCGATCAAGCCTTACTTGCCAGCTATTCGGATGATATTCCCAATTTTTTAAAAAAAATTTATGCCGCTCGCAGTGTTAGCGAATCTCAATTATCATTAGGCTTATCAAATTTACTCACGCCAAATTTTGACCAATTAGATCGAGCCCTAGCTTTATTAGAGCAAGCTTTATTAGAGCAAAAACGTGTTTTAATCATTGGCGATTTTGATTGTGACGGCGCAACTGCCTCAGTCGTTGCTGTAAAATCTTTGCGTATTATGGGTGCTAAATATGTAGATTTTTTAGTACCAAATCGCTTTGAACATGGTTATGGGCTTTCGCCAGAAATTGTTCAACTGGCCATCAATGAAAAACAGCCTGATTTAATCATTACGGTTGATAATGGCGTCTCAAGTTTTGATGGCGCCAAGCTGGCTAAAGAATCAGGTATTAATGTCATTATCACCGATCATCATCTGCCTAGTGACTCACTGCCAGAAGCTGATGCCATTATTAATCCAAATCTCAAGGGTTGTGAATTTTTAAGTAAAAATCTAGCCGGTGTTGGCGTGTGTTTTTATTTGTTTTCAGCGCTTAGAACCCACTTACAAAAAATTCAATATTTCACTAATAATAACATCCCATCGCCAGATCTACGTACTGTGCTTGATTTAGTTGCACTTGGAACGGTGGCTGATGTGGTAAAGCTTGATCAGAACAATCGTATTTTGATTGACCAAGGCATTAAGCGTATTCGCGAAAAACAATGTTCACCCGGTATTTTGGCATTGTTAGAAATTGCCAATAGACCCCCAGAAACCTTACAAGCCAGTGATTTGGGATTTGCTGTTGGGCCTCGACTTAATGCAGCAGGACGCCTGAGTGATATTTCCCGTGGTATCAAATGCTTGCTAACACATGATATGAATGATGCTAGACGCTATGCCAAAGAGCTAGAAGAATTTAACCAAAAGCGTAAAGAAGAGCAAGCACGTATTCAAGATGAGGCGCAAGCCATTGTTGATACTCAAGAGGTATCCAAAGGTAAATTTGCCCTCAGCCTATTTGATCCGTCTTGGCATGAAGGTATTGTTGGTATTGTTGCGGGTAAGCTTAAAGAGGATTATCACTGTCCAGTGGCGGTATTCGCTAAATCTGGAGATTTCTTAAAAGGCTCTATTCGCTCAATCCCCGATGTACATATTAAAGACTTACTTGATTTAGTTGATCGAAAAAACCCAGGCTTAATTCTTAAATTTGGTGGTCACGCTATGGCGGCAGGGTTAAGCATAAAGCTAGAAGGCTTTTCATCTTTTAAACAAGAGTTTAATGAAGCAATTAAAGCTCATCTTAACAACGAAATACCTAAAGTCGAATTATTAACAGACGGCAAACTTGAGCCGCGTGATATTTCACTAGACAATGCACAAATTTTGCAACAAGCAGGGCCTTGGGGGCAAGGTTTTGAGGAGCCTCTCTTTTTTGGTGATTTTGAAATTGTTGAGCAAAGAATCGTGGGTGGAAAGCACTTAAAATGCCGATTAAAAGCTATTAATAGCAATCAAGTACACGACGCTATTGCATTTTTCCAAGCCCCATTGGATTCAACACAAGTGAGTGTTGCTTATAAACTCTCAATTAACATCTGGCGAGGTAGTGCTTCTTTACAACTCATGATTGAGCAGATAAACGTTTCGTAAAAAAAACTAAAAGCCACTTAATTAGTTTTAAAAATATAGAAAATTTTGGATTTTTTGAAGATGTCTCAGTTGATGTACTTTGAATGGTATAAAACATTGAAATATACCAAATTGATTACGTTGAAAGGCTTAAATAACCCTTAAAATACTTGCCGCATCAAGGTAAAATAGTGCCTTTTATTTTGATACTTTTATCATGCCAATTATTACATTGCCAGACGGTAGCGAAAAATCTTTTGATCAAGCACTAACCGTTTTTGAAGTTGCTAAGTCTATCGGTTCTGGCCTTGCGAAAGCAACCCTTGCAGGCAAGGTAAATGGTGAGATGGTGGATGCATCGCACTTAATTGAAGTAGATGCCAGTGTATCAATTATTACTGCTAAAGACGATGAAGGGCTTGAAGTAATTCGCCATTCTACTGCGCATCTTTTAGCGCAAGCTACCCAGATGCTTTATCCTGAAGCTCAAGTAACCATTGGCCCGGTGATTGATAATGGCTTTTTCTACGACTTCGCTTATAAAGATGGATTTTCAGAAGGTGATTTAGCTAAGATTGAAAAGAACATGAAAAAGCTGGTCAAGCAAAGCCTTAAGATTGAGCGCTCTGAGATGAGCCATGATAATGCTGTTGAGTTCTTTAAGGCGAAAGGCGAACATTATAAAGCAGAGATTATTGAATCAATCCCAGCTGACCAAACATTGTCTTTGTATAAGCAGGGTAATTTTATTGATTTATGTCGAGGTCCGCATGTACCATCTACTTCAAAACTTAAAGCTTTTAAACTGATGAAGCTTGCAGGCGCTTATTGGCGTGGTGATAGCAAAAATGAAATGCTACAGCGTGTTTATGGCACAGCTTGGGCAACTAAAGAAGAACTTGAAGCACATTTACACAGATTAGAAGAAGCTGAAAAGCGTGATCATCGTAAGATTGGAAAAACTCAAGATTTATTTCACATGCAAGAAGAAGCGCCTGGCATGGTTTTTTGGCATGAGAAAGGCTGGACTTTATATCAAATCGTTGAACAATACATGCGTTCAGTATTTAAAGATAATGACTATAAAGAGGTGCATACGCCACAGCTAATTGACAGAACGCTTTGGGAAAAATCAGGCCATTGGGATAAGTTTGGCGACGCGATGTTTACCACTCATAGTGAAAATCGTGATTACGCAGTAAAGCCGATGAATTGTCCAGCGCATATTCAGATTTTTAACCAAGGTCTTAAGTCTTACCGTGATTTACCATTGCGTTTGGCAGAGTTTGGCTCTTGTCATCGTAATGAGCCATCAGGTACGTTGCATGGTATTATGCGTGTGCGCAATTTTGTACAAGACGATGGACATATTTTTTGTGCTCCTGAGCAAATTCAATCAGAAGTATCTAATTTTATTGATTTAACCTTTGATGTTTACAAGCATTTCGGCTTTGAAAATGTTGATATTAAGCTTTCAACCCGTCCTGAAAATCGTGTGGGTTCTGACGAAGTCTGGCATAAAGCGGAAGCAGCACTTGCTCAAGCGCTTGATGCTAAAGGCATTAAGTGGGACTTACAAGAAGGCGAAGGTGCATTCTATGGACCTAAGATCGAGTTTGTACTTAAGGATTGTTTAGACCGAGAATGGCAGTGTGGTACGTTACAAGTAGATTTCTCCATGCCAGAGAGCTTAGATGCGCACTATATTGCTCAGGATAATTCAAAGCAAACACCAGTTATGTTGCATCGCGCCATTGTTGGATCGATCGAGAGATTTGTTGGAATTTTGATCGAACATTATAAAGGTGCGTTCCCTTCTTGGTTAGCGCCAATTCAAGCAGTAATTATAAATATTTCTGAAAAACAGCTTGATTTTGTTAAAGAAGTTAACAAAAAGTTAAAAAAACAAGGACTTAGAGTGATTTCAGACTTGCGTAATGAGAAGATAGGCTTTAAAATACGCGAGCATTCCATGCAACGTTATCCGTATATTTTAGTAGTTGGTCAACGTGAAATGGAAAATAACGAAATTTCAGTACGTAGACGCGGTGGCGAGGACTTAGGTTCTATGTCAATTGAAGCATTTGTAGAAATGACACAAAAAGAAGAAATAGAGGAATAATTATTAAAAAACCAAATAAGATAAAAATCCGAGTTAATGACTATATTAAAGTTTCAGAAGTTCGATTAATTGACGAAGAAGGTGGACAAGTTGGTATTGTTGATACTAGCGAAGCAAAACAGAGAGCAAAAGAGGTTAGCTTAGATTTGGTAGAAGTATCTCCAAACGCTGTACCGCCTGTTTGTAAGATCATGGATTTTGGTAAATATATTTATGAATTAAAGCAACAGCAGAAAGAAGCTAAAAAGAAACAAAAGAAAACCCAAGTTAAAACCATTAAATATCGTCCAGGCACAGAAGAAGGCGATTACCAAATTAAATTTAGGAATTTGGTTAAATTTTTAGACAATGGTGATAAGGTTAAAGTAAGTATTTGGTTCCGTGGTCGCGAGATGCAACACAGAGAGCTAGGCATGGAAATGCTAGACAGAATTGAAAAAGATTGTGAAGAATTTGCTAATGTAGAACAAAAAGCAAAGATGGAGGGTCGTCAGCTAGGCATGATGCTGGCACCCAAATCGAAAAAGAAGTAGCCTAATAAGACTATTTCTTTATTTATAAGAAGTTATTCAAAAGAATAACAAATATGTCCAAAGGACAAGGAGAAAATTATGCCAAAGTTAAAAACCAATAGAGGTGCTGCAAAGCGCTTCAAAAAAACCGCGAGTGGCGGTTATAAGTGTAAACACTCACACTTGCGTCATATCTTGACCAAAAAGAGTACTTCTAGAAAACGTAGCTTACGCTCACCGGACACTGTAGAAAAAGCAGATGTACCGATGGTTCGTAAAATGTTACCGTATAGTTAAGGGAGTATAGAAAATGGCAAGAGTATCAAGAGGTGTGCAAGCGCACGCAAGACACAAGAAAATTTTAAAGAAAGCTAAAGGCTATTACGGCGCTAGATCAAAAGTCTACCGTGTTGCTAAGCAAGCAGTTATTAAGGCTGGTCAATATGCGTACCGCGATCGTCGTCAAAAGCGTCGTCAGTTCCGCAGACTTTGGATTGTCCGTATTAACGCAGAAGCACGTAACTGTGGTTTAAGCTACTCAAGATTGATTGATGGCTTAAATAAAGCAGAGATTGTCATTGATCGTAAAGTTTTATCAGATATCGCAATTTTTGATAAACCTGCATTCGCCAAGATTGCAGATCAAGCAAAAGAGGCAATAGCGAAAGCGGCTAAAGCAGCCAAATAGCTAAAACTAAAGCCATGATCTATCATGGCTTTTTTTCATACTAAACTACAATAAATATCTTTAAAAATTCATGATAACTTGTAAAAAGCAACTATATAAATTATCATGTATTCTTAAAGATGTCTTAAAAACTAAATGATTAAACCAATTCTTGAAAAAGCAAAATTAGCAATTGATGATGCGCAAGACTTAAAAGCACTTGATGAGATTCGAGTTACCTTTTTGGGTAAAAAAGGCGAGTTGACTTCTTTATTGAAAAGCTTAGGAACACTCTCAAAAGAAGAGCGTCCAAAAATGGGTGAAGCAATTAATCAAGCTAAGACAAATGTACAAACCTGGCTTACTGATAGAAAAAATCATTTAGAAACGATCGAATTAGAAAAGCGCCTATTAGAAGAGCAAGTCGATGTTTCTCTTCCGGGTCGTCATAGTGAAATGGGTGGACTACACCCGGTTACAATTACCTTAAAACGCATTCAATCATTATTTGCAAAAAATGGATTTGAAGTGGTAATGGGCCCTGAAATTGAAGATGATTTTCATAACTTTACAGCGCTAAATATCCCAGAGCATCATCCTGCTCGTGCTATGCATGATACTTTTTACTTCAATGAAAGTACCGTTCTTAGAACACATACTTCTCCTGTGCAAATTCGCACACTTGAAAAGCAAAAGCCACCTGTTCGCGTTATTGCACCAGGGCGTGTATATCGCTGTGATTCTGATATTACGCACACACCTATGTTTCATCAGGTTGAAGGCTTAATCGTTGATAAAAAAGCTAATTTTGCACAGTTAAAAGGCTTATTAATTGATTTCTTGCGCGCATACTTTGAAAAAGAAGATTTGCAGGTGCGTTTTCGCCCCTCTTACTTTCCATTTACCGAGCCTTCTGCTGAAGCGGATATCGAGTGTGTAATTTGTAGTGGCGAAGGTTGTCGAGTTTGTAAGAAAACAGGCTGGTTAGAAGTGCTAGGCTGTGGCGTTGTGCATCCAAATGTGCTTAATTCTGTTGATATTGATTCAGAAGAGTTTACTGGCTTAGCTTTTGGCATGGGCGTAGAGCGTTTGGCAATGTTGCGTTACGGCGTTTCCGACTTAAGGCTATTCTTTGAAAACGATATACGTTTTCTAAAACAATTTAAATAAACATATGAATATTTCAACATCATGGTTACGTGAATGGATCTCACCTATTGTTACAGACGAGATATTGGCTGAACAGTTAACAATGGCTGGTCTGGAAGTGGATGGCATTGAAACTGTCGCCCCAGCTTTTAGTAAAGTTGTTGTTGGACATGTTGTCTCTTGTGAAAAACATCCAGATGCAGATAAGCTAAATCTATGCCAAGTTGATGTTGGTGAAGCTGAGACTATCCAAATTATCTGTGGTGCTAAAAATGTACGTACAGGTCTTAAAGTCATGACCGCATTGGTTGGTGCAAAGCTACTAGGTGATTTTAAAATTAAAAAAGCTAAGATTCGCGGCGTTGAATCATTTGGCATGATTTGTTCTGAATCAGAACTGGGCATTAGTGATTCGTCTGAAGGTATTGCTGAGCTAGCTATAGAGGCAACAATTGGACAAGATGTTAGAGAATACCTAGATCTTGACGATCATATTATTGAGCTTGATATTACTCCTAATCGTGGTGATTGTTTTTCAGTATTAGGTGTCGCCCGTGAAGTGAGTGCTAATTACAATATGGCCTTCGTTATGCCGGATATTGAAATCACTGCTACGGGGAAATCAAGTGTTGCGACCAGTGTCAGCAATACTAGCGCTTGTCCTAAATATCTAACAAGATCAATCAAAGGTATTGATAACTCTGTGCAAACGCCACAATGGATGGCTGTCAAATTAAAACGATCAGGTCAGGCTACACATTCGCCAGTCGTTGACGTGACTAACTATGTTTTAATGGAGTTAGGTCAACCTATGCATGCGTTTGATTTAGCAAAGATTCAGGGTGATATACAAGTTAGAAATGCTAAATTAGGTGAAACAGTTGACTTGTTAAACGAATCAACTGTTGAGTTAACAGACGACACACTGGTAATTACTGATGCAAAATCTGTCCTCGCTATTGCAGGCGTTATGGGTGGAGAAGCCAGCTCTACTCAAACAGCAACAACAGATATCTTACTAGAAAGTGCATTTTTTGAGCCAGTCTCAATTGCAGGAAAAGCAAGAAATTATGGCCTAAATACAGAATCATCGCTTCGTTTTGAACGTGGTGTAGATTTTAATATTACTGAGATAGCACTTGATCGCGCTGCTCAATTGGTCATAGAAATTTGTGGAGGTGAAGCAAGTGAAATAACAAAAAGTGTTGATGAGTCAGCCTTGCCAAAGCTAGAGCCTATTACTATTACGCAAGCTAAAATTCAGAAAATATTAGGTTTTGAATTAGACAGTAATTGGATTAACGAGAAATTCATCAATCTTGATTTTGAGATTAGCGATAAAACTAATAATTCATGGACAATTATTCCACCAAGTTTTAGATTTGATATTCGCATTCCTGCTGACCTTATTGAAGAATTGGCAAGACTATATGGCTATGACAAACTACCTGTTCAGAAATTATCATTAGATGCTAATATCAATGTGATTAAAGAAGCGCAGATTGATAAATATGATGTCATGCAAGCTTTGGTTAGTCGCGGCTATCAAGAAGTTATCACCTATAGTTTTATTTCTGAAAAGTATCAAGATTTAATTAATCCATTAGCTAAAAAGATTACACTAACAAATCCAATTTCAGCAGACATGTCCACCATGCGTTCTTCGCTTTGGGCGGGCTTATTGCAAACGGTGGAGTCTAATCATAGACGTGGCCATACAGATGCACGATTCTTTGAAATTGGCTTGTGTTTTGACGGTGTGAAAGCTGACGAGCAATCAAACAAGTTGGCTGGTATTGTTTCGGGTAATCGATTTGATGCTCAGTGGTCAAGTGAGCTTCAACCACTTGATTTCTTTGATGCAAAAGCTGATCTTGAATCATTGTTAAGCTTTACATCTGCAACGTTTGATTTTGAAGCTGCAGAGCATCCCGCTTTACAAAAAGGCCAGAGTGCTAAAATTAGCCTAAATGGTGAGCAATTTGGTTGGATCGGCGCATTATCTCCAGCAGTTCAAAAAGAATTATCACTGTCTAAGTGTTACTTGTATGAGATTGATTTAAACGCAATCTTAGCTGGAAAGATTGCCAAATATAAGTCTTTCTCATTTTATCAACAAGCACAAAGAGATATTGCACTTGTGGTTGATCAAGCTATGCCAGTTGCTGCATTAGCTCAAAGTATTAATGAGTTAAACCAAACTCATTTTGTCAGTGTTAGCCTATTTGATGTATATTCTGGTGAACACATTGAGCCTGGAAAAAAGAGTGTTGCATTAAGCTTAACTTATCAATCGTTAGAGGCAACTTTGGCTGATGATGAAGTAAATACAAAAGTAGATGAAGTGCTAGTGTTAATGAAAGATAAATTTTCAGCCACACTAAGATAATGTCGTTAAGTAAAAAAAATATCGCCGATGAACTTGTACGTGAGTTAGAAATGACGCATGCACAAGCCCTTCAATTAACCAATGATTTCTTTGATCAGATTAAGGCTACATTAGCCACGGGTGAAGAAGTCAAGCTGTCTAGTTTTGGTAATTTTGTTATTAGGGAAAAAGCTGCACGCCCTGGTAGAAATCCAAAAACAGGCGAATCCATAGAAATATCAGCTCGAAAGGTTGTTAATTTTAAGGCGGGACCAAAACTTAAAAAGCTTACCCAACCGAAATAGGCTAACTTTTTAACTAATTAATTAATTAGTTAGTCACTTACAGCGTTCATACCCCGCAAGGGAGTTTAAGTGATGGGACTTATAGTTTATCGATATTATTTAGATTTGATAGGGTTGCTAATTAATCGCTAACAGCGTTCATAAAACCTTTTAATACCGGCATAACCTTGTCAACGATTTGCTGATTCTTTTCAGCATTATGAACATGACCATCGATAATCTTATGAGTTTCCACTAACGATGTTTGATAATCATCATCAATTTCAAAATTGATAAAGTAAAAACCTTTAGCTTTATCTCTAACCGATCTTACTGATAAGAAATCAGTTTCCCAGGCAAGTTCAGCGGTGTAGACCGCATTAGATTCTGTTGTATCTTTTTGCAATAAGATGATAGTGCTGCCAAAATGAAAAATAAAATGATTAGCGCTACAGCTTGAAGCAGCCGTGCTCGTTAGCTCGCCACTCTCTAGTGCATCAGCTATTTGCTTTAATTGAGGATTGTTTAGTTGAATGTATTTAGCATCTAGATAGACATCAACATTTGTATCTGGATGGTTGTTTTTAATATATTCAACTAATTTATTTAACATTTAGATTCTTTTGTAAATTAAAAAAAGAGATTATACCTGATTACAATTTTATCGCTAGAGCGCTCTTTATCGCTTGTTCGTCTGGACTGTTGTTTATCGCTTATCTAGTGAATCTGCATATTTAATGGCGTAAACATCAAAGATACTGATTGCCATAGCGGCAATAATTGGACCAATAAACAAACCTAAAATACCAAACTGAATAATGCCGGCTAACGTTGATAATACAGTAATTAAGGTATAGTCTAGCGCACTAGATTGGTCACTGGTTTTGGTAAATTTTTGGATAATTAAAGGTCTAGCAAAGTTATCAATAATGGTACCAATAAACACAGCGCCAAATAAAACAATGATAAGTGCATCCATAGTTTGACCTTGTGCATAAAGATATACACTGAGTGGTAGCCAGATAATCAAACCACCAAGCACCGGAATAAAGCTGGCTAGCGCCATTGCGATACCAAAATACAAGGCAGGCAAGCCCACTATCATTACCGCGATAGAGAATATTACCCCTTGCAAAATAGCAATACTAAAAACACTTCCAACCAACGTAACAGAAAGGCTTGAAAATTGTTTTAGCAGGATGTCATCTAATCGGTTCTCTAGAGGTGAAAGATCTTTAAGACGCTTAATGATGCTCTTACCATCAAGATAAAAGTAATAAAGTGCAAAAACACTAATCACTAAGAAAAATACAAAATGAGAAGATAAAGATAAAATACTACTCAAAATAACTACTGAAAAATCTTTAACACTGATCAGTAAACTTTCTATATTATTGTTAATGGTAGCACTTAATGTTGTTTTTATAGACTCAGAAAAAGGCAGGCCTAAAATAGTTTGTTCGAGAATTTGACGGATTTTATCAATACTAAAATCTGTATTAATGGTTTGAATAAGTGTAGATACTTCTAGACCACTTACAAGCAAAATATAGCTTAGTGGCAAGATTAAAATTGTCGTCACTAATAGTGTCATTGATAGTGCTGCATAAGAAGCTGATAATCGATTTTTGAGTTTGCTATATAGATCAAAAGTTGCGATAGCTATCAGCAACGCTAAAAATAAAGCGGGAATAAAAGGTGTAAATAACCAGATTAATCCAGCAATAGCGATGAGCAATAAGCTCAGCATATATCCATGTTCGTACGGTGCTTTTTCGGTCATATTAAAAAGTTCCTTTTAAATACGCTTTTCTATCAATCGCAGGCATGCGTTTAATCGCATATCTTAAAGTAGTTCTGGGTAGTTGTGCATAGTTTTCTCTTAAGAAGGTCATGCAGATGTTTATATCTTTTTTATAAACTTCTCTTAACATCCAGCCCACTGCTTTGTGTATTAAATCTTCTTGATCTTTAAGTAGTAATTGGCTGATTGCTAAAGTAAGTTTAAATTGATTTTGTCTAATAAAAGCAAACGTAGCAACAATAGCTATTCGCCTTTCCCATAAAGTATCTGAGTTAGCCCATTTAAAAAGAAGTGCGGTTTTTTCTGAATGATTAACCAGGTAGTCGCCAATAATAGCGGGTACAGTAGTGTCAACTAAATCCCAATTATTAACAGAGCTAATGTTATCTAAATAATAGTTAAAAACAGTTTCTTGGTTATTTGCTTGATACTGGTTCATTAATATAATCAGCGCACAAAAGCGTACTTCGTGAATAGGGCTAATAATTAATTGATCAATTTCACTAAAATCAATTTGCTTGAAATGTTGTTTTGCAATAAGACGAATTTGCGAAACTCGAACGCCTATAAATTGCTCATGCTCTGAATACTGCCCAGGACCTGTTTTAAAAAACCTTTCATTGATTTTCTTGCGTTCTAGATTCGCGAAAGATTTAAGTTGCGCTATTACTTCTTTGGCACTCATCGACTATACTATGACTTTTTTTAATTAATAATTTAATCATACATGCAAACAGCTTATTTTGCCGGCGGATGTTTTTGGTGTGTTGAAGCCGTCTTTCAACTAATTAAAGGCGTATCAAGCGTTGAGTCTGGATATTGTAATGGCTTGACTCAAAACCCAACTTACGCAGATATATGTACTGGATCATCGGGCCATGCTGAAGTGGTCAAGATTAATTTTGATGAGTCTCAGGCGAGCTTCGAGCAATTACTTGTTGTCTTTTTTGCGACACACGACGCTACTATGTTAAATCAGCAGGGTAATGACAGAGGTACGCAATATCGCTCTGCTGTGTTCTATACTAACGATGCACAGAAAAATCTTGCTAATACCTATATCCAAACTCTGGGTAATAATATTGTGACTGAAGTTAGTGCGCTGGATGTATTTTATCTAGCAGAGGCGTATCATCAAAACTATTTTAATAACAACTCTAATCAGCCTTATTGTCAATTATTAATCGCGCCAAAGCTTGACAAATATTTTGATCAACACATGAAAGAAGACAATAATGAATGATCAGGAGCTACTTAGGTATTCTCGTCAAATTATGCTGCCACAGGTTGGTATTGAAGGTCAACAGTGTTTATTAAACTCTACTATGTTGTCAATCGGCATCGGTGGATTAGGCTCGCCAAGCGCGCTTTATTTAGCAGCAGCAGGTGTGGGGCATATCATTATTGCAGATTTTGACAAGGTTGAATTATCAAACCTTCAGCGCCAAGTTGCTCACCATACTCAAGACATCGGTCAATACAAAGTAGATTCTGCTCAAGATAAAATGCTGGCCATTAATCCAAATATTAAAGTCACTACGCTTAAAAATTTGAGCGAGGAAAATCTTAATACTTGGGTGAGTAAAGCAGATATTGTCTTAGATGGCACCGATAATTTCGAAACACGTTTTAAGATTAACGCAGCTTGCGTACAAGAGAAAGTAGCACTAGTATCGGCTGCAGTTATTCGTTTTGAAGGACAACTATCGGTATTTAAAGGTTATGAGTCAGATCAGCCTTGCTATCAGTGTTTGTATCCTAAAGAGGGTGAGAATAATGAAAATTGCTCAGAAAATGGTATTCTTGCACCAGTTGCAGGCGTTATGGGCACAATGCAAGCGCTACAGGCTATTAAGGTTGTTTTAAATCTAAGTGATCAGCTGATTGGGAAGCTGATGATAATGGATGCCCTGAATCTTGATTTTAGAACGATTAAGATAAGTAAGGATGCTCGCTGCTCGGTTTGTAGTGCTTTATAAATAATGCTAATTAAAAATTCGATATTTAAATCCATGAAATAGAATAATTTTTTGATAAAAATTGAACTATTGGCATCTGTCACTGTATAATTAATTGGATTATAAATTTTATTGATTAGAGTATTTTTTAGCTGTAGTTTCTTACAGTGGATACTTTAAGTTTTTCTAGGAGTAGAATATGAGCGGACAAATGCAAAGACCTAAGGTTCCAACTGGTGTAGTAGGTAAAAAAGGCTTTCGAGTTACAACAACACAAAAAACAGTAGACGGTAAAGTACCTGCAGGTTTTCATGTTGGTTACACAACTGAATGGGATTCTGTTCAAACTGAAGTGCCATACCAAACACCTAAGAAGCCATAATTTTTTAAATCAATTATTGTCACAAAAGCCGCAAACTAAGCATTTAGTTTGCGGCTTTTTTTATGTTTAGATGCTTTTAGCATTCAATTCTTGAAATTTCTTAAATTTTTTAACATATTACTCTTAAGTGTTTATTTTGATTGATTTTCATAATTCCCTTATTTTTTCCAAAATAGTCGTTTACTTTGGTCGTTATATTCATAATTATGAGTTAAAATTATTAAATTAAAAACCAAGAAAAATATTAAAAAAGGAGAGGCCTATGTTCAATAAATCCCAAACTTTAGCCATTGTTGATTCTGAAATTTCTGATGCAGTTATTGCAGAGACGGCTCGTCAAGAGGCGCATATTGAGCTTATTGCCAGTGAAAACTACACATCACCTGCAGTGATGGAAGTGCAAGGCTCGCAGTTGACCAATAAGTATGCTGAAGGTTATCCTGGAAAGCGTTACTATGGTGGTTGTGAACATGTGGACGTGGTTGAGCAATTAGCTATTGATCGTGCTAAGGCATTATTTAATGCAGATTATGTTAACGTTCAGCCTCACTCAGGCTCGCAAGCAAATGCAGCTGTTTTCCAGGCGCTATTAGTACCGGGTGATACTATCTTAGGCATGAGCCTTGCACATGGCGGACATTTAACCCATGGTGCAAAGCCCTCTTTTTCTGGCAAAAATTTTAATGCTATCCAATATGGCTTAGTTGAAGAGACAGGCGAGATTGATTATGACCAAGTTGAAGCTTTAGCAAAAGAGCATAAGCCAAAAATGGTTATCGCAGGTTTTTCAGCTTATTCACGCGTTATCGATTGGCAGCGTTTTAGAGATATTGCTGATTCGATCGGTGCTTATCTACTAGTAGATATGGCACATGTTGCCGGTTTAGTTGCAGCGGGTGAGTATCCATCTCCAGTTGGTATTGCAGATATAACCACCACTACAACGCATAAAACACTTCGCGGCCCTCGTGGCGGCTTAATTCTTGCTAAATCTAATCCTGAAATTGAGAAAAAATTAAATTCAGCAATTTTTCCAGGTATTCAGGGTGGACCTTTGATGCACGTTATTGCAGCTAAAGCGGTGTGCTTTAAAGAAGCAATGAGTGCTGAATATAAGATTTATCAAAAGCAAGTTAAAGTTAATGCACAAGCAATGGCGAATACATTTATTGAACGAGGCTTTGATGTTATTTCTGGCGGCACAAATGATCATTTATTTTTAGTCAGTTTTATTGATCAAGGTTTAACGGGTAAGGCAGTTGATGCGGCACTAGGCAGTGCACATATTACAGTTAATATGAATGCAGTACCAAATGATCCTCAGTCTCCATTTGTGACCAGTGGTATTCGTGTTGGTACGCCTGCAGTTACAACACGTGGATTTGGCGAACAGGAGTGTCGTGATCTTGCAATGTGGATTTGTGATATTTGTGATGATCTTGGTAATAAATCAGTGATTGATGAAGTTAAAGTGAAGGTTGCCGAAGTTTGCGCTAAGCATCCGGTTTACTCTTTTTAGTACCCACTTAATGGGTGCAAATAGTTAATATCAAGGGAGACAATGCGCTGTCCATTTTGCCAGTCTGACGATACCAAAGTATTAGACACACGTTTAATTGATGATGGCTCGCAAGTTCGCCGTCGTCGCGAATGTACGTCTTGTGGTGAGCGCCATTCAACACGTGAAACGGTAGATCTTAATCTTCCGCGCTTAATTAAAAGTGACGAATCTAGAGAATCTTTTAATGAAGAGAAGTTACGTTCTGGCTTATTAAAAGCGCTTGAAAAACGTCCTGTTAAAACTTCACAAATCGAAACTTCAATTCAGCGTATTGAGCGCAAGCTCATGACCCAAGCAGAACGTGAAGTGTCTTCTAAAAAGATTGGCGAATGGGTAATGGAAGAACTTAAGGAGCTTGATGAAGTAGCTTATATTCGTTTTGCTTCGGTTTATCGACAATTCCAAGATATTGAAGCTTTTAAAAATGAGATTGATAAACTCATGAATAAATAACGCTAGTATAAAAATGGCAAAAACAAAAATTGAATTCGTTTGTCGAGAATGTGGCGCTTCGCACCATCAATGGGCTGGCCAATGTCTGGATTGTAAAGCTTGGAATTCTTTAGAAGAAGTTGTTTTATCTCAAGCAACTTCCTCGAAACCTGAAAGTTTAAAAGACCTTCCACCTTCAAAAGTTCAAAATTTATCAGCCATTAAATCTGAAAATAGAACCAGACTTAGCTCTGGGCTTAGTGAACTTGATCGCACTTTGGGTGGCGGCTTAGTAGATGGCTCTGTGGTGTTAATCGGTGGTGATCCTGGGATTGGTAAATCCACATTAATTTTGCAAGTGATGGCGGCCATTAACAAAACTGATACTACTTTGTATGTCAGTGGTGAAGAGTCAGCTGAGCAAATTGGTGATCGAGCAATTCGATTGAGTATTAAAGAGGATATCTTGCTTTTAAGTGAAACTCATTTAGAAAAAATTATTAAGCTAGCTAAAGAAGTGCGACCTAAAGTTATTGTGATTGATTCAATCCAAACCATGGTCACTGACGGTTCATCTTCTGCACCAGGTTCCGTTACTCAAGTGCGTGATTGTGCAGCGCAACTAACCCAATATGCTAAGCAAACCAACACAATATTACTCATGATTGGCCACGTAACCAAGGGTGGCGCTTTAGCAGGCCCAAGAATACTTGAGCATATGGTAGATACGGTGCTTTATTTTGAGGGTGATGCGGGCGGGCGCTACCGTATTATTCGTGCGGTAAAAAATCGCTTTGGTGCAGTGAATGAAATCAGTGTTTTTGCAATGGGTGAAACAGGCTTAAAACAAGTTGAAAATCCATCAGCTATCTTCTTATCTAACCAAGCTAAGCCATCACCAGGATCTATGGTAATGGTAACGCGAGAAGCTACTCGCCCGCTAATGATCGAAGTGCAAGCTTTGGTTGACCATGCAAGTGCTAATCCAAAGCGCATCTGTGTAGGGTTAGAGCAAAATCGCCTAGCTTTACAGCTCGCTGTGCTTCATAAACATGGCGGTGTTGCCACCCATGACCAAGATGTATTTGTAAATGTAGTAGGCGGTATTAAAGTGAATGAAACAGCATCTGACCTAGTGGTCATGCTGGCGATTATGTCAAGCCTTAGAGATAAGGTAATTCCGAATGATTGGATCGCTTTTGGCGAAGTGGGCTTAACGGGCGAGGTTCGTCCTGTTTATAATGCGATTGAACGCTTGTCAGAGGCTCAAAAACACGGCTTCAAGGTAGCCATAATACCAAAGGGTAATTTACCTAAAAAAGCCCCTAAAGGCTTAAAAATCGTTCCTGTGGAATATCTATACCAAGCTCTGCAATACATGAGTGAGAATACGTAATTTTTAAAAGTAAGCTTAAGTCAAGATTGGTCATCACGTAAATTTTGCAAAGGTTTGATTCTAGATACATAGCCACCAATCAGCCAAGCCAAAATCATAATCAAGAGGGTGGCTAACAACAAAACAATCGCAAGCGCATCGAAATGAACTTCAAAAATTCGTTCAAATGTTAAGTATGAGAATGCAAACGAAACCACGATACTTAGCATTATTCCAATAAACAGTGCAATAATTGCAGGTAAAGAAAACTCAATTAACACAAGTTTTTGCAAAGATAAGGAAGACATGCCAAGAGTTTTTAGTAGTGATAATTCTGTTTTTTTCTCATAAGCGCGCATAATAGAAATTGAAAAAACCACCATCATTCCAGATAGGAAAGTAATGGTTGCTAAAAATAGAATCAACTCTAAAGCTTTTGCACCTATAGTTAAAGTGGAGTCAATTAGCTTTTGAATATCAATTGCTGAAATATTTGGGTATGCTTCTACCAATGCTTTTCTAAACTGAAACTTATTTTCATCTTTGATACTAGGGATATTAGCAATATAGGTTTTTGGTGCCAATATCAATGCCTGAGTTTGAAATAAAACAAAAAAATTAGGCTGAAAACTATTCCATTTAACAGTGCGTAAATTTTGGATGACACCTTCCAAGGCAATACCCTGAATATCAAAAATTAAACGGTCACCAATTTTTAGACCGTTACGTTTAGCAAATTTTTCTTCAATTGATACTTGTGCAGGAGATTCTAGGATGAATTCATCAAAAGACTTACCTGTAACAATTTTCTCAGAAGGGAGTAGCTTTTGACGGTAACTAAGATTAAAAGCTCGAAAAAGTCCTTGTTTTTTTTGTTCAGAATTTTCATAGCGCCGTCCAACAGACTCATCATTAACATGTGTTAATCGGCCACGAACCAATGGTGAAACATGATCTAACCTTAATCCATATTCTATGATTAGTTTTTCCAAGCCTTTAAGTTGATCTTCTTGAATGTCAATGAGGAAGTAATTAGGCAATAATGCACCTTTTGGTTGCTTAATTTCATCACTAATACCCATAGATATTTGGGGGATCATAGCCATTAGAAATACACCTAAAGCTATTGCTGTAGCAGATGAAATAGTAGCATTTCTGTGTCGTGCAATTTGCCGTAATGCCATTTTGTAAGTGCCTTTATATCTCTTGCTAAGCCACATTGAAAAATGACAAATAAGTGATACACAGCTAATCAAAATTAATAGGACAAAGCAAAATACTAGTATAAAAAAACTACCTTGTATCCAGTTTGTTAAATAAGCTGCCACTAACCAGAAAAAAACCAACCCAGGCAAGTAAAAAAGCCACTGCCTTTTATTTTGACTAACTACTGGAATACCTTCGCTTTTGAGCAAAATAATGGGCTTAATATTTCTAACTTGAAGCCAGGTAGGTAAAGAAAAAAATATGGCCGAAAAAATAGCGATTAAAAGTCCAGCTAATGCAGTGGTAAAATCGAATAAGACAAATTGAAAATCACCAATAAAATCTGAAAAGTAAATACTAAAGATATAGCTTAACAATCCGCCAAAGATTACAGCCAAAATACCAGCAACTGACGCTAATAGTAATAATTGTATTAACATAATAATGTTAGATTGCTTGCTAGACAAGCCTAAACAAACTGCAATAGCTGAGCTTTTAAGACGCTTTAAAGCATAATTTCTAAATAAAAAAGCTGTACCAATGCCAGATAAAAATAAGGCAACCAAGGAAATTAAATTTAAAAAACCAGCAATATATTCTAATAATATATCTAGTCGTTCACTGGCATCTTTTAAACTGCGTACGCGGAGGTCGTCAGCATTTGGATAATACTGATAGATTAATGAAATGAGGTCTTGCTTTAAACTATCGATTGATTGCACATTTGGTAACTTAATGTTAATACTAGAAGACACCCTACTTCCCAGCATTAATAAACCAGTATCTTTAATATATTGGCTATGAATATATACAGTAGGAACAAAAGCACTAAAAGCATTCCCCATTTGAGGTAATCGACTAATTGTTTGATTAATAGTAAATGAAGTATTTCCAATTTTGAGCTTATTACCAACTTTGACCTGTAATAATTGCATACTCTCTTTATCAAGCCAAACACCTTTCTTTTTTAATAAACTATCACCAATAGATGTACTATTAACTTCACCATTTTGAATGGCAAAATCACTGTATAAGTTAAATTTTTTATCAATACCCCGAACATTGAATAAGGCTGTTTGTTTAGCACTATTAACCATAGAGAAAAGGGTAATGGTTTCTGTTATTTCAAAATTAGAGTTATTTTTGGATAAGAAATTTTCTACTTTTTTAGAAAGATCTTGCGGTAATGGTTGACGGCTAGAAATTTGCAAATCACCATTGAGAATTTTTTTTAAATTATGATTGAAGTATTTATCAACCCCTACGCCAATATTTCCAATAAAAACAAAACCTACTAGTCCAAGCCAAAGGTTAACGGCAAAAAAAATCGAAAAAAATCGATTATTGAATAATTCTTTAAGAGCGTAGCGACTTAAAAAAGAAAGACGATTAAACGTCATCTAATTGACCATTTGTTAGTTTTAATTCTCTATCGCAACGATTAGCCAACGCCAAGTCATGTGTTACAAGAAGTAAGGTCAAGTTTTTTGATTGCACCAAATTAAACAGCAGGTTTGTAATAATTTGTCCTGTTTCTAAATCTAAATTACCAGTAGGCTCATCTGCAAAAATAACTTTAGGCTCGTTGATTAAAGCTCTAGCGATTGCTACTCGTTGCTTTTCTCCACCGCTAAGTTTATTAGGTAAAGCATCTTGTCGGATAGACAATCCCACTAGTTTTAAGAGTTCTTTAGCTTTATCATTAGCATCATCCTTTGCAACTATATCAAGCGGCAAGGCAACATTTTCTAATACGTTTAAGTGAGGCAATAAATAAAAACTTTGAAAAATAAATCCAAGTTTTTCGGAGCGAAATTTTGTCAACTGATTTTCGCTCATACAGGTTATCTCTTCTGTATCAATTACAATATTACCCGAAGAAACGTTATCAATCCCTGCTAATAAAGACAACAATGTTGTTTTACCGCTTCCTGAAGTTCCTGTAATAGCTACTGATTGGCCTTTTTCAATAGTAAAGTTGACGTTACGCAATATAGGTAAGTCATCGCCCGATGGTAACTGGTAAGTTTTAAACAACTGGTTAACTGTGATCATTTAATTTAGTAATTGTACTTTAAGAAATGGGTAAATATTTTCCGCCATAATACTGTGTCCTTTTGCATTAGGATGAATACCATCTGCTAAGTTCAAATTGGACTTGCCCGCAATGTTTTTTAGTAAAAAAGGCAATAGAGTGACATCTGTTAAATCTGCAACTATTTGATAGCTATCAAAAAAGTCTTTAGAATACTTTAATCCATAATTTGGAGGTACGCGCATGCCTAGTAATAGCACCTCTAATTCTTGTGATTTTGCCAAAACAATAGCCTTCTTTAAGTTTTCACGCAAAGCTTTGACAGGCTGTCCACGTAAGCCATCATTAGCCCCTAAGGCTAAAACCAAATGAGTAGGTTTTGTTTGTAACAGCCATCGCAGTCTAGAAACTGCGCTAGCCGAGGTAGAACCACTAACGCCTGAGTTAATAACTTTAATTGAAAAGCCATTTTCTTGTAATTTTTTTTGCAATAACTGTGGATATGACTGACTAGGGTTAAGTCCAAATCCTTCAGTTAGAGAATCTCCTAAAAACAATACTCGATTTTTTACTTCAGCACTTACATGGGCTGGTAAGTAAAATAAAATTAGTAGTACAAAGAGGCGTATAAATAAAATCATAAATGCTAATTTTATTCTGTTTTTATATTCTAGATGACTTAAAGTTTAAGAGTGATTTATCTAGCAAACACTACTTATAAAATGTTCGTCTTAAGCTCTATATTATATAAATAAAAACACGTAGTTTAATTGTAAGCATTTGATATTTATTACTAACTTAATTCGTAATATAATAATTAAAGTTATTTATTATTAAAGAGAGCGAGAATGATATTGGAAATTGTATTTGCAGCAGGGTGTTTTTGGGGTGTAGAGCAAAACTTTGAAAGGATTGATGGTGTTACTCAAGTAGTTTCTGGCTATGCTGGAGGTAATTATGACAACCCGACCTATGATGAAGTTTTAAAAAACAATAATCTAAAAAGCTCAGGCTTTATAAATTTTTTAAAAAATATTGGCATCACTAATGATGATGAATTAACGCCAGAGCAGGGGCTAATTAATCACACTGAAGTTGTCAAGGTTTCCTATAATTCTAATATTGTTTCTACAGAAAAATTGATTAGTAATTTTTGGGAAATACATGACCCAACTCAAATAAATGGCCAAGGTAATGATATTGGTGATAATTACCGTTCAGCACTTTACTGGACAACAAAAGACCAAGAAGCAATCGCTTTAAGCACTGGACAAAAATTTCAAAAGTTGCTAACCGCAAAAGGTTACGGCAAAATTGTGACAGAAATTAAAAAGCTGGATAAGTTTTGGCCTGCAGAAAACTATCATCAAGACTATCTATTAAAAAATCCAAATGGATACTGCCCTAATCATTCAACTGGAGTTCAATTTGACCAAACTATGAAAAAGCAAATGGTGCATGAATTAATTGAGCCACTTGGTGGGATGGAAATTTTAGTGATCGAAGCAGAAGACAAAGGTTCATGTTTATATTGTCTGCAATTTGAAAAAGAAGTCACGTCAAAATATAAAGGTAGTATTCCACTTAGAAGTGCACCAACATCTGCTTTAAAAGGCTTTAATTTAAAAACGCCAACTTGGGCAACGCCGACCATTTTCTTTATTAAAAATGCAAAAGAGGTTTGGGCTAAACAAGGCTATATGACGCCTAGTGAATTTTATAAGGCTTTAGGCGAGTTTAAATTAGGCAAAGACTCTGATGCATTTAATGTCGCGTTTGACGAGGCAACAGATGGGCGTTTTTGTAAGCAATATGAGATTTTTAAAAACACACCTGATGGCATGTTTATTGATAAATTATCTGGTAGACCTTTATTTGACACTCATGATCGTTTTAATTCAAAATCTGGATGGCTGTCTTTTACCAAGCCAGTAGAGGGTGAAGTTTATGAAAAAGCCGATAATAGCTTTGGCATGAAGCGAACAGAAATTCGCTCGAAAAGCTCAGACATTCATTTGGGGCATGTATTTAACGACGGGCCTGATGGAAAGCCAAGATATTGTATTAATGCGACTGTTTTAGAATTTGTAGCTAGGTAAGTCACCTATACTTTCTTTTCTCTTGATTAAAGCTTAAAAGTCAATGCCTTTTTGGGCTTTGATGTTTGCTCTAAAGGCATGCTTAATGTCTTTTACTTCGCTAACAGTGTCAGCAATTTTGATTAGGTTTTCTGATGCAGCTCGCCCCGTAATAACAACGTGTTGATCTTTTGGTCGGTTAGTAAGCGCATCAAGAACCACTGACTCATCTAAATACTTATAGCTAACCATATAAGTGAGCTCATCTAGTACCACCAAATCAAGTGATTTATCTTTTAGATATGCCTGAGCTTCAGTCCAAGTTTCAGCTGCCATGGCTATGTCAAAGGCCTTGTCTTGAGTATCCCAAGTAAAACCAGTTTTCATGCGAGATATTTGCACATTTGGTTGTTTAGCAAGAAAAATATCTTCCCCTGTATCTTGATCACCTTTTAAAAATTTAGCAACACCAATTTTCATATCATAACCGAGTGCACGACAAATCATGCCTAATGCTGAAGAGGACTTACCTTTGCCGTTACCTGTTAGGAGTACGATAATACCCTTATCGATATTGGCATCATCTATGCGGGCATCAATATACGCCTTTTTGCGCTGCATGCGTTTTTTATAAGAGGCATCTTTAGACTGGTCTTCAGACATAAATTGTTATCTAGCTTTTCTGTGAAGAGAAATATGGAATAAATGAGTAACGATGATTAAGTGTAAACACAATAGAAATCACCACCATCCAATATAAAACAGGCAGAATTTCAGCTGTCGACCATTGTGCTATGTAGGCAGGGAAGTTAGTCCAACCAATTTTAGCGTAAGTTGCAGTAAAGAAATAATAGCTTGAAGTAGCCACTAGCCATTGAGCACTCGCTGCTGCAATAATAATCAATGAATTTTTCATAATGCTAGTATCAATATTTAAACTACCAATATATTTGCCGACCCAAAAAATTGCGTAGTAAGTAAATGGTAGTACACTATAAGCAGGAGTAATGCAGTTAGCACTAACACCTTCATAAACAATTGCGTAGTTATCAATTGCAACGGCACTGATAATAATTAAAATAGCCACCCAGAATTGTCGCAAGTAGATACCGGCGATAAATAGTGCAGGGATAGTAAAGTCTGGTAAATGAATAATGCTTGATAGCCAATTAGCATGTCCACGAGTAGCAATCATTAAAAGTACCATGATAAATACAGCAAAGAGAGTTCTAGTTTTTTTGATTTGATTAGTCATTTGAAATCCTGTATATCAAGTTAATGATTTTATTATAGTCAATCTTATTGTCAATCGGTAAAGACAAAGCCTTCACTCTCTATAGTTTCCCCATTGGCAATGTTAATAGGGTTATTAAAGTCGGGTGAACCATACACAAAGGCATAAGAACTATCCTTGCCACTAATCCATGAGAGTAGGGTACGTTTAGAAATGATATGTTATTCCTGTTTCCAAGGTTCTTCCCAGTGTATTGTAATTAAAGCCATTCCAAGTATCGGCAGTGATGTAGGCTTTATCGGCTACATTTTTAATGGTAAAAGTTGCTTGGGTATTTTTGTTAATGGTGTAGTTGGTTAAAAAGTTTAATAAGACATATCCAGGAAGATCGGCAGTGTCTTTAGTAGCAGATTTTTTAATCACCTGCATTCTTGAATTAAATTTATCATATTGCTTGCTAATAGTTAAATTGCTGATATTTCTTGGTCTTCTGATAGGGTCTGCCTCACTATTGTTGTCACTACTTTTAGAATGTGTATGATCAAAATTAACAGAGTATCCAGCAATTAAAGTACTGATTGACAGTTCAACTCCTTTAGCATCATACATATTGATATTTTTATAAATAGAGTTCGGCCAACCACTTAAATAGGTAACCCTATCTTTGGTCTGGCTTTTAAACAGCGATAAACTGGCTTCACCCCAGGTAAATCCTTGACTTAAACCTAGATTAATGTTTTTTGAAGTTTCTGGCTTTAGCGCGTTGGTTTGAGTGCCAGAAGTAACCTCTTTGAGGCTTGGAGCTCGAAATGCCGTGTTGTAGTTAGCTGTTAATTTAAGGTTGTTATCAAGATATTTAGCTAACCCAGAATTGTAAATAATGCGACTACCAAACTTGTTGTGGTTAATATGGCGAAACCCTGTATTAAGGTCTAAATTGTTGATATTTTTTTGCCAATTAATAAATACATCTTTACTACTATGCTTTAAATTTCTGGTTGTATTTTCATCATCCATTGCCGACAAACCCACAGTCATAATTGCACCATCAACTTCAAGGTTGTTAAGTAAGGTTAAATTAGTTCTTTTGTAGGCATCACCAATCGATGTAACACCTGATATTGACTCATCTCTACGATTTTTAATTTGTATTATCGAGGTGGATATTTTCCAGTTATCATTAAATATATGATAAATATTGGTTGTTATTTTGCTCAACTTATTATTCCCAACTAATACATCGATATCATCATTCACTCCATCATCGTACTCCGATTTATTGTCACTTCTTGAAACGCTAAAATCAAAATATTGATTACCGACTTTAATCAAAGTTGTTTGGTTGTCGGTACCGTCTTTTTCCTCCGATGTATCATCAGTTCTAGCGTTAATGCCATCGGTGGCATATAAATTGTGGCTAAAGCGTATAAAATTGCCTTCGTTATCGCTAGTACTAGCAGATAAATCGTAGGTTTTAGAATTGTGTGTGCCTATTTTAGTGCTGACGCTCATATTTTCGCGTTCAGGGCCTTTTTTGGTAATGATATTAATCACACCCGAAACTGCAGATGATCCATACAAAACTGAGCCTGAATTTTTAACAACCTCAACTTTTTCAATATCATTTAATGCAATTGTACTGAGTCCGTATTCAACTGCACCATTTAATGAGCTCGCACTATTCATACTAACGCCATCAAGTAAAACCAAGGTGTGATTTGAATGTCCGCCACGCATAAATATTGCTGGAACATTGCCCATTGGATTAAAGATGCCTATACTTGGCACAGTGGCTAAAAAATCTATAAAAGTATTAGCTCCAGTCGCTTTAATATCTTCTGTATCAAAGTTAAGTGTAGAAGCAATAGAGCCAATAACTGGAGAATCTGTTCTGTATTCAGTATTTAAATAAATAGGAATAGGGCCTAATACTGCATTCGATGTGGTAGAAAAAGTTAGTGCTGATACTGCAGCAGCCACATAGAGTTGCGTAAATTTCATTACAGTCATCCTTCGTGAGATTAAAAAAAGATTATGTATCGGACTGATTTCGTAAAGAAAAATACCGTTGCGAGGACAGCGTGGGATTGGCACCCACTTCCATAATCAAGTGAGAGATTATAGACTATTGTTAATATGATTTAAAATTAATAGAAAACTATGTGTTAGCTATGATTGATCTAGAACAGATTATTGAGGTTGTATCCTTTAAAAATTTAGCCAATATTGACGTAAAATAAGGGCTAAATTTATTACACAATTATTTGGGAAATAATGTCAATGAGTGAAATCTATAACTTTAGCGCTGGTCCGGCAGCGCTACCTAAATCAGTATTGCGCCAGATTCAAGAAGAATTATTGGAATATGGTAATGCCAAAGCATCAGTGATGGAGATATCTCATCGTGGTGTTGATTTTATGCAGGTGGCTCAAAAAGCTGAGCAAGATTTACGCGATTTGATGAACATTCCTAGTAACTATAAAGTCTTATTTTTACAAGGCGGCGCATCATCACAATTTTCTATGGTGCCAATTAATTTATTGCGCGGTAAAACTAAAGCTAATTATGCCAATACTGGACAGTGGTCAGTTAAGGCAATTGCCGAGGCGCAGCGCTATTGTGATGTCAATATCTGCACAGATAGTAGCGTGAATAAATTTACTGATATTGAAGATTTCTCAAACTGGAATATCGATGAGTCTGCAGCATACCTCCACTACACGCCCAATGAAACTATTGCCGGCTTGGAATTTGATTTTGTTCCAGAAGTGGATATGCCAATTGTGGCAGATATGTCATCATCGATATTATCACGCAAGATTGACGTATCAAAGTTTGGTGTCATTTATGCAGGTGCACAAAAAAATATTGGTGTAGCAGGTGTAACCGTTGTTATTATCCGAGAAGACTTAATTGGTGATGTTATGACTAAACAGCCCATATTGTTTGATTATTCAACACAAGCTGATAACGATTCCATGTTTAATACACCAACAACCTTTGCCTGGTATATAGCCGGGCTTGTATTTGAGTGGCTAAAAGCTCAGGGTGGAATTAAAGCCATGGCACAAATTAATGATCGAAAGGCTAGCAAGCTTTATCAAGCAATTGATAGTTCTGATTTTTATTCAAACTCTGTTAACCCTAAATATCGTTCATGGATGAATGTTCCATTTATGCTGGCAGACGACAGTCTTAATAAATTATTCTTAGAAAAGTCTTATAATACTAACTTATTAGCACTAAAGGGTCACAAGTCTCTAGGCGGGATGCGTGCCAGTATTTATAATGCCATGCCTGAAAGTGGGGTGGATGCACTAATTGAATTTATGACTGATTTTGAAAGGCAACATGGGTAAGAAAACATTAACAGAATTACGAGTTGAAATTGATGCGCTTGATCAACAAGTGCAAATGCTTATCGGCAAGCGAGCTGATTTAGCGGGCGAAGTTGCGACAGTTAAAAGAGCGGATGATATTAATAGCGTGTTCTATCGACCTGAGCGAGAAGCTCAAGTATTGCGCTCTATTATTAAGCGTAATAAAAGCCAACTGAAAGATAAAGACATGGCACATATTTTTCGTGAAATTATGTCAGCTTGCCTTGCTCTAGAGCAGCCTCTTAATATTGCTTACTTAGGACCTGAAGGAACATTCACCCAAGAAGCCGCTTTAAAACATTTTGGTCATGCTGTCTCCACACTTGATTGCGCTAGTATTGACGAGATTTTTCATCAAGTTGAAAAAGGCAATGCACATTATGGTGTGGTGCCAATTGAAAATTCATCAAATGGCGTTATTGGTGGTACGGTAGATATGCTTTATTCACAAGACCTTAAGATTTGTGGTGAAGTGGAAATATCTATTCAACATCAGCTCATGAGTGCTGATCAATCAATTGAAATTAAAACGATTTACGCACATCAGCAAGCGCTTGATCAATGTCAGCGATGGTTAGCAAATCATTATCCCAATGCTCAATTAAAAGCAGTCGCCTCTAATGCTTTAGCTGCTCGAATGGTTAAAGACGAAGTGGGCGCTGCTGCAATTGCCTCAGAAGCCGCTTTAAGTTTGTATGAGCTAGAGAGGGTGGCTAAAAATATTGAGGACAAAGCTGGTAATATGACTCGATTCTTGATACTTAGCAAAGAATCTATAGAACCTTCAGGTAAAGATAAAACCTCTATTTTGGTTGTTACTAAGCACGAATCTGGCGCGTTATTTGATTTGCTTGAGCCTTTTAAAGAACAAGGTATTAATATGATGCAGCTAGCACGTCATCCAATTCCTGGTGTGAAGTGGGAGTACTTATTTTTGATCGATATTGAAGGTCATCAAGACGATGATAAAGTGAAAATTGCCTTAGCTGAAGTTGAAAAAAGAGTACTTAAAGTGAGTGTTTTAGGTTCATATCCTATTGCTGTATTATGAGTGTTTGTGAGGTAGTTAAAGGCTTAAAGCCTTACCAAGGCGGCAAACCAATTAGTGAATTACAACGAGAATATGGGCTTAAGCACGTCGTCAAGTTAGCCAGTAACGAAAACCCGCTGGGCGTTGGTCAAAAAACCCTTGAGGCAATGCAAAAAGCTGTAAGTGAAGTGGATCGCTATCCAGACGGAAGTGGTTTTGAGCTAAAACGAGCAATTAGCAATTATCTTGATGTATCGGAAGACATGATCACATTAGGCAATGGCTCAAATGATATTTTGGAGTTAATTGCTAAAGCTTATGTTTGCTCTTCAACTGATGAGGTTATTTTTTCAGAGTATGCTTTTGTCGTATATCCACTAGCTACTCAAGCTTTAGGTGCAACTGCTGTCGTTACGAAATCCAAAGATTTTGGTCATGATCTAGAAGCTATGCTGTTAGCAATTACTGATAAAACCAAGCTTATCTTTATTGCCAATCCTAATAATCCAACAGGCACTCTACTTTCTGATGAAGCGGTTCATGCTTTTTTATTACGTGTTCCAAATTCTATTGCAGTTGTATTAGACCAGGCATATTTTGAATATCTTGATCATGCTGATAGGGCTATTGGCTGGCTTGCAGAATTTGAAAATTTAATTATCACTCGTACATTCTCTAAGGCCTATGGTTTGGCAGGTTTAAGAGTGGGCTATAGTATTTCAAGTGAAAAAATTGCAGATTATCTTAATCGCATTCGTCAACCTTTTAATGTTAATCATGTTGCTCAAGTAGCAGCTGTTGCAGCCTTGGGTGACCAATCTCATTTAGTACGCTCAGTGATAGCTAACAATAATGGACTTAAGCAATTAGAGCAAGGATTTGACAAACTAGGATTGCCTTACATCCCCTCATCAGCCAATTTTATTTCCGTTAAAGTTGATGATGCATCCAAACTTTATCAGCAATTATTAGAACTCGGATTTATTGTTCGTCCAGTTGAAATGAAAAACTACTTGCGAGTGTCAATAGGCACCCCAAGAGAAATTTCAGATTTCTTAGATGCGTTAAAATCATTATTATGAATAAGATTTGCATTATTGGTGTCGGGCTGATTGGTGGCTCATTTGCTGCAGGCTTAAAAAAAGCCAATAAGGTCGACAGTATTGTAGGCTTTGGTAGGGATGAGAATAACTTAGCTCAAGCAAAAGAGCTAAACGTTATTGATGATTACACACTTGACATTGCTAAAGCACTTGATGGCGCAGATTTGGTGCTGATTGCCACCCCAGTTAATAGTTTTAAAGCAATACTAGAAATGATCAAGCCACATGTTAATGAAAAAATAATTATTACTGATGTAGGTAGCACCAAAGTAAGTGTTATTCAAATTGCTAAGCAAGTATTTGGACATATGCCTGAAAATTTTATTCCTGCACATCCAATTGCTGGCAAAGAGCGCAGTGGCGTTGAAGCAGCTGACGCCACTTTATTTAATCATAGGCGCGTCATCATCACCCCAGGCAAAAATGCCAATACTCAAGCTGTTGTTACAGTAAGTGATTTATGGGAAAGTGTGGGCGCGAAAATAGAAATTATGAATGAAACTAAACACGATGACTTATTAGCCATGACGTCACATCTACCTCATATGTTAGCCTTTTCACTCATGGATTATTTAATATCAAGTAATCCAGAAGCGTATAAATATGCAGCAGGCGGATTTAAAGACTTCTCTCGAATCGCTTCAAGTGATGCAGTTATGTGGCGAGATATTTGTATTAATAATCCAGATCAAATAGTTAAGCACATTGAAGGCTATCAAAAAAGCCTAGATAAGGTCGCTAATTTAATTAAAAATCAACAACCAAAAGAACTAGAAAAACTATTCCTTGACGCAAAATCTGCTAGAGATAGCTGGTTAAAAGACTAAATATTATGAGTAAGTTTATTGCAAAACCGGCAACAACTTTGTCGGGTGAGTTAAAAATTCCAGGTGATAAGTCTATCTCTCATCGATCTATCATACTCGGCTCTTTAAGCGAAGGCGTGACAAAAGTTTCAGGATTTTTAGAAGGTGATGATGCGCTATCAACCCTTAAGGCTTTTCAAGCTATGGGAGTTAAAATTGAGCGTGAAGATGATAATGTTACTATTCATGGTGTTGGTATTCATGGCTTAAAAAAGCCGGAAAAACCACTAGATTTGGGAAACTCAGGCACCTCTATACGCCTAATGTCTGGCATTCTAGCCGCTCAAGCATTTGATTCTGAATTAGTCGGCGATGAATCGCTTTCTAAAAGACCGATGGGTAGAGTGATAAGCCCATTAAAAGATATGGGTGCAGTCATTCACAGTAACGATGATAGGCCACCCCTTAAGATTACTGGTGGACAATCCTTAAAAGGTATTCATTATGATTTACCAGTAGCATCAGCCCAGGTCAAATCCTGCGTTTTACTAGCAGGTTTGTATGCCGATGGCGATACTTGTGTTACTGAGCCAGCGCCAACTCGCGATCATACAGAGCGTATGTTAAAAGGCCTAGGCTATGATGTTCGCGTTAATGATAATCAGATGTGCCTTACAGGTGGTGGCAAACTTAGTGCAACTACAATCCAAGTTCCGAGTGATATTTCTTCTGCTGCATTTTTCATGGTGGCAGCTTGTATTGCACCAAAATCAGACATCACGCTAATGGGTGTTAATATTAATCCAACTCGAACGGGTGTGATTGACATTCTAAAGTTAATGGGTGCAAATCTAATGCTTTCTAATGAGCGCGAAATCGGTGGTGAATTATTAGCAGATATTCGTATTAAATCATCAGAGTTAAAAGGTATTCAAATTCCTAAAGCTTTAGTGCCATTAGCAATTGATGAATTTCCAGCGGTGTTTATTGCCGCTAGTTGCGCCCAAGGGGAAACAATCCTAACAGGTGCTAAAGAGCTCAGAGTTAAGGAGTCAGACCGTATACAAGTAATGGCTGATGGCTTAGATATTTTAGGTGTTAAAAACAAAGTTCTAGACGATGGCATTAAAATTCAAGGCAGTGAATTTAAAGAGCCAACATCAATCATTGAATCCCATCATGATCATCGTATTTCCATGTCATTTGCGGTAGCCTCTTTAAGGTGTGCTTATCCTATTGAAATTAATGGGGTAGATAATGTTATGACTTCTTTTCCTAATTTTGTTGATTTAGCTAATTCAGCAGGCATGGATATTACTGAAGTTTAAGCAAATATTTAGACCAATAAAAAGGCGCTCAATGAGCGCCTTTTTATTAAGTTAAAAAGCTTAATGCTTAGTAACCACCTTTACGTCTTGTTTCTGGAAGACCAGCAACTTTACCAGCTTGTTTAGCAGGACCTTTAGGGAATAAACTATACAACTCTTTAGTACCTAATTTACCATCCCAATCATCTTTCAAGCCTTTAACCATGTTTCGTTCGTTAGGCTGGTTGGCATTGTTGTTGATATATTCATTACGCAGGAAATTAATCAATTTAAAGCTATCATCGGTTAATTTGACACCTTCTTCTGCTGCAATTTCATGAGCAATGTCTTCGTTCCAAGTGTTAAGATCAACTAAGTAACCGTGAGCGTCTCTTCCTAAATCTGATAATGCCATTGTATTTCCTCCAATATAAAAACTATAAAAAGAAGTTATTATATAATAACAACGTTTTACTATACCTTTTTTTTGTACGGATATTATTATGACACTTGAAAACGCATCACCTTTCTTTGCATGGGATGTTTCATCGTATTTAGCTTTATTTTTAATTGTAGCCTTTGTAGTGGTTAGTTTGGATCACTTATTTTTTAATAAGACTCCAAATATAGAGCTTCCAACGCCTGATAAAACAGGCTTTTCAAAGTTAGTTTATTTTATTTTATTTTTGCGATTTAATAAAAGTGAAAAGTATGTTCACCGCCCAAAAATTGTTCAATGGTCTGCAGAATTTTTTCCAGTATTACTTTTAGTATTTGTATTACGTGGTTTTGTTGTGGAACCTTTTAGAATTCCATCTAATTCTATGATGCCAACTTTATTAACAGGAGATTTTATTTTAGTTTCTAAGTTTGATTATGGCATTAATATTCCAGTACTAAATAAAAAACTAATTGAATTTAAAAAGCCTGAAAGAGGCGATGTGATTGTTTTTAGATATCCTAATTATGAGAAAAATGATAAATATTTAGGTGCTGATTTTATTAAAAGAGTTGTTGGTATTCCTAGCGATACACTGGTTTACCATGCAGATCGGATGATGATTAATGGCGAAAAAATTAATTATGAAAATTATGAAGATTATCACGGTGTAGAATCAGGTTCTGAGATGACAGGCTTTAAGTATAAGAGAGAATTACTGGATAACAATCCTCATGATATTTTACTAGATCCAAATCGAGATTCTCGTGGGGTTAAGGTAGTGGTTCCAAAAGGGCATTATTTTGTTATGGGTGACAACAGATCTCGTAGTAGTGACTCTCGTTTTTGGGGCTTTGTGCCAGAAAAATACATCATTGGTAAAGCTTTCGGCATTTGGATGCACTATGATGATTCACTTAAGCTAGATAGAGTTGGCGGTTTTGATTAAGACTGATAAAAGTAAGGCTGAGGGTTTGAAAATCTAATTGATATGTTTTAAGATATTGCTGAGCTCCTCTTCTGATTGATAATGGATAACAATCTTGCCTTTATCACCCGTAGCCTTAATCTCAGTTTTAGAGTTCAATGTTTTTGACAAAGCACTCATTAGTTCAGATATATAAGGCTCAATAGTTCTAATGGCTTTTGTTTTTGGATTTAAAACACGTTTAACCAACTCCTCAGTTTGGCGCACAGATAAAGATTTTGCAATGACTTGGTTGGCCACCATTAACTGATCGTCTTGTGTTAACGGAAGAAGTGCACGAGCATGCCCCATTTCAATTTTACCTTGGCCAAGAAGTTTTTTTGATTCTTTACCAAGTTGCAATAAGCGAATCAGATTACTCACACTAGAGCGTGAACGACCCACCACATTAGAAATTTCTTCATGTGTCATCTTAAAATCTTCAATCAGTTGCTGTAAAGCTTTTGCCTCTTCAAGCGGTGTTAGCGATTCACGTTGGATATTTTCAATCAGACCAATAGCTAGAGCCACCTGATCGTTAATTTCACGCACAATCACAGGCACTTCTTCTAGTCCAGCAATTTGAGCAGCATGCCAACGACGCTCACCTGCAATAATTTCGTATTTATCGTAAGTGACCTTCCTAACAACCAATGGCTGAATAACGCCTTGAGAAGTTATTGATGCAGCTAGCTCATTTAGTGTCTCTGTGTCTATGTCATCTCTGGGCTGAAATTTTCCACGCTGAAGACTATTAACACTAAGCATTCTCATACTGTTATTAGTTTCTGAATTTTCAGTATTGTTACCAACTTGTCCTAATAAAATATCTAGACCGCGACCTAGTTTTGAGATTTTTGCCATAATAGTTAATTCATTGATGTTTTTCTTAGCACTTCACTGGCTAAAGATATATAGGAAATTGCACCCTTAGATGATCTAGCATAGCTAATTGCATCTTGACCAAAACTGGGCGCTTCTGCTAATTTTACATTTCTAGGAACAATGGTTTTAAATACTTTGTGTGAGAAATACTGTTGTAGTTGTAAAGACACCTCATTAGAGAGATTATTTCGGTTGTCATACATGGTTCTCACCAGTCCAGTAATCTCAAGATCTGGATTAGTGGTAGCTTTAATCTTGTCAATGGTTTGTATTAGAGCGCTCAAACCTTCTAATGCGTAATATTCACATTGCATAGGGATAATAATTCCATCAGATGCTGTAAAGGCATTAATGGTTAGCATATTCAAAGAAGGTGGACAATCGATAATTACATAGTCATATTGACTAGCCACTGAATTAATAGCATTTTTAAGCTTATATTCAGAATTTTGTCCACGCAATAGAGCAATTTCTGCAGCAATCAAATCTGGATTTGAGCCCAATACATCAATGCCTGATTCATCAACATGAACAATGGCTTTATTAATACTGCATTCATCTAAAAGCAATTCACAAACAGTATTTTCAAGTGTGTATTTGTCCACGCCACAACCCATTGTGGCGTTGCCTTGTGGATCGATATCAATTAATAAAACTCGTTTTTTAACCGCCTTTAATGCAGCACTCAAATTAACAGCTGTTGTCGTTTTACCAACACCACCTTTTTGATTTGCAATTGCAAGCGTTATCGCCATTGATTACTTACCTAAAACCGTCAGTGCTTTAAGCAAATTACTAGCCTCATGCACAAAATAATCTTTCTTTAATTTTTCAATAGTTTCTTTATCGATAGTCGCTTGATTTTTTTCTTGCGACTCAACAATCTCTGACTCAGACATTTTGCTTGGGTCTTCTTGCTCTAAGTGACCACTTAGATCATTTTCTTTAATATCAAGAATCGATTCTTCTTCTTCATTTTCTAAGCTGATATTTTTTAGTTTAATATCCGGCTCAATGCCTTTAGCTTGAATTGATCGACCATTAGGTGTGTAGTATCGAGCAGTGGTAACTTTAAGTCCATAACCCTTATCTAGTTCAATAATAGTTTGTACTGAGCCCTTGCCAAAAGAGGTTTTACCCATAATAATAGCACGCTTATGATCCTGCAAAGCGCCAGCAACGATTTCTGATGCAGAAGCCGAGCCTTCGTTAATCAAAACAACAATCGGAGAGCCTAGCATAATGTCACCACGCTCAGTTTTAAACTCTGAGTTGGAACTAGGAATCCTACCTTTGGTGTAAACCACTAAGCCAACTTCATCAATGAATAAGTTAGAAACATCAACGGCACCATCTAAAACGCCACCTGGATTGTTACGCAAATCAAGAATTAACGACTTAAGCTGACCATCATTCTTATCTACCAAATCAGCAACTTTTTCTTTAAGTAAGTTTGCAGTAGGCCCTTGGAAGCTGGACACGCGCACATAGCCAATATCCTTTTCAAGTAAATAACCTTTGACACTCACAATGGTGATAATTTCACGAGTAATGTTAACGACAAAAGGTTTTTGATTTGTACGCAAAACTGTAATTTGAATATCAGTACCAGGCTTGCCACGCATTAGATCTACGCCATCTTCCAAGCTCATACCACGAACTGGCTTATCACCAATTTTAATAATTAAATCACCAGCCTGAATGCCAGCCTTGTAGGCGGGAGTATCATCAATAGGAGAGATAACTTGAATACCATCGTCTTTTTTGCTAATCACAATACCTAGGCCGCCAAACTTTCCTGAAGCACTTTCCAGTACTTTTTTTTGTTCTTTAGGTTCTAGATATACAGAATGAGGATCAAGACCACTAACCATGCCTTTAATAGCATTATTAAACAATTCTTTGTTCTCGACGTCATCAACGTATAGTTGTTTAATATCACTAAAAACCACAGTAAAGGCTTCGAGGTCAGAGAAAAAAGCTTCAAGCCTTTGTTCTTCTTCAGCAGTTTTAGCACTGAAAACAGGTGTAGAAAATAGCACAGAAAGCAGTGCAAGCAGTAGGGAAAATTTAGAAAAGTTTAATAAAGTCATAATATAGTTATTTACGTATAAGAAGTTTAAATATAATACTGTGAAAACGAGATACATTTTTTTTAATTTTTTACTTGTTTTTATCAAATGGAGAAAAAATGAGAAGATTAAATGTCATATTATTAATCCTATTATTGTCTTTATCCGCATTTAGCTTTGCACAAGAAACTTCGGAAAATAATCAAGACACAGTAAATAACCAAAATGAAACCATTGTTAAGGCATCAGTTTCAGAATCTCAAAAACCCGCTGGCCCTGTTAAAACTATTCAAACTGCTATTGTTAAACTGAATCAATTAACAATAATTGCTAATTACGCTCCAGAACTTGCAAACATCTTAATCAAAACTCAAGTGGCGCCATTATTTGATTTTGATCATATTGCTAGTGAGATCTTACTAGTAAGTAATTTAAATTTAGGCGCTGATGAGCAACTATATTTTTCTAATAAAATTAAGAAAAATATTATTGCTTCATTATTATCAAGATTGACTCAAACGCGATCTATATCGTTCCAATTTATTTCAGCACGACCAGTTATTGGCGGTTCAATTGCTGTTAAACTTAAAGTTAACGGTTATTATTCTTATGGTATGTTCTTAGATATAATTTTCCATCAAACGGCCAACCAAGCTTGGAAAATTTCTGATATCGTATTAAACAATGATAGTTTAGTTAATTATTATCAAAAAATGGTCTTAATTAAATTGAGAAGATATGGCGTATACGGAATGCTAGGTCGACTTTAAATTTACCATTCAACAAACCCGGGAAAAAAGTATGAGTGATATAAGACTATTAGAAAGAGATGAAGATATTGAAAAAGCCACTAAAGCTTTAAAAGCGATGGCACACCCATTGCGCCTAAAGATTTTATGTGCCCTTAAAAATGACGAGCTACCAGTATTAGAAATTGTAAAACAGGTAGGCTCTTCACAATCAAATATCTCTCAACATATTGATATCCTTAGAACTAAAGGTATTGTTGAGTCTAGACGCGATGGTAACAAGATTTTGTGCAAAGTAACAGATGCAAAAATTCTTAAATTAATGGTTAATATGCAAGCAGTGTTTTGTTCAGCTGAAGTTGACTAGTTTTATTTTTTAAATAGATCAAGTTTAAAAAAAACCTTACTGTAGTTTTTTTAGTACCTATTGCAAAACTAATAATTAATTACCACTTTAAAGCGGTAATACAGTCTGAGATATCAGTGTAACCCTGAATTATTGGCTATTTTTTTCTTCTACTTCTAGCTCTATTTTTTTAAATTCTTGTACTGTCAAAATAGCAGCAAGGATTGTTAGTGAAAAGCAAAAGAAACCAACATAGAATATCATTGAGTTATCCATAATTAATCCTTCCTTGCTATTATTTTAAAATAAATAGCAAAAGTTAAAATTGATGGAATCCAAGTTGCAGTAAACAAAGCTTCTTGCTTTGTATCAGCACCTTGGAACCAAAGAAAAGCGGTTGTCATAAAAGCAACTGCTACGGCTATCAAAATAAGTACATCTGACGTTTTAATCATAATTACATCCTTTTTAAAAGTTATTCTTCATTCCAAAAAGCCCAAGAACCTATTAGTAAGAAAATTACTGCTATCGAAGCATGTGCTCTTACATTCGTTTCATTAGGCAACTCTATTAATAACGGGACAATATTAGCCATTCCTAGCAAAAGCCATATTACTGATATTAATGCTAAGAAAAGTGCCGCTTTCCCGATTTTTTTTTTCATTCGATCATTCTTCATACATAAATATTTAATTATTTAATTAAATTTCTACTGTCAAATATACCTGAGTTTTTTATCATTGTTATACAATTTATTTATTTTTGTACAAGATTAATTAATAAATAATTTAAAACAGATGAATAAACTGTTTAATCTTTAATAAAAATAAAGAGCATGTCGAATGTATACTGTCGATAAAAGTGATTATAAAAATACGACTAAAGTCAGGTACTTTAAAATGAATGTAGTTGATATAAAGAAAGGCTAGTTATGATAATTAATAATTTTAAAGTGAGTTTGACAGTAGCTACTTTTTGCATTTCAACTTCTGTTTTTCTAGCAGCTGGATACTTGATAAGAGTAATTTTGAAAATACTCAACTTACTCTGAATAAATGCATAAATGTCATGAAAAAAGATGTTTTAATTGATTCTGAACCAATAAATAGAAATCAGCCATTAGATACCAACATTTATGCTGACGAAACGTAAAGTGTTCGTTGGAATAAAATTGATCAAATGCTAGTATGTTATTACGATGGAAAACTTGTTAGTTCTAAAAGTAATTAATCCCAAGATAGTGCTCAAATACTCGCAAGATAGTCGCATATTGAATAAGTCCTTAGTAGAAATTTTTAGTACATATTTCGTGCATTAATAGCTGTTTTGTGCATATAATTGAAGAGTAATAATTATTAAAAAAGAAATTAATGAAAGCTTTAGAATGCCTTGATATAAAAGACTTTACTAAGGCGAACCCCTTATTGTGCTCGTAGCTCAGCTGGATAGAGTGTTGGCCTCCGAAGCCAAATGTCGGGTGTTCGAATCACCTCGAGCACACCATCTTAATTACCTATGACTTACCCCAACATTAACCCCATTGCATTAGACTTAGGTTTTGCTCAAATTCATTGGTATGGATTAATGTATCTTGCGGCTTTTTTAGCGGCTTATTTTTTAGCTAATTATCGCGCTAAACAGGCAGATAATTGGAATTCCCAAAAAATTGAAGATCTAATTTTTTATGGCGCTATTGGCGTTATTATTGGCGGTCGTTTGGGCTATATGTTGTTTTACAATTTACCTAATTTTTTATCTGATCCACTCTTAATCTTTGCTATTCAAGGTGGCGGTATGTCTTTTCATGGTGGATTTTTGGGTGTGTTATTGGCTATGGTTATATTTAACCGAAAATATGACAAAACCTTTTTCTCCACCATGGATTTTGTCGCACCACTCGTACCACTTGGGCTTGGCTTTGGTCGGATAGGTAATTTTATCAATGGTGAGCTTTGGGGTAAAGTTACCACCAGCCCTTTAGGTATGTATATCCAAGAACAAGGGGTTAATCGCTATCCATCGCAATTGTATGAAGCTTTTTTAGAAGGCTTAGTGCTATTTATTATTCTTTGGCTATATAGCAATAAACCTCGCCCTTTAATGTCTATTTCGGCATTATTTTTAATTTTTTATGGAGCCTTTAGATTTATAATTGAGTTTGTTAGAGTGCCTGATGTGCAGTTAGGCTATTTAGCGTTTGAATGGCTAACCATGGGGCAATTGTTAAGCCTTCCAATGATAATATTAGGAATTTACTTACTCCAAAAAACAAACAAAAAACCAGCATGAAGGCATATATAGATATTGGAAAACGAATTTTAAATGAAGGTGTATGGCTGGAAAATGCACGTACTGGTCAAAAAACATTGACTATTGTTGGCGCCACTTTCGAGCACGATCTTAGTGATGGTACAGTGCCAGTCGTTACCACCAAAAAACTCTTTTGGAAATCAGCTATTGCTGAGATGTTGGGCTATATCCGTGGCTATAGCAGTGCGGCTCAATTTAGAGCCATTGGCTGTAATACTTGGAATGCCAATGCTAATGATAACCAAGCCTGGCTTGATAACCCACATCGCAAAGGTGAAGATGATATGGGTATGTGCTACGGCGTAATTGGGCGTGCTTTTCCAGGCATTGAAGATGATGAGCCACTAGATCAATACCAAAAAATCGTTACAGATTTATCCCAAGGTATTGATGATAGACGTGAAATCATGACTTTTAATCACCCAAATCTTATACATAGAGCCTGTTTGCCAGCCTGTATGCATACCCATCATTTTAATTTACTAGGTGATGATTTGTATATAGAAAGCTATCAGCGTAGCAGTGATTTTGCCCTAGGTCAGCCATTTAATCATTTCCAAGTGGCATTTTTATTGCTTATTACCGCACAAATTACCGGCAAAAAAGCTAAAAAAATGCGCCATCATCTATCCAATATTCACTTGTATGAAAATCAAGTAGATATTTTTAAAAATGAACAAGTAAATCGTGAGCCATTGGCTTTACCAAAACTAAAAATTAATCCAAATATCAAAACCCTGGCCGACCTAGAAACTTGGGTAACCATGGATGATTTTGAATTGGTTGATTATAATCATCATGCCCCTGTTAAATATCTATTTACCGTATAGGAAAAAGCCATGAGTCTACCAAACTGCCCAAAATGTGTTTATGAAGATGGCAATCTATTAGTTTGCCCTGTGTGCGCATAAGAGTTCCCAACTGATGATCTAATTGATCAAGAAACTATCGTTAAAGATGCTAATGGTAATATTCTTAATAAAGCCGATTAATTTAAGACTTTATCCTACTTCCAAATATCAACTGTAATACCTTTAGCTCTAAGCTTGTCTGATTTCTCTTCAAGGTAACGTTGGAAGTTTGATTGATGCTTGTATTCACCTGAGAGTGTATAAGTCATGATGCCGTGTAAGTGATATTCTTTAAAGTAGGCATCTTTACGAATGACCTCAACACCTTCTTTGTCAAAAAACACAATAGCGGGCTTATAAGTCAGTTTTAGTTTGTCATACCATTCTTTGGCCGTGGTACGATCGCCAGATGGAGTGATGAGCTTGTCATCGGATAATGCATTAAAACGCACAACTTGCATCTGTTTTAAATAGCCTTGAGTTTGATCAAGTGATAATAAGTTTTTGTGGAAAAAATCACATTCCATGCAATTTGGCTCCTCAAAAAATACCGCTAAGTATTTATTGGCTGGCAGAGTTTTACTACGAGCTAGTAAGTGTGGGCCAGATTCAAAAATGGCATTAGCATTAAGCGTACCAGAACTGTCTTTTTTTAGACCGTTAAGATAGCTTGCATATGATTGATTTAGGTAGATTTTATTAGAGACATAATCAAGCGTAGCCTGCATTTTATCAATCGATTGATAGCCATTTACCCTAAGAACACTATCACCTTTTTCGTTTAAAAAGACAAGAGTGGGGGTAAATTGAATTTTCATTTTGGCTGAAAATTCTTTTTCTATATAGTCATTACCTTGCCAATCTATAAGCTCTCGGTCGCCCCACATATTGGTTTCAATTGTATCAAAATCTTTTTGTAATTTAGAAACTAGAGCATTATCATGAAAATTTTCCTGAACCAGTTTGGCACAATAAGGGCAGCCATCCTGATGAAAATAAATCATGATATGCTTACCTTCATCATCAGCTTCTTCTAAATCCTCAGAAAAATCCATAAAACTGGCTTTAAACCAATTTGGTAATTCATCAACCACTTGGCTTCCTAAAAATTCAGCTTCTTTTACAGGCTCAAGAGCCAGAGATGGCTGAAAGATCAGTAGTGAAAATATTAGAATTAAAGCGCGCATAATCTCTCCCCAGAGTTGTGATAGACACTAAAGATTGTAGACCGAAAGTGGCGTAAATGCAAGTAACTAACTCTCTAGGGTTTCGATGCCTTTTTGTGCAATGAAAAGTCCACAGCCTAATAAGCGATGATCACCCAGACCTTTTTCTTGTAATAAGATGGACTCATTTTTTTTCAGATCAGCTAGCATTAAAGAGCGAGTATGGATGGCGCCATTATCTGTTTGAATGGTATGTTCAAGACCAGCCATCATTTTATTGACTTTAATACCTAAATCAGCTAATTGGTCAAAGCATTGTTGTAAAAAAACAGCTTCGCTAATGCTTTGATCGCAAGCTACTTGTTTAGCAAACAAAACAGGCATTTCACTTAATAATTTATTATTAATAAATTTAACAACCTTGATTTTATATTCACCAAGATCTAAGGTCTTCCCAATAATTGTCTTTACACTATCTAAATGTTCGCGTTGGATGCGAATCGTTAACTTAGAGCGCTTAGAAGGGTAGTAGAAACCACCTTCTTTGCTTTGCTCCCATCCATTACCATCTGCTATACCGATCGTATGAATGCCGGCGTTAGACTCGCTTAACCAAGGCAGATGTTCGAGCAATGCTTGCGCGAGTAAAAAGCCGTGATCCATTGGTAATATTTTCGATTGGATTTTAAAGCTAACCTCTTGAATACTCTCAGGAAGCGTAAAATGCTCTTCATTGGTGTCTTCTTGCCAAAACATAAAAAATAATTGTTAAATGAATATTGCGTCATTATAGATGGAAAAATTACAACAAAAACTGAACTATCAATTTAAAGACTTATCTTTACTTGAGCTTGCATTAACTCATCGTAGCATGGGTAAAAAGAATAACGAACGCCTTGAGTACTTAGGTGATAGTATTTTAGGCTTAGTAATTTCAAGAGAACTATACAAACGTTTTAAGCAGATTGAAGAAGGTAAGTTGTCTCGTTTGAGGTCACACTTAGTTAGAGGAAAAACGCTGGCCAAATTTGGCCTTGCTTTAGAGTTAGCTGATGTGCTAATTTTAGGTTCTGGTGAGCTAAAAAGTGGTGGTTATCGTCGTGAATCTATTCAGGCTGATGCGGTTGAAGCAATCTTTGGTGCTATTTTGCTTGATTCTAATTTAGAAACGATTAACACTGTTATTTTGGGTTTGTATAAGGAGCGTTTAAATGCGATTGATCCAAATGATTCCCTTAAAGATCCCAAGACTCAGCTTCAGGAATATTTGCAAAAGCGTAATAATGTATTGCCGAAGTATGAGCTAACCAAAACAGTAGGCAAGGATCATAATGCTGTTTTTACAATGAACTGCTTTTTGCAAGATCAGAATATTCAAACCAGTCAAAATGCCAAAAGTCTCAAGCGCGCAGAGCAGTCTTGTGCACAAGTGTTATTAGAAAAATTAAAGGAGAGTAAATAATGGGATTTCAAGCAGGATTTATTGCCGTGGTTGGCCGACCTAACGTTGGAAAATCTACATTAGTTAATGAGTTAATTGGGCAAAAGCTTTCTATTACCTCTCATCGCCCGCAAACAACACGCCACCGTATTCATGCGATTGACACGACCGATGATTATCAGATGGTATTTGTGGATACGCCCGGTGTCCATATTGGCAACAAAAAAGCCATCAATGCTTATATGAACCGTGCAGCGAGCTCGAGCATTAAAGATGTAGACATGATTTTGTGGCTGGCGGAAGTTGGCAAGTGGACCAAAGAAGATGCCCGCGTTTTGGAGCATGTGTCACAAGTCGATGTACCAGTTATTATGTGTATTAACAAAATCGACAAGTTGCCTTCTACTCAAGCTGTGCTTCCATTTTTAGAAAAAATTGGCCAAATATACCAGGCTACCGATATATTCCCTTTGTCTGCTTTTCAGAAAAAAGACACCAAAGCATTAAGAGCGCTCATTTTAAAACATCTACCTGAACAAGACATGATTTTTGATGCAGACTTCGTAACTGACAGATCAGAAAAATTTGTCGTTGCAGAATTTATTCGTGAAAAGTTAATGCGCCATTTAGAAGAAGAGCTACCTTATGAATTAACGGTAGAAATTGAACAATACGAACTAGACGGCAATATGCAGCGTATCGCTGCGCGTATTTTTGTTGAAAAAGAATCTCAAAAAAATATAGTGATTGGTAGTAAAGGCGAGATGCTAAAAATCATCGGTACCGAAGCACGTCAAACTATTGAAGGATTCTTAGAGCGCAAAGTATTTTTAAAGCTTTGGGTTAAGGTGTCAACAGGTTGGTCAGATTCTAAGCGCTCACTGGCATCATTGGGTTACGACTAGTTATTATTAATGGACTCGATTACTCAATTTAGTCTGGGTGCTGTCATTGGAATAGCTGTTTCACCCAAGAAAACACCAAAAGTTGCTCTGATTTCAGGGCTTGTGGCGACCATACCAGATCTAGATATTCTGCTTAGTTATCCAGATGCTTTGACAAGTGTCATTCAGCACAGAGGTTTTTCACACTCTTTGTTTTATCTAGCTCTAATTTCGCCATTAATTTCAGGTTTGCTGTACAAATTTTTTGGTCTAATTAGCTATTTTCGTTGGTTAATTTTGGTTTCTCTGGTTTTAACAACTCATCCAATCCTAGATAGCTTTACCAGCTATGGCACCTCTTTACTACTACCTTTTAGTGATTTTAAAATTATGATTGGGTCGATTTTCATCATCGATCCAATTTATACAATTCCGCTAAGTATTAGCATTGGCTATATTTTCATTAAGAAGAAAGTATTGATGATTAATAATTTTTCGTTTAATACAATAGCGCTTATATTTTCGCAAGTTTATTTATTGTTTACATTTATCGTCCAGCAATTAATACTGCCAAGTGGAAAGGCTTACGTTACTCCAACACCATTTAATAGTATAGTGTGGCGAGTTGTCGTTGTCGAAGATGACTTTATTAAGCAATATTTTGTTAATATTTTTAAAGGCAAGGGTGTTGAAATTAAAGTTAAAAATCGACATTATTTACAAAGTATTAATCAACAAGTAGTTGATAAATATGCTAATTTTTCAAGCGGTTTTTATAACCTAGAAGTGGTTGATGATAAATTAATATTGAAAGATTTTAGAATGGGCAGTATTACAAATCCATCTTTTAGTTTTATCATTGCTGAACTTATAAATGATCAGTGGGTGGCAGTATTACCCTCTAGAAATTATATGAATTTTAATGCAGATAATATGTTTGGGAATGAATAGCCATGACAAAAGTGGATTTAACCCCAGCTTTTTTGATACATCGAAGAACCTTTAAAGATACCTCTTTATTGCTAGATTTTCTAACCCTTGAGCACGGCAGAATTAGATTAGTAGGTCGAGGCTTGCGCAACTCAAAAACTCAAATCCAGGTGTTTCAACATCTAAAAATTTCTTATAATGGTAAGGGTGATTTAAAGAGCTTAATCAATTGGGAAGCCGATGACATACCTAGACAACTTAAGGGTGATAATCTTATTCTAGGTATGTATGTCAATGAGCTTATCTCAAGACTTTTACATGATCAAGATCCTCATTTTGAATTGTTTGAAATTTACAAAAGCTTTATTGAAAATTTAGCAACAATTAACTCCTTATCTAGCCATTGGTTGCTACGTTTATTTGAGCACAACCTATTACAAGAGTTGGGTTATGGTGTTGATTTCTCTAAAGATATAACGGGTGAGCCAATTGATTTAAGCGCTGGTTATGAATATCAACATCAAGGTGGATTTGTGAGAAGTGTTGTAGGTAAAATATTAGGTAAATCTATTAATCAGTTGTTGATTGATGATATTAATAACATGCCAGATATGCAGCAATTAAAGGTATGTAGAGATTTAAATCGCATGCGATTAAAACCTTTGTTGGGCGATAAGCCCTTACAAAGTCGATCATTATTTTTTAGCAAATAGTAGCACATTATGAGTATTTATTTAGGCGTTAACATTGACCACATTGCCACTCTTAGGCAAACGCGTGGCACCAACTATCCTTGTCCAATTGAAGGAGCCTTACTGTGCGAAAAATCTGGCGCTGATAGTATCACTCTGCATTTGCGTGAAGATAGGCGCCATATTCAAGATTCTGACGTAGAAATTTTGCGAGAAAAGCTTAAAACTAGGATGAATTTAGAAATGGCAACGACTGATGAGATGATAGCCATTGCTACTAAAATTAAACCTGAAGACTGTTGCTTGGTGCCAGAAAAGCGCGAAGAGCTTACAACAGAAGGTGGTCTTGAAGTGGCTAGTCAAATTCCAAGAATGACACAGGTTTGCGCTCAATTAGCCGAAGCCAACATTATTGTTTCATTGTTTATTGATGCTCAAAAAGATCAGATTGATGCCGCAAAAGAGTGTGGTGCGCCAGTTATTGAGCTTCATACAGGTCATTATGCAAACGCAACAGGTGAGGAGCAAAAACAAGAGTTTGAGCGTATTAAAGCAATGGCAACTTATGCTAACTTAATTGGCTTACAAGTAAATGCTGGACACGGACTTACTCTAGAAAATACCACGGCAATTGCTGAATTACCTGAAATTATAGAGTTAAATATTGGTCATTCTATTATTGCTAGAGCTATATTTGTCGGCCTTGAACAAGCTACTCTTGAGATGAAAAATTTATTACTTAAGGCTAGATGAACCCTTTACGCTATTATGAATAATCATCTAAACACTGTCTGTCACCAACTTGATGACCTGCTAAAACACAGTTATAGCACTACTATGCCCATGCTATATAAAATCACTAATTTGACAAAATCTAGTGTTTTACTAATCATCCATAACTATACAAAGGCCTCATTATGATTTATGGAGTTGGTACAGATATTATTAATATTAAACGTGTTGAGCATATTTTAAGCAAAAATAAAGATGGCTTTGTTAGGCGAGTATTGTCGGATCATGAGCAGTCATTATTTTCCAACAAAGGCGATAGTGCTTCGTATTGCGCCAAACGATTTGCCGCCAAAGAAGCTTTTGCTAAAGCATTAGGTACGGGTATTGGCAAAATTGTAAGCTTTCAAGATTTAACCATTCGTAACAATGATAATGGTAAGCCTTACTTTATTCCAAGTGAAAAATTACGCCTATATTTAGTCGGTAAGAATATTAAACACGCACATTTAAGCTTATCTGATGAAAAGTTTAATGCGGTGGCTTTCGTGGTCTTGGAGCTTGGTGCGCCAGAGGAACTAAAGAAGGGCGAACATAATACTACGTTTTAGTTAATATACTTCCCAAAACCTGATTCTTGAGCTTGCTGCTTGGTACCCTTACAACCAAATTTTTGGGCAGTTTGATTGCCAGAAACAGCCAATCAATTTCTTTCTAAAATATTAAGAGGTGTTTTCTCCATATCGAAATGTTTTAGAGATTTATTCATTTTTTTTATGCCTTGGCGAGTTAATCCACCACAGTTTTCATTTTAGTATTTCACTGCACCAATTACCACAAACATTTTATTGGCCATAATGGCGTATGAGTTAAAGTTAAAGGTTAGCAAAATTAAGATGAATATTTTCTTCATAAATCGCAGTAAATTTTAGGATGCAATTACCTAAAGTTTACTACTTTTCTTTAAGAAAATTAAAGATTTATTGGGTTATTTTGAATAATGACACAGGTAATTGACACTGACATCATCTTCTAGTTTGTAGACTTTAGTAAATGGGTTGTAAGTCATTCCAATAATGCCTTTTAATGACATATTAGCTTGCCTTGTCCATTCATCTATTTCACTTGGTTTAATGAACTTATTCCAGTCATGCGTGCCCTGAGGTAGAAGTTTTAAAACATACTCAGCACCAATGATCGCAAATAAGTAAGACTTAGCATTACGATTAAGGGTTGATAAGAATACCTGGCCACCTGGTTTAACCAAAGTAGCACAAGCCTTAATAATAGAGCTTGGATCAGGAACGTGTTCAAGCATTTCTAAACAAGTCACTACATCAAACTGCCCAGCGTGAGTTTTGGCTAATTCTTCTACTGGAATCTTTTGATAATCAACTTCTAATCTAGATTCTAATAAGTGCAACTTGGCCACTTCCAGACCAGCTTCTGCCATATCAATGCCAGTTACTTTCGCACCTTGCTCGCTCATAGCTTCACTAAGAATGCCACCACCACAACCCACATCTAGAATATTTAAGTTCTCTAGAGAGTTATTACAACGCTCTTTAATATAATCAAGGCGCAAAGGGTTGATATCATGAAGTGGTTTAAATTCTGAGTTTTTGTCCCACCAGCGAGCAGCTAGCGCACTAAACTTGTTGACTTCATCTAAATCTACATTATTCATATTACTTTAACAGCCTCTAATACTTCATCAACATGTCCAACAACTTTAACCTTGTCCCAAGCTTTTAGAATATTCCCATCAGCGTCAATTAAGAAAGTTGAGCGCACGATACCCATATATTTTTTTCCATAATTCATTTTCTCCTGGATAACATCAAACGCATTACAAAGTGTCTCTTCAGGGTCAGAAATTAGCTCAAATGGAAAATTTTGCTTAGCTTTAAAATTTTCATGAGATTGCATTTTGTCACGACTAACCCCATAGATCACGGTATTAGCATCAACAAATGCTTGATGATTATCTCTAAAATCTTGGCCTTCAGTCGTACAGCCTGGCGTGGAATCTTTCGGATAAAAATATAAAACAATATTGCGACCTTGTGAGTCTGGAATGCTTACTTCTAAATCGCTCGTTGCAGAGCAGGTAATTGATTGAACTTTATTCATTGCTTGTATAATAGATTGTTTAAAACGTTTATTTTATCACTGTCATGAAGAACATCCGTAACTTTTCAATCATTGCCCATATTGACCATGGAAAATCCACAATTGCTGATCGATTTATTCAGTTTTGTGGTGGTCTGAGCGACCGTGAAATGTCTGAGCAGGTCCTTGATTCAATGGATATTGAGAAAGAGCGCGGTATTACTATCAAGTCTCAAAGTGTGATGCTAGACTATAAGGCAAATAATGGTGAAATTTACCAGCTGAACTTTATTGACACTCCGGGTCACGTTGATTTCTCTTATGAAGTTTCTCGCTCATTGTCTGCTTGTGAAGGTGCTTTATTAATTGTTGATGCCTCACAAGGTGTCGAAGCTCAAACAGTGGCTAATTGTTATACCGCTCTTGAGCAAGGTTTGGAAGTAGTTGCTGTTTTGAATAAGATTGATCTTCCTGCTGCAGAGCCAGAACGTGTCATTGAAGAAATTGAAGATATTATTGGTATTGAAGCGACTGATGCGGTGCATGCTAGTGCCAAATCTGGCATTGGAATTCAAGATATTCTTGAGCAAATTGTTGCAAAAATACCTGCACCTGAAGGTGAAATTGAAGCCCCTATTAAAGCCCTTATCATTGACTCATGGTTTGATAACTACTTAGGTGTTGTATCGTTAATTCGTGTGATTGATGGTGAAATTAAAGCCAAAACGAAGATCAAGATTTTCTCAAATGGCGACGAGCATTCAGTCGATGAAGTTGGTGTATTCACGCCTAAACGTGTTAAGACTGATAGTTTAAAAGCCGGTGAAGTTGGGTTTTTAATTGCCAACATTAAAAACATTGATGGTGCGCCAGTGGGTGATACCATTACCAGTGCTAAAAATTCGGTAACTGAAGCGTTAGAAGGTTTTAAGCCAGTACAGCCTAGAGTTTTCGCAGGAATATTTCCTATCTCTGGTGAAGACTATGAAAAATTCCGTGATGCATTAGCAAAATTACGTCTTAATGACGCCGCTTTACAATATGAGCCTGAAAGCTCTGATGCCTTAGGGTTTGGCTTTAGAATCGGATTTTTGGGCTTGCTGCACATGGAGATTGTGCAGGAGCGTCTTGAGCGTGAGTATGATCTTGATCTTATTACTACGGCACCAACCGTTATTTACGAAATTTTAGATACTAAAGGTAACATTCATCATGTCGATAGTCCTTCTAAAATGCCTGAAAATCAAGCGATTGCAGAGTTTAGAGAGCCGATTATTACTACTAATATTTTAGTAACAGACGAGTATGTAGGTGCGGTTATTAGTTTGTGTGTTGAAAAACGTGGCATGCAAAAAACCATTACTTACATGGGTAGACAAGTGCAGTTGGTCTATGAGCTACCACTTAATGAAGTTGTGCTTGATTTCTTTGATCGGCTTAAATCTGTGTCACGTGGCTTTGCTTCTATGGATTATCAATTTACACGCTATCAAGAATCGGATCTTATCCGCCTAGATATTATGATTAATCAAGAGCCTGTAGATGCTTTAGCACTTATTATTCATCGTGATGATTCTGTACGTAAAGGTAGAGAGTTGGCCGAGAAAATGAAAGAGTTAATTCCACGTCAAATGTTTGATGTTGCTATCCAGGCTTGTATTGGCGTGAAAATTATTTCTCGTGCGAATGTTAAAGCGCTTAGAAAAAATGTAACAGCTAAGTGTTATGGTGGTGATGTTTCACGTAAGCGTAAATTGCTCGATAAGCAGAAAAAAGGTAAAAAACGTATGCGTAGTGTGGGTCGAGTGGATATCCCTCAAGAGGCATTCTTAGCGGTGCTTCATATTGACTAAAAGCTTTACCAGCTTAAGACAATAAGCGCTCTAATACAAATTTAGAGCCAAAATAAGCAACAACTAACAATCCAAATCCAATTTGAGTAGCGGTAATCGCTTGTTTACCACGCCAGCCAAAAGTACTTCGTCCAATCACCAATGTTGCAAAAATACCCCAAGCAATTATCGATAAAACAGTCTTATGCATCAGCTGCTGTGCAAAGAAATTATCAATAAAAATAAAGCCACTAATTAAAGATAAAGTCAGCAAATAAAAACCAATTCTTAAATTTTGGAATAGTAATCTTTCCATGGTTTGAAGGGGCGGTAGTTTATTAATAAAAGTATTAATACTGCGATCATGAAGATGGCTCTCTTGAATTTTTAATAAGATTGATTGACATACAGCTAATGCTAATAGGGCGTAGGCTGTTATTGATAAAAAAACATGTGAAGCGATACTTAAAGGAATGAGATTATTGCCAGTATCTGGAAATAAAATACCAAACATCAATGACAAAGCTGCTAATGGATAAACCAAAATTCCCAGCGCATGTACAGGTTTAGAAATAGAAGAAAGGAATAGCAAAATAGCCACCAACCAACCAACGAAAGACGTGCTATTTGCTAGTCCAAATACAACGCCATCGGGCGTCCAAAAGTTAGTAAAGGTAAGTGCTTGAGCAATAATAGCAAAACTAATGAGTAATGAGGTAGTTTGTTGGCGAGGATGCTTAAGTTTATTCTGGCTAAAAAAACGCATCAGCAAAAGGGCTGAAGCAAGATAAGCCGATATTGCGAAATAAGATAAAAACATATTTAACTTGTTGGATTAATACAAGCTACTATAATACGATACTTTGATTCAATAATTATAATAATGTTTGATAATTTAACAGAACGTCTATCCAATAGTTTTAAAACCCTTCAGGGTAAAAGTAAACTTTCGCAGGCTAATATCAAAGAGGCGATTCGCGAAGTTCGTCGAGCTTTATTAGAGGCTGATGTTGCACTTGAGGTTATTAAGACCTTTTTGGATCGTGTACAAGAAAAAGCATTAGGCTTAAAAGTTGGCGAGGGACTTAGCCCTTCTCAAGCTTTTATCAAGCTGGTTGAAACTGAATTAACCGATATTATCGGTGGTGAAAACAAAACCTTAGATCTTAAAACTCAACCGCCAGCAGTGGTTATGGTGGCAGGTCTCCAAGGTACAGGTAAAACAACCTCTATCGCTAAATTAGCGCACTATCTAAAAGAACGTGAAAATAAAAAAGTATTGGTGGTCAGTGCGGATGTTTATCGTCCAGCTGCTATTGAACAATTAAAAGTCTTGGCCAAACAGGTTGGAATAGATTTCTTTCCATCCAATATTGATCAAAAGCCAGAAAAAATAGTCGCTGATGCGAAAAGACACGCACAAAAACAATTTCATGATGTGTTATTGGTTGATACCGCTGGCCGTTTGCATGTAGATAGTGAAATGATGGATGAAATCCAAGCCTTACAAAAGCAAGTCAGTCCTATTGAAACCTTATTTGTAGTTGACTCAATGACCGGCCAGGATGCGGCACATACAGCCAAAGCTTTTGCAGATGCATTGCCATTAACGGGCATTATTCTAACCAAAACTGATGGTGATGCGCGAGGTGGCGCTGCACTGTCTGTGCGCCATATTACTGGTAAGCCAATTAAATTTTTAGGTGTTGGTGAAAAGATTGATGCACTAGAGCCATTTCATCCAGAGCGTATTGTTTCACGACTATTGGGCATGGGCGATGTATTGTCTTTGGTTGAAGAAATTTCTCGAAAGGTCGATCATAAAAAAGCAGAAAAATCAGTTCAAAAAATGGCTAAAGGCCAATTTGATTTATCCGATATGCGTGATCAACTTTTACAAATGGAGCAAATGGGTGGCATGGAAGCCTTGATGGATAAAATGCCAGGTATGGGGCAGATTCCTCAAAGTGTTAAAAACCAAATGATGGGCGGAGTTGACACTAAAAGAATGGTGGCCATTATTAACTCCATGACACCTAAAGAGCGCTCATATACCAAACTCATTAAAGGATCTCGCAAAAATCGTATTGCCAAAGGTTCTGGTACCGGACCACAAGACGTTAATAAGTTGTTAAAGCAGTTTGAAAAAATGCAAAAACAAATGAAGAAAATGGGTGGCGGAAAAATGCAAAAAATGATGGCGAAGATGGCTGGTGATCAAGGTGGAGAAATGCCTACGGGTATGCCAGATCTATCTAAGATGAAATTACCTGGTATGGGTGGTGGAAATAAATTTCCTTTTTAGAAAATACTTATAAAAAATCCGCAAATAATGCGTATTACATCATAGTTAGACTTAAAATCGTCTAATCATCCTTAAAAAGACCAATTTAAAGTCAAGAATATAGTTTTCGAGTTATTTTTATCTGAAATATTGCCGTTATAGCAAAAATTTATAGCGCAATGACTAAAATTTCGGAAATAATCGAAATGAGTAAATTTATTCAGTTTTATTCGAAAAACAAGTATTTTTTTATGTAAAGCAGATTTTATTAAATTTGATTAAGCATAGTCAATCTATGTGATTGAAAATTTTAAAAATTTAACAAAACAGAAGGGAAAGAGATGCCGTTATTTTATTCGGTAGCGTGCTGATTGTGCGTGAGCTTGAAGCCCTTCACCATCAGCGAGTATTGCAGCAATTTCGCCTAAAACATTAGCACCTTCATCAGACACCATAATTAAGCTTGATTTCTTTTGAAAATCATAAACACCTAATGGTGATGAAAAACGTGCTGTGCCAGATGTGGGTAAAACATGGTTTGGACCAGCGCAATAGTCACCTAACGATTCACATGTGTGGCGACCCATGAATATCGCACCTGCATGCTTAATACCATCAAGCATGCTTTGTGGATCCTCAACCGACAACTCTAAATGCTCAGGAGCTATTTGATTAGAAATCTCAACTGCCTCATCCATGTCTTTGGTTAAAATAAGGGCGCCACGATCTTTTAAGGCAGTTGCAATAATAGCCTTACGTTCCATAGTTGGTAATAGTTTAGCGATACTTGCTTGAACTTGGTCGATAAAATCTGCATCTGGGCATAACAAGATAGATTGTGCATCTTCATCATGCTCAGCTTGAGAAAACAAATCCATGGCGATCCAATCAGGGTTTGTTTTTCCATCGCAAATAATCAAAATTTCACTCGGTCCAGCGATCATATCGATACCAACTTGGCCAAATACCACACGCTTCGCGGTGGCGACATAAATATTGCCCGGACCAACAATCTTATCAACTTTAGGGATAGTTTGCGTACCATAGGCAAGGGCTGCAATAGCTTGTGCACCGCCAACGGTAAAGACAGTATCCACACCTGAAATATAAGCAGCAGCGAGTACTAATTGATTAACAACACCATCTGGAGTTGGAACCACCATAATAAGTTCTTCAACGCCCGCCACTTTGGCAGGAATAGCATTCATAAGTACTGAAGACGGATAAGCAGCTTTTCCACCAGGAACATAAAGCCCAACACGATCAAGTGGCGTTATTTTTTGGCCCAACATAGTGCCGTCATCTTCGGTGTAAGTCCAAGTGGCTTGTTTTTGCTTTTGATGATAACTGTTAACGCGATCAGCAGCTGTTTTTAGTGCAGTTTTTTGCTTGTCATCAAGTGAGTCATACGCCTCTTTTAGCGTCGATACTTTGATAGTCAGCTCACCCATGTTGCTAGCGCTCATTCTGTCAAATTGATTGGTGAAGTCAACTAAGGCCTTGTCGCCATGAATGCGAATATTAGCAATAATATCATCCACAGTTTTGGCAACATTATTGTTAGATACACTTTCCCAAGAAAGAAGTTTACTTAAGTTATCTTGAAAATCTGATTGAGCTGATGAAAGCTTAGTGATCATAGGTTTTTCTCAATAGCATTAATCCAAGATTTGATCGCTGTATTTTTAGTTTTAAACGAAGCGCTATTAACCACCAGTCGTGAACTTATATCTTCAATATGATCCAGTGGAATAAGACCATTAGCTTTAAGCGTGTTGCCTGTATCGACGATATCTACAATACAGTGTGACAAACCAACCACAGGTGCTAATTCCATTGCACCATAAAGTTTGATGATTTCACAAGGCTGACCTTCTTGTTCAAAATATTTTTTTGCAGATTTAACATACTTGGTTGCTACTTTTAAAATATTACCTTGTTGGTAATTTTCAGATTTGGCAGCCACCATAAGTCTACATTTAGCAATACATAAATCTAGCATTTCAAATAATCCATTAGCGCCATGTTCAAGCAGAACATCTTTGCCGGTAATACCCATATCAGCAGCACCATGTTGTACAAAAACGGGTACATCAGTGCCGCGGATAATAACGACTTTAACATCATCAAGATTGGTGTCTAGAATTAGCTTACGAGAGTTTAATTCTTTGGCAGCGATTTCTAATCCGGCTTTTTTTAATAAAGGTAAAGTTTGTTCTAAAATTCTGCCTTTAGATAGTGCAATGGTTAGCATAATATTTTTCTCTAATCTTGTATGCGTTCAATTTGAGCGCCTAATAATTTTAATTTTTCTTCAATTGTTTCATAGCCACGATCTAGATGATAAACACGTTCGATTGTGGTTGTGCCTGTTGCTGCCAATCCTGCGAGTACTAAAGAAGCTGAAGCTCGCAGGTCGGTTGCCATCAAATTTGCACCCGTGAGCGATTTTACACCTTTACAAATAACTGTGTTACCTTCTAAAGTGAGGTCCGCGCCCATACGAGATAGCTCTGGAATATGCATAAAACGATTCTCAAAAATAGTTTCAATGATATCCGACTGACCGTCTGCAATACAATTAAGCGCACAAAACTGCGCCTGCATATCAGTTGGGAAATTTGGATAAACACTGGTTTTAACGTTAACGGCTTTAGGACGTTTACCCTTCATATCCAGGGTAATTGTGTTGTCGTTACAATTAATTTCAGCACCTGTTTCTTTCAGTTTATCAAGTACAGACTGCATGGATTGATAGCGAACATTTTTGAGTGTCACTTTACCGCCAGTAATAGCCGCTGCAATGAGGTATGTTCCTGCTTCGATACGATCAGGGCAAACACTATGTTTAGCTCCAGATAAGCTAGAAACACCTTCAATGGAAATAATAGAGGTGCCTGCGCCGGTAATTTTGGCGCCCATCTTAATTAAACAATTGACTAGGTCAATAATTTCTGGCTCTTGAGCAGCTTTATGAATAGTGGTTAAACCTTTTGCTAAAGTCGCCGCCATTAAAATGTTTTCAGTGGCAGTGACACTGACTTGTTCAAAATGTATATCAGTACCAATAAGCTGATCCGTGGTTGCATAGATATAACCATTCTTGACATGAATTTTAGCACCTAAGTCTTCTAGAGCTTTTAAATGCAGGTTGACCGGTCGGGTACCGATAGCACAACCACCAGGTAGAGAGATTTTAGCTTCTTTGTATTTTGCCAACATAGGCCCAAGTGCTAAGATTGATGCACGCATAGTTTTAACTAGATCATATTCACCAGTAAGCTTGGTCAGTTTTGAAGAATCTATATATAGAGAATTATCAGATTCGAGAATAAACTCTGCACCCATGTCCATTAACAACCTAAGCGTCGTTGAAACATCGCTTAAGTGCGGAGTATTATTAAGATTTATTGGATCATCTGCTAAAATTGAAGCAAACAAGATTGGCAAAGCAGCATTTTTAGAACCGGCAATTTTAACGATACCGTTAAGAGTTTTGCCACCTTTAATAACCAGCTTGTACATTATTTTTTATTTAGTCTTTCGATAGTTTTTTTAATCAAACTATCTAAACCTTTGCGTTTAATATGTGAGTTAAATTGTGAGCTATAATTTTTCACAACACTAACACCAGAAAATACAACATCATATATCTTCCAACGATCATTTCGAATCATTTTTAAGGTAATTAAAGAAGGTTTAGCACCTGCATTTGGCTTAATTTCTAGCTTTACTAAAGCTTTATTGTCTTTTCTTAATACATTTTTCTGAAGTGCAATTTCAACATAATCCATCTCTTTGTAAGAATACAGCATACCGACATAGTCTTTGATTAATGAGTGCTCGATATAGTCAACAAAAAGTTGTCTTTGCGAAGGCTTTAATTGATCCCAGTAATCTTCAAGAGCAATCCGTGTGCTTTCCTCTAAAGCAATGAAAGGTAAAACCTTTATCTTAACCAGGCTTGTGGTGTTTGCTATTGAAGCCTGCTCAGATTTTCTTAATACTTTAAAAGAAGAAAGCGCGCTCAGCATGATATTAAGCGCTGCTGCTCCTGGTGGATCAAGCATTTCGATAACATCCTTTTTGTTAATTGGAATTAAAGGTGTTTTTGATTGTGCAAAAGCAAAGTTCATTTGCAGGATAGATAATATAATAAGGACTATTTTTAACATTGTATTTTTAAAGAAAAGAGAAATTTCGTTCACATTTTACCTTTTTCACCCATGTCTATTAAAGAAAAACTTGACAATCTAACACAAAATTCTGGTGTTTATCAAATGCTAGATAAACAAGGTCTGGTGATCTATATCGGCAAGGCTAAAAACCTTAAAAATCGGGTTTCCAGCTATTTTGTTAAGCAGCATGAAAGTGGTAAAACGAGAGCTCTTGTGGCTAATATTGACACTTTTGAGGTAATAGTAACCCAGACCGAAACCCAGGCATTGTTACTCGAAGCAGAACTTATTAAACAGCATATGCCAAGATATAACATCTTGCTAAAAGATTCAAAGAGCTATCCTTATATTGCCATTAGCAACGACAAACATCCAAGAGTAAGTTTTTTTAGAGGTGCCAAACAAGAAAAACACCAGTATTTTGGACCATATCCATCGGCTCATGTAGTACGAGATTCTTTAAATCTATTAAAGAAAATATTCAAGGTTAGGCAATGCACTAACGCCACTTATCGATCTAGATCAAGAGCTTGCTTGGAGTATCAAATTGGCTTGTGCAGTGCGCCTTGTGTTGGACATATTAATGATGATGATTATCAGCAAGATGTCAAGATGATGTCTTTATTTCTAGGGGGAAAGGGCAAGCAAACCTTAGAAAAAATTTCGAAAAAAATGCAAATGGCATCGGTTAATCAAGAATTTGAGCTAGCCGCTCGCCTGCGCGACCAACTCATTGATTTAAGAAAAATTCAAGAGCAGCATTCTTCAAGTTCTACGGCTGATATGGATGTAATTTCTGCTTTTCAGCAAGATGGAGTCAATGCTATTGAGGTGCTATTTATTCGTTCAGGTAAGCAAGTAGGACAAGAGTTTATTCTGCCAAAAAATTCAAATCATCAATCAGTTGAAGTGGTTTTATATGCCTTTTTACCTTTGTATTATGTTGGTAAAGATACACCAAAACAATTACTCGTTAGCCATAAATTATTAGACAAAAAAATAATTTCAACCGCACTTAATACATATATTATTGACACACCAAGTAAAGATAAAAAGCATTATTTATCAATTGCTAATTTGACAGTTAAAGAAAATCTTAATCAGAACTTATTGGCCAGATTTAGAAAAAAATCAACTTTGGTTCACTTGCAAAGTGTTTTAAATTTAAAAAAATTACCTGAATATATGGAGTGTTTTGATATTAGCCATATGATGGGCGAGGCAACCACTGCATCATGTGTTGTGTTTGAAAAGGGCGTGCCAAAGGTAAGTAAATATCGTCAATTTGATATTAAAAATATTACCCCAGGTGATGATTATGCCGCAATGAATCAAGTAGTTTATAGGCGTTATTCAAAATTGTTAAAAGATAATCAGCCTTTACCTGATTTGGTGTTTATTGACGGTGGCTTAGGTCAGCTTAATCAAGCAATTATGGTGATGGATTCTATCGGCATTGACGAGATTCAACTAGTGGGTGTTGCCAAGGGTGAAAACCGTAAAGCAGGATTAGAAACCCTAATCATGGTTGATAATGGCCAGGTAAATAAGATTAACCTGGCACCTCAAGATCCAGCTCTTATGTTGGTTAATTATATTCGAGATGAATCACATCGTTTTGCCATTAAAAATCATCGCCTTAAGCGCTCTAAAAATCGAACAACTTCTCCTCTAGAATTAATTAAAGGGGTTGGTAAGCTTAGACGCTCTGCATTGCTTAATTATTTTGGCGGGCTTGAGGAAATAAAACAAGCCTCGATTGATGAAATTCAGAAAGTCAATGGAATTAACTTAGCATTAGCGACTAAAATAGCTGAAACACTTAATTCATCTAGGTAGATCTCATGTTTCTAATTCGTCTTTTAATTATTGCTTTTGTCATTGGCTACTGTGTGTGGTTTGTTAGCAATAAAGTTTTGGGAAAAAACCTTAAGATAGCGCGTGTAATCGCTGCAACTCTTGTGGTGACCACTGTGATTTATTTATTATTAGGTAGCTTGTCTTACGTACTAGAAAGCTAGCTCTTACTAAGAGTTATTACCACTTAAGTGTAAGCCAATAACACCGATCACAATCAAAAGAATACTGAAAAATTTTATTAAATTAGAAGATTCTTCGAAATACATAATACCAATAGCGGTAATTAGTACCGTTCCAAGTCCGGCCCAAATTGCATAAGCAACCCCCATCTCAAATTTTTTCAAGGCAAAAGTTAGGGCGATAAAAGATAAGGTGTAGCAAACAAAGATCAACACTGAGGGTAGTAGCTTACTAAAGCCATCTGAGAATTTCATAGCAGTCGTGCCGGCAACCTCTAAGATGATGGCTAATATTAAAAATATCCAGGCTTGTATCATGATTCTTTCTTGGAAATAAGTAGCGTATTTAAATGGGCAGTACGATTAATAATCTTATCGGTAACATTCACTAAAATTGATAAATTTGACGCTTCCCAAACAGGCATATCACGCATATGATCAGCCATATAATCAAATCCTTTATGGCCAAATCTCTTTACCAGTTTGTCTGCTTTATTTTGCGAAGATAGGTTGAAATTAGCATTGCTTGCCATAACATCGTCAAATAAGTCAATATAATTAGCAACAGCAAATGCATAATCTTTGTGAGAGGCGGTTGCAAGAATGATGATTGAGCCTTGTTTTTTGCGCTCATTAATATAATCAATCGTGTCTTGAATATAAGGCAATACAGAAACGTCTATTGCAAAGCGTCTTACCAGCTGGTCTTTTAAATAACCCTTACCTTGAAAAAACCAAAATGGATACAATAAAATTAGCCAAGGTTGCTGTTTAAGAACACCTTTGGAGGATTCAAAAAGTAAGTCAGTGTTGATTAGCGTGTGATCTAAATCAACAATAAGCGGTATATCTTCACTCATTCAAGCTCTCCCCATTTTTCAAAATAACGGGCTAAATCAGCTTCTAATCTGGCTAAACGAATCAGCGCATCTTGTGATTCATCTGTTTGGAAAAATTCTGGATCTGAAAGCTGCATTTGGATCTCGCCAATTTCTATTTCAGCTTTTTCAATTTTTCCAGGTAATTTTTTAAGCTCTTGCTGTTGCTTATAAGTCAGTTTTTTGGCATTAGTATCAACTGTTTTTTCATAAGTTGGTTTTGACTTAGGGCTGGACTTTGTTTTTTGCGCTTCTATCTTATCTTGTTTTTGACTAAGATAATCATCATAGCCACCTGCATATTGGTTAATGACACCATCACCATCTAGAACAACCGTTGAACCAACTACATTGTTTAAAAAAGTTCTATCATGAGAGATTAAAATTAAAGTGCCATTGTAATCAACCAGCATCTCTTCTAAAAGCTCTAAAGTTTCCACATCCAAATCGTTTGTAGGTTCATCGAGTACTAGTAGATTAGCTGGCTGTGATAAAATTTTGGCAAGCATGAGTCGATTTTTTTCACCACCAGAAAACATTCTAATAGGCGCCATCGCCTGTTTTCCAGTGAACAAAAATTGACGTAAATAGCCAATAATATGTTTACTCTTACCGCCAAAATCAATATGCTCACGACCACCAGAGACAAAGTCCATGGCTTTCATATTTAGATCAAGGTTATCACGCATTTGATCAAAATAGGCAAGTTGAATAGTTTTAGAGCGGCGTATTGAGCCTTTGATTGGCTGAAGCTCATCAAGTAGTAATTTGATAAATGTTGATTTACCACTACCATTACCACCAATAATTCCAATTTTTTCACCTTTGAGAATCAGCATTGAAAAATCTTTAATCAGCTCTAAACCAGATATGTCATATGAGATTTTTTTCACCTCAAATACAACCTTAGAGGCTCTATTTTCATCTTCTAAAGCGTGAATTTTGACATTACCTTTTTTGACGCGACGATCAATAAAAGATTTTCGCATAGACTCTAAAGACCTTACTCGACCTTCGTTTCTGGTACGACGTGCTTTAATGCCTTGTCTGATCCAAACTTCTTCTTGAGCCATTTTTTTGTCAAAACGGGCATTCGCAATTTCCTCTGCATGAAGTTGTTCATTTTTACGCTTCACATAAGCTCTATAGCCACACTCAAAGACACTTAAATGCCCACGATCTAGGTCAAACACTTTATTAACAATGCCGGCAATAAACGAACGATCATGACTAATAATTACCAGCGTTCCGTGGTATTCCTTAAGCATCCGCTCTAAATCCAAGATGGCAGTAATGTCCATATGGTTCGTTGGCTCATCTAATAACAATACATCTGGCTCTTGAATCAAGGCGCGCGCCAACATCACTCGACGCCTCCAGCCACCTGATAAAGTTGACAATGAAGTTTGCGCATTTAAAGAGAATCTATTTAGAATGGTTTCAATTTTATGTAGATACTGCCAACCATCAAGCTGGTCTATTTTTTCCTGAAATTCACTTGCTTTATCCAGCTCACCCAAATTAATTAAATATTGATATTTTGCAATCGTATCACCAACTTCCCCCAAGCCTTCAGATACAATATTAAAAAGAGTTTTGTCGTTATCTTCAGGCGGTGTTTGCTCTAAATAGCTTATTTTTATGCCATTTTTAATTTTAAGCTTGCCATCATCTGGCTCAATAGTGCTTGCTAAGATACGCATAAAGGTAGATTTTCCTTCACCATTTCGACCAATTAGCGCGATTTTGTCACCTTTAAGAATCGTGGAACTTACCTCATTAAGAATAGGCTTATCTGAAAAACTTAAAGAAATATTGTCAAGTGTAATTAATGGCATGGGTCTTCTTTTATGTTTCTTGGTAAGTGTAAAATATAGGTTTTATCGTTCTTGAATAGCGTATGCGAAATTTTACCCAAACAACAGCTCTATTTAAAAGAGTTAGCCTATGTATTATGTTGTTAGTATTTCAGCCTGTTTATGCTGAAAGTATCGAGGCAAATAGCCTTACAAAAGAGGTGCATCAGCAAAGGTATAGTAGCTTAGTTGACGAAATCCGCTGTCCAGTTTGCCAGGGACAAAGTATTGGCGGCTCAAATGCTGGCCTTGCCAAAGACTTGCGTAAAAAAGTACGTGAACTAATTGTTGATAATCAAACGGATGATGATATTCGCAAATATATGACAGATCGCTATGGTGATTTTGTGGTTTTTAAACCGCCGATGAATAAAAATACGTATCTTTTATGGTATGCACCATTTGTTTTTTTAATACTTGGAATGTTTTTCTTTATTAAAACTCTGGTTAAAAAACCTTCTAAGGATCTTGAAGTAGTTGATACGCAAAAAGCTAAGGATTTATTAAAGTGAGCCAACATGAGTTAATTATGACGACCAATGGTCGTGGTGCTGTTGATATTTCTGCTCAGATAAATGAGATAATTAATGCCACTAAAGCCAAATTATGTCATGTATTTGTTGCCCATACATCAGCATCATTAATGATCACTGGCAATGAAGATGCTAATCTGTTACTGGATATTGAAGATTATTTTCAACAAAATATTCCTGATGTTAATCCAGATTATCGCCATTGTAATGAAAGCGATTTTGATATGTCTGGCCATATCCGCTCTATATTTACAGGTGAGCAAAAAACCATTCCTATTGTTCAAGGATCGCTTGCCTTGGGCAAATTTCAAGGCTTGTATTTGTATGAGCATCGTACTGGAAACAACATTAGAAAACTAATTATTAGCTTAATATGAATACAGAAACACAACTAAGTGACTTAATGGTTAGTGCCTATACACATCAGAAAAATAACGATCTTTCATTGGCTATTCAAGCATGGAATGGACTGATTAATCATATAGATTCAGATGAAGCCCTTAAAGCTAATGCACACCTTAGTTTAGGAAATCTTCATCAATTACAGGGTAATAATGATTTAGCAGTTGAAAGCATGTCAAATGCTATTAAAGCTAATCCAAACAGTGCCGAGGCTTATTTCTGCTTAGCCTATTTAGAGCAAGAAAAAGAAAATTTTAGCTCTGCAGTTGAATATTTTGAACAAGCCATTGCACTCAAAAAAACCGACAGCGGTGCATTTAATAATCTAGGTAATTGTTATGATCGTCTAGAGCAAAGTGATAAAGCCATTAACGCTTATTCTCAGGCAATTAGTTTAGATGCAGATTATATAGCAGCTATTTATAATCGTGGAAATGCTTATATTAAAACTGCTAAAGATGATTTAGCATTGTACGACTTAAATAAAGCCATTGAATTGGATGCAAATTTTTATCAAGCCTATTATAATCGTGGCACTTTACTAAAGCGCATGGGCAAGATGATCCAAGCAGAACAAGACTTAACCAAAGCCAAATCACTTGCACAACAAGAATTAGAGCAAAAAACACCCCAATAAACCTTATGAGCAATCAAGATGATAACAAGTTAATTTCTGAAAGAAAATCAAAGCTAGATTTATTAAGAAAATCAGGCAATCCATTTGTCAATGATTTTAAACCTGAACATTTGGCGCAAAATCTAGTTAATGAGTACAATCAATTTTCTAAAGAAGATCTAGAAGAGAAATCTATCAAAGTTTCGATTGCAGGCCGCATGATGCTTAAGCGTGTCATGGGCAAAGCAAGTTTTGCCTCTATTCATGATTCAAGCGGAAAAATTCAAATATTTGCCACCCGCGATGAATTGCCCGAAGGCTTTTACAACGAGCAGTTTAAAAAATGGGATATTGGTGATATCTTGGCAGCAACGGGCACCTTGTTTAAAACTAATGTGGGTGAGCTTTCAGTACGTATTGATAGTATTAAACTACTCACTAAATCATTAAGACCATTGCCTGAAAAATTCCATGGCCTGTCTGATCAAGAAACCAGATATCGCCAGCGTTATGTAGATTTAATTACTAATGAACAAGCGCGAAACACTTTTAAGCGCCGAAGTGCGATTGTTACTTATATTCGTAATTTCTTCAATGAAGCGGATTTCATGGAAGTGGAAACCCCTATGTTGCAAACTATCCCTGGTGGTGCTAGTGCTAAGCCATTTGAAACACATCACAATGCATTAGATATGCCGATGTTTTTGCGAATCGCACCTGAGCTTTATTTAAAGCGTTTGGTGGTTGGTGGCATGGATCGAGTGTTTGAAATTAATCGTAATTTTAGAAATGAAGGTTTATCAACACGCCATAATCCAGAATTCACCATGATTGAGTTTTATCAAGCTTATGCCACCTATCATGATCTTATGGATTTGACTGAAAAACTCTTTCGCGGCATTGCTGTGGATGTTTGTGGCAGTGACACAATTCATTATCAAGGCGATGATTTTGATTTCTCGAAGTCGTTTGATCGTATTAGCGTATTTGATTCAATTCTTGCATACAATCCAACCTTTAAGCCTGAAGATTTAAACGAAGACAATGCTAAAACTACTGCTGAAAAATTAGGCATCCAAGTTAAAAGTGGCTGGGGTTTGGGCAAAATTCAAATTGAAATATTTGAAAAAAAGGTTGAAGAAAGACTCATACAGCCAACTTTTATTACCCAATATCCTACTGAAGTTTCACCCCTTGCAAGACGCAATGATGATAATCCATTTATCACTGATCGTTTCGAGTTGTTTATCGGTGGTCGTGAAATTGCTAATGGTTTTTCCGAGCTTAACGATGCACAAGATCAAGCTGAGCGCTTTAAGGCGCAAGTGGCTGAAAAAGATGCTGGCGATGATGAAGCCATGCACTATGATTCAGACTATATTCGTGCATTAGAATATGGCATGCCGCCAACAGCAGGCGAAGGTATCGGTATTGATCGATTGGTTATGCTATTTACAGATTCACCATCAATTCGAGATGTTTTATTGTTTCCGCATATGCGTCCTGAAACGAAATGAGTACACCTGTTTTAACCATTGACGGCCCAAGTGGTGTTGGCAAAGGTACGGTTGCTCGCGTTATTGCTCAAAAATTAGGTTGGAATCTACTTGATTCAGGTGCTATTTATCGCGCTTTTGCTTTAGCTTTAGAGAGTAGGGGTGTTGACATTACTGATGAACTGACCTTGGTAAAAATCGCTATGCATCTGGATTTAGCGTTTAAAACTCAAGCAGATAGCGAATTAGTGAGAGTTTATCTTGATGGTCATGATGTTTCTAAAGAGTTACGATTAGAGGCAACTGGCGAAATGGCTTCTAAAATTGCTTCAATTGGTGTTGTCCGCAGTGCCTTATTAAAACGTCAACAAGATTTTGCCATATCACCCGGGTTGGTGGCTGATGGTCGTGATATGGGCACGGTAGTTTTTAAAGAGGCTGAATTTAAAGTTTACCTAACTGCAAATAGTGAAGAGCGTGCTAATAGGCGCCTAAAACAATTGCAAGCACAGGGTCATAAGGGTATAATGTCGCAAATCTTAGCAGAGGTTGAAGCACGAGATGCACGAGATAGTTCGCGTAAGCATTCTCCTTTAAAACCTGCGAAAGACGCTCTCATCATTGATACCACTGAGTTATCATTAAATGAGGTAATCGCTCAAGTGAGCGAACTGGTTAAAGCTTAAGCGGTTAAGCTTTATAAATAAACTAACCCGATATGCATTAGGCGTAAACCGTAAATAGCCTAAAGAATTACCGGTCAATATCAAAAGAAAAAAATATGTCAGAATCATTTACTGAGCTGTTTGAAAACAGCGTAGAACAACAAAACGTAAAAGTAGGTGCCTTATTAATAGGTACCGTAATTAGTCTTAATCGCGAAAAAGCGATTGTAAACGTTGGACTAAAATCAGAGGGATTTATTTCTCTAGACGAATTTAAAAATCCAAAAGGTGAAATAGAGGTTGCAGAAGGTGATATTGTAGAAGTCGCTCTTAAATCAATCGACGATGGCCTAGGTAATACACTGTTGTCATACGCTGATGCTAAACGTATTAAGCTTTGGAAGTCTTTAGAAACAGCAATGAACTCTAAAGAGACAGTCACTGGTATTGTAACTGGTGCTGTTAAAGGTGGTTTGACTGTTGATATTGGCCTTGTTAAGGCGTTCTTACCGGGCTCATTAGTTGATGTTCGCCCAGTTAAAGACTTCTCTTACCTGACAGGTCAAGAAATTGAAGCAATCGTTATCAAAATGGACGAAGTTAGAAATAATATTGTTATCTCTAGAAAAGCAGTTATGCAGGAAGCTAACTCAGCAGATCGCGAAGCATTACTTGAAACACTTGAAGAAGGTAAGGAAGTCGATGGTATAGTCAAAAACTTGGCTGACTATGGTGCATTTGTTGATCTTGGTGGCGTTGATGGTTTACTACATATTACAGATATCTCTTGGACGCGAGTTAACCACCCATCTGAAAAGCTAACAATTGGCGACAAGATAAAAGTTAAAGTTCTTAACTACGATAAAGAGAAGATGCGAGTATCACTAGGCCTTAAGCAGCTTTCTGTTAGTCCTTGGGATAGTATTTCAGATCGCTTACCAATTGGTAAGAAAGTTACAGGTACTGTGTCTAATCTTACTGACTACGGAGCATTTGTACGTATTGAAGACGGTGTTGAAGGTTTAGTTCACGTTTCAGAAATGGATTGGACAAACGCAAATGCTCGTCCTTCTAAGATTGTTAAATTAGGTCAAGAAGTTGACGTAGTTATCTTAGATGTACAAGAGTCTAAGCACCGTATCTCATTATCAATGAAGCAAGCATTAGAAAACCCTTGGGAAGCTTTTGAAGGAACTCAAAACAAAGGAGACAAGATTATCGTTAATGTTAAGTCAATCACTGACTTCGGTTTATTTGTTGGTCTAAAAGGTGGTATTGATGGTCTAATTCACTTAGCTGATATCTCTTGGGATAAGCAATCTGCTGAAGAATTAGTATCAAGCTACTCTAAAGGCCAAGAATTAGAAGTTGTTATTCTAAATATCGATGCTGAGAAAGAACGCATTTCATTAGGTATTAAGCAATTAGCTGAAGATGACTTTATGCAATATGCGTCTGCTAACAAGAAAGGTACTATTGTTAAAGGTACTATCATGGAAGTTGATCCACGTGGTGCAGTTATCAGCTTAGCTGAAGATATCACTGGTTACTTAAAAGCGGGTGAGATTTCACAAGAACGTGTTGAAGATGCAACAACAGTCTTAAAAACAGGTCAAGAAATTGAAGTTGTTATTATGAATGTTGATAGAAGATCTCGCAACGTTTCTGTTAGTCTTAAAGCTAAGAACTCAGTTGAAGAGAAAACAGCTATGTCAGATTATCATAAACAGACTTCTGATCAAGTAGCAGGTTCAACATTAGGTGACTTACTTAAACAAGCAAAAGATAAGTAAATCTTGATGATTAAAAAGGCCGCTGAGTAGGAATACAAAGTGGCCTTTTTTTATGGTGAAATTATGAAAAAAACCGATCTAGTTCAAAACTTAACCGAAAATACCAGCTTACCCAAATCTGATGTTAAATTAGCAGTTGATTTAATCATAGAAAATATTACTCAATCGATTGTATCGGGCAAGGGTGTTGAGATTAGAGGATTTGGTGGTTTTTTAAAAAAACATCGAAAAGCACGCCAAGGAATCAATCCAAAAACTAGCGAAAGAACACAGGTAGATGAAAAATATGTACCTTTTTTTAAGCCAGGGAAATCCTTGAAAGAAATAGTAAATAAAGGCTGATTTTTGATTGTTTTTAAATAGAGATAATGTATAATTTCACTTTTTCGCACCAAGTGTTGAAAAACTAATATGGGGCGTTAGCTCAGTTGGTAGAGCATCGGACTTTTAATCCGCTGGTCGAGCGTTCAAGTCGCTCACGCCCCACCATATTTAATAAGGGTTTACAGAGATGTAAGCCCTTATTATTGCCTAAAATTCACCCATTTCGTATACTTTTCATACACTTGCAGGAAATGTATATGACAACAATTCAGAAAGCTGCTGACCATGGTCTTGCTCAATCCTAATACACCTTAGGTTTAATGTATATCAACGGTAAAGGTGTACTTAAGGATCATAAACAAGCAATGAAGTGGCATGAAGAAGCTACTTACCAGGATTATGCTAAAGCCGGTATTAGATGAGCTACATGGTGCAATCGAGAGTTGTGATCATGAGAGGCTGCGTAAGCTTTTTAATTAAAATCGTGCCAGATTTTAAGCCACAATGCGAGATTAGTGATATTTTGCATGAGTTAAAGAGTGATGGCGTTTAACTATCTAAACTATAAATATTGTCAACATTTTTATTAAGTCTCTAATAAAATACATTCTAATTATTTTATCTAAATAACTATTATGAGAGATTATCTCGTTACAACTACTGAGTCATTATTCCAAACCGCCATAGAGTTGGCATCTTTTCCAGGAGATTGGATCATCTCAACGCTTGCCAATATCGACATAGGTGCTTATTTAGGTTTTGTTGAGTCAGATGTCGATGGTGTAATTTCAATCGTTATATCGGTAATTTTAACCCCTCTAATAATCTTTTTACTTATATATCCTTTTAAAAACCTGGTTGAAGTGATTTTGCATTGCATGAGGCACGAACTAAAAAAAGATAGAATTAAGTGTAAAACTGGATTTGGTGTTTTGGTGTTATTCTTGTTGGCCTTGGCGGTTAAACAGTATCCAATTGACCCTTGGATTCAAAATAGCTTGTTCGCTGCCTTTATAGCTTCATGGTTATTGTGGGTTTCACAGGGGAGATGGTTGAATAAGTAACAATGCACCCCTATATATATTCTAATTAGTAATTAAGACAAATTCAGAAACCTGTAAATATGCAGGTTTTTTAACAATTAACACAGGCTCTTTGGCCAATTTAAGGAGAGAAAAATGACAATTAAAAAAGATGCGGTAGTTGAAATGCACTACACCCTAAAAAATGATGCTGGTGAGATAATTGATACATCGAAAGGCAAAGAGCCTATGCCATTTATTCAAGGACATGGACATATTATTCCAGGTTTAGAAAAAGCGCTTGAAGGATTAAAAATAGGCGAGACTTGTGATGTATCTATTGAGCCTGAAGATGCATACGGTGTTCATCATGAAGAGGCTATCCAAGAGATTCCAAAAGAAGCTTTACAAGGTATTGATAAGATAGAAATAGGCATGGAGCTTCAATCTCAAGATGAGCAGGGTAATCCATTTATCGTTCATGTTGAAAAGATCAATGAAGAGACGGTTACGATTAATGCCAATCATCCATTAGCTGGTGAAACACTTCACTTTAACGTAAGCATTGAAAACATTAGAGAGGCTACAAAAGATGAGTTAGAACATGGCCATGTTCATTCTAAGTCTTGTTCACACTAGTTAGTTGAAGCATCGTACAATGAGTCAAGATCATTCTTGTGTGTTGTGCGACTCTAGAGATACTGAACTTTATTATTCAAATCAAAATTCTAGCTATTTACGTTGCTCAACGTGTGAATTAGTATTTTCACCAAAGCGTTTTCATTTAAATAATACTGACGAAAAATCTCGTTACGATTTACATCAAAATAATCCAGAAGATAAACATTATCGTGCGTTCTTGTCTTGGGTGTTTAACCCCGTTTTGGATTGCATTAATTCAGGCGCCAAAGGTTTAGATTTTGGCTCTGGTCCAGGGCCGACCTTATCACTGATGTTTGAAGAAAAAGGTTATTTGGTCGATTTATTTGATAAGTACTACGCCAATAATCCTGATATCTTTAACAATCAATACGATTTTATTACAGCCACAGAAGTGGTCGAGCACTTAGACGAGCCTGGAAAAGAGTTAAGTCGCTTGTTTAAGCTTTTAAACCCAGGTGGTGTACTAGCAGTTATGACCAGCATGTTAAGCCAAGAGATTGATTTTTCATCTTGGTATTACAAAGATGACTCAACACACATATGTTTTTTTAGCAAAAAAACAATGAACCACCTTGCTAAAAAGTGGAATGCACGAATTAAATTTTATGACAAAGATGTTGTCTTATTTTTCAAATAAACAACCTAGTTAAGTATTTAAATAGCAGCTTTATCTAAGTTTTCAACATAAAAATGTCCATAGTATCGAATCCCTTTAGCGTTGTGTGATCTTAAAATACCTGCCACTTTACCGCGTGCAGATTCTGTTAGAGCTGGAACGCTCACAATTGTATGACCCTCTTTTAAGCCTTTTTTAATCCGATTTAAATATTTTAATTCTTCACCTTGTGCAATAAACTGCCACTTTCGAATCAGCTTAGTCATTAATCCATGACTACGTCCATCTGGATCAAGAAACTTTAACCCTTCTTTGCCAAATGATTGATCAATATCAGCACTATCAAATCCAGCTTGTAATAATTCACAGCAGACTTCATCAGCCTCCATTTGGCTATCTACGATCGCAACAACACGATTAGTCGGATAAGTCTCAAAGTTTTTTTTGGTATGAGCTAGCATTTTGTATCTCCTCTTTTGTTTAAAATTCTTTAATGTATAGATCATTGAGTATTTATCAATATACGCCTAATTGGGTGGCCTTAAAAATACTATAAGCACAACTATTATTAAACAATTAGGCGTATAGTTATAATGGTTAATTATTTTTATTAAAATTTCAATGCAAAAAATCTGGATTTTTATCGCTCTAAGTGGTGCGTTAGCAGTTGTTATGGGTGCAATGGTAGCGCACATGTTAAAAGACATTTTAGAAGTTAAAGATATTGCTAGAATTCAAACAGCAGCCACTTACCAAATGTACCACACATTAATGATAGCAATACTGGGCGGGCTTTACCAATTTAAACCGCTTAAAATGATTCAACAAAGTGTATGGATATTTGTATTAGGCATTATCTTGTTTTCCGGCAGTTTGTATTTATATTCGTTTAATCACTATCATCCTTTAGTATTTTTAACACCAATAGGTGGAATGTTGTTGATCGCTGGATGGCTAAACCTAATTAGAATGGGGTTTGTTAATTTTAGATTTTGATTAGCTAAAAAAAATCCAATAAAAAAGCCTGCAGTTGGAGGCTTTTTTATTGGATGCTAGAATATGTGATAATGGAACATAACTATTTTAATAATAAATCCTAATGTTAAAAAAACTTTTAAGTATTACTGCTTTATTCGCAGCCCTAAATTCTCAAGCTGATATTGATATCATTGATGGTAACAAAATGCTAGAATCGGTCAACCAGCAAATTATTAATATCAATACTGCAGAGCTAGACAAAATTTTAAATGAAGATCCAAATGTTGTCTTGATTGATGTGCGCACGCCTTTTGAGCTTAAAGTTACAGGTACTATTAATCGCGGTCAAAATATTAATATTACGCGTGGCAGGATAGAGTTTCAAATTGCTGATCATGTAACTTCTAAAGACACACCGATCATTGTTTATTGTGGACGAAACCTTCGTTCACCACTCGCCGCTAAAACTTTAGAAAACATGGGTTATGCCAATGTCAAGAATTACTCTGATGGATTTTTTGCCTGGAAAGATGAGCTAAATCCTGTCAGTATGAGCGATCATGAGCCAAGTAATATTTTGTATAGATTGCCAGAAAAAGTGGCAGAAAATGTCTATTCTGCTATTGGAGCCCCTCAGCCATACACTTATGAGAATGCATACCATAACAACAATCTTTCGTTCATCGTAACCACTGACGGTGTTTTAGTATTTAATGCCGGTGGTAGCTACTTAGTGGCTAAAGCCATGCATGAAGAGATCAAAAAAGTGACAGATCAGAAGGTTAAATACGTTGTTTTAGAAAATTCACAAGGCCATGCAATCTTAGGATCAAGCTATTGGAAAGAGCAGGGTGCAATTATTGTCGCTCATGTAGAAGCCGACAAAGAGATTAAGCATAAAGGTGAGGATATTTATACTCGCGCTTTAAGAGTGCAAAAAGACAAATCAATTGGCACCAAAATTGTACGTCCAGATCTTACTTTTGAAGAAAAACTTAACCTACCAATGGGCAATACCAAGATTGAGTTAATGCACATTGGTGCTTCGCATTCTCCAGATGATATTCAATTGTGGCTGCCAGATCAAAAGCTATTGATTAGTGGTGATACAGCCTTTAATGAGCGCATGCTTCCAATATTCCCACACACCAATGTCTCTGCTTGGATTGAAACTTGGGATAAGATCGAAGCATTAGAGCCAATTCTTATTATTCCTGGCCATGGCGCACCAACAGACTTAGCGACTGTTACTAAGTTCACCAAAGATTATTTGGTTTATATGCGTATGCAAGCTCAAAAAGTGCTGGATGAAGATGGCGACCTATACGAAGCTTATAATATTGACCAGTCTATGTATAGAGACCGCGGAACTTATAGAGAACTGCACAAGCAAAATGCTGAGCGTATCTTTAAACAAATGGAATTTGAATAAACTTTGTAAGGAGAATATATGAAATATTTTAAACTGATATTGGCTGTCTTTATGTTGAGTGGTATGTTTACTCATGTAAATGCAGTTGAACCTGGGAAAATTGTAGGTGGAAAGATATCTGAGCTACCTGAGTGGTTTAAAGATAGTTTTTTAGATATCGCTGAAGATGTAGAAGAGGCGAAAGATAAAAATAAGCATCTAATGCTTTACATGCATTTAACTGGCTGCCCATATTGTTACAAAATGGTAGAAGAAGGCTTTAAGAATAACGCCAATACTCAAATCATTAAAGATAACTTTGATGTAGTAGCGATTAACATTCGTGGTAACAAAGAAGTGATACTGAATGAAGATTTGACCATGTCCGAAGAAGAGGTTAGAAACTATTACAAAGTTAACTTTACCCCAACCATTGTTTTCTTAGATCAAAACAATAAGTTAGTTTATAAAGTTAATGGCTATCGTTCAGTTGAGAGTTTTAAGAACATACTTAATTTTGTAAAAAATCGCGCTTACCAACACATCACGTTGGCCGAGTTTACTTCGCAGCAAAATCGCATCAAACATTATCAACTTAAAGATCATGGTGCTTTTCAAGAAATCACAGATTTAAGTGTAAAAAGAGACAAACCATTATTGGTAATATTTGAAGATCAGTACTGTGTTTTGTGTAATAAATTACATGATGGGCACTTAAAAAATCCTGAGATTTTAAAAGAATTAGATTTGTTTGATGTGGTGCGCTTCGATGCAGAATCTAACCAAGCCATTATTGATGTTAATGGTAGTAAAACTACACCAAGCGCATATGCGAGAAAACTAAGTTTAAATTACCGACCAGGGATTGTCATGTTTGATCAAGGTGTTGAAGTAATGCGTATTGATGCGTTGCTTTATAGTTATCATTTTGCAGGACACTTGCGCTATATTGGTGAGCGTCACTATAAACAATACCCCGATAGTATTTTTGATTATCTACGCATTTATCGACAAAAAATATTAGACTCAGGCCAAGATATCGATTTATCTAAATAACTCATTGTTTTTCCCAGCAAAGGATGCGATTGTTAGCAGGCATTGCAAAATCATTTATTAGATTCAATCCTACTTTCTGAGCAAGCTGATTAAGCGCTTCAAAGTCACGAATAGCACTAAGCGGGTCTGCGTTTTTTAACAATAGGTCAAAATTAGCATTACTTTGTGAAGTGTATTGCCCTTGATAGTTGAAAGGTCCATATAAGATAAATACGCCGCCTTTATCTAGCACCTGACCAACGCCTTTGAAAAAATTAAGCACCATCTCCCAGCTCATGATATGCACAGTATTGGCAGAGTAAATAGCCTGATATTTATCTTCTGGCCAATTTAAATCTACGTTGAGCTTTAGTACTTTTGGTGTGTTGGCTAGCTTTGCATCATCTATCCAAGCGCTAACACTGGGTAGATACATAGACTGATCGCTAGCTTGCCAAGTAAGGTGTGGTAATTCTTTGGCAAAATATACGCAGTGCTGTCCAGTTCCACTGCCAACTTCTAGTACCGATTTTGTATTTAATAGCAAAGGCTTGATTACCTTTAAAATAGGATCTTTGTTTTGATCACACGCAGCTGAATATTGTTTCATGATTAGTCTTTTTTGTAGGGGTTGTGAGTATTTACTTGCATAATATAATGAGCAACATGTTCAGATTCTTGAGCGCAAAAGTGTTTAATTGGCTCTTTAAATGTTTCATCTCTGATCCAATGCGCTGATTGAGTGAGTATGGGTAAAAACCCACGAGCAACTTTGTGTTCACCCTGGGCACCAGGCTCAAAGACTTGCAGTTTGTGTTTAATCGCGTATTCAATACCTTGATAATAACACGCCTCAAAATGCAGATGATCCACTTGCTCAGAACAACCCCAATGGCGACCATATAGATGAGTATCGCTTTTAAACATTAACGATCCAGCAACACATTCACCATTAAAATCTGCCAAAAATAACAATATTTGCTCAGGTAAAGATTTGGCAATAGATTTAAAAAAGCCAAGATTAAGCGTTGGTGTGCCGCTTTTTTCTAAGAAAGTTTGATTATAAAAATTTGAGAAATTTTGCCAATCAGCTTCTGAAGCACTATTTCCATCAAGCTTGCGAATAACAACACCTTGTTTTTGCACCTTGGAACGCTCTTGGCGTATATTTTTACGCTTTTTCGGCTTTAAATTAGCCAAAAAATCATCAAAATTGGCATAATCATCATTTTTCCAATGAAATTGACAGTCATTTCGGATAAAAAGCTCTTTTTCCTTAAAAAATTTAATTTCATCTTTAGGAAAAAGACAGTGAAAACTACTGGCGTTAATTTTTTCGCAAATTTTAAGTATAGCGTCTAAAAGCAAAGGAAAAATACGCTTTTCGTCACTTTTATTAGCTAAAAACCTTACGCCACTTGCTGGCGTATAGGGAATGGCTGAAGTAAGCTTTGGATAATAATTAAGGCCGTATTTTTCATACGCATTATGCCATACATGGTCAAACACAAACTCGCCATAGTTATTGTATTTTTCGTACAAAATTGCTGCGCCGATTAATTGTTCATTCTCAGTAATAATAACATGCCTAGGAATCCAGCCAAATTTACTGCCAACGCAATTATGCGTCTCTAGTGCTTCTAGAAATTCATGCTTGCAGAAAGGGTTATTATCAGTAATGAGCGCATTCCATTGTGTACGATCAATGCTGCTAATTTGATCAATAATTTCAATATTCATTTAAGCGCCAATCAGTTGCAAATAGCTTTGGTAGCGCTTGGGATTAATAGCACCATCTTCTACCGCAGTTTTGATCGCACATTTTGGTTCATTGATATGCGCACAATTTCTAAATTTGCACTCACCAATAAACGGCTTAAATTCTTTAAAACCACTTAAAATTTCTTTATCAGTTAAATCGCCTAACTGAAACTCACGAATACCTGGCGAGTCAATCAAATCACCGCCTGAAGGAATGTGATAAAGCGTGGTGTTTGTGGTGGTGTGCTTGCCAAGTTTGCTCTTGGTGGATATCTCGTTAACACGCAGATTTAGATCTGGAATTAGCTCATTAATTAAAGAGGATTTACCAACACCAGATTGCCCTAAAAAGATATGAGCTTTATGCTTAAGTTGTGACTTAAATTCGGCCACATTAGTTTGGGCTTTAACACTCAAATAGTGCACTGAATATCCTGCAGATTCATACAGTGAAAAATCGTGCTTAACTTGATCAAAATCATCACTCAGTTCAATTTTATTGACCACGATATTAATCGGCAATCCAGCATTTTCAGCCACCACCAAATACCGATCAATTAGCTCAAATTGGTAGTGTGGCTCAATTGCTACTACCAACCAGAGCTCATCAATATTAGCGGCGATAAGTTTTTGTGAACGCGTTAGGAAGTTATCTCGTGGCAATAGTGCTGTTACCACGGCTTCATTATTATCAGTGGTTTGAAAAATTACTTGATCACCAGCAACAGACAGCTCAATATTACGCCTGCCAGTACATTGATAAAGTTCGCCTGATTGCGCCTCAACTAGTAGGCGCTGACCATAGCGGGTAATGACTAATCCAGTTTGTGCGTTGTCAGATTCTAGCGTTAGCTCATTATCATCAGCAACGCGATTAGCTCGAGCAATACGCTCAGCTTGGATTTTTTCAATGCGCCATTTTTGACGCCGTGTTAAGTCCAATTATTCTTTGAATTTATAATACTTAGTGTTTAAGTAATCTAATACTGCTTTTTCCTCATCCGGGAACCAGCCAAGATTAAAGTTTGAAGTGCACATGCTTACTTGGCGACTTAAATCAGACAATGTAGCCATCTTGGAGCTATCACGTGTGTAGAAGCTATCATCGTGGGTTACCATATGGCAAGCAACACAAGATTCTTCATGCAATTCTTTGCCTTCTTCATTGGCAATTGCAAAGTTGCTAACAATTAATGTGGCAGCTAGTAAAGGTATTTTCATTATATTCTCCATTAGTCTCTGTAGTAAAGTATACCGCTTATTGTTCCAAAAAGAAAAACTCAGTGTTTAAATACTCATTAGTATCTTCGATATCTTGCGCATTCCAATCCAGTTGAAAATAATCACTACAAGATTCGATCATATAGCCGAGCTCTGCTTTACTAGTCATCTCGTTCCAACTTAGTGATTGATATGGCGTGAGGTGGCATTTAGCACAGCTCTCATCATACAAAAGTTTGCCATCAGCAATATTGGCTACTGCCCAGCTAAAGCTAGGCAATAAAAATACACTTAAAAGACTAGTTTTCACTTGCTTTTAAGTGATTAATACGAATCGAGGCGCTAGGATGCGAATAATGAAAAGCAGAGTACAGTCTATCCGGCGTTAAAGTCGACGCATTATCACGATAAAGCTTCACCAAACTAGAAATTAAATCATCTGCATTGGTGTGTTTAGCGGCAAAACTATCCGCTTCAAACTCATGCTTGCGAGATAAGGCATTGCTAATGGGCGCAATAAAAAAGCTAAAGACTGGTAAGGTTAAAGTGAACAAAATCAGCGCGGTATGATTACTCATAGTTTGCACACCAAGACCGTTAAAAAACCAAGGCTGATTAATCAGATAACCAAGCAGCACTAGACCTAAAAGTGAAATAGTAAACGAAGAAATCATGAGCTTACGAATATGTTTATGATGAAAATGCCCAAGCTCATGTGCCAAAATCGCCTCGACTTCCTTATCTTCCATGCCTTTAAGTAGCGTGTCAAAAAACACAATACGCTTGTTTTTGCCAATGCCGGTAAAGTATGCATTACCATGTGACGAGCGCTTAGAGCCGTCCATTACAAAAACGCCATCACTCTCAAAACCAGTGCGAATAAGCAAACTGTCAATCTTAACTTTTAGCTCAAGATTATCAAGCGGCTTAAATTTATTAAAAATCGGCGCAATATAGCTTGGATAAAGCCAAAACATCAACAGCGAAAAACCAGTTAACACCAACCAAACATAAGCCCACCAAAGGTCGCCCATCTCTTTCATAAGCCACAAAATAGCGTAAACAAGCGGTAAGCCAATAATAAGCATTAGCAAAAATTCTTTCAGTAAATCTCCTATAAAGGTTTTGCCAGTCATTTTGTTAAAGCCAAATTTTGACTCTAAAACAAATGTACGATAAATACTGAACGGCAAGTCAATTAAGCCTCCAATTATCATCAAACCTAAGACAAAACCAACCCCTTGATAAAGCAAGTTGGTGGTTTGCTCTTGCCAAAAAATATCAAGCACATTAAGTCCGCCACCTAATGTCCATATAAGTAACACGAGAGTTGAAAAAATAATCTCAAAGTGATTAACCAGCAGTTTGGCTTGTGTGTATTGCGCTGCTTTTTGATGTTGTTCCAAAGTAATTTTTTCGCTAAACTCAGCTGGCACAGCATTAAAGGATTTTGAGACTGCCTTGTCTTGTCTAAGATTAAGCCATAAAAGGGTAACTACATAGATAAGTGTAGCGATCAAAAAGATTAAAGTAAAGAGATTAAATGCCATAATTAAGATAATTAATGATAAAAGAGATTAATGTTAAGTATTTAATTCATTATTTTACAGTGATTAGATATTTAGTATAAGAGTAAGCATCTGATCTAAATGTACTATATTTTTAAGGAAAATACCAATTTTTAACAACCTTTTTTTAAAAGTTTAATGTGTATTGTATATTGCGCAGTTAATATAGATTATTGGGGATCATCGATATGCTCAGTATATTTTTCAAGATGCAGTCAAAAATTTTCCAACAGCGGAAAATTACATTAACTTAGGCATGGTTGAATTCGATCTTTTGAAAAATAAAGTAGAAGGTATTAAGATGTATAAAAAAGCACTTGAGATGGGTCTGGATATTGATGTTTCTAAAAAAATAAAAGATATTATTACTAAGTACAAAACTAGCTCTAAATAATAATCTCTAAAGTATAATTCATTCATTATTTAATAATTTATAGTTTAATGGCGTTAATTGTACAAAAATATGGCGGAACATCGGTAGGCTCTGTTGAGAGGATACAGGCAGTTGCGCAAAAGATTAAAACCTTTGTAGATATTGGTGATCAGCTGGTGGTAAGTGTTTCAGCAATGAGCGGAGAAACTAATCGCATGACGGTGCTTGCTAAAGAAATTCAAACTGTACCTTCATTGCGTGAGATGGATATGCTACTGGCCACAGGCGAGCAAGTAACCATTTCATTATTATCCATGGCGCTTCAACAATTGGGTTGTGATGCGATTAGTTATTTGGGCTCTCAGGTGAGAATTGTGACTGACTCTGAACATGGCAAGGCACGAATTAAATCAATCGATGATCATCGTATTCATGCTAGTTTAAATGCAGGTAAGGTTGTTGTCGTTGCTGGCTTTCAAGGTATTGATGAGCATGGCCATATTACAACACTTGGTCGTGGTGGTTCAGACACAACTGCTGTGGCATTAGCCGCAGCACTTAAAGCAGATGAGTGTCAGATTTATACGGATGTGGATGGTGTGTACACTACCGATCCTCGTATTGAGCCAAATGCTCGTAAAATAAAATCAGTAAGCTATGAAGAGATGCTAGAGATGGCATCACTCGGCTCTAAAGTTTTGCAAATTCGCTCTGTTGAGTTTGCATCAAAATATAAAGTACCCTTAAGGGTGTTGTCATCATTGATTGATAACCCAGTTGGTACATTAATTATTAGTGAGGAAAACATTGTGGAACAAGCAGTTATTTCAGGCATTGCGCATAATCAAGATGAGGCAAAATTAAGCTTAATTGGTGTACCAGATAAGCCAGGTATTGCCTTTAAAATTCTCAAAGCGATTAGTAGTGCGAATATTGAAGTTGATATGATTGTACAAAGTGTATCTGCTCGTGAAGGGCTAACTAACTTTGCTTTTACTGTTCATCGTAATGATTTTGCCAAAGCGCTAAGTATTTTAGGAACAGTTTGTGAAGAGCTGGATGCTATTGGTGTGCAAAGTGATGACAAGGTTGTTAAAGTGTCTTTAGTAGGGCTTGGTATGCGCTCACATGCGGGTATTGCTTCGCAAATGTTTGAAGTGCTGCATCATGAAGGAATTAACATTCAAATGATTTCTACTAGTGAGATTAAGATTTCAGTGGTGATTGATGAAAAATATTTAGAACTAGCTGTGCGCTCATTGCATAGTGCATTTGAATTGGATAAGGAGTAAAAATGTCAGGATTTGATGATAGAGATGGTTTAATTTGGTTTGATGGTGAGTGGGTAGATTGGCGTGAGGCTAAAGTTCATGTATTAACGCATACGCTTCATTACGGCATGGGCGTTTTTGAAGGTGTTCGTGCTTATGAAACTGCTACTGGTCCAGCGATTTTTCGACTTGAAGAGCATACAGATCGCTTGTTCAATTCAGCCAAAATCATGAATATGGACATTGGTTTTTCTAAAGAAGAAATTAATCAAGCACAAAAAGATGCGGTTGCTAAGAATAACTTGGATAGTGCCTATATTCGTCCAATGTGTTTTTATGGCTCAGAAGGCATGGGGCTTCGTGCTGATGGCTTGAAAGTTCATACGATTATTGCTGCGTGGGAATGGGGTTCATACTTAGGCGAAGATAATATGAAAAATGGTATTCGCATTAAGACTTCAAGCTATACGCGTCATCATGTTAATATTTCTATGACTAAAGCCAAAGCTAACGGCAACTACATTAACTCAATGTTGGCACTTCAAGAAGCGCTAACAGATGGTTACGATGAAGCATTAATGTTAGATGTGGATGGTTTTGTAGCAGAAGGCAGTGGTGAAAACTTCTTTATCGTACGTGATAGTGTCATTTACACGCCAGATTTAACCTCTGCTTTAGCAGGTATTACGCGTGATACGATATTCACACTGGCCATCGATTTGGGCTATAAAGTAGTTGAAAAGCGCATTACTCGTGATGAGGTTTATTGTGCAGATGAGGCTTTCTTTACAGGCACTGCAGCGGAAGTTACGCCAATTCGTGAATTGGATAATCGCACTATTGGCAACGGTTCTCGTGGGCCTGTGACCGAAGTATTGCAAACCCTTTATTTTGATTGTGTTTATGGACATAATAAGCAGTATCAATCTTGGATTGCAAAAGGCTTGTGCCAATGAATGAAATACTAGGCGATTCTCAACAGCAACATGTAAGTCACTCTAATGTGGAGGCTAAAGACTTGCCGTTTCACTGTCCGCCAGAATATGAACTACAATGGAACATGCACCCTAAAGTATTTATCCAGTTTGATGATAAAGGCAAAGGCACTTGTCCTTATTGTGGCGCAAAATACGAACTGATTTAATTAATAATGCTTGATAAAGTGACCAATATTGTTTTAGTCGGACCAATGGGTTCTGGCAAAACTTCGGTTGGTCGACGCCTAGCCTGTGTGCTTAAGCGTGATTTTTTTGATTCTGATTTTGAAATTGTTGCTCGTACCGGCGTTTCTATTGATCATATTTTTGACGTGGAAGGTGAAGAGGGTTTTCGCAATCGCGAGACTAGCATGTTGGCTGATTTATGTGAGATTTCTAATATTGTTATCGCAACGGGTGGTGGTATTATTATCAAGCCTGAGAATCGAGAATTATTAAAACATAATAGCTTTGTGGTGTATTTGTCATCAAGTGTTGAACTGTTGGTTGATCGTACTGCTAGATCAAAATCTAGACCTTTGTTGGAACGCTCTACTAATCGAGAGCAAACCATTAAAGATATACTGGAGGCTCGTGAGTCTTTTTACCAAGAAGTAGCCGATATAGTGATTGACACCTCTGGCAAGAAGCTATACGCTATTATTAACGAAATTACAAAATCTATTTTAAAATGAACAAAACTCTAAATTTAAGCATTGCTTTATTATTAAGCACAAATGCTACGGCAATGAACCAAATTGAGTTTGTTGATCGTTTAAAAAACACACATCCATTTTTCACTCAGCAAGGGCTTGAGAAGCAATCTTCGCAGATTGATTATGTTGCTAGCACTGCCAATCAGGATTGGATACTTGGAGGCTCAATAGACTCTAAAAATAAGCTAAATAAACAAATCTCTAGTGGTAGCATTACTGCAACGCATAATTTAGTAGAAACGGGTGCAGACGTTTCCATTAGCAAGTCTTGGAGTGATATCTCGAGCAAAACATCTGTATTAACCAGTGATAAATTTTTGGTTAATTACACACTACCTTTACTAAAAAATGTAAATGGTGTTAACGATCGATTGTTAACTGACTTATCAAGTATTAAAACTGACATTACCTCGCTTAAATTAGAGCAAAGTGAAGAGGCATTTGTACTGGCTCAATTATTTAAGCTGGTAGATTTAAGCCATGCTCAGCAACAGTTTTCTTTAACGAATAGCCGACTTGAACTAGCTGAGAAAGAGTTAAAGCTTGTAAAAGATAAGTTTTCTCAATCAGTGGTTGATAAGGTGGATGTATTATTACAAGAAGATGCCTATCAGCGTGCCTATCAGCAGCATCTACAAGCTGAGCAAGATTTGGATTTATTAAAGCAAGAGCTTGCGATCACTCTTGATATTCCTGCTCAATCTATGAGTAGCGAGTTTGATTTATATCAATTGTATCAATCAAATTTGGGAAATTTACGCAAATATTTACAAGTAAACACTACTGAAATGAAAGTGGCAAAGCTTGAGCAAGACTTGCTTACAAGACAATTAAAAAGTGATAAAAATAACACCGAGTTAAAGTTAGATTTAAATTTAGGCGCTGGGCGAGATATCAATGATATTTGGAATGTAGGATTAGGCCTAAGCTATCCTTTGGGTAATACGAAAGCAAAATCTGCACTAGGAAAAACCCAAATAAAAATTACTAAGGCCAAAGAAAATACAGCTGAGTTGTTGTTAAAGCTTACCATTCAGGCAAGTGTACTTGACAAGAAGGTCGTACATTTAGCCAAGCTTTTAAACTCATACCAAGCTCGAATTGAAATTGCAAAGTCTAGAGCGCAAGAAGAAAAACGCCGCTATGAATTGGGAAATTCTCCAGTTAGTTTTGTAATTTCAGCGCAAAACAATGTTCAAGAGGTTCGCTCAAGCTATGCTCAAGCGGCGCTTAAGTATCAAAAATCTGTATTAGAGTTTCAAGCGGCTGTTGATCAGCTGTTGTAGTGGCAATTAAATATACAATTACCCCTAAAAATTTACATGCGCACTTGTTTGAGGTTGAGCTTAAACTTCAAAATCCCAATCCATTAGGCCAAGTTTTCTCTCTACCAAGTTGGATTCCTGGAAGCTACCTGATTCGAGATTTTGCTAAAAATATAGTTAGTATTCAGGCGCATTGTTGTGAGCAAGTCCTAGAGATTAGGTCAATAGATAAAAACCACTGGATTGCTAGCCCATGTTCTGGTGAGATTACTTTAAGTTATAAAGTGTATGCCTTTGATTTATCAGTAAGAAGTGCTTATCTTACTAATGAAAGGGCATTTTTTAATGGCACCAGTATGTTTTTGTTACCACTGGGTTTTGAAAATGAAAAGTGTGAACTAAGTATTAAACCTGCAAAAAGTAGCCAAACACTAGGCAATTGGTCCATTGCTACAGGGCTTAAGAAAATTTCTACTTTAAATTTTGAGGCAAATGATTATCAAGATTTGATTGATCATCCGGTTGAAATGTCTGATTTCACATTGTTTGATTTTGAAGTGAATGATGTTAAACATCAAATGGCTTTAACCGGTATGCATAATGCCGATATCGTTCGTTTAAAGCAAGACTTAAAAACTATTTGCCAGCATCATGTCGCTTTTTTTAACAATGACATACCTTTTGATGATTACTTATTTTTAACTCTGGTCAGAACCCAGGGTTATGGCGGTCTGGAGCATAAAAAATCATGTAGTTTGATTTGCTCAAGAAAAGAGCTGCCTGAAATTAATATGGGTGATATTAATAATCAGTACACTCGTTTTCTAGCACTTTGTTCACATGAATATTTCCATTCTTGGTGGATTAAAACCATTAAACCTGCTAGTTTTCATCAGCTGGATTTAAGCCGTGAAAACTATACTGAACAGTTATGGATTTTTGAAGGCTTTACCTCTTATTATGACGAGTTGTCTTTGCTCAGATCAAAGCTATTAAAACCAGAACAGTATCTGGCATTATTTGCGCAAACCGTTACCCGCGTGCAAAAATCAACAGGGCGCTTTACGCAGTCATTAGCGCAGTCGAGTTGTGCGACTTGGACTAAGTTTTATCAGCAAGATGAAAATGCACCTAATGCCATTGTAAGCTACTATACTAAAGGTGCATTACTTGCCTTTATTTTGGATATAGAGATTAGAAAACAAACTGATAATCAAAAGTCATTGGATAATGTATTGCAATATGCTTGGGAGAATTATCAAGAGTGTGGCCTAGAAAATAACACCATTCAACTAATTGTGAATCAAATAACTAATAGCGATTTAACCCAATTTTTTAATGATTATCTTTATGGTGTAAAGGAGCTTCCATTACAAGCTAGCTTTGCCTATGTAGGCGTTAAGTGTGAATTTGTAAAGTATGCAAAGGATTTGTCTGATTTTGGTTTAAGTATTAAAACCCAAGGTGAGTTTAGTCACATTACACAAGTGTTTTCTAACTCTAGTGCCCAACATGCAGGCCTTTATGTGGGTGATAAAATTTTGAGTATTAACTATCAGCAGCTCAAAGACAAGGAGCTCATTGCGCAGTTTAATAAACATATTGAGGGTGATGTAATTAAAGTTGGAATATTACGCGATGAATTATTACTTGAGATTTCAGTTGATATTGGTAAAATTATCCCATCATTTTGCCAACTAAGCGTAATCCCTGAGACTAATGAGAAAACCACCAACCAGCAAAGACAATGGTTTTACCAAGAATAGTCCTACCTAAATTACTACTAAAACCAGTAGGTCGTGCCATTAAAGATTTTGGCATGATTAAAGAGGGCGATAAAATTTTATTAGCTGTTTCTGGCGGTAAAGATTCCTTAAGTTTATTTCATTTACTCAGACATTTTCAGCGCCATGCGCCCATTCATTTTGATTTAGGCGTGGTCACTATCGATCCTCAAGTGGAGGGTTTTGAGCCTCTGGCGCTCACAAGTTTCTTTAAAAAGTTTGATACACCGTACTTTTTTGAAGAATTCCCTATTCTTGAACAAGCCAAAGAAAGCATGAAAGGGGATTCTTATTGTTCTTTTTGTGCACGTATTAAGCGCGGATTGATGTATAAAGTAGCTAGACTTGAAGGTTACAATGTTTTGGCACTTGGCCAGCATTTGGATGATTTAAGTGAGAGCTTAATGATGAGCATGTGCCATAATGGAAAAATTCAAACTATGAAAGCGCACTACATTAATGATGCTCAAGATTTGCGAGTTATTCGTCCTATGGTTTATGTGCGGGAGCGACAATTAGCTGATTTTGCAGCCACTGAAAACTTACCAGTAATTGCTGATTCATGTCCAGCATGCTTTACTATGCCAACTGAGCGTGATCATTTTAAACAGTTGCTATTAACCGAAGAAAAGCGCACAACAAACCTATATAAAAATTTACTTAGTGCCATGAGACCAATGCTAGATGAAGTTAATGATTAGCATCATTCTTAAAGAGTCTTTACTTCTATTACATATTATTATCCTTAAATCTTATTCATTGTCTTAATTGTCAATCCTAGCTTATTAGTAATTTATGATATAATTTTGCCATGAGATTTATAGAAGACATTCAAAGCGTTTTTGAGCGCGATCCAGCAGCTAGAAATACCTTTGAGATAATCACTTGTTATTCGGGTGTGCAAGCAATGCTATTCTATCGCTTAACGCATCGATTATGGCTTTTAAAGCTTAAATGGCTTGCTCGTTTTATCTCAATGTTATCTCGCTGGTTTACTGGTATTGAAATCCATCCTGGTGCAACCATTGGTCGTCGATTTTTTATCGACCATGGTATGGGTGTTGTGATTGGTGAAACTTCTGAAATTGGTGATGATGTAACCCTTTATCATGGTGTTACTTTGGGTGGAACTACTTGGAAAAAAGGTAAGCGTCATCCTACTTTAGGTAACAATGTTGTCATTGGTGCTGGTGCTAAAATCTTAGGTCCAATTACTTTAGGTGACCATGTTAAGGTGGGCTCAAACTCTGTTGTTGTTAAGTCTATTGAAGCTGGAAAGACTGTTACTGGGGTGCCAGGGCGCGTCCTTAAAGATAAGAGCGTTAAGTCAGATCGCTTTGATTCTTATGCAGTAGGAGGTAGTGAAGATGATCCTACTATTAAAGCGATTAATTCAATTTTGTCGCATTTGCATGATGTTGATTCTCAATTGCATAAAGTTTCTAAAGAATTAAACATTAAAGATCAAAAAGATAGCTCTGTTAATGACTTGGAAATAGAGAGTAAATAACCTTAATTTTAATGAATTCTATACCTGACTAAAATAGTATATTCTTTACTTGACTAAAATAGATGGTTAAGTATATAATAATAATCTATTTATAAGTATATAATAACAATCTATTCAGTTTTATATAAGAGAGGAATATGCAATTAACAACAAAAGGCCGTTATGCAGTAACTGCAATGTTAGATTTAGCATCTAACGATACGGGCAAACCTATTACCTTAGATATTATCTCCCAACGACAAAATATTTCTTTGTCTTATTTAGAGCAACTTTTTGCTAAATTGCGTCGTGCAGAGTTGGTCAAAAGTGTTCGTGGCCCTGGTGGCGGGTACTTACTAGATGTAGCAGCTAAAGATATCAATTTAACTCAGATTATTGAAGCAGTTGACGAAAATATTGATTTACGTCGTTGTAAAGGTATGTCTTCTTGTAATAATGGACGCCAGTGTATTTCTCACCAATTATGGTGTGAGGTAAGCGAGCAAATTAGAACTTTCTTGACCGGCAAAACCTTGCAAATGGTGATGGACGATCATAACTTTACTAAAGGATTATAAGACTATGTCAAACCCTATTTATATGGACTACTCATCAACAACTCCAGTTGATAAACGTGTCGCAGAAGAAATGATGAAACATCTAACAATGGAAGGTGATTTTGGCAACCCCGCTTCAAACTCTCATTTTTATGGATGGCAAGCGGATACAGCTGTAAAAAAGGCACGTCAACAAGTTGCAGATTTAATTGGTGCTGATACAAAAGAGATTGTTTGGACTTCTGGTGCAACTGAATCTAACAATTTAGCTATCAAGGGTATTGCCCATTTTTATCATAAAAAAGGCAAACATATTATTACCCTGAAAACAGAACATAAAGCTGTTTTAGATGCTTGTCGTCAACTTGAGCGTGAAGGTTATGAGGTAGATTATCTTGATCCATTGCCAAACGGCTTATTGGATATTAATGTCTTGAAGGCTGCTATGCGTGAAGATACAATTTTAGTATCAATCATGCACGTGAATAATGAAATTGGTGTGATTCAGGATATTGAAACAATTGGTAATTTGTGTCGTGAAAATAAAACTTTCTTTCACGTTGATGCGGCGCAATCTGCAGGAAAAGTTACAATTAATTTAAAAGAGCTTCCTGTTGATTTAATGAGTTTTTCAGCACATAAGATTTATGGTCCAAAAGGTATGGGTGCATTGTATGTGCAGCGTAAACCGAGAATTCGTCTAGAGGCACAAATGCATGGTGGCGGCCATGAGCGCGGTATGCGTTCTGGTACATTAGCAACACACCAAATTGTTGGTATGGGCGAAGCTTTCGCCATTGCTAATGCTGAAATGGCTGATGAGCATATAAGATTTGGTATATTACGTGATCGTTTACTTGCTGGTTTTGATGGCATGGAAGAAGTAGTCATTAATGGTGATATGGATTCTCGTATTCCGGGCAATCTAAATATTAGTTTTAACTATGTTGAAGGCGAGTCTTTAATGATGGCAATTAATGATATTGCTGTATCTTCAGGCTCTGCTTGTACATCAGCAAGCCTTGAACCTTCATATGTACTCCGTGCGTTAGGTTTATCAGACGAACTAGCTCACTCATCAATTAGATTTAGTATTGGTCGTTACACTACCGAGCAAGATATAGACAAGGCAATAGATTTGGTGCGTGAAAAAGTTCAAAAATTACGTGATTTATCGCCACTTTGGGATATGTTCAAAGACGGCATTGATATTAGTAAAGTTGAATGGGCAGCTCACTAAATTACTTAAAATATACAAGGGTTAGTAGTAACTAAAAAGATTACACTAGCCCAATAAAATACAAAGGAGAAATAACATGGCATACGGTGAAAAAGTACTAGATCATTATGAGAATCCTCGCAACGTTGGTGTACTAGATAAAGATGCAAAAAATGTAGGTACTGGCATGGTCGGTGCACCAGCTTGTGGCGATGTAATGCGTCTTCAAATTCAGGTTAACGATGACGGCGTCATTGAAGATGCTAAGTTTAAAACATATGGTTGTGGCTCAGCAATTGCATCTAGCTCGTTGTTAACAGAATGGGTTAAAGGTAAAACACTTGATGAGGCATCAGAAATAAAAAATACTGATATCGCTGAAGAGCTAGCATTACCGCCTGTTAAGATACATTGTTCAGTTCTTGCAGAAGATGCAATTAAGGCTGCCATTAACGATATTAAAAGTAAAGCATAACTCGCTATGGCAATAAGCTTAACAGACACTGCTGCCAAGCGTGTTGTCAATTTTTTAACTAATCGTGGTTCTGGTATTGGTATACGTCTTAGTGTGCAAACTACTGGTTGTTCAGGATTAGGCTATAACATCGAATTTGTTGATAGCACCAATAATGACGATACAGTGTTTGAAAATAACGGTGTTCAAGTTATTATTGACGCTAAAAGTTTGATCTATCTTGATGGTACTGAAGTTGATTACGTTAAAGAGGGGTTGAATGAAGGTTTTGAATTTAACAATCCTAATGCTAAAGCTGAATGTGGCTGTGGTGAATCGTTCACTGTATAGCTAATCGTATAATTCCTCAAGATCTATGAAAAACTATTTCGAGTTATTTTCATTAACGCCAAATTTTAATACCGACCTAGCCAAGCTTGAATCTGCTTATCAGCAGCAAGTGGCAAAGTTTCATCCTGATAACTTTGCTATCAGCGGTGATAAAGAGAAAAGTCTAGCACTACAAAATACTTCTTTAATTAATACGGCTTATGACACATTAAAGTCAGCATTATTGCGCTCAACTTATCTTCTTGAGTTAGAAGGTATTAATGCTTTCGATGAAAAAGACACACAAATGGATGTAAGCTTCTTAATGTCACAAATAGAGTTAAGAGAAGCGTTAGACGCAATTGAAGCTGATAAAGATGAATTAAAGTTAGATGAATTTATTGAAAAAATATCTAGTAAGATCAAGAAAAATATTGATAATATTAGTGAAGCATTTAATTCCACTCAAAACAAAAATCAAATTAAGAATATGGTCAGAGAGCTAAAATTTTATGAGCAGCTAAATCTCCAAGCAAAGCAGCTATTGGATGAGTGGATATAAATAATGGCATTATTACAAATATCTGAGCCTGGAGAATCTAGCGCTCCTCACCAGCATAAATTAGCGATTGGTATTGATCTAGGTACTACGAATTCATTGGTAGCTTCTGTGAAGAGTGGTCAAAGTGTTGTTCTTACTGACGAAAACAATGAATCAATTCTTCCATCAGTTGTACATTGTGGTAAAGATAATAAGCTAACCGTTGGTTGTGACGCATGTCCTTATGCGAAAACTGATCCGACCAATACCATTATCTCTGTTAAGCGTTTTATGGGGCTGGGATATAAAGACGTAAAAGAATTTAAAAATTGCCCTTATCAACTGGTTGAAAATGGCAATAACGTTTTATTTCATACGGCTATGGGTAACTTATCTGCCGTTGAAATTTCAAGTAGTATTTTATCCGCCTTAAAGCACCGTGCTGAAGAGTCATTGGGTGGAGACTTAGTAGGTGCGGTAATTACTGTTCCTGCTTACTTTAATGATGCACAGCGTCAAGCAACAAAAGATGCGGCCACTTTGGCTGGGCTAAATACGCTACGTTTACTTAATGAGCCAACAGCAGCTGCAATTGCTTATGGTTTAGAGTCTGGCGAAGAGGGTATTCATGCTATTTATGATTTAGGTGGTGGCACTTTTGACATCTCTATCTTGAGCTTTAGTAAGGGTGTTTTTAAAGTATTAGCTACTGGCGGTGATTCAACCCTAGGCGGTGATGATTTTGATCAGCTAATTATTGATGACTGTATTGAAAAAATGGGTATTACTGAGCTTACTCCCACTCAAATACAAAAAATTAAGCAATTTTCTCGTGTGGCTAAAGAAACTTTAAGCACTAAGGATCTTGCAGAATTTGACTGCATTGAAACCCCTTATAAAATTACACGAGAAAAATTCGACGAATTATCTACAAACCTAATTAAGCGTACCTTATTACTTGTTAAGCGTGCACTTCGTGATGCGCAAGTAGATATGAGTGATGTTAAAGATATTATTATGGTTGGTGGCTCTACTCGCATGCCATTAGTACGATCAATGGTGAGTGAGTTATTTACTAAGCCAGTATTGTGCTCTATTAATCCAGATGAAGTTGTTGCCAAAGGTGCCGCTATTCAGGCAAATTTACTGGCGGGCAATAAATCAACCGATGAAATGTTATTACTTGATGTATTGCCATTATCGCTAGGCCTAGAAACTATGGGTGGATTAGTAGAGAAGGTGGTTCATCGAAATACTACTATTCCTATTACTCGCGCTCAAGAATTTACCACCTTTAAAGATGGGCAAACTGCCATGAGCATCCATGTTTTACAAGGTGAACGTGATCTTGTAAAAGACTGTCGATCACTTGGTCGGTTTGACTTAAAAGGCATTCCACCAATGGTTGCCGGTAATGCTCGTATACACGTAGAATTTCAAGTAGATGCTGATGGCTTATTATCGGTTAATGCTTCAGAGAAAATATCAGGCGTTAAGACTGAAGTAATTATTAAGCCTTCATATGGTCTAACTGATGGCGAGATGGAGAAAATGCTTAAAGATTCCATTCTTTTTGCTAAATCTGATATCCATGCAAGACAACTATATGAGGTGCAAGTTGATGCAAGTAGAACGCTTGAAGCGATTGAATCTGCCCTTGATAAAGACCAAGATATGCTTGATAAAAAGATGCTTAAGAGTATATTAGAAGCTAAAGTCGAATTAGAATCTGTAGCTCTTGATAATGACGAAAAAATTATTAAAAGTAAAATAGACGACCTTGAAAAGGTCTGCGGAAAGTTTGTAGAAATGCGAATGAATACTGCAGTTATGAAAGCCATGCAAGGCCATAATGTCGATGAATTTTAACCCACTGAAAAATTAGGAAATTAACATGCCGCAAATTATCATCTTACCTCACCATGATTTATGCCCTGAAGGTATTGTTATCGAAGCTAAAGCTGGAGAAACAGTTTGTAATGCTATGCTCGCAAACGATGTTGAAATCGAACATGCTTGTGAGATGTCAAATGCTTGTACAACTTGCCATATTTACGTACGTGAAGGTTTTGATTCACTAGCTGAATCTGATGAAATAGAAGATGATATGTTAGATAAAGCATGGGGTTTAGACCCAGATTCGCGCCTATCTTGTCAGTCAGTGTTGAGCGATACTGACTTAGTGGTAGAGATTCCAAAGTATACAATTAACCAGGTTTCTGAAAACCATTAGATTTCAGCTGTAGATTTTATTTGTTTAATGCTATCAACAAACTCACTAGCATCAAGGGCTTTGCTTGGTATTGATTTTAGTGTGTCATAAAAAAACTAGTCATCTGGATTATTAACAAGTTTTTGTAGTAGTGTGTCACAGTCATCTAATTGCATAATGCCAATAAAACGACTTTTAAATTGTTGAAAATAGTCCATATGAAAAAAAGCCTGATTAAGGCTTTATAGTTTCATGGCTTTTTAAGCTGTTTACAAAACTATAATCAGCTTAAAGAAGTGTTATTCAATAGTGATACTTGGGAATGAACTCATGGCACGATTTTGCTGAGTTAACTTAGCACTCACTTTTCTAGCAATCTCTTTATAGATTTCAGCAATTCTACCATCTGGGTCTTTAGCAACTGTTGGCGTGCCTTCATCCACATCGGTTCTAATATCTATCTCTAGCGGGAGTGCGCCTAAGAAGTTTACATCCGCTTCTTTGGCCATTAATTCACCACCACCAGTACCAAATATAGCTTCTTCATGGCCACACTTAGAGCAAATATGTAGAGACATGTTCTCAACAATACCTAGAATTGGAATGTTAACTTTTTCAAACATTTTTAAGCCTTTTCTAGCATCTAACAAGGCAATATCTTGAGGCGTTGTAACAATTATAGAGCCACTAACAGGGATTTTTTGTGACAATGTTAACTGTGTGTCACCAGTACCTGGTGGTAAGTCAATAATCATATAATCAACACCACGCCATAATGTATCACGTAGCATTTGTTCTAACGCTTGAGTAACCATAGGGCCACGCCAAATCATTGGATTGTCTTCGTCAACCAAATAACCGATTGACATACTCTGCATGCCGTGACCTAGGATTGGCAATAACTTACCTTCAGCAGATGTATCTGGCTTTAGTTTATTAACACCTAACATTCTTGGTTGTGATGGACCGTAAATATCAGCATCTAAAATAGCAACTTTTGCACCTTCTGCTTGCAATGCTAATGCTAGGTTAACAGAAGTTGTAGATTTACCAACACCACCTTTACCAGAGGCAACGGCAATAATATTTTTAACTTCTGAAAGGATTGCAACACCTTTTTGCGTTGAGTACTTAACGATCTTAGTATTAACAGTAATACTAACATTGTTAATATCATTTTCATCTAAAACATCCGTAATTTGCTTGCTTAGCTCATCATGATAGCCTTTAGCTGGGTAGTTAAGTTCAACCGTGATTTCAACTTTATCACCATCAATATTAATGTTGTTAATTGCATTTGAAGAGACAATGTCTTGCCCGGTATATTTATCAACAACACTAGTTAAAATGCTATTAATGTTATCAATGGTTAAATCTGCCATCTTGATGAGTCCAATTAAGTAAAATGATGATATTTTATCGTATAACGATATCACTCAACCTTAATATTAACAAGCCTATCTTATGAGTCCAAGAAAAATTTTAGTTACCTCTGCACTGCCTTATGCCAATGGTGAAATCCACCTGGGTCACTTACTTGAATATATCCAAACTGATATTTGGGTGCGCTTTCAAAAGATGATGGGCCATGAGTGTCATTATGTTTGTGCAGATGATGCCCATGGAACGCCAATCATGCTTAAAGCAAACGAGCTAGGTATCACACCTGAAGAGCTAATCAAGGGTGTGAGTGAGCGTCATCAGGCAGATTTTAAAGAATTTTCTATTGGATTTAGCCAATATCACTCTACGCATAGTCCAGAAAATAAAGAAATTTCTTCTGGTATTTATAACAAACTAAATGATAGTGGATTTATTAAAACGCGTACCATTTCTCAAGCATTTGATCCTGAGAAAAAAATGTTCTTACCAGATCGTTTTATTCGTGGCGAATGCCCTAAGTGTGGTGCAAAAGACCAGTATGGTGATAATTGCGAGTCTTGTGGCACAACCTATGCACCGACAGAACTGATTAATGCAAGATCAGCTGTTTCAGGCGCTACACCAATTACTAAAGATTCAGAGCATTATTTCTTTGACCTGCCTCAGTTTGAAGCTCAGCTAAAGCAGTGGACAGAAGCAGGGCATTTACAAACAGAAGTAAGTAATAAACTTGCAGAGTGGTTCGAGCAAGGACTGCAGCAATGGGATATTTCTCGTGATGCACCGTATTTTGGCTTTCAAATTCCTGGTGTAGAGAATAAGTACTTCTATGTATGGCTTGATGCACCAATCGGCTACATGGCAAGTTTTAAAAAGTTATGCGACATCCAAGGTTTGGATTTTAACGAGTACTTTGATAAAGACTCTAAAACTGAGCTGTATCACTTTATTGGAAAAGACATTGTATATTTCCATGCGTTATTTTGGCCTGCAATGCTAATGGGTGCTAACTACCGCACACCTACTGCTATTTATGCACATGGATTTTTAACCGTTAACGGTCAAAAAATGAGTAAATCTCGTGGCACATTTATTCAAGCAAGAACTTATTTAAAAAGCCTTAATCCTGAGTGTTTGCGTTATTATTATGCTTATAAGCTTTCAGCTAAAATTGATGATATTGACCTTAATCTTCAAGACTTTAAGCAACGCGTAAATTCTGATTTAGTCGGTAAAGTAGTAAATATCGCCTCACGCTCAGCAGGATTTTTGGTCAAAAAGTTTGACAAAACACTGTCTGCTTATTCTATCGAGCCAGAACTTTATAATGAATTCGTTGCCCAAGGTAACGTTATTGCTAAGTTATATGAAGTGCGCAATTACAATCAAGCCATGCGCGAAATTATGAAACTGGCTGATAAGGCCAATCAATACATTGACGAGCATAAGCCTTGGCAATTGATCAAAGAAGAGGGAAAAGAGGCGCAGGTTCATGATATAACCTCGCTTGCACTAAACTTATTCAGAGTGCTAATGACATATTTAAAGCCAGTTTTACCTGGTACAGCCAAACAAGCTGAAGAGTTTTTAAATATTGAAGCGTTTAATTGGGCAGATATTAAGCATCCACTAACTAAGCACAAAATTAATAGGTTTAAGACACTTATGTCTCGCATCGAAGATGAGCAAATTGAGCAAGTGATTGCTGCTTCAAAGTAAACCACCGTATAAAAAGACGAAAAAAAAGATGATAATATGATTCAAATTGATGATTTTATTAAAATAGATTTACGCATTGCTAAAATTGTTCAAACGGGTAGTTTTTCGATAATATTAACGTAAAATAATGCTCTTAGGAGAGTTGTCAGAGTGGTTTATTTTGCTACCTTGGAAAGGTAGTGTTCCTCACGGAACCGTGGATTCGAATTCCACACTCTCCACCAAATTAATTACTTGCTAGGCTTTGTATGAAAAATATTATCGTATAGCTTGTGTCAATTCAATTATATTTTTCTATCAAACGAAACTTTTTTTAGAAAAGCAACAAATTAGCATTATGAATCTAACACCAAACTTCCAACCAAAAAATATCGTTCACTCGATTGAAGAGCTTACCAAAGAGGGGCTTAAGATAGTTGCTCTGGCAGAAAAAAGTAATGACTGGAACGGTGTTATCACTGCCACAGATGATTTTGAGTGTGAACTAGGCAGGCTAACCAGTGTTAATTCTCATTTAAATGCTGTTATGTTTACGGATGAGTTTAATGAGCAGTATGAAAAAACTTTGCCAATTATTACTAATTTTTATTCAGATATTTCTAGCAATAAAGCACTATATACGGCTTACAAAAATCTTAAGAATACAAGCTTAAATAAACAACAGCAGTATATTCTGCAAGAATCTATTGATGGGTTTGAGCTATCTGGTGTGGGTTTAGAGGGTGAGATATCTGATCGATTTAAAGCCATTAAAGAGCGCTTAAGTATTCTTAGTAATAATTTTTCAAAGCATGTATTAAAGTCTACTAATGAATGGAAAAAGATGGTTACTTCAGATATGTTAAAAGGTTATGGAGAAGTTGAACTGGCTAAAATTCAAACTGATGAGGGTTATGAGCTAAATTTACAAGTTCCTGTGTATATGGATGTAATGACTTATCTTGATAATCGTGAGTTACGAGAAGAGGTTTATAGGGCTTATGTGTCTCGTGCTTCTGAATTGGGCATTACATCATGTGATTATGATAATAAGTCCGTTATGGATGAAATCCTGACGCTAAGACAGGAAATGGCGAGTATCTTAGGATTTGAGAATTATGCACAACTTTCTATTCAATCAAAAATGGTAGAAAGTGTTGAACAGATTATTAATTTTTTAATGAATTTGGTTAAATGCTCAAAGCCACAAGCAGAAGCTGAACTTGATGAGCTCACTAAATATGCAGGGATTGATTTACAACCTTGGGATTTGGGTTTTTATAGTGAGCAATTAAAAGAGAAAAAGTTTGGCTTTAAGAAGTCAGATCTTACGCCGTATTTTCCAGAGAAAAAGGTTCTAGAGGGTTTGTTTTTAACGATTGAGCGTTTGTACCAAGTGAGCGTTATGCCAGTCACCGAGCCGACTTATCATTCAGATGTGAAAGTATTAGAAATAAAAAAACAAGATCAATTAATTGGTAAGATCTATTTAGATTTATATGCCAGAGAAGATAAGCGCGGTGGCGCATGGATGTCAGATTATCAACCATTGTCAAAAGCCGATAAGCCGATTGCATTTGTAGTGTGTAATCTTAATTCGCCAAGTAAAGGCAAGCCAGCATTATTTGAATTTGATGAAATAGTGACCATCTTTCATGAGTTTGGCCATGCACTTCATCATGTGTTAACTAAGGTTGAATATCCTTCTGCAGCAGGTATTTCTGGCGTTCCTTGGGATGGGGTTGAATTACCTAGCCAGTATATGGAATTCTTTTGCTATGAAAGAGATGTAATAAAGCAAATGTCTGAGCATATTGACACGAAAAAACCTTTACCTGATGAGTTATATAGCAAGCTGATTGATTCTAAAAATTTCCAATCTGCTATGGGTATGTTGCGCCAATGTGAGTTCTCATTATGGGATGTGAAAACACATCTTGGCGTAAAGGATACTTATGAAGTATTAACAGAGGTGCGTGATCAAACAGCGATTATTCCAGCCATTGATGCAAATAGATTTTTAAACACCTTTGGACATATTTTTTCTGGAGGCTATGCAGCTGGTTACTTTAGCTATAAATGGGCTGAGGTTTTGGCAGCAGATGCCTATTATTATGTGCAGGAGAATGGTGGTATCGGCTCTCGAGCATCTCTTGATTTCTTGCATAATATCTTAGAGAAGGGTGGAAGCCAGGACTTTATGTTTAGTTATAAAGCTTTTAGAGGTAAAAAACCAGAGATTAGTGCTCTGTTACAGTCAAATGGCATTGCGACTTAGGTACAATGTTTTTATTGAATTTCAGGAGTAGGCAATGATTAAGTTTATTTTAAGTGTTATTATTATTTTGGCATTAATTGGTGGAGCGGTTCAGTTTGTCAATACCTCAGAAAGTTGGGCGCTTATTGTTAATAAAGAAACAGTATTGAGTAGTGTTCAAAATGGTGCGATGGTTATTATTGAGATTATTAAAGAATTGATTGCTGATGCAGATCAAATTAAAGATGTTGATCTTTCAATTGAAAAGTAATCTTTAAAGTCTGTTAATAAAAATGCCCAACTAGATGTTGGGCATTTTTTTATATTTTTGAAAGTAAGATACTGCCGTTAGTGCCACCAAATCCAAAGGAGTTGGAAATAGCATGCTTAATTGGCATTTGTCTTGCCTCATTGGCACAATAATCTAGGTCACAATTTTCATCTTGGTTAAAGATGTTAATGGTTGGTGGGACAACTTGATCTTGAATGGCCAGAGCTGTAAAAATGGCTTCAATACCACCTGCCGCTCCGAGTAAGTGCCCAGTCATGGATTTGGTAGAGCTCATAACTAAATTATAAGCATGATCACCCAAAGCTAACTTAGCTGCATCTGTTTCTGCTTGATCTCCAGCAGGCGTTGAGGTACCGTGAGCATTAATGTAATCAATTTCATCAACATTAACACCTGCATTTCTCATGGCATTTTTCATGCAGCGCGCCGCGCCTTCGCCACCTTTTGAAGGTAGAGTCATATGATAAGCATCACCACTCATGCCGTAACCTGTAACCTCAGCATAAATTTTGGCACCACGTGCTTTAGCATGTTCATACTCTTCAAGAACCACAACACCTGCACCATCACCCAGAACAAATCCATCACGATCTTTATCCCAAGGGCGAGAGGCGGTTGCTGGATCGTCGTTGCGAGTTGAAAGTGCACGTGCCGCTGCAAAACCACCTATACCACAATTGGTAGTTGACATTTCAGCGCCACCAGCGATCATTACATCAGCGTCACCATATTCGATTAAACGCGATGCATCTCCGATATTATGTGTGCCTGTTGTGCAAGCAGTAACAATGGCAAAATTTGGTCCTTTAAGGCCATATTTAATAGATAGGTTACCAGAGATCATATTGATGATAGAAGAGGGGACAAAGAAAGGAGAAATACGTCTAGCACCTTTTTCTCTGAAGAGGTCAGCAGTTTTTTCAATAGTGCTTAAGCCACCAATACCGGCACCAATAGCAACACCAATACGTTCAGAATTTTCTTCTGTAACTTCAATACCGCAATCTTCAAAAGCCTGAATACCAGCAGCCATTCCATAATGAATAAAAGTATCCATCTTTTTGGCTTCTTTAGGCGTTAGATAGTCAGAGATTTCAAAATTCTTAATAGAACCAGCAAATTTTACTGACTGGCCTTGGGTATCAATATTCGTTAAAAAGGTGATACCAGATTTTCCTGCCAAAATATTTTTCCAAGATTCTTCAACTGTATTTCCAACAGGAGAAACAATACCCATACCAGTAATTACAACTCTTCTTTTGTTCATAATATGACTTTTTTAAAAGTAAAAAAGGCGCTTAATTCTAAGAAGAAAGCACCTTGATGTTAGGAAGCTAAACGGAAATTACAAAATGTTGTTAACGTAGTCAATTGCTTGTTGAACCGTTGTCATTTTTTCTGCTTGATCGTCAGGAATTTCACAATCAAACTCTTCTTCAAGAGACATTACCAATTCAACAGTATCTAAAGAGTCTGCACCTAAATCATCAATAAATGAAGCATTGTTATCAATATCACCACTTACGTCTAATTGTTCAGATACAACTTTTTTAACTCTTTCCTCGATGCTCATTTGTAATTTCCTGCTATGGTTTAATAAAGTTATTATTTTATCGATTATTGACTATAAATCAAGACTAAATTTCAAAAAAAATGAATTAGGTTTGATAGCGAGTTGGATCTGCTATTTTTGCTGCTTGAAAACCTAGTTTTCGATATTCACAAGAATCACAAACCCCGCAGGCCTCTCCTTTTTCGTTAGCTTGGTAACAACTCGTGGTTTTAGCATAATCAATGCCTAGCTCTATTCCTTGTTGAATAATCTGAGCTTTGTTAAGATTTATTAAAGGTGTTTGTATGGTAATTTTTTGTCCTTCAACACCTTGTTTGGTAGCAAGGTTTGCCATGGTTTCAAAAGCATCAATATATTCTTGTCTGCAATCTGGATAGCCAGAATAGTCTAACGCATTAACACCAATGAAGATATTTTGACAATCAAGTACTTCAGCCCAAGCTAGCGCATACGATAAAAAAATAGTATTTCTTGCTGGTACATAAGTAATCGGTATTTCATCACTTTCTACAAAATTAGGTACATCGATGTTTTCGTCTGTTAAAGCGGAGCCACCAATATCTGATAAAGATATCTTCATAACTCGATGTTCTGATGCGTTAAATTCTTTAGCTACTTTAGCAGCAGCATCTAATTCTGATTTTTGTTTTTGACCATAGTCAAAACTTAATGCGAAGCAGTTAAAGCCTTGTGATTTTGCAATAGCAAGTGTCGTGGTAGAGTCAAGCCCTCCAGATAGAAGAATGACAGCTTTTTTTTGAATGTTAGACATTGGCAAGGTTACCTTTTTCTTCCAGCCATTTCTTACGATCACTGGCGCGTTTTTTACTAAGCAACATATCCATAGTTTGCTCAACTTGCAATGGATTGTCTAATGTTAGCTGGATAAGGCGTCGGGTATCAGGTAGCATGGTTGTCTCTCTTAGCTGTGATGGGTTCATTTCACCCAGCCCCTTGAAACGCTGTACTTGAATTTTGACACGTTTATTCTCTTGTTTAATCTTACGAATGATTGCATCGCGTTCACCATCATCTAGAGCATAATGAACTTGCTTACCTGCATCAACACGATATAAAGGTGGCATGGCAACATAAATATGTCCTTCTTTAACTAATTTTGGAAAATGCTTAACAAACAAGGTGCAAATGAGAGTGGCAATATGAGCACCATCAGAGTCGGCGTCAGCTAAGATACAGATTTTTCCATATCTAAGATTTGACAAATCTTGGCAATTAGGCTCTAGACCGATAGCAACACTAATGTCGTGAATTTCATTACTAAATAAGACTTGATCAGAATCAACCTCCCAAGTATTTAATATTTTACCTCTGAGCGGCAAGATTGCTTGATACTCCTTATCTCGAGCTTGTTTAGCAGAGCCACCAGCTGAATCACCTTCCACTAAGAACACTTCAGTTTGGGTTAGGTCGGTGCTGGTGCAATCAGAAAGCTTTCCAGGTAAGGCAGGACCACTAACAATCTTTTTACGAATAATTTTCTTATTGGTCTTAAGGCGCATTTGTGCATTTAAGATTGCTAATTGGGCGATTTGTTCAGCAACATCGGTATGCTTGTTAAGCCACAAACTAAAAGCATCTTTAACAACGTTAGCGACAAAAGCTGCACACTCTCTAGAAGAAAGTCTTTCTTTAGTTTGACCTGAAAACTGAGGATCTAAAATCTTGATTGAAAGTACATAAGCAATTCTTTGCCAAACATCATCTGGAGTCAGTTTAATATTTTTTGGGATTAGATCTCTAAACTCACAAAACTCTTTAAGTGCATCTGTTAAACCTGAGCGCAGTCCATTAACATGAGTACCACCATTGGTAGTAGGGATCAGGTTGACATAGCTTTCGGCAACGACATTGGTATTGTATTGCGTCCAGGCAAGTGAGCAGTTAAGCTGCTGTTCGTCTGAAGTAAAGTCTACCACAAAAGGTTTTTCTGGTAGATTATCAAGTCCATCTAAAGCCATTGCAAGATAATCTTTTAAACCTTCTTGATACATCCATTTATCAGTTGTATCGTCAATTTCATTATAAAAATTAATTTCTAATCCTGGACATAAAACAGCTTTTGAGCGTAAATTATGACGCAATTTAGAAGCTGAAAATTTAACCGTATCAAAAAACTGAGCATCTGGTGTAAATTTAACTTTGGTACCTGTATTACGTTTTCCAACTGCTGCAACAACCTCTAACTCTGTTTTTTTAGATCCACTTGCAAAGCTAATATGATACTCTTTAGCATCACGCTTAATCCAAATCTCAACCAAAGTAGATAGGGCGTTAACCACTGAAATACCCACACCATGTAAGCCACCAGAAAACTGGTAAGAATCGTTTGAAAACTTACCGCCAGCATGTAATTTAGTTAAAATTACTTCTACACCTGATTGGCCTTCACCTTTATGTATATCAACTGGCATTCCTCGGCCATTATCTTCTACAGAAAGAGAGCCGTCTTTGTAAAGAATAACGCTAATTTTATTTGCATGCCCTGCAACTGCTTCATCCACACTATTATCAATAACTTCTTGAGCCAGGTGATTCGGTTGCTCAGTTTCAGTATACATACCTGGGCGCTTTCTAACAGGCTCTAAGCCAGTTAAAACTTCAATGGAGGATGAATCGTAATTACTCATATTTCATAGGTTGGGTATTATATTTGCTCAGTATCATACCAAAAAAAAGCCCCGTAAAACGGGGCTTTTTATTTACCAAAGTAAAGGCGTATTACTTCATACTACCCATACCACCCATATCAGCTGTCGGAACATCTATATGAGCTTGAGATGTATCTTAAGTTAAAGCTGATGCTTAATTAAAGAAATTAAATAGATGATTCTTCTAAGTTTAATTTAATTTTTTGCATAGCTTTGTTTTCAAGTTGGCGAACCCTTTCAGCGGAAACACCGTACTTGCTAGCTAGAGTATGTAGAGTTGTTTTTTCTTCTTTCAGGTACCTAGACTGTAATATATCTAAACTTCTTTCATCTAATAAAGAAAGTGCCTTGTATAGTTTCTGCTGTTGATTTTTTTTAGAGTCGTCAATTAACAATAACTGTTCTGGTGTTTGAGTGTTCTCATTAGTTAAATATTGTTCTGGTGCATTTGAATCTTTATCATCAGAATTTTCAAAAGTAACATCATTAAATTGTAAGCGTGACTCCATTTCCAATACATCTTTTCGCCTGACGCCAAGATCTTGGGCAATTTGATCAGCTTGGTCACCATTAAGGGATTTATAGATTTTTGACTTAGCTTTTTTTAATTTAAAAAATAATTTACGCTGGGCTTTAGTGGTGGCCACTTTAACAATTTTCCAATTTTTAAAGATAAATTCATGAATTTCAGCTCGAATCCAGTATACTGCAAATGACGCTAAGCGTACGTTTTTATTGGGATTAAAGCGCTTAACCGCTTTCATTAGTCCAATAGTACCTTCTTGTATAAGATCTTCTTGCTCAAGACCATAACCTTTATAACCATGAGCAATAAAAGCTACAAAACGCATGTGTGACAAAACCAGTTGCCTTGCAGCATCTAGGTCATGATTCTCATAGAGTTTTATAGCCAATTCATGCTCTTGTTCAGCAGTAAGTATGGGTGGGTATTTTTGAACACCCAGAGAGTTTGAGGTGCTGGTTGATGGTAAAGCGAACTTTGAACTCATTTATAAAAAGTAAATATTATCAAGGATTAATATTATAGGTTAAATCAATGAGTTAAGCAAGGTTTGATACTTTAAAGATTGTTGTGAAAGTTGTAGCCGCTGAGCGTGAATTATCTTAGATAAATCTTCTAATGCTTCTTCAAAATCATCATTAATTACCAAGTAGTCAAATTCATTGTAATGCTTCATTTCGCTAACAGCATCGCGCATGCGCCTGTCAATAATAGCTTGATCATCTTGACCTCTACCCGTTAAGCGTTCGCGTAGAGCTTGCTCAGAAGGAGGAAGGATGAAGATGCTAATAGCTTCTTTAAACGTTTCTTTAACTTGTCTAGCACCTTGCCAATCAATTTCCAAAATAACATCTGTACCACTAGCTAATAAATCGTTAACCATTTGTTTGGCACTTCCATAATAATTACCAAAAACTTGTGCAGACTCAATAAAACCATTGTCTTGATTGATTTGATCAAACTCTTGTTGAGAGATAAAAAAGTAATTTTTACCGTGCTCTTCATCAGGACGCGATTGGCGAGTTGTGTGAGAAACTGAAACGCATAAGTCTTCAGTTTTTTCAATAAGCGCTTTAACTAAAGAGGTTTTGCCACAACCAGAAGGGGCAGCGACAATAAATAAATTAGCCATTATGATTTAGGCGTATAGCCTTGAACATCATCTGCACCTTCTTCTGAAAAGAAAAACTTGTCCATTTGCTCCTTGAGATATTTTTGTGCATCCGGATCCATCATGCTTAAGTTATTTTCATTAATAACCATAGTTTGATGCTCAAGCCACTGTTGCCAACCTTGTTTAGAGACATTGGCCAAGATTCTTTGTCCCAGTTCTCCTGGGTAGGGTGCACGATCTAGCGCTTCAAGTTCTTTGTTAAGTTTTACACAATTTACAGTATTCATAGTTTTCTCATCCTGATGCCTAATATTCTTAGGCTTATAAAGTAAATGAACGCTGACAAACAAATAATGGTGAGAAGTGATGTAATCCTAGAAAATGCATCAGCATTAATATAGGCACTATGTGATTGATCAAAGTTCAAAATAAAGATCACCATTATAAAGCTTGCCACTAAAACTTTAAAAAATATTTTGATTAAATCTTGAGAAAAAGTAAAAATTGATTGCTTTCTTAAATAATAATATAGGATTGATCCATTAATTACAGCAGAAATTGACGTGGCTACTGCCAGACCGACATGATCAAAATAATAACCAAGAATGCCATTTAAAAAAACATTTGAAAGCATGGCAATAACGCCAGCTTTTACAGGAGTCTTGGTGTCACCTCTTGCCAGGAAAACTGGGGCTAAAATTTTAACCATAATAAAAGCCACCAAGCCTGACCCGTAAGCCATTAAGCTTAGAGAAGATTGTTGTGCAGCAAATACAGTGAAAGCATCATATTGAAATAAACTAACTATTAAAGGTTCGGCGAGCAGTACTAAACCAGCACAAGCAGGCAGACCTAGAATTAAACCGATTTTTAATGCATAATCAATGGTTCGGGTAAATTTCTGATGATCTTTGTTGGCATGATGCTTACTAAGCTTTGCAAGTGCCACTGTAGCTAAAGCGATACCAATAAGTGCTAAGGGTAGCTCCAGTAAACGGTCAGAATAATACAACCAAGAAACACTACCGCTAACTAAAACAGAGGCAATCATTGTATCAATAAGTAGATTTATTTGAGAAACTGATACGCCAAATAATGCCGGCAACATGCGATTTTTAAGTTTTTTTACCACTTTATGATCGCCTTTGACCAATTTTGGTAATTTTCGAATTTTGATCAAAAATGGAATTTGAAATAGCAATTGCAAGACACCACCAATTAGTACCCCCCAAGCAAGCGCCATGATAGGCTCATCTAAGTGTTGAGACAAATAAACACTAGATAAGATCATCGAAATATTAAGCAGCACTGGTGTAAATGCAGGCACTGCAAATCTATCATAAGTATTTAAAATACTACCAGAGAGCGCAGTTAATGATATTAATAGAAGGTAGGGGAAGGTGATACGCAACATGTCTGATGCAAGGTTAAATTTTGTTAAATCTTCATCAAAATAAAAACCCCAGGCGAACATAAAGATAATTACTGGCGCAATAATAATTGTTATAAGTGTAATAATCATTAGTACAATTAAAAATTTAGTACTAATATGATTAATAATATTTTGAACCTCTTCTTCAGTTTCTTGGGCTTTAGCCTCTGCAAGAATTGGTACGAAAGCTTGAGAGAATGCACCCTCACCAAATAGCCTTCTTAAGAAATTAGGAATGCGAAAAGCTACTAAAAATGCATCGGTTAAACCATTAGCACCAAAGTACTTAGCAATAAAATAATCACGCACTAATCCTAAAATACGTGAAAGAAAAGTCATGCCAGTAACAATACTACTTGACTTTAGAAAGGATTTATCCATCGACAGGAGTAGCTTTATTCGTCGACAGGGCCACGCATAATGCCCACTTTTGAGCCACGAATACAGTTAACAAATTGCATAACTTCAAGGCTATCAGACTCTGAAACTTCTAATTCTTTAAGCATTTGATCAAGTAATCGACCTGTAGACTCTCTATATACTGCTTTAAATGCTCGCTTAATTGATGCAATTGAGCTTGATGAAAAACCACGTCTGCGCATACCTTCAGCGTTAATACTGCGAACGCGAGTTTGGGTGCCTGATGCCACCATATAAGCTGGAATATCTTTATTAACATGACAACCCATGCCAATATAAGTATGAATACCAATCATGCAAAACTGCTTAACTAGGGTAAACCCCCCTAATATTGCCCAATCATGAATTCTAACATGACCTGCTAATGAGGCGTTGTTTGACATGATAACATGGTCTCCAATTTGGCAATCATGAGCAATATGAACATAAGCCATTAGCATGTTATTAGAACCCACTCGAGTGAGTGACTTTTCTTTTTCGGTACCACGATTAATAGTGCAAAATTCACGAATTAAGTTTTCATCTCCAATAACAAGGTTTGACTCCTGACCTTGCTCATAAGTGATATCTTGAGGGTCGCCACCAATAGAGGCGAATGAATAGATGTGGTTATTTTTACCAATTTTGGTAGGTCCCAGGATAACTGCGTGGGATTCTACAATCGTTCCAGAGCCAATTTCTACATTGGAACCAATCACGGCATAGGCACAAATTTCTGCATTTTTATGAACTTTGGCACTTGGATCTATTATTGCACTTGGGTGTATAGCCACATTATTCTCCTCAAGAATTTTTATTTTTTATTCAGCTGCTTTTTGTGTACACATAAGTTCAGCCGTAGTGACAACTTTACCATCAACAGTCGCTCTACATTTAAACTTCCATATGCCGCGCTTAACGACTAAAACTTCAACCTCAAGTCTTAATTGATCACCAGGCTCAACCATTCTCTTAAAACGCACTTTATCAACACCAACAAGCATATAAATTTGACCATCAATAGGCTTGCCTACTTCTGATTTAAATGCCAAAATTCCAGTTGCTTGGGCTAATGCTTCAATAATTAAAACACCTGGCATAATTGTCTGAGTAGGGAAGTGACCAGTAAAATGAGGCTCATTAAAAGTAACATTTTTTAGGGCAACCAATGACTTACCAACTTCAATCTCTAAAACACGATCAATTAGTAAAAAAGGGTAGCGATGTGGTAAAAAGTTTTTTACGTCTTGAATATTCATTTCCATGATTATTTTCCTTTTAAATGAATGAGTTTGATATTTAGATAACGTGTGATTTTATCAAGTTTTATTAGCCAAACACTAACAATCTGCCATTTTTTATGGGGCATTAATGGCATAATTCCAGTGTACATGCCTGGCGTCGTTATGTTTTTATCAACCGTACTCTTGCCATTAACAATTACATCATCACAAACATTAAGATGGCCAACAACTCCTACCATACCTCCAATCATGCAGCGTCTTCCTATGTGCGTACTACCTGCAACTGCAGAACAAGCAGCAATCGCTGTATCTTCACCAATTACTACATTATGAGCAATATGTACTAGATTGTCCAATCTGACACCTTTGCGAATATGGGTGTCTTCCAGAGTTCCTCGATCAATTGTTGTATTGGCACCGATATGAACTCGATCACCAATCACTACATTGCCAAGATGAGCGATAGAGTGCCAATGTTTATTGCTATCTCTTGCATTGCCAAAACCCTCAGATCCAATTACAACACCTGGCTCAATAACTACAGAGTTTCCAATAATCGAGCTTTGGAGAATGCTAACGTTTGAGCCGATTAAACAATTAGAGCCAATAATGGAGTTATCTTCTATCACTGTATTGGCGCCAATAGAGGTATTGGTACCAATACTAACATTTTTACCAATGCAGCAATTAGTTGCTATAGCGGCATTATGTATTTTTGCGCTAGCATGGACACCGTTCATATATAACACTTTGTGCTTAAATAAATGTGTTATTTGCGCGAATGCTAAATAAACATCTTCTACGACAATAGCATTAGTATTACAGAAGTTTTGTAAAGATTTATTAATGATAACCGCACTTGCTAGTGTATTTTGCAACTGGTCTTTATATTTTTCACTCATCACATAGCTGAGCTGTCCAGATTGTGCGTAATCAATACTAGCAAGAGATGAAATAGATAGTTCACTATCACCGATTAATTCAGCATTTACAAGTTTGGCTAGCCCCCCTAATGTATGCATTTTATAATAGTGCCATTTTTTTTATTAAAAGTTGGTTCCCAGTGTGAAATCAATTGTTTTGGTTTTATCACCAGATTTTTCTATCAATGGTGTAGCTGCGTAAACACCCAATGGGCCAATAGGGGTTAGCCAAGAAAATGCCACACCAGTAGACATGCGAACTTCATCAAAGCCAATATTTGAGGCTTTTTCTTCAATAGTACCTGTGTCAATAAAAGCACTTATGCGCATGTTTTTGCTGTCCTTGATAAATTTCATTGGAGAGATGATAGCGGTACTTGCTAACACAGAGAGTTCACCACCTTTAGCGGTTCCTGTACCTGCATAAGTTGCACCTAATGAGTTAAAGTCAAAGCCGCGAACTGAAGATGAGCCACCTCCATAATAACGTTTAAAGAATGGTAGCTGTTTATCACCATAACCTTGTGCCAAGCCTAATCTACCATTGGCTTTCCAAGTAATATCATTACCCAATGGGTAGTAACTTTTATGCGACACATCTAACTTGTAATACTGAAATTCTGCAATTGGCAAGGCTAAGTCCAAACTTAATTTATTTTTAACACCTTCAGTTGGATAGTTGAAATTATCTAGCGTATTGTTAGACCAATTTAAGTTGGCTTGAACTTCAATTTTGTCATCACTAGTACATTGGATCACCTCTTGTGATGCAAAAGTAGTACCACAAGTAATATCACGACTCGAAACTCTAAGATCTGCACCAATTCGTGTGTCTTCAGTCAGAGGTATGCCATAACCTAATCTAAAGCCATTTTCATCAATTTGATAAGAGGATACATCAAGTGAAGAGCCGTCAATTGACTTACTAAAAACGCCGTAGTTAATTGATTGACCATCTTCGGTAAAATAAGGGTCTGAGAAATAAAAACTCATCTCTTGTACCGCTTTAGAATTTGAAAAAGCAGCATTAAGCGTGTTACCCGTACCTAAGAAATTATTCTCTTTAATTCCCATATTAAATGTGGCACCTGAGCTGTTTGAATGAGACAGTCCAATTGAGAAAGCACCAGTTTTAGTTTCTTGTACAGAAAAATGTAGGTTAATTTTATCGTTAAAATCTTTAAGTTTCGACACTTCCATTTTGACGTCAGAGAAATAGCCTAAACGCTTGATTTTTTTGATAGATTCATCCAACTCAGTGTTAGAATATAGACCACCTTCGTTAATACCAATTTCGCGGCGAATTACTTCATCTTGCGTTCGAGTGTTACCTGAAACGGTGATACGATTAATGTAGACTTTTTTATTAAGCGAAACATTGATTTCTAGATCAATAATGTGAGATTCGGTATTTTCGTTAGAAATCGGATTAATCTTGGCAAAAGCATATCCTTGGTCAGCAAAAATGTCTGTGATCGCTTGAATACTTTCAATGACTTTTTTACGTTCAAAGACATCATTAGTATTAATGGTTAGTAGTTTTTTTAATTCTTTAACAGATTGATTAAGAAGATTGCCTGTAAAGCTTATAGCGCCTACTTTGTACTCATCACCTTCACTAATTTTAATAACAATATCAATATTTTCCTTGCTAGTGGATAATTCTGTTGTAGTTTTAATTACTTTAAAATCAAGATAACCTGAATTAACATATAAAGACTTCATGGCTTCAATGCCAGCATCTAGCGCCACTTTTGAATAATGATTTTTTTCAGTGAAATAATTCATAATGAAAAAATCAGCCTCGCCAATTTCAAATAAATCAAGTAGGTCCTCTTCATCATGAATATTACCACCACTGATTTTCATGCTATTAATTTTAGCCACATCACCTTCATTAATATCTAACTCAATACCAACACGATTTTGAGCATCGGTTTCTATTTTTTTAGTGATTTTAATTCCATAATAACCTTTAGAAATATAAGAAGCTTCTAATTGGGTGATAAACTTATCAAGTTGACGCTTGTTAAAAATACTACCCTGGGAGAGATCCATATTTTTAAGAATTTTTGCTAAGTTTTCTTCGTCAATAACTTTGTCTGAAAAGTTAAGCACATCCATATATTTAATATGTGGATTTTCCTGAAGATTAATTTTTAAGATATTATCTTCTTGCGACACTTCAATATCTTTAAAGAAGTTTGTTTTATATAAATCTCGAATAATTTGACCAGAAACTTGATTATTGAACTCATCACCAGTTTCAACAGGTAGATAGCTTAATACTGTTCCTCTTGAAATAGAGTCTAAGCCCAATATCTCAATGCTTTTAATGGGTTTAGCTACTGCAACAGAGGTTATAACTATACTTGCAACTACTAATGTTTTAAGTAATAATTTTTTCATAGAATTCTTAAGATTATAATAAACGTATTAAGTCATTATACAGAGCAACAAAGGTTAGTGACAAAATAACAAACAGTCCAAATTTAGCAAATACTTGCTGTATAGATTCATTGACAGGCGAGCCTTTAATGATTTCAATTGTATAAAAGAATAAATGTCCTCCATCTAGAAGAGGAATGGGCAATAGATTTAACAAACCAAGACCAATACTAATTAATGCCAAAAAAGATAAGAAAGGTATTAAGCCTATTTCCGCACTTTTTTGAGCATAATTAGCAATACTAACTGGACCACTAATTTGATCAATTGAAGCCTCACCGATAATCATTTTTTTGATCATCTTTAGGTTTAATAGGGTCAATTGATAAACCTTGGATCCGGCAGACAAAAAAGCATCAATTGGCTTTTTTTGAATGAGCACTTGCCAATCTTTTAAGTAATCTTGAGGTATAACAACACTAACACCAACTTTAGGAGAGTTATTAATTAGCTCTGGCGTCAACGTAAGTATTAGATTTTTAGTGTTACGCCTAATAAGCAGTTTAATCGGCTTAATGGGTCTGGCTTGGATGGCGATAACAAAATCTTGCCAAGTGGAAATAATTTGACCATTGGTGCTTAATACTTCATCTTGCGAGCGAAGACCTGCTTTACTAGCGGCAGAATTGACCACAACCTGATCAATAATGGCTGGCAACTTAGGGGTGGAGAATTTAAACCCTAAGTATTGATCAAGACCTTGCTCAGGGTTAGCTAAAAAATCACCCGTTAAGTTAAGTGTGCTTGTTTTTAAGTTTGAACGCTTGGAACGCGCTTGAATGATTAAAGGTTGGGCGTCATTCGTTTGAATAAATTGATTAGAGAATTCACTGATACTAGGAGTTAGAGCGTTATTAATACTAAGTAATTCGTCACCTGCTTGCAAGCCAGCTTGATCAAAAAAACCAGAATCAGTGACTGACTCAACAATCGGTTTGATACCATTAACCCCGATGATAAAGATAAATGCATAAAGTAGAATTGCCAATAAGAAATTGGCAACTGGCCCTGCTAAGACAATAGCAAAGCGCTTGTAAACTGACTGCCTATTGAAAGCCCTATGTTTTTCACTATCAGCAACATTAGTTTCATTTTCATCGAGCATTTTAACGTAGCCGCCCAAAGGAACAGCACACAATGTGAATTCAGTTTCACCACGTTTGAAAGATTTAATTACCTTGCCAAAGCCAATAGAAAATATTAATATTTTGACGTTAAATTTTTTGGCAACCCAATAGTGGCCATACTCATGGACAGTGACCAAAATACCGATCGTTAATGCGAACGATAATAGGGCGGTAAAAAAACCCATTTGAACTATAGTTGGGAGTGAGAGTGTCCTGCTTCCTTAAGTCGCTTTAAATAAGTCGACCATAAAGTGGACTGGTCTGTAGCAAGTTTATGTAAGTGAGTCCATGAATAAATGCCGGTATCATGCCCATCATTAAAAGATAAAATAATAGCATAGTTTCCAGTAGGCTCAATGCGGTCTATCTTCACATTTTCTTTACCAAGTTGTAATGTTTCCTGACCAGGGCCATGGCCGACTACTTCTGCCGAAGGAGAATAAACTCTCAAAAATTCTGCACTTAATGGGTAGTCAACACCCTCAAAGGTAAGTGTTAAAAGATTCTTATCTTTATTAAGTGTAATATTGCTAGGAGTTATCATGATTTGCCTTGTGGATAAATATAGGCGATATTTTAGCAGAATTATCGTTTTCATTAACCTTTAGCTTTATAAGTGGATAAAATAAAGCCTATGTTAATAAATTTTACAAAAATGCATGGGCTTGGGAACGACTTTATGGTGGTTGACAATACTGATGGAGATATAAGCTTTAGTGTCGAGCAAATTAGAAATTTGTCTAATCGACATTTTGGTATTGGCTTTGACCAGCTACTCGTTGTAGAGTCAAGTAACTCTCCAGGTATTGATTTTCGCTATGTTATTTATAATGCAGATGGATCTGAGGTAGCTCAGTGTGGCAATGGTGCCCGATGTTTTGCACGTTTCGTAACTCACAATAATTTAACTAAGCGTAATCCAATAATTGTAGAAACCCACTCAAGTGTAATTACTTTACATATTAATACAGATGATACTGTGCGTGTTGATATGGGTAGTCCTTGCTTTGAGCTTGACAGTATCCCACTGGTTGCAACTGAAATTCAACCAACATATGAAATTGAGGGCCTTGAAATGGGAGTACTATCTATGGGAAATCCTCATTGTATTTTAATAATCGAAGATTTTTCGACTCTCGATATCGCCAATATTGCTTCAAAAATACAAGCCAATAAAGTTTTACCAAATCAAGCCAATATTGGTTTTATGCAAATAATCAATCGTGGTGAAATCAATTTACGAGTTTATGAGCGCGGATCTGGTGAAACATTGGCTTGTGGGAGTGGTGCGTGCGCAGCAGTAGTTTATGGCATTGAGAAGGGCTTATTAGATGAAAAAGTGCGCGCACATCTTACTGGAGGTGATGCAGCTATTGAATATCAAAAAAGTGGACATGTATTTTTATCAGGGCCGGCTGAATTTGTATTTAAAGGGCAAGTAATCCTCTAACAGTTTATAGAAAATATTTGCCTATCTGATCGCCTAATTGCGCTTAAGCGACCACCCCAGACGCAACCATGATCCATTGGAAATATATTTTTTTGTTCTACATTGGCTAGCGTAGACCAGTGACCAAAAAAAATATCTGTTTCTTTTAGTAAACGATTTTCATGCTCAAACCAAGCTTTATAGCCATTGGGCGCTTGATCAAAATTCATTTTATGGTCAAATTCTAACTGGCCATTGGCTCTGCAAAATCTCATTCTCATCATGGCGTTAATGGTATATCGACACTGTTCAAGCTCACTTAAATGATCACCCCAAGTGTCTGGCTGGTTATGATACATTTGCATTAAAAACTGGCTTAAATTTTCACCCTGCAAATGCTTTTGAACCAAGGTTGATTGAGCTAACGCTCTCTCTTTAGTCCAATTTGGAGGAATACCTGCATGAACTATTAATATATCTTCATCGCTAATCAATAAAGGTTGTTGAGATAAAAATTCTAATAATTTTTTGGAATTTTTTGCATTGATAATATCAGAAAAAGTATCTTTATTACTGGGTGTAATTGCTCCAAAAGTACAAGTTAATAAATGAAAATCATGATTACCCAAGACCATGGAAATATTATCGGCGTGTGCTTTGATAAATTCTAGAGTTTCTAGAGATTTGTTGCCACGATTAACTACATCTCCTAGGAAAAATATTCGATCTTTATCTAAGGAGAACTCAATTTTATTTAATAAGCGCTGCAATGAATCGTAACAACCTTGAACATCACCAATTAAGTAATCAGACATTTAATGAAGAGTGTATGGTTCACTTAGAATGAACTCAGGAATTTTAGCTTCAAATCGCTCACCTTCGTCATTCACCATGCCATAAGCACCTTTCATGGTTCCAGTAGGTGTTTTTATTACTGAACCCGATGAATACTGATAAGACTCCCCTGGCATTAAATGAGGTTGCTCACCAATAACACCTTCACCAATAACATCTTCAATATGTCCAGTTTCATCTTGAATGCGCCAGTGTCGGGTTAGTAATTGAGCACCGAGCGAACCATTGTTGGTAATAGTAATTGTGTAGGCAAAGGTGTGCTGGTTTATCGCTGCACTAGATTGTTCTTTAATGAAGCTAACTTGGACGTTAATTTGAATATTGTTTTTCATAATCTTGGGCTAGGGTAATAAAATTATCAATATCTAACATTTCAGCACGTTGTGAAAGGTCGATGCTAGTTTGCTCTTGAGTTAGTAACAACTTTAGGCAGTTTCTAAGGGTTTTTCTACGGTGTGCAAAAGAGGCTTTTACTATTTTTTCAAACAGCTTTATATTAGTCACTTTGCAGCTTTTGAGCGGTGTTAGGTAAACAATAGCGGAGTCTACTTTTGGCGCTGGATCAAAAGACTCAGGTGGCACAACAAAAATTAACTCCACGTCAAAAAATGATTGCATCATAACACTCAAACGACCATAGATTTTAGAGCCATGACCTGCAGACATTCTTTCAACCACTTCTTTTTGCAGCATAAAAGTCATGTCAATGACTTTATCTCGATGTTCGAGCAAGTGAAACAAAATAGGAGATGAGATGTTATAAGGTAGGTTTCCAACTACTCTAATAGGCGGATTGAATAAATCGAGATCAAAATTAAGTGCATCACCTTGATGAATGACTAAATTAGGCTTTTCATGGCTATTTAAAATTTCAATTAAATCTCGATCAATTTCAATGACATTAAGTTCATCAACCCTATCAAGCAGTGGGAAGGTCATAGCACCTTGTCCGGGACCAATTTCAAGTAAATTATCATCTTGCTTAGGGGCGATGGTAGCGATAATTTGATCAATAATTTTCTGATCAGTCAAAAAGTTTTGACCAAAACGCTTGCGAGCCTTATGTTTTCCAGATGTTGTAGATTGTCGCTTAGGCATTTTTCTTGTTAATAAAATCCTGTGCGTATTCTAACGCAGTATGCAGACTACCTAGACTAATATTACCTGTTCCAGCGAGTGATAAAGCAGTGCCATGGTCAACTGATGTACGAATAAAAGGAAGTCCTAAGGTAATATTAACCGCCTTCTTAAAGCCCAAGGTCTTAAGTACTGGAAGACCTTGGTCATGATACATGCTCAATACACAGTCAACTCCTTTGAGTGCATCAACTGTAAATGCGGTATCAGCAGGAACACTGCCGAATAGGTTAAACCCTTGTTGGTTAAGCTGATTAATAAGCGGATTGATGATTTTAATTTCTTCCATACCTAAGCAGCCATCCTCACCTGCATGTGGGTTAAGTCCGCAAACAACAATCCGTGGATTGCTAATTCCGTAGCTTTCTAAAGACTGGTGAATAATACGAATAGTTTTCTCAAGGGATTCTTTATTAATATTTTGAGCAACTTGAAAAAGTGGTAAGTGGGTAGTTGCTAGCGCGACACGCAAGCCTTGGGTTGCTAGCATCATTACTGTTTTTTCGGTATCTGCTAAAGAGGCTAAATATTCAGTATGCCCAATGAAACTTGGATTAACGGTATTAATGACACCCTTATGAATAGGGCCTGTAACTAATGCCTCACATTTTTCACTTAAACAAAAATTAGTTGCCTTATCCAAAGTATCAAGGACATATTGGGCGTTATCACTATTTAAAACGCCAACATTTACTGGGCCACTAACTTTGATGGGGTAAACGCATAATTGATGCTTAGCTGAAGCTTGTTCAGACTCAACTATTTTTAAAGGTAAGTTTAGTAATTTTGCACGACTTAATAAAATATCAGGATCAGCAAAAACTAATAACTTTTTAGTCGATTTTTTTTGGGCAAATATAACCGCTAAATCTGGACCAATTCCGCTTGGCTCTCCTGGGGTGAATGCAATCGTCATTTATAGCATAAATTAGTGAAGTGAATAACTGATATTATAGTGTTAATATATAAGAAAAATTTTATATACTAAAATAAATTTTTTTTTTAAAAAAATATATAATAATCAATAGCTTATAAATATAAAAAATAGTTTAATAGAGATTTAAATTAAATAATAATCACAGGTAAATTGATTCCTATAAAATTTAGTTTCATAATAATTATATTCACACTAATAAATAGGTTAACTATGCGCTTTACAATCACACCTTTAGTTACATCAGTTTTACTCACTTTATCATTCCCTTCGCAAGCACAAATCATGAATCAAAATGTCAGCAGCTTTGATTGGGTTTATGACAGTCAAACAGTTAGCGGAATGTCTCTGGATAAGAGAGCACTTTTAGGCGGTGTTGTAACATCTTCTTCCCAGGTTAATTTATCCGCTCAAGTGTCTGGAGATGTTTTAAGCGTCAATGGTCGTGAAGGCGATATGTTTAAAAAAGGCGCCATTATAGTGACATTAAAGCAAGAGTCCATCAAAGTACAGCGTGATTCTGCCTATGCTGAAATTGTATCAGCTATCGAAGCTCTTAGAAATGCCGGTGTTCAATATTCTCAATCTATTGTTTCCCCTAATAGCGGTGAAATGTTGGGTGGTGTGCCGGGTATGTTATCAATTTTTACAGACCCTATGCTAAAAATAAGCGGACAAGGTAATCCTGAGTTTGATAAGTTTGCTAATAGAACATCCAGATACACTACTTATCAACAGGCTAAAAACAAACTAACTCAGGCAAAAAACAACTTAAAGCAAATTGAATCACGTCTTAAAGATGCCAATGTTAGCGCTCCATTTAATGGAGTTATTGTTACTAAATCAATCAATGAGGGTGATGTTGTTAAGCCAGGTCAAATCTTGTTAAAGTTTGCTAATATTAAAAAACTACAAGTGGAGGTTAACATCCCTTCAAGACTGGTTAAAAGCTTAAAGCTTAATAAAAATTATCGAGTTAAGCTGGATATCGCAAATATTGTAGTTGATGCAAAATTAGCTCAAATCTACCCAATTGCAGACAATGCTAAGCATAGTGTTAAAGTAAAGTTAGACTTGCCAGCTAATATTCCAGTTTTACCTGGTGCGTATGCTGAAGTAGAAATTTTTGAAACAGACTCAGGGGTCTTGACGCCTGTTGTGCCAGTAGTAGCTGTTATGTGGAGTTCATCACTACCGAGTGTTTTTGTGATAAGTCCACTGACTAATAAAACCGAATTACGCTTTGTTCGCTTGGGTGAGCAGGTTGGTAGTGATAAGAAAAGCATTTTATCGGGCTTAAAGATTGGTGAAAAAATTGTTATAAATCCAAATGCATTGGTAATTCAAAAGAAATTGTTAGGACAATTTAAAGAAAAAATAAAAATTCTCACCCATAAAAACTCTTTATTAGAGGTTGAAAATAATCATTTAAATGCTTACATAGTAAAGCTTAAAGCTGATTTTAAGGGTTCAAATACAGCTTACAAGCACTCAGAAAGCTCAATTAATACAGATGAGACCTCGCCTAAACTAGAAAACTCTGACCATGAAGGTCCACTATCTCAAGATAATTATCTCTTCTCTTTTATGGGTAATTTTAATGCTAACTGGATTTATTTAAGTATCGCTATTTTGATTGTGTTATTTATCTCTATTTATCCTAGGACTAAAATTGATAAGCAAAGTTCTGATCCTAAAAACTGGATTAAAACAATCTTGACTAAAAAAGTCAATAAGTCTAATGAGACACCTAAAAATGAAAAAATTGATACAAATGGTCTTCTTAAAAAGGAAGATAAAAACGATTTGTAATTGATTGAAAATGCCTAAGTAGGGTGTAAAAACCAAAAAAATACCGACTTTATGTCGGTTTTTTTTGCTTAATATTTAGTTTAATATATTACTAACTAATGGATTCTCCTGCAGCTTGGAGATCAGCATGATAAGAAGATCTTACCATAGGCCCACTGGCAACTTGTGAAAAACCAAGCTCCGTGGCAATAACTTTGTACTTTTCAAATTGGTCTGGATGAATGTAAGCTTCAACCGCTAAATGATGCTTGCTAGGCTGAAGATACTGACCCAAAGTAAGCATATCAACGTGATGTGCTCGCAAGTCTTTTAATACATCAATAACTTGCTTCTCAGTCTCACCAACACCCAGCATTAATCCTGATTTTGTAGTGACTTGAGGATGTTGCGCCTTAAAAGCTTTCAACAATTCAAGTGAGTACTCATAATTTGCCCCTGGTCGAACTTTAGGATACAAGCTCGGCACTGTTTCAAGATTGTGGTTAAACACGTCAGGAGGGCAAGATTTAAACACTTCGAGTGCCTGATCAACACGGCCTCTAAAATCAGGTGTTAAAATTTCAATTTTTACATTAGGCGTACATTGTCTAACCGCATCAATGCAATCTTTAAAATGATTCGCACCGCCATCACGTAAATCGTCGCGATCAACAGAAGTAATGACTACATACTTAAGCTGCATTTTTTTAATCGTTTCAGCCAAATGTTGAGGTTCATCAGCATCAAGCACTTTAGGCTTGCCATGTGCAACATCGCAAAAAGGGCAACGACGCGTACAAATTTGTCCCATGATCATAAAGGTCGCAGTGCCATGATTAAAGCATTCACCAAGATTAGGACATTGTGCTTCTTCACACACTGTAAATAATCGTTGACCTCTTAATGTACTTTTTAATTTTGCTACCTTTGATCCACTGGGATGCTTAATACGAATCCAGCTAGGCTTACGAATGGGTGCGCGCTGTGAATCAGGCTTGATTCTAAGGCGTGATACCTTTGACTCACCTTTCAGGTGTTTGATATCAATTTCTTGTTCTGAAGAATGATTATTTAACATTGGTAATATGCTGTATGAGTAGTTGTGAGAGTTGCTTAGAGAGCTTTGAAAAATTAACCTTATTATCCGCTAAGTCTTTCATTTGTGTTACTTTCAATCCTTGGTATCCACAAGGGTTAATTTGATCAAACGGAGTTAGGTCCATATCAATATTCAAACTAAGTCCATGGTAGGTTCTACCTTGCTTAACTTTTAACCCTAAGGCTGCAACTTTTGCATGATCTACATAAACACCAGGTGCATCTTTTTTAAGATGCGCTTTAATGTTATACAAGCTTAACAAGTCAATAATAGAGTTTTCAATCATCGAAACTATTTTTTTAACTCCAATACCTAAGCGCTTTAAATCAATTAAACAATAAATAATAAGCTGTCCAGGCCCATGATACGTAATTTGACCGCCACGATCTGTTTTTACAATGGGTATGAAGTCAATACTAAGTTCATGCTCTGGCTTTCCTGCCATACCTTGGGTAAAGATACTAGGATGTTCAACAATCCACAATTCATCTTCGGTGTCTAGGGAGCGAGCATCCGTAAAAACTTTCATTGCTTGCCAAGTTGGCAAGTATTCTTGATGACCTAGCTCAACAATCCTCATATAAGCCTATAAAACGTAGGCGACCAATTCACAATCTTGTAAATCTTGATTGATAGCATCTAGTTGCGACCTGCTAGTAGCAATGATTTTTAAAGTAATTGAAACATAGCCACCTTTTGAGCTTTGTTTTTTGGTTACGTTATCAGGATGGATTTTGTCAGTGTGGCGCTCTACAATAGTACAAACGGTTGCGTGCAATTCGAGACAAGTTTTTCCAAACACTTTAACTGAGTAATCACAAGGGAAATTCCATAATTCTTCAGGAGTAATATTAGTAGTAGTCATAATTAGGAGATTTTATCTTCTATTACGGTAGAATATGGCCAGTTTTCATTTTTTCAAGTTATTATGCGTCCAGAGCAAGTTAGTAAAATCCTTACACAAGAGTTTGAATCCGTATTTGATGGTCATCACACGCCAGTTATGTTGTGGGGTGCACCTGGTATTGGCAAGTCTCAAATTATCTCCCAAGTTGCACAGGCGCACGATGTCGAGATTATCGATATTCGCTTATCACAAATGGAGCCAAGTGATCTTCGAGGAATCCCTTTTAAAAATGGTAAGCTGGTTGATTGGTCAATTCCATCATTATTACCAGATGAAAAACGCCATGGCAAACAAGGTATTTTGTTTCTTGATGAGATAACTTCAGCGCCGCCAACTGTTTCTGCTGCTGCTTATCAGCTTATTTTAGACAGACGCTTGGGTGATTATATCGTCCCAGATGGCTGGGTTATTTTTGCAGCCGGTAATCGACAAGGTGATCGAGGTGTTACTTACTCAATGCCTGCACCTTTAGCTAATCGTTTTTCTCATTATGAGCTTTCCGTCAATTTAGATGATTGGGCTGCATGGGCTTATAAAAATAAAATTGATGAACGTATTATTGGCTTTTTACGCTATCGTCCCGAGCATTTATTTGAATTTGATCCAGCACACAATCCGGTTGCCTTCCCTTCGCCAAGAACTTGGGAGTTTGTTCACCGTGCATTGAAAAAATTTGACAATGACTTAGTTTTATTTAGACAAGCTGCCAGCGCCTGTGTTGGAGAAGTAGCGGGCGTTGAAATTACTACTTTTGTTGAACATATGGCTGATTTACCAGATTTAGATGCTATTATCAAAGGTGAACAAGTAAACATCCCAACTGAGCTAGATCTTCAATACGCTATTTGTGCGGCACTAGCAGGACGAGCGATTGCGGCAAAAGAAACGGATGACGCACAAAAAATTTGGGGTAATATTCTTAACTTTGCGCGTGATTTTCCACAAAAAGAGTTGGGCGTTATGCTTGTTTCTGACATGCAAAGAGCCATTGGCAGTGACATTTTTGCTATTCCTGAATTTGCAGATTGGGCAGGAAAAATAGCAGAAACAATGTTTGACTAAAAGTATCCGTGATTAATTTAAATAAAAACCAAGAATACTCGACTAAACCGTTATTGAAATCACATGCTAGATTAGAAAATAGAGAGTTATTTCCAAATATCGACTTATTTTCGACACTGCGACGACTAGAAATTCTAAACTCTAGCGCCAAACACGCATCAGCTACTATCTATGAGTGATTCAGAATACCCTTATTGGAAAAGTAAGGATCTAAAGCCTGAGCCTAAAGTTTCGGTGATTGGTGAAGATGTTATTTTTGAAAATAATGTTGATGATGTTGATCTAGAATTGGTGGAAGCTAAGCTTACTAAAGCGCGTACTCAGCTTATTTTAGATAAGCCTTTTTTAGGTAATTTAGTCTTAAGATTACCACTTAAGGCAGCAGGATCTTGGTGTAAAACCAGTGCCACTGATGCAAAAAGCTTTTATTATAGTCCTAGTTTTATTGATAAATTAAACAACCATCAGACTAAATTCGTTTTAATTCATGAAGCGCTTCATTGTGCTCTCACGCACTTTGCAAGACGAGGTAATCGTGATAAACATAAGTGGGATTTGGCTTGTGATTTTGCCATTAATCCACTGTTGGTCAAAGAAGGTTTTCGCCCTCCATTTGATGTACCTATTTTTAACAAATATGAAAGTATGATTGCTGAAGAAATTTACCCAATGATTGATGATAGTATTGATACTGAACCTATGGATCAGCATTTGTATGATGATGATCCAAAAGATGATGCCGATGAATCTGATGGTGGTATGAGAGAAGATAGCTTGGAAGGTGAAAAAGACACCATCAAAGACAAGAGTCAAAAGAATAAACCTTCAGCAGGTCAAGTAAACTCCGAGAGTTTAGCTGAAAAACCTGCACCATTAACACCTGATGAAATGCAAGAACTAAGTAGTAAGTGGCAAAAAAACCTTGCTTCAAGTGCACAGTTGGCTCAACAAGCTGGCAAGCTTGATGGTGAATTTGCCAAACTTATTGATTTTTTCTTGCAGCCTCAATTATCTTGGCAATCTCTTTTAGCACAGTATATGTCTAGTCTTGCTCGAGATGATTTCTCCTATGCTAGACCTTCTAGAAGAAGTGGTAATGCTATCTTACCTTCATTAAGATCTAGCCAAATTGACATTACTATCGCTATTGATACTTCTGGGTCTATTTCTCAAAATGAGATTGATGAATTTGTATCCGAGACTAATGCCATTAAAAGTAATATGCGTGCTTCAATTACACTGATTGCTTGTGATGAAAAGGTAAATCCAAATTTAATTTGGCGCTTTGAAGCCTGGGATGAACTAACATTTCCTGCTTCTCTAGATGGTGGAAAGGGTACTAATTTTAATCCAGTGTTTGATTACCTAGATCAGCAAGATTCTCCCTCTAGCGTGCTTATTTATTTCACAGATGCTAAGGGTAAGTTTCCAGAATTTGAGCCAAATTATCCAGTGATATGGCTGGTTAAAGGCAAAGAGCCTATACCATGGGGGTCAAGAATTCAACTCAATTAATTATGCTTGATTTAACGCCTGAAAAATTAGAAAAATATCTAGAAACCAATCAACCTTTATTGCTTGATGTTAGAGAGCAGTGGGAATGGGATAAATGCCATTTAGATAATGCACGGCTACTACCCATGGGTCAAATTATGGCCAATATTGACAGTTTAGATAAGTCAGCTGAAATGGTGATTATTTGCCATCACGGTATTCGATCGATGCTAGTGGCTCGCTATTTTGAATCGATTGGATTTAATAAGATTATTAATCTTAAAGGTGGGCTTGATGCTTGGGCTAAAAGTATCGATAGCTCAATGACACAGTATTAGCCTAAACGCTGTCTGCTAGCTTCAAACAAGCTAATACCTGTTGCAACCGATACATTAAGACTTTCAATATTACCCTGCATTGGGATTAACGCTAACTGATCACAAGATTGCTTGGTAAGGCTTCTAAGGCCTGTTCCCTCGGCACCCATAATAAGCGCAGTAGGAGTGGTTAGATCAATTTGGTAAATAGAAGTCTCAGTAGAGCCGTCTAAGCCCACTACCCAGATGTTTTCTTGTTGCAGAGCTTTGATAGTTCTAGCAAGGTTTGTCACTTGAAAAATTTTTAATTGGTTTAATGCGCCTGCCGATGTTTTATGTACTAAAGCATTAATAGGTGCAGAGCCATCTTTATTAATAACCACACAATCAACTCCTGCAGCATTTGCACTGCGCAGGCAAGCGCCTAGGTTTCTAGGATCTTGAATAGAGTCTAAGATCAAAATTAAAGGAATTTTATCCAATCGAGAAACAAAGCTAATCAACTCATTTTGGTTAGGTAGGGCAGGGAGTAAAATTTCAGCAGCTACACCTTGATGTGTTTGATTTTTAGTAAGTTTATCTAGCTGTTGTTTACTAGATTTAACTGTATTAATATCGAGTTGATTGAGCTGAGCCGTAATCTGATTAACACGCTTATCGTTGCGATTATCGAGTGTCAATACCCTTACAAAACCTTCTGGTGCAGAATTAAGCTGAGCCTGAATGGCGTGAAAGCCAAAAATGACTATTGTTTTAGACATGGGAGGGTGGGTCAGAGTTTGTGGTCAAATATTTCAATATAAGCATCTTTTCTAAGTTTTTTAGTCCAGTTGCTAAAGTACTGATTTTTTTTTTGGCGAATTAATGCCGCTTTAATTGTCTTTAAGTGGTTATCAACCTGACGTTTTTCAATAATTTTTACCAATCTCCAGCCATTACCAGCTTTAAAAGGAGCAGACAATTCTTGTACTTTTAGCGCTTTTATTACCTTAATAAAGTCCTTAGATAGACGCTTTTGTTCAATCCAGCCAGATTCTCCGCCATTTTTGTAAGACTCGTCTTGAGAATATAGCTTTGCCAAGCCAGAAAAAGATTTCCCTTGTTTAATCTGGATGGATAAATCAACTAGCAACGCCTGAATTAAATCATCTTGAGATTGCAGTAACGAATCAGTTTTATCAATAGAACTAATAGCAATTTGAGCAATACGAATTTGAGTCCTAATATCATCACTACTTGCTGGATTATCTTTTATGGCCTGATCAATTTCAGCTTGGCTGATGGATAATTTAGCCTTACTGCTAATCAACTCTTTAAGGCCATTTAGGGATAATTGCTGCTGAATGCTTGCCATAATTACCCCAAATTCAGGTCTTTTTTGCAACTGCTCAAGAGTTAATTTGTTTTGTATAGCAACTCGCTTAAGCATATTGTTAATGGCAACTGGCTTAGGTTTGACCCCTAATTGCTTAACTTTATCCATTTGTAAGAGTATGTCAACTTGCTGATTAACAGCTTCTAATTTGCCTTCTTTAAACTTCTGAGCATCTGTTTTAGTATTAATAGCATCACGAGTAATTAAATGATCATTAACAATAGCAATAATACTATTAGGAGTTGCGGCTGAATTAAGTGAAACAACTAACAATAGTAAAAGAAATTTACTCATTTTACAAATTATCCAAGTTAGCTAGATAATTTGGTACTTCATCTTCAAGGCGTCTTGACAAGCCTGGTGAAGTAGAGGCAAGGCCCTTCAGTACTAATTCAAAGTTAGTTACATAATCATAGTCATTGCCACTAACATGCTTTTTAAAGTGCGCTAAACGTAGCGCCCAACAGCAAGATTCATAAGCCACACCTGTGGTTTCTCTATTATTAATTGACTCAGTGATCGATCGATTAAGACCCGCAAATACATGCACTTTTTGGGTAATTGGGTAAGCACCATAAAGTTCAGCAGTTTTTACTCCAGCATTATCATAATGCGCCAAAGTTAGGAATTTTCTAGGGTTAAGAATATAACTTACTGAACTGTCATGCTTGTCAATTTTGTTAGTTTCTGGGTCGTACTGTAAGGCATTGTTAAAGGTAAAGTCATTAAGACCAAAATCTGCCGATAAAGCAATGTCCGAGTATTTTCTTCGACTCACTAATACGCCGGAGCTATCCATATCTATATCATCAAGGTGGCGTTTTTGCGCAGCTTTTAGACTTAGATAAGTATCACCGGTTTCTCCGTCAATAAAGTCAGACTCAAGACCTAAAGTAAAGTTGTTGGCGTTACTGATTCTATCAATACCGGTAAATTTCTGCCCTGAAAACAAACCTTCATAAGAGTCATTTTTATCGGCAGAGTCAAAACTTGGTAAGGCACTTTGATCTTTTTTAGGTGTAAAGTTATAAGCCAATCTTGGCGTTAAGGTTTGAATAAGATCTGTACCAAAGAAGCTGGACTCCCTTTCTAGGAAGAGCTTTGAATCTAAGCCAGAGCTATAGATAGATCTACTTTCATCCGCAGCATTGTCCAATACGTAATCTGTATTAAAAAGATTAAGTTTTGGGGTTAATGAGTAGGCATTAGTTGTGATTGAACGAGAGAAGTTTGCTTGTGCATGGGTTCTCACGCCTGTGGCGGTTGATGTTTGATGTTGAAAATTGGTACTTACTAAAGATAAGTCCATTTGACGATTATCCATTCCTTTAAAAGATTTGCTAATTGAAACTTCAGGCGTACGTATATAGGCAGCAGAGCCGCTGTTAATCAATTGCTCATTTTCTGCAAATAAAGAAATATCAAGATTTTGGCTATCGTCTTTATAGTTTAAATCAAGGTGCGAATAAAGTGCAGACTCAGCAGTGTTGCTATGCGTGATCTCTTTAAAATACTTAGTATCAGAAACACGATTAGTCACTAGGCTTAACTCAGTTTTATCATTAATCGATAAATCAATACTTGAATTTAACAACCAACGCTTATTGTTAGTAATATCATCTTCGTTAAGATAATGCCCTTCAACCTCGAAACGACCTTTGTCTAAATATTTATTACTGGCAATCAATTGTCGATACTTACCCTCAACAACACTACCTCGGCTTGAGAGTTGATTTAGGGTTAATAAAAAGTCACGATCTGGGGCGATATTAAAGTAATAAGGAATTCTAACTTGATAGCTATTACTTTCATTAACAGCCGATTCACTATAACTACCAAATGCAGGTGCTAAGAATCCTGAGCCTCGTCCTTCTAATACCCATTCATGATAGGGTGAATAAAACACAGGAACTCCTAAAAACTCAACCACTACATCATTAGCTACACCGCGATTAGTTTTTGAGTTAAGTGTGATTTGACCTGCTTTCATTTGCCAGTCAGTATTGCCCAGTGGGCATAAAGAATAACTAGCATCATCAAAGACCTGCATAGTGCCATCGTTAACCACTTGCTGAGCTTGGCCATTTATCTTGGTGTCTGGATAATGAAATTGAACTTGATTTAGAGTGCTATGAGTTCTATCTGCTTGTTTTTTAACAACAGCACTGTCACCTATTAACATCAACTCATCATTTTGAAATTGAACATGACCTTTAGCTATTGAGGTTTTATCTGATTTTTTAATCTTAATTTCATCTGCACTCAAATAATAAGCACTAGAATTAAGCGAAACGTTGCCAGATAAAAGATAAGTATCACCTTTGATAATTTCGCTACGATCAGCAACCACATCTAGGTTTTCATCGTTTGATAAGGTTTGTTTTGGAAAAAGTAAGTGATTATCTTCACAATTTAAAACGTATCCCTGTGCATTGACTAAACCAGAAAGTAAAGCAAACGAGCAAAGAGTAAGTGACTTTTTCATGATAGTATTAATATTTTTATAATCCATTTATTTTAACACCAACTAAATAGTAATAGCCTGAATATATTAGCTACATGAGTATGCATTTATTTGGGTAAAATAACTGAGGTTTTAACAACAATGGAAGTAATTATAATGGCTTGGAATGATAATAATAATCAAAAACCTTGGGGCGACAACAACCAGACGCCTCCGGATTTAGATGGAGTAATTAAAGAATTTAAAGATAAATTTAACGGCTTATTTGGTGCTGGTAATTCAGCCGGTTCATCAGATGCACCAAAAGCACCGCAAGGTAGTGTGAAGTTTGTTGTTATCATTGGCGTGCTTGTTTGGATGCTATCAGGAATCTATATTATTGATCCTGCTGAAAAAGGTGTTGTATTACGCTTTGGCGCCTTCCAAGAAGAGACCTCCCAAGGTCCTCATTGGCACCTACCATTTCCTATTGAATCTGTGAATAGAGTTAATGTAGCACAAATTAGAACGGCTGAAATCGGCTATCGTAATGTTGTTGCAGGAAGTCGTAACTTTGGCGGTAATGTTTCTTCTGAATCACTTATGTTGACCAAAGATGAAAATATGATTGACGCTAAGTTTGCGGTTCAATACAAAATTAACGATGTACAGGCTTACTTATTTAATGTTGCTAGTCCGGATACAACACTACGTCAAGTATCTGAAAGCGCTATTCGTCAAGTAGTTGGACAAAATACTATGGATTACATCTTAACTGAAGGTCGAGTTAGTATTGCCGATGATATTAAGGAAAAGTCTCAAGAATTGTTAGATTTATATCAGACAGGTTTACAAATTACTACAGTTAACATGCAGGATGCACAGCCACCTGAGCAAGTTCAAGCGGCTTTTTCTGATGCTGTTAAAGCACGAGAAGATAAGCAGCGCTTGATTAACGAAGCGCAAACATATGCTAATGATATTTTGCCAAAATCACGAGGTCTTGCTGCACGTCTACTTGAAGAATCTAAGGCTTACAAGTCTGAAGTAACTTCAAAGTCAGAAGGTGAAGCATCTCGATTTAAGCAAATTTTAGCTGAGTATGAAAAAGCACCGACAGTTACTAGAGAGCGTTTATACCGTGAAACTATGGAAAGTGTCTTTGCTTCAACCAGTAAAGTTGTAGTTGATTCAAAAGCAAATTCAATGATGTATTTGCCTATTGATAAACTAATCAATAAACAGCGAGCTAATACTCAAAACACTTCTCAAGCAACTCAAGAGCAAGTAGAGGCGCCAAGTGGTGCTAGAAATATTTTCCGTGATAGAGGAGTAAGATAATGCAAAAATTAGGATTAATTATCATTGCTGCAGTATTCTTTATACTGAGTTCAGCACTATATACGGTTAGTGAAACTGAAACAGCTATCAAACTTCGTTTAGGTGAAATTGTTAGTGTTGAAAAAGAGCCGGGACTTAAATTTAAAACCCCATTTGTTAATAACGTGGTTAAATTTGATAATCGTATTCAAACACTTGATGCACCATCTGAGCGCTTCTTAACAGGTGAAAAGAAAAACGTTATCGTTGATTCATATGTTAAATGGCGTATTATCGATGCTGAGAAGTTCTACAAGTCGACAGGTGGTAACTTAGCGCGAACTAGTAATCGTTTAGCGCAAATTATTAAAACAGGCCTTAAAAGTGAATTCTCAAAACGTACTATTAAAGATGTTGTTTCTGGTGAACGTAGCGAAATCATGACTAGCATTGCAAAGCTTGCGAAGAAAGATATTGGCGATTTTGGTATTGAAATTATTGATGTTCGTATTAAGCGTATTGACTTATCTCAAGAAGTTTCAAACTCAGTTTATCGTCGAATGCAAGCAGAGCGTAATCGCGTTGCGAAAGAGTTTAGATCCAAAGGTGCTGAAGAGGCTGAAATTATTCAGGCAGCAGCTGATAAAAAGAGAACTATTATTTTAGCAAACGCTTATCGTGATTCAGAAATCATACGTGGTGAAGGTGATGCAATATCAGCAGGGAACTATGCACAAGCATATAATCAAAATGCTGATTTTTATTCATTCTATCGTTCATTAGAATCTTATAAGAAATCGTTTTCTGGTCAGAATGACATCATGGTGTTAAATCCAAATACTGAATTCTTCCGTCACTTTAATCCTGGGGCTAAATAAGCACCTATATGAAGTCTTGGCAGTTACCCGAGGGTATTGATGAATTAAGCGGCAATCAGGCGCTTAATTTTGAAATACAACGACGTCAATTAATAGACCTATATACTGAAAAAGGTTTTGGTTTAGTGATTCCGCCAATGGTGGAACATGTTGATTCGTTACTTTTAACCAGCGACTCGGTTAACGAAAAAACGTTTAAGTTTCTAGATCCGGTTAGTGGAAAAATGTTAGGCGTTCATGCCGATATTACGCCGCAAATTGCCCGTATTGATGCGAGACGTGCCAGTGCCAGTATTGAAAAATATTGTTACATTAATGCAATCCTTCAAACCAGTGCTGATGACTTTTATGATTCACGCTCTCCTATTCAGGCGGGTGCAGAGTTATATGGCTCTAATGAAATCTCAGCAGATATTGAAGTAATTGAATTGATGCTAGAAAGTTTAAAGATTCTATCGATTGATCCGGTTATTATTAGCTTAGGAAATGTAGCCATTTTCGATGCCTTAATGGCGGATGAATTGCTAGACTCAGATCAGGCAGCTGAGCTGCGTCACATCTTTGCACATCGCTCATCACCAGATCTAGCTGTTTTTATCAATAAACATCCTATTGTTAATGCACCTTTGTTTAATGCACTTATCAAATTAGAGGGTGACAATAGCGCATTGAATCAAGCCTTGGACTTGTTTGTCAATTTTCCAAATGCGATCAGCGCCATCAAAGATTTACAAGCAATCGATCAAGCGCTTAAAGGTAAAAATATTCAAGCAAGTTATGATTTAGCCGAACTACAAACTTATGAATACCATACAGGCATTGTATTTTCAGCTTATAACCAAAACTATTCTAAGGCTTTAGCGCAAGGTGGGCGTTATAACGGTATTGGTGAGTCGTTTGGGCAGTCAAGAGCGGCCACAGGATTTTCATTTGACTTGAAGTTTTTATCTCTATCAAATTAAGTTTTATTAACAATAAACTAACCAGTTAGGAATTAGTATGTCAAAAAATGTAGTAATCATTGGCACTCAATGGGGTGATGAAGGCAAAGGTAAAATTGTAGATTTAATAACTGATAAGGTCTCTAGTGTTGTTCGCTTTCAAGGCGGACATAATGCAGGACATACACTGGTTATTGATGGTCAAAAAACAGTACTACATTTAATCCCTTCTGGAATTTTACGTGATCATGTTGAATGTTTGATTGCCCATGGTGTTGTTTTATCAATGTCTGCACTCATTAAAGAACTTGGTGAATTGGACGAAACAGGCATTGATGCAAAATCACGTTTAAAGATTGCACCAGGTTGTCCACTAATTATGCCTTACCATGTTGCTCTTGATAATGCACGTGAAGCTAAACGCGGTAAAGCCGCCATTGGCACAACAGGTAATGGTATTGGTCCGGCTTATGAAGATAAGGTTGCTCGTCGTGGACTAAGAGTTGGTGACCTACTAGATCTTGAAGCATTTGCAGATAAGCTTAGAGAAGTAATGGAATATCACAATTTCTCTTTAAGCAGCTACTATAAAGTGCCGGCATTAGATTTTGATACAGTTTTAGCAGAAGCTCTAGAGCAAGCTAAGGTCGTCATTCCTATGATTACTGATGTCACTGAGCAAATCCATCAACATATTAAAAATAACGAAAATATCTTATTTGAAGGTGCGCAAGGTGCACTTCTAGATATTGATCAAGGTACTTATCCATTTGTGACTTCATCGAACACAACTTCTGGTGGCGCAGTAACAGGCTCAGGTGTCGGTGTCACAGACATTGATTACGTATGCGGTATTGTTAAAGCCTACACAACTCGTGTTGGTGGCGGCCCATTCCCAACAGAGCTAATCTATGACGTTTCAACAGACAAAGGTGATGAAATTGGTAAAGTTTTAGGCACTATAGGTCATGAATTTGGCGCAACAACAGGGCGTCAGCGTCGTTGTGGTTGGTTAGATATGGTTACTCTAAACCGTTCATTTAAGCTTAATGCCGTTACTGGAATTTGCCTAACTAAACTAGACGTACTAGACTCACTAGATAGTATTAAAATTTGTATTAGCTATGATTTAAATGGCAAGCAAATAACCACACCACCTTATGATGCACAAGGCTATGCAGATGCAAAGCCAACTTACATTGAAATGCCGGGCTGGAATACTTCAACAATTGGTACAGATTCATTTGATTCTTTACCAATCGAGGCTCAAAACTATATTCGCAAGATCGAAGAGTTATCCAATTTACCAGTAGATATTTTATCAACCGGACCAGATCGCGATGAAACTCTGATCCTTAACAATCCATTCAACGAGTAATCATATGAGCGACCCGCATCAAAAAAGAGAATCAGAAAAGTACGATAATCCTATCCCATCTAGAGAGTATATTCTTGGTTTCATTAAAAAAAAGCCTATCTCAAAATATGACTTATTTGATTTATTGAAGGTTAATTCTGAACAAAAAAAACCACTAACTCATCGCCTTAAAGCCATGGTTCGTGATGAGCAACTTAACTGTGATAATGACGGAAATTTCACAATTTTCGATCCAGCTGAAGGTATTAAAATCGGTACAGTAGTTGCAAACCCTAAAGGCTTTGGCTTTTTAAAGCTTGAAGAGGGTGGTAGAGATTTACGACTTAATTCAAGACAAATGCAGCTAGTTTTTCACGGAGACAAGGTTAAGGCTCGCTTAATCAGTAAACGTGGTGACGCTAAAATTGTTGAAGTCCTAGAGAGTGTTAAGACTGTAGTAGCTCGCCTTCATATCGATGAAGAGGGTAATACTTACGCTGTCGTTGATGACAAGCGTATCCGTAACAATATTAATATCCCTAAAATTAGTGACGACAACACAAACGAACAAATTGTTATTGTTGAGATCACTAAGTCACCAACATTTAAAGCTCTAGCAGAAGGTAGGATTATTCAAATTTTGGGCTCTTATATGGATGAAGGCGTTGAGACAGATGCAGCGCTTTATCGTAATGGTATTCCTGTTGAATTCTCAAAAGAAGCATTAGCACAAACTGCAAAAATTCCAGCTGAAGTAACTAAGCAAGATAAAAAAGGTCGTATTGATATTACCGATATGAAGCTTGTCACTATTGATGGTGAAGACTCTAAAGATTTTGATGATGCAGTATTTGCAGAGTCAACAAACAATGGCTGGAGATTAGTTGTTGCTATTGCTGATGTTTCTCATTACGTAGAAGAGGGAACAGCACTAGACGATGATGCAATCGAGCGAGGTAATTCGGTTTACTTCCCACGTCGTGTAGTACCAATGCTGCCTGAGGCTCTATCAAATGGCCTATGTTCAATTAATCCAGGTTTAGAGCGCCTTTGTATGACTTGTGAGATGAACATTGATAAAGCAGGAAATTTGCTCGATTATAAATTCTACCCTGCAACCATGTTCTCTCATGCAAGACTAACTTATACAAAGGTCAGTAAGATTTTAGAGGAAGATGATCAAGCATTAAAAACAGAATTTGAACCAGTATTAGAAAATTTAAACGACCTTTACGACTTATATAAAGTGTTAAAGGTTGCTAGAACTAAACGTGGTGTAATGGATTTTGATCGTATTGAATCACAAATCCTCTTCAATGATGCTGGAAAAATTGACAACATCATTGCCCGTTCAAGAAATGATGCGCATAAACTTATTGAAGAATGCATGCTGATGGCTAACCAAGCTACCGCTAAATTCTTAGGTGAAAATGAAGAAGACTTCTTGTACCGAATTCATCCAAAGCCAACGGCAGAAAAAGTAGAAGTAACTCGTCAATTCTTAACCGCTATTGGTCTTACATTAGAAGGTGGTGATCAGCCAGATTCAAAACATTTTGCAAAAGTACTGGAAGATGCTAAAGGTAGAGATGATGAAAATATTATCAAAACCGTAGTTCTTAGAACCATGAAGCAAGCTGTTTATACGCCTGCTAACGAAGGACATTTTGGTTTGGCATTTGATGATTACACTCACTTTACATCACCAATTAGAAGATATCCTGACTTACTAGTGCATCGCGCCATCAATCGTGTTCTTAAAAAGAAAAAGCCAACATTGATGAATCGTGTAGTTGGTAAGGTACTGGGTAATAAAAAGAAAGAGCCTTCTAAGAAAATGATTGAACTGGGTGCAAACTTATCAGTCACAGAAAGACGTGCTGATGAAGCTTCTCGCGATGTTGAGCAGTGGCTAAAATGTGAGTATATGCGTGACAAAGTCGGCGATACTTTTAATGGTGTTATTTCAGGTGTCGCAGGCTTTGGTATTTTTATCGAGCTAACAGATGTCTTTGTTGAAGGTATGATTGCAATGCGTGACATGAAAGATGACTACTACAATTTTGACGATGTTCATCATCAACTCAAAGGGGAGCGCACTGGTAAAGTGTTTCAGCTAGGCGATAAAATTAAAATCCAAATTGTTTCAGTTAATTTAGACGATAGACAAATGGTATTTGCTCCAGCCCAAGATTAAGTTTTTTAAGTTTAAACAGATAGAATAAAATGAAAATATACGCACCCTGGGAAAAAGCCTTTAAAAAAGTATCTACACCTTTTGAGCATTTCATTCATGCCCAAACTACCACGGGCAAAATCTTAATGTTTATGACGGTGGTTGCGTTAATTCTGGCAAATACACCGCTAACAGAAAATTACGAGCATTTTTTTCACACAAAAATTGATTTAAGTTTTGGCTCTTGGAAATTATCCCATAGCCTGCATCATTGGATAAATGATGGTCTAATGGCTGTGTTCTTTTTTGTTATCGGATTAGAGATAAAAAGAGAAATTTTAGTTGGAGAGCTTTCAAATATAAAAGTTGCTATTTTGCCTATCCTAGCAGCTATTGGTGGAATGGTTTTTCCTGCATTGATCTATTTAGGTATTAATGCAAATGAGCCCAGTGCTATCGGATGGGGCATACCCATGGCGACAGATATTGCTTTTGCGATTAGTGTTTTAGTGCTCTTGGGTAAAAGAGTCTCTACTGCGCTAGTAACTTTTTTAGTGGCACTTGCCATTGTAGATGATTTAGGCGCTGTATTGGTAATTGCAATATTCTATACTGATCAAATTAATTTGCTACCTCTTGCCTTGTCTGGCGTAACTTTTTTAATGTTAATTATATTAAATCGTTTTGGTATTCATGCAATGTTACCTTATTTTATTGTTGGAATTTGCATGTGGGTTTTTGTTCTAGAGTCAGGCGTACATGCCACTATTGCAGGTGTTATTGCTGCCATGGCTGTACCTTCTAAACCTAAACAAACCTCTATAAATTTATCTAAAGATACTAAAAAATTATTAGATGACTATGACAAGCATCCTGTTTGTAAAAATCACACATTAAACGAAGATCAAAAAGTCATTCTAGAAAAAATACAAGTCAGGATTGACTCAGTAAGCTCTCCAGCTACAAAACTTGAGCAAAAACTACATCTTCCCGTTGCTTTAATTGTTATCCCTTTATTTGCACTAGCTAATGCTGGTATTGCAATAGATTTCAACTCTATTGGTACTGTGATTATTGAGCCAATATCAATGGGTATTATTTTTGGCCTTATTCTAGGAAAGATAATTGGAATATTTGGAGTTTCTTGGTTGGTTATTAAACTAAAAATTGCGAAACTACCAGATCAAAGTAGCATGAGTCAAATTTTTGGCGTTGCACTTTTAGGAGGTATTGGCTTTACCATGTCTATCTTTATAGCAGATCTTGCTTTTTTAGGATCTGCTGAATATATCTTTCAAGCTAAAGTTGGTGTTTTAACTGCCTCTTTATTGGCTGGATTATCTGGATTTTTATGGCTTAAGTACATAGCTAAAAAGCCTATCTAAATACAATAAACTAAAAAAAGGAGGTAAACACCTCCTTTTTTTAGTTTTGACTTTTACATTAAGAATTAATCAGTCACTGCACCTTCAGAAGCAGATTTAGCCAGTTTAGCGAATTTTGCCAAAACACCTTTAGTATAATTCGGCTTAGGTTGTACCCAGTGAGTTAAACGCTCATCAATAATTGATTGATCAACCAGTAGCTCTAATACATTATTTTCAGCATCAATCAGAATCTCATCGCCATCTTTAACAACAGCAAGTACACCACCTTTAAAAGCTTCTGGAGTGATATGACCCACTACAAAGCCATGGGTTCCGCCCGAGAAACGACCATCAGTAATGAGTGCCACTTTACCACCTAGACCTTTACCCATAACGGCAGAAGTAGGCGCAAGCATCTCACGCATGCCAGGGCCACCTGCAGGTCCTTCATAACGAATTACAATCACATTACCTGCCATAATTTCATCATTTAATATAGCTGCAAGCGCTTCTTCTTCACGACCATAACATTTGGCTACCCCTTTAAAACTCAAACCCTCTTTACCTGTAATTTTTGCAACAGCACCATCTACAGCCAAATTACCACGTAGAATACAAAGATGTGAATCTTTCTTAATCGGATTATCAAGTGACCTAATAATATCTTGAGAATCTGCATATGGTTCAACATCTTTAAGATTTTCAGCCATTGTTTGCCCAGTAACTGTCATACAGTCACCATGAAGCATGCCAGCATCTAATAGCATTTTCATCAATGGTAACGTACCACCAATAGCAACCAGTTCACTCATCATGTATTGACCAGATGGCTTAAGATCAGCAATAACTGGAACATTCGCACCAATACGCGTAAAGTCGTCAATATTTAAATCAACGCCAGCAGCATTTGCCATAGCGATTAAATGAAGTACAGCATTGGTAGAGCCACCCAAGGTAATAATAACTGTAATCGCATTCTCGAAAGCTTTTATAGTCATGATATCATTTGGCTTAATGTCTTTTTCAAGTAAGTTTAATACCGCTTCACCAGCTCGAACACAATCATTATTCTTATCCGCTGAGATAGCATCTTGAGCCGAAGAGTTTGGCAAACTCATACCTAGCGCTTCAATAGCAGATGCCATGGTATTAGCCGTGTACATACCGCCACAAGAGCCTGGACCTGGAATGGCTGTTTTTTCAATATTTTCAAGTTCAATTGCATTAATTTTATTACTGGCAAATTGACCTACCGCCTCAAAAACACTAACCACATCAGTGTGGTTTTTACCTGGTTGAATCGTACCGCCATAAACAAAAATACCCGGACGGTTAAGTCTTGATAAGCCAATAATACAACCTGGCATATTTTTATCACAACCTCCAATTGCAACCACGCCATCAAAACCCTGACACCCCACTACTGTTTCAATTGAATCAGCGATAACCTCACGAGATACTAAAGAGTATTTCATGCCCTCTGAGCCCATTGAAATACCATCAGAAATAGTAATCGTGTTAAAAATAACACCTTTACCACCAGCAGAATTAATGCCTTTTTCAGCTTCATCTGCTAATTTATTAATATGCATATTACAAGGAGTAACCATTGACCAAGTCGAAGCAATACCCACTTGAGGCTTACTAAAATCTTCTTTTTTAAAGCCTACCGGGTAAAGCATTGCACGAGAAGCTGCTCTTTCATAGCCATCAACAACTTGGGAGGAATATTTTCTTGAGTTAGACATAATTACTTTGTATTGGTATAAAGCATTATATTTTAGATTAAAATAGTGCACTTCTATCAACGTTTTAATACAATACTTTGGATAAATCTGAACAAATTTTAACTTTAATTAAGCCTTTTGTAGATCAAGGGAAAATTCTCCTTAGAAGTAAGATGAAAATTGAAAAAAATATCAATGACTTCATCTTGCTATTTGATAATAATCAACTAGTTGCTTGCGCAGGTTTGAAAGATTGCCAAGAAGGCTCTATGGGCGAAATTTATTCTTTAGCGGTTGCTAAAAATTCTCAAAGTTTAGGGCTTTCTATGCAACTCTTAGATAAGATATTAATGGAAGCTAAGAGGCGAAAATTTAGTAAAATTTTCGCTCTAACAAAGTATGAAACTGATTGGTTTTTAAAGCATCACTTTACCCAAATGAAAATTTCTGATCTACCTAACAAACGTCAAAAATATTTCAATCATGATCGAAACTCATCTATCTTTTTTAAGGATATTACCTAATGCAAATCAAAGAACGTATTCGCGGATATTTACCGGTTGTCATTGATATTGAAACCGCTGGATTTAATCATCAAACAGATGCTATGTTAGAAATTTGCGCTGTGATTATTGGTATTGATGACAGTGGTAAGCTATACCCAAAGGAGCCTCAACATTTTCACACGCATCCTTTTCAAGGGGCGAATCTTGAGCCGGCAGCTTTAAAGTTTAATGGCATTGATGTTGATAATCCTCTACGTGGCGCTATTGATGAAAAATTAGCACTAAATGATATGTTCCAAACGATATGCACCGAGATGAAAGATCAAGATTGCTCGCGTTCGATATTAGTAGGGCACAATGCATTTTTTGACTTAGGATTTTTGTATGCTTCAAGTGAAAGATCAAAGCTTAAAAATCCCTTTCATAAATTCTCTACCATTGATACAGTTAGCTTATCAGCACTTACTTTTGGGGAGACAGTTTTGGCTAAAGCGATCGCGAAAGCTGGTATTGAATTTGACAACACTCAAGCGCATTCTGCCTTGTATGATACGGTTAAAACCGCTGAGTTATTTTGTCAGATCTTTAATGCTATTGAATTTGCACCGATACCAAAGAACTGATTAAACGCCAAGCGCTCTTTTTGTGCTTGATGGATAGTCATTAATTCAAATCTAACTTTTGTACCTGATTGTTGTTGTGCCAACTGAGCTAAATCCAGTGAAAATACAGTGCCAATTTTTAAATATCCGCCAATAGTTGGCGCATCTTTTAGTAGAATAATTGGCAATCCATCGCTAGAGATTTCTACACTTCCATAACTCATACCTTCAGAGATCATTTTGTCTTTTTTGATGGCTATAGGTGCGCCTTGCAGCCTACACCCTGTGCGATCATTTGCATTGCTAATAGTATAAGTTTGACTAAAAAATAACGTTTTTTGAGCATCACTAAATTCTGAATATTGATAACTTGGCAATAATCTTAATACAACTTCTTGATGGTAATTAGGAATATATTTTGGCTCAATAAAACGATCTAATTGGCCAATTGATGCTTGGCATGTAATAATTTCATCTTGTGTCATTTTTGCACCAATGTGTTCACGTAAATTAACCGATCTGGAGTTGAAAAATTTTTGAGTTTCAAACCCATTTTTAACTGCTAAATAAGTACATATTCCGTGTTTAGGCAGATGCCAGCTAAGTCTGTTACCTTTTTGAATTTGAATACTGTTCCAAATATCCACTATTTGATTATTAATTTTAAAATCAAGATCCGCACCACAAACACAAATCAGCATATCATCGAGTGCTTCTAATTCAACACTGCCAAAGATGATTTCCAGAGCGGCATCAAAATAATGATTACCCAATAAATAATTTCCCCAAGCATAGGCATGCTCATCCATTACCCCAGATTGAGCCAAACCCTGTTCACCATGAGTTAGACGACCATAATCTTGAACCGTCATTAAAAACCCTGGTTTAATAACTTTAAAGCTCATACTTAACCACCATAGCGTATAAATTCATCACGGCTAATTGAGTAGAATTTAACCTCATCACCTATCTTAAATTTGTCTAAATTTTTAGGATTCTTAAGTGATAAGTCAAGTACCGTTCTGCCAACAATATTCCAGCCTCCTGATGAATCAATAGGGTAAACAGCTGTTTGTCTATCAGCGATGCCCACGCTACCTGCTGGAATTTTGATTCTTGGTGTGGCTAGGCGAGGTGCTTGAATTTTCTCATCAACTTGGCCTAAAAATGCAAATACTGGGCTAAATCCAATGGCATAAACTTGGTAAGTTTGCGAAGTATGAATATGGATAAATTCAGCTATTGTTAGTTCTTTTTCAGCCAGTAATTTTTCTAAATCAAGAGCCACTTCAAATCCATAATAAACGGGAATATGTATCATATTAGAGATTTGCTCAGCTTGTTCAAAGCTAAATTGTTCTAGCAATTCGCCAACTTGGGTCTTAAACTTATGATAATTGGTTTTATTGAGATCGTAATTCACCAAAAGAGAAGTATAAGAGGGTGTTAAGTTGATAATTGACTCAGAAAAATGCTTTTTAAGCTGATTTGCAAAATTTGCGATATTTCTAGGAAGACTAGCATCAATCTTATTGCCAAAATAGATAAGAAGCGAGCTTTCCCCCGCAAGTATGATTTTATGCATTTTTAAGCTGTTTCAGGGCCTCTAAAGAGGCTTTATTGTCACTATGAAAGCAAATGGTGTCAATTTTGAAAGATTTCTCCTCTAAAAATTGATAATATTGATCAATAATAGCTTTTGGATCAGTTAAAACCGCACCTTTGTACCCTCTAGGAATCATATGGATGCCTTGATAGCCTCGATCAGCATAAACTTCATGTAAAAATAAGTCGTTTTCATTATTTCTGAAATTTTTAAAATAATCCTCATGACAAGCCTGAATCACCAAGGATAAATTTGGATCAGTTTTATGAATTACATTACATATCACTTCTAAAACCAAAGGATTGTGAGTCATATCATGATACAAAGCACCATGTGGCTTGATATATTTAAGAAGAGCGTCATGTTCGGTACAAAACGTTTTAAAAGCAGTAATTTGCTGGTAAATTAAATCAAACAATGCGGAAGTACTTAGCGTTTGACTCACACGACCAAAATTAGCAATATCTGCATAACTGGGATGTGCACCAATCTTAACGCCAAATTTTTTGGCAAGTTTAATAGTTTTGGTCATACTATTGTTATCACCCGCATGACCACCACAAGCAATGTTAGCCATGTTGATCAGTGGCATAATATCAGCATCAGGGTTGGGAGTTAAGCACTCTCCTAAATCGCAATTAATCATCAACATAGATGTAAATTATAAAGCAATCAAAACTATCTATTCTCAAGATAAAATCATTCTTATATTATTAAAAATAGATCTGGTTAATATGGCAGGACTAATTAGCTATATTGTTAGTGTATGTTCTTATTCCTGGTATCGACGCCATGACCACTGAAGTGGCTATTATTTTAATCAAAAATACAAAATGGTTTAAGCTTAGGTAAAATCATTTAAATTTGCAATTTAACTCAACTAATTCTATGAACCACATTAAACAAATGTTCGAACTACAGATGAAGCTCAATGACGCCACTAACGGAGAAATTTGGACCGAAGGTGCCACCAAAGAAGGGCGCCCAATCTCATGGTTACGTTGTATCTATATGGAAGCTGCCGAAGCAATTGATTCCTTTAATTGGAAGCATTGGAAAGATATTGAGTCAGAAAATGATATTGATAATGCTAAAGTTGAATTGGTTGATATTTGGCACTTTTTAATGTCTGAAGCGATTCATTATGGTGATGCTAGTTTTGCTGAAATATACAATGATATGGTGCCTGAACGCGACATAGATCCAGAAAAAATGGTGGAAATATTTGAAAAAATCGTAGCCATATCAGCTAGTGCCAACGTTGATAAATCTCAAAATTCTTTATACCAATTGTTCGCTTTATTCTTCCAAGCATTGGGCAATATGGCCATGGACGTGTCAGAATTATATAAACGCTATTTGGTTAAAAATCAGCTAAATACCTTTAGACAAGATCATGGCTATAAGGATGGCTCTTATGTGAAGATGTGGGGTACAGTTGAGGATAATGTTGTTGCTTTTAATATCATGGAAGAAAGCCCTGAGCTCACTCCAGAACAACTCTACTCACAATTAGAAGAAGCTTACGCTCAACTTTAATTCATCATTATGCCTGTCTCAAATATAAACCATGTAAAGCTTACTGAATATAGTCATGGCCAAGGTTGTGGCTGCAAAATATCGCCAAAGGTTTTAGACGTAATTTTAGAATCATCATTAACCGAGTTTAACGATCCAAAACTGCTGGTTAGCAATGCTTCACGTGATGATGCAGCTGTTTATGATTTAGGCAATGGAGAGGGGATTATTAGTACCACTGACTTCTTTATGCCAATTGTAGACGATCCATTTACCTTTGGAAGAATCGCTGCAACTAATGCTATTAGCGATATTTACGCAATGGGTGGCACCCCTTTGATGGCTATTGCTATTTTTGGCTGGCCCATCGACAAGCTTGCACCTGAAATAGGTCGACAAGTAATCGAAGGCGGGCGCAGTGTTTGCGCTGACGCAGGTATCTCTTTAGCAGGTGGACATAGTATTGATGCACCAGAGCCTATTTTTGGATTAGCCGTTACTGGTAGGGTTGCTATCAAACACCTTAAGGAAAATTCAAAAGCGCAAGTGGGTGACAAAATCTATCTAACCAAGCCTTTGGGTATTGGTATTTTGACCACAGCGCAAAAACAAAAGAAAATTACCAAAGAGGATGAATTTAGAGCTATTGATACCATGTGTGAACTTAACGATATTGGTACTAAACTATCCAAAATCAACGGTATTAATGCGATTACTGATATAACGGGATTTGGCCTAGGTGGACATTTGGTTGAAGTTTGTCAAGGCTCTAAGGTATCTGCTATTATCGATTATCAAAAAGTACCAACTTTACCAAATATTCAACATTATCTAGCCAATGGCTGCTCTCCGGGTGGTGCTCAGCGAAACTTCGATAGCTATGGACATCATTTAAGTCAAATGATTGATCAGGTTCAATCAATAATTTGTGATCCACAAACTAGTGGTGGGCTGCTTGTTATGGTTAATGACGAAGCACAAGAGGAATTTCAAAATACCATGAATGCAGCCGGGTTTAAGCTTGAAGCTATTGGTGAAATTATTGCACACAACCAAACGACTGTAAAAATTAATGCCTAATTCGCTGACTCAGATTGAAGATTTTCGCTCTCTAGTAGTCAACAACACCCCCATGTTTGATACTCGTGCACCTATTGAATTTACACAAGGCGCCTTTCCACATACACAAAGCTTGCCACTCATGAGTGACCAAGAACGGAAGCTTGTTGGTACTTGTTATAAGCATAAAGGTCAAGAAAAAGCCATCGAGCTAGGACATGAATTGGTTCAGGGTGAAGATAAACAAGCTAAAGTTACAGCTTGGTTAGAATTTATCCAGAAAAATCCTAATGGCGCGCTATATTGCTTTCGTGGGGGCTTGCGTAGTCAGATTACCCAACAATGGATTTATGAAGAATCAGGTATTGATTATCCACGGCTAAAAGGTGGCTACAAAGCGCTACGTCGATACTTAATTGACGAAACTGATCGAATCATGGACCAGGTGACACCGATTATTATTGGTGGACAAACAGGCTGTGGAAAAACCTTGCTACTTGATCATATTCAACAAATAATTGATCTAGAGGGTTTGGCTAATCACAGAGGATCTGCATTTGGTAATACAACCACAACTCAACCGACTCAAATTGCTTTTGAAAATGAAATGGCAATTAAGCTCATTAAACAGCAAGGTTGTTCGCATTTAGTATTTGAAGATGAAGGTGCCAATATAGGAACTATACACATCCCTGATTGCGTAAAAAATAAAACCTCTCAAGCAGATTTAATATTACTTGATGCAACGATAAATGAACGTATTCAAGTTAGTATGGACGCTTATGTGATTAATATGTATCAAAACTTCCTGACCCAAGATCAAGCTAATGGTTTTGACAGTTTTGCTAAATATTGGCTAACAAGCCTTGAAAAAATTCAAAAAAGACTAGGTCTTGAGCGATATAAAGTGATGAAATCACAAGTGGAGTCTGCGTTAACAAGCTATCAGAATAGAAAAACTTTTGATGGATTTCTGCCTATTATTGAGTCACTTTTGGTTGATTATTACGACCCTATGTACAACTATCAAATTCAAAAGAAATTAGATCGTGTTGTATTTAAAGGCAGCAGCTCAGAGATTCTTGATTATTTGCATGGTTTGTCAATTTCTTGAGCCAATCTTAATATCAGTAATAGGCTTTGCTTGACACGCTAAAATTTCACCTTTAGATAAAGGCACCAAACAATCTTGATGCCTAACATCCCCTTTTAAAAGTAATAGCACACAAGAACCACAATGTCCTTGGCGACAAGAGTGGTTAATCACTACATTGTGCGCTTCAAGCTCCGTTAGAATCGAGCGCTCACCATAGACATAAAGTGATTCAGTTTTACCGTTAATGTTCTCAACATCGATTCTAAACATATTGGCTAATTAAAGCTTAAAATCACCAAAATCTGAATCATCTTCATCGAGTGTATTATCAATAGCACTCACCAAATAAGAAGTGATTTCTGTCTCTTGAGGAGCAACTTGAACATTATCAGAATCAAGCCAATGATTGATCCAAGGTAGTGGGTTGCTACGATCTTCAAATAAAGGCTTAAGACCAATAGCCTTCATACGTATATTGGTAATATATTCTAAATATTGCTTTAAAATTTCAGCATTTAAACCAATCATTGAGCCATCTCTAAATAAATATTCAGCCCAATTTTTCTCTTGATCACAAGCATCTTTAAACATTTGAATAACTTCTTTCTCGCATTCTGCTGCAATAACAGTCATTTCAGGATCATCTTTACCTTCGTGAATAATATTAATGATATGCTGAGTGCCAGCTAAATGTAGCGCCTCATCACGTGCAATCATCTTAATAATTTTAGCATTACCCTCCATTACCTTGCGCTCTGCAAAGGCGAAAGAACAAGCAAACGACACATAAAAACGTACTGCTTCCAAAATATTAACAGATACAATAGTCAAATATAGCTTGCGCTTTAAGCATTTTAAATCAATGGCTACTTTCTCACCATTTAGATCATGTGTTCCCTCGCCATGCAACAGATAAGCTTGTGAACATTTGATCAATTCATCATAATGCTTGGAAACACTTTCAGCACGCTCAATAATTTGCTCTGTTTTCATGATGTCATCAAACACAGCACCTGGCTCATTGACAATAGCGCGAATGATATGGGTGTATGAGCGCGAATGGATAGTCTCAGAGAAACTCCAAGTTTCAATCCAGTTTTCCAACTCTGGCAGAGACACAATAGGCAAAAATGCAATATTAGGACTGCGACCCTGTACGGAATCTAGAAGAATTTGATATTGAAGATTGGAAAGGAAGATATGTTTTTCATTGGGCAATAACTTAGAAAAATCCATTTTATCTTTGGAGACATCGATCTCTTCTGGACGCCAAAAAAATGACAATTGCTTTTCAGTCAGTTTTTCAAACATTTCAAATTTTTGCTTATCAAAGCGTGCAACATTAACCGTGTCACCAAAAAACATAGGTTGAGTTAGTGTATCCGTAATTTTTTTATTAAAAATCGAGTATGACATATTTAATTCCTAAAGTTTACAAACGCCATCAGCGCAAGCATTATCGTCTTGAGTTTCAAGCATGTCATCACCACCACCATCACGTGTCGTGTGATAATAAAGCGTCTTAACACCATACTTATATGCTTTTAAAAGATCCATTAAGAATAGTTTTATCGGCACTCGATTGTTTTGAAATTGAGAAGGGTCATAATGTGTGTTTGCACTAATAGACTGATCAACAAATTTTTGCATAATAGCACAAAGCTGTAAATAACCTTCATTGTCCTTGATATCCCAAAGCAATTCGTATTTATCTTTAAGTGCTTCATAATCCGGCACAATCTGTTTTAAGATACCGTCTTTAGACTGCTTGATAGATACGAAGCCTCGTGGCGGCTCAATACCGTTAGTGGAGTTAGAAATTTGAGAAGAACTCTCACAAGGCATTAATGCAGTCAATGTTGAGTTTCTTAAACCAGTTGTCATGATATCAGCGCGCAATTTATCCCAATCTAGCTTAAGCTCGAAACCACAAAAATCATCAACATTTTTCTTATAAGTGTCAATTGGCATGATACCTTGCGCATAATGTGTCTCATTAAATAAAGGACAAGCACCTTTTTCAGCTGCCAGAATATTAGAGGCTTTAAGAGCATAATACTGTAGCGCTTCAAAAGTACTGTGAACCAATTCATTGCCAGAGCCATCAGAATATTTAACGTCATTTTTTGCTAAATAGTAAGCTAGGTTGGTAACACCGATACCTAAAGTACGACGATTCATACTTGCAATTTCTGCCGCTTTAAGAGGGTAGTCTTGATAATCTAACAGTGAATCTAGCGCACGTACAATAATATCTGTAATATCCTCTAATTCATCAATAGAGTCTAATGCGCCTAGATTGACGGCTGATAATGTACATAAGGCCACCTCACCATTTTCATCTTGAACTGAATATAATGGCTTAGTCGGCAGAGTAATCTCCATACAAAGGTTTGACTGGCGCACTGGTGCTATTTTAGAGTCAAAGGCACCATGAGTATTACAATGATCAACATTTTGCAGATAAATACGTCCAGTGTTAGCGCGTTCTTGCATAAATTTAGCGAATAAATCTCTGGCTTTAATCGTCTCTTTATGGATTGAGTTGTCCTGCTCATATATTTCATATAATTTCTTAAACTTATCTTGATCTTCAAAAAAAGAATCGTACAAGCCGGGTACATCATGTGGAGAGAATAAAGTGATATCGCCATCAGCTAAAAAACGTTGGTACATCAATCCATTAAATTGAACACCATAATCAAGATGACGAATTCTATTTTCATCCGTACCTGTGTTATTTTTCAATACCAATAAACTTTCAACTTCAAGATGCCATAAAGGATAGAAAAGGGTGGCTGCACCTCCACGAACTCCACCTTGAGAACAAGATTTAACTGCTGTATGAAAATGCTTGTAAAAAGGAATACAGCCAGTATGTGTTGCTTCACCATTACGAATGGGGCTACCAATCGCTCTAATTCTGCCGGCATTAATACCAATACCAGCTCTCTGAGAAACGTATTTAACAATAGCACCTGCTGCTGCACTGATTGAATCAAGATCATCATCTGCTTCGATTAAAACACACGATGAGAATTGGCGTGTCGGAGTACGTACACCCGCCATAATAGGCGTAGGTAGTGAAATTTTAAAATTAGATACACCGTCATAAAAGCGTTTAACAATTGACATGCGATCTTCTTTTTCATATTCTTGAAACAGACACATGCCTACTAATATGTACAACTGCTGCGGTGATTCATAAATATCGCCAGTCACACGATTTTGTACTAAATACTTACCCTCAAGTTGCTTAACAGCAGCATATGAAAATTTCATATCACGCCAATGATCAATATATTCATCCAACTCTTCAATTTCAGACTGGGTATATTTATCTAGGATATCTTTATCATAAATACCTAAATCAGTAAATTTTTTCACATGCTCAAAAAGGGCAGGGGGTGTGAAAGATTTAAAGGCTTTTTTGCGCAAATGAAAAATAGCCAATCTAGCAGCTAAATATTGATAATCAGGCACCTCTTTTGAGATTAAATCAGCAGCCGACTTAATAATCGTTTCATGAATATCTTCAGTCTTAATTCCATTAAAAAATGCTAATTGTGCATTGATTTCAACCTGGCTAACACTAACCCCTTTTAGGTCTTGAGAAGCCCAATGTACAACACGATGGATTTTCTCCATATCGATCAACTCTTGCTGACCATCTCGTTTGGTGACTTTGATACTTTGATTCATTTACTCCCCTGAGTTAGAAACACTACATATAGTGTTCATAAAAGATAACTACAACTAAATATAGTGTATTTGTATGATTTTTGCAAGTGGTAAAAATGTCAAAAGATAGCTCAATTTACCAAATACATTGGTGCAAAAGGGATTGGGAGAATAAAAAAAATTAAAATAATTTTTAGAGTCTTTTGCTTAAAAATATTACCAATTTATGATGTAATAATATTACTTTTTTATAATAAAAAGCGCAAAGCCTGACGGGGAAAGAATAAAAAAAATTAGTGGCAAAAAAAAACCAATAAAAAATTGAAATTTTTATCTAAAAATAACTAAATCGGTGAAGCAATTAATTGAGTGTCATTTAAGCCATTTTCGAGTAAGAATTCACCTAGATAAATCAACACTTCGGCAGGTGCAGAAATATAGACTTCTGATTGGTTTACAATGTCATGATTCAAAGAATAATAAATTTGCTTTGCAACTTTATAGCAATCATTACGACTATTTCGATCAAATTCACAAGCAATCGGCTGATAATAATAATCATCCATCACAGCATTCCAAGATTGCGCATGATTATCAAAATAAGGGCGAGGCTCAAAACTTGGATAGGCCCAGTAAAAATAAATAGGATTAGGCATTTCCAATGAAAAAGCGTGCTCGACCAGGCTTCTAATGGGTGCAAATCCCCCGTCCCATGCGATAAAAACCATAGGTTTGTCTGACGTTTCTTTAAGAACAAATACACCCTTAGGGCCCGTTAAGTCAACTTTATCTTTATCCTTAATTTTATGTGAAAAAATTAATTTTGAAAATTCATCAATATCAAGATTTCGAATATGAAACTCAAGGTCCATACCATGACACGGGCATGAGGCAATAGGGTAGCGAGATACCACCCCTTTAAAATTTAACTCAACATCCTGTCCTGCCATAAACTGTAAATTTTTAGAGCGTGGCGTTCTTAGACTAACAATTGCCATATTTTCATTAACAAAACGAATGTCTTTAATTTTAGTCTTAATTTTTTGAAGAGGAATTAAACGAACATCTCCAATCAAATCAAGCTCAAGCTCAAGATTTGAGCTGGGTACATGACAGCACATTAAGAACTCTTGATTATCTATCTCCTCAGCAGTAAGAGCGTAATCATGATGCTTAATTTTTTTAATATCACCCTTAACAAGCTTAGCTTTACACGCGCCACAAGTGCCATTACTGCATTCATAGCGCATCGACAAGCCATGGCGAAGACCACCATCAAGAATAGAGTCTGAGTGAGCGCATTCAAATAATTTTTCCTGGCCTTGAAGTTTAACTTGATAAAGATCTGAATGATTCATTGGAATTAACAGGGTAGCGGTTAATAATATTATTTTAATTGTTAAACAAATTATACAATTACTTTATAACTCTACTCATTTAATAATGACTATGAAACATATCAATAATACCATTGCCTTTATAAAAGTATCATTATGCTTTTTACAACGTTTACAATAAAACCAACTGATTCATTTGAATAATGTTACAATATTCAAATGAATCAAAAAATACAAACTCATGGTGGCGCCAGAACAGGTGCAGGTCGTAAGAAAAATTCGGGTAAATTTAAAGAAGATACCAAGGTAATGCGTGTGCCAATTAGCCTAATAACTACTGTTAAATCTACTTTAAATATATATAAATCTCAATTAAAGTCTGGCATAGAAGTGCTTGAGCCAGACTTTAATGCGCCCAATGTGTTTATCCCTATTTTTTCCTCACGTGTACAGGCCGGATTTCCATCTCCTGCAGATGATCACTTAGAAGATCGTCTTGACTTAAACAAGCATCTGATTCATCATCAGGAGTCTACTTTTTTTGTACGTGCACAAGGTGAATCAATGCTAAATGCTGGAATTCATCCGGGTGATATTCTGGTAGTGGACAAGTCTCTACCTGCTAAAAGTGGCAAAATAGTAATCGCCGTAGTGGATGGTGAATTTACTGTTAAGCGTCTACATAAATACAAAGGAAAAATTAGCTTAAAAGCTGAAAATACAGAATTTAAAGATATTGAAATTAGCGAAGGCAATGAGCTTATTATTTGGGGCGTTGTTACGTCAACCATTCATCAATATGCCTAAATTCAAAGGGCAAAAATTTGCACTCATTGATTGTAATAATTTCTATGCATCCTGTGAGCGAGTGTTTGAACCTAAATTAGAGAGAGAGCCTATTGTAGTTCTCAGTAACAACGATGGCTGTATTATTGCACGCTCCAATGAAGCTAAATCACTCGGCATTAAGATGGGTGTGCCGTATTACCAAATGAAAGACTTAATGATTAGTAAATCAGTCGTGGTTAAGTCATCTAATTATCCTTTGTATGGTGATATGTCATCTCGAGTAATGAAAGTTATTAGCCAATATTCACCAATACAAGAGGTGTATTCAATTGACGAAAGCTTCTTAGATTTATCAGGCTTTACAATAAACTTGAATATATACATGCAAACACTGAAAAACCAGGTTAAATCATGGACGGGTATTCCTGTTTGCGTAGGTATGGGTAGCACAAAGGTACGAGCAAAACTAGCTAATCGTATTGCTAAAATTTACCCCAGATTTAATGGGGTATTTGATATAGACAACTTGCCAATTGAGCGTTTTGAAAAGCTATTAGATTCTTTTGAGGTAGTTGATATATGGGGTGTTGGAAAAAAATCAGCCCAAAAGCTAAAGCAGATAGGAATCAACAGTGCTTATGACTTTTACAAAGCTGATATTGGAATTATTGAAACCTTATTAGGCGTTAACGGCAAGCGTATATATAGAGAGATATATGGTTATTCGTGTCTTGCCATAGAAGAAATTGAACCAATTAGGAAACAAATTGTATCTTCACGCTCTTTTGGGCTCGATTTAAGTGATTTTGACGAGATCAACCAAGCATTAACTAGTTTAACCAGAAAGGCAGTAAATAGACTTAATCAGAAGTCTTTAGCAGCCACCTCGATGAGTATTTTTATTTATACAAACCCATTTAAGAGAGATATTTCACGCATCAGTCTATCTAAAACTGTTGGCATGATTACACCTATTAGCGATGAAAGAGTATTGATACCATTATGTTCAAAGTTACTTAAGCAGATATACGAACCAGGCTATAAGTTTTATAAGGGCGGGGTTATGCTGGGAAGTCTAACAACAGATAAAAGCCAACAAGACTTATTTATGGCTAGTAGCAAAACTCAATCATTACATAAGCACCCATATGGAAAATTATTACGCTATGCGAGCGAACTTGGTAATGAGCGCTGGCTACCAAGAAGTGATTTTCAATCTAAGAGATTTACGACTGATTGGTCTGAAATATTAAGTATTTAAAGATATAACCCAAAAAGTAAGGTCGGATTAGCAGGGGATGGAATAAAAAAAGGAATTTAGTATATGTGAATATTAATTATTTAACATAATATAAATTATACGAACTTTATATAAGTAATAAAAATTAATTAATGACTAACTTTTACTAAGATTAATATCGATAAAGTTACGCACAAAGTCCGGAGTTTGTGCTGAATGAAAACGATCAACTTCTTCACCATTGATAAAGGCAATAACAGTTGGAAAACCACAAATAGCATAGCGTCCAGCAATTTTCATATTTTCATCTTCCGCTTCAATTTTAACCAAAAAACTCTTTCTCATCATAATTCAAAGCTATAGAATTAATGATTGGATCTAACACATTGCACAGACCACACCACTGTGCTGAGATATATAAAATCACTAACCGATGATGAGATTCATAAAGCACAAGAGCTTCAAAATTGTCAACATTAATCTCTAAAGCAGACATAATTAGTGACATATAATGGTATTAAGGTCAAAATCTCGACGCTTATTGTTACGATAAATAGGATAAATAGCGATAAATAACACAATCAAAATATCGACACTTAATTGACTCTATCTGATCGGATAACGCTATCATCGTTAATTGCAAAAACAGTGGAACTGGCTAAAGAGCTAAAACTCAATAGCAGTGAAAAAATCAAGAAAAAAAATCTACTCATATCTAAAATAAATAAATAGCTAAAAATTAGGCATATTATAAGGTGAAAATACAAAAAAATAAGGGATTAAATCCATAAATTACTTAAAAATCAATGACTTATATACTATAATTTAAAATACCTGATTTTTAACGATTTAATGCCAGTTCAAGTACCTTTCATTGATTTTATGAGAAAACCTCTTAAATCTAAAATTTAAGAGGAATAGCGAAAAAATAGCGAAATTTTAACTATTTTATGGTTAATCGTCGTTTTGCCGTACTAAATTATCTTAGAACGAGAAAACTTATTTGTTAATCTATATTTTTGTTTTGGACTTTTTGGTTTTTCTGGAATAGTACGTTCAAAAAAATGACAGTCCAACAAAGGATTTAAAATATCATTCTTAAATCGATGCTTATGTGTGCGTTTTAAAATTTTCATCAGCTCGTCAGCGCTACTTTCCAGTTGGCAATTTCTTAATACTTGAACTTGCTCTGAGCTTATTTCTTCTATGTTACAACTTAGTCCATTCTTAGTACTTGATACATCTATATATACTTTTGTATCAATGTTTTCTTTAAAAATTAAACCCTGCTGTTTGGCTGAATTTGAAATTGAATTATCAAGCTTTAAATCTTTATTCCAACCTTGCTTATCATCAATTTTTTGATCTAACTCTTGTTTTTTGTTTTTTCCAAACCAGGCCATAATTAAGATTTGTATAAGATTGATAAGCTTAGTTTATCAAAACTAAACCCGGAATTAGATAAATAATACTTAAAAATGCCTTAAAGCATCTTTTAAATTAGATTTAATTGGTTAGTATCTGATCTAGAAACACTTGTAAACGCTCTGATTCAGGATTATCAAAGAACTTATCAGGTGTATTTTGCTCAATAACCTGACCTTCATCCATAAAGATGACACGATCTGCAACTTTCTTAGCAAAGCCCATCTCATGAGTCACACAGAGCATAGTAATGCCCTCTTTAGCAAGTTCGATCATAACATCTAACACTTCTGAAATCATCTCTGGATCAAGCGCTGATGTTGGCTCATCAAATAACATTATTTTAGGTGAAGTACATAGCGCCCTAGCAATTGCAACACGCTGTTGCTGTCCACCTGAAAGCTGATTTGGGTATTTTTCAGCTTGGTCCTTGATACCAACTCTATCTAATAAAGTTAATGCTTTTTCTTTTGCTTGCTGCTTAGTTTCGTTGTGTACCCAGATTGGTGCTAATGTTAGATTATCAATGATACTTAAATGAGGAAATAAGTTGAAATGTTGAAATACCATTGACACTTCAGAGCGCACTTGTCTGATTTTTTTGACATCGTCTGTTAGCTCAGTCCCATCAACTACGATAGAACCCTCTTGAAACTTCTCAAGAAAATTTATACAGCGAATTAAAGTAGATTTTCCACTACCTGATGGTCCACAAACAACAATGATTTCACCTTCTTTAACCGTTAAATCGATATTTTTTAATGCATGGAAGTCTCCATACCACTTATTCAGCCCTTTAATTTCAATAATATCGTAGTAAGGTCTGTCATCTGTTGGATTGTTCATAAACTTCTTTCCTTTTTTTTATTTTTTATGTTCTGTGCTAAATCTTACTTCAAGTTTTTTTGAGTAGCGACTCATAGAATATAGTATGACCCACATGACAAAAGCAACAAAAACATAGCCCTCTGAGTTTCTGCCTAGCCAACTAGAATTACTTGTGGCTGCACCTACTATCGCCAACATGTCATATAGACCAATAATTAAGATCAACGTCGTATCTTTAAATAATGCTATAAATGATCCTACGATATTAGGAATGGATATTTTCAAAGCTTGTGGCAGAATGATAAAGGTGGTTTTTTGTACAAAATTTAAACCTGAAGCGTCCGCTGCCTCATATTGACCTTTAGGAATCGCTTGCAGTCCACCTCTTATGACCTCTGCAATATAGGCTGTTTGAAAAAGAGTTATACCAATTAGAGCTCTAAGTAATTTATCAAAATCCATGCCTACTGAAAAGAATAGAGGCAATATAACTGATGCCATAAACAAAATAGTAATCAATGGCACGCCTCTTACAAATTCAATAAACACAATTGAAATAAATCTCACGATGCGCATTTTAGACTGCCGCCCTAAAGCAAATAAAATACCTAATGGAAAAGAGGCGACAATACCAACGGCAGCCACTACAATGGTCAAAGTAAGTCCACCCCATTTATCAGTTCCAACAACTTCTAAACCCAGTCCTCCATGAAGTAAGAAAAAGGCAGCAAAAGGATATACTAAGAAAGCACCAATAATATAATGCATTCTGTATTGTGATTTTTTAATCCAAGATCCGAACATTATCATTACTACAATAAGGCCAAACATGGTGTCAATACGCCACAATTCCTCTTGCGGGTAGAATCCATAAATAAACATTTTGAAATTATCATAAATGAAAGCCCAGCAAGCGCCTTCTCGACCACAAGAGACATTGTCCGCAGTTAAATCAAAATTGGCATCAAAAATTGTCCAGTTTAAAATGGGTGGCAAGATTAGATAAATAAGATACAGTGCTGTAAGAGTAAGTAAAACATTAGATGTAGATGAAAGTAAGTTCTCTTTCAGCCATTGGATTGCCTTAGTTTGCGATTGTGGCGCTTTTTTTGTTTCTTTTAACGGATAGACTGCCATAATAGTTATTTACCCTTAATTTCCATTTTCTTGTTAAAAATATTTAGGACTAATGAGATAAAGAGTGAGATTGTTAAATACACCAACATTGTCAATGCAATAATTTCAATCGCTTGGCCTACTACATTTAAGACCGTGCCTGAAAATATAGTAACCAATTCTGAATAGCCAATTGCCGTTGCTAGAGAGGAGTTTTTAGTAAGATTTAAGTATTGGTTAATAATTGGCGGTATTGCGACTCTTAGTGCTTGTGGTAGCACCACTAAGCGCATTGCCTGGCCTTGTCTTAATCCTAACGCTGCTGCTGCTTCTTTTTGCCCTTTATCCACCGAATCAATACCTGATCGAATGGCTTCAGCAATGTAGGTGGCCGTGTAAATACTTAAAGCAAAAGCCAAAGAGAAAAACTCAATAGACAAGTCTGTGCCGCCTTGAAAATTAAAACCCTTTAAAGCTGGATATTCTAATTGTGCACCAAAAACAAAATAGGCCACAATTGGAAGTATCACTACAAGTCCTAAAAAGTGAGGGATAGTATTAGTTGCAATCCCCGTATTATCACGTTTTTTGGTGCTACGTTTTTTAATAAAAACATAAGCAACAATACCAATAATAAAACTTGCAAGTACTAGATAAAACTCAGTTCCTATAATAAATTTAGGCAAGAATAATCCTCTTGAATTAAGGAAAACACTATCCAAAAAATTCATACTATTTCTAGTAGATGGGAGAACGCTAAGCGCTGTTGAATACCAAAATAGAATTTGTAACAATATTGGTATATTTCTAAAAATTTCAATATACATCGTAGCCATTTTTCTAATCAGGTAGTTGCTAGATAAACGAGCAATACCAATAACAAGACCAATGACTGAAGCAAAAAATATACCTGTTATTGCAACAATTAAAGTATTAACAATACCGACATAAAATGCCTGTAAATTAGTTGAAATTGGCGAATACGTCAAAAAGAAATTATCATTGACAGCAAAACCAGCTTCATCATTTAGAAAACCAAAACCACTTCTAATACCGCTTTGCTCAATGTTAAGCATCATGTTATCAAAAGCTTGATAAACAAAATAAGCAATAAAAACAACCGCTAGCACTTGAAATGTAATCGCCCTAACTTCGTTGTTATATAGTAGTGATTTTAGTTTTATAAACATAAAAAACTTTTATAAAAAAAATGACCAACTGGAGTAGTTGGTCATTTTATATGTTTTATTTAGAGTTTATCTAAATGCTGGAGAGTACAAGATACCCCCTTTAATCCACAACTGGTTTACACCACGTGGAAGCGCAATAGGTGTTGACATACCAATGTTTCTCTCGAAACTTTCACCGTAGTTACCTACCTGTGAAATGATATTACGAGCCCAAGCTTTGTTAAGACCTAAATGCTCATTAAGCTTACCAATTTTACCTTGTAATCTTTGTACACCAGGACTAGTAGAAGTTCTATCGATAGTACGAGAAGTAATACCTAGCTCTTCTGCTTCAATCATCGCATTAAGCGACCACTTAACAATATTAAACCAGTTATCATCACCTTGACGAACTACAGGGCCTAAAGGCTCTTTAGAAATAACATCACCCAAAACTACAGCAGAACTAGGATCTTTAAGTGTTGATCTAAGGCCAGCAAGTTGAGAAACGTCAGAAGTTAATGCATCACAACGACCCGCTTCAAAACCACCTTTGGTTTGTGCAGAAGTATCATAAGTAACAGCTTTAAACTTCATGTTGTTTGAACGGAAATAATCAGCTAAATTAAGCTCGGTTGTCGTTCCTGCTTGAATACAAAAAGAAGCTCCAGCTAAATCCTTAACGCTATTAACGCCTAATGCTTTTTTCACCATAAAACCTTGGCCATCATAGTAATTTACGCCAGCAAAGTTAAGACCTAACGAAGTATCACGAGTGTGCGTCCAAGTTGTGTTACGTGATAACACATCAATTTCACCAGACTGTAGAGCGATAAAACGCTCTTTTGCTGATAAAGGTACATATTTAACCTTTCGATCATCGCCTAAAGTGGCTGCTGCAATAGCACGACAAACATCAACATCCATACCAGACCAGTTTCCATTTGAATCAGGATTAGAAAATCCAGGTGTTCCTGTTGATACTCCACAGCTTAAGCTGCCTTTTGACTTAACATCACTTAATGTATCTGCATTTACACTAAAGCCTGTAAAGACTAATAGCGATGCAGCTGACAGTTTTAACAATTTATTCATAACATTTCTCCTCAATTGAGATTAATTAAAAAACGTAGTACTTAAATAAACACTACTGAGGGAAAGATTACCATGAAAGGCACTCCATGTAAATACTTTAAATAATAAAAAAACTAAGTTCTTTTTTGATACAAAGATGCCAAACCTAAGAAAATGGTAATTGTAATAATGATACTAAGTTACTTGGAGTTAACAATTGGCAAGTAGCTACTATAAGCTGAGGCCAATGTTATGCTAGTGAACAAAGGGAAACCTATAGATAGTGTTATCTTAATAAAGTTTGATAATTTCATCAAGCTAGTGAACTAATGCCATGCTTAATGACATGATGATCGCGGCTGACAAATAGATAATGGTGTGTAATGCTAAGTTCATTTCTTCCTCCTGGAAAAATTAATAGATAAAAATTAATGAACAGTTGTTCCGATTAATTGCGTAATGATGGATTCTGATGAACTAGAATTTTTAAGAGTTGCTCTAGCGTACCATTTTTCTGCCAGTTGTTCATTTGCTTGAATGCCTTCGCCAGTTAAATAAGCATACCAAACATTAAACTGAGCTGGCAAATTACCCTGCTTAGCAGCTCTTTGATACCAGTAAAAAGCATTCGCTGTATTTCTAGCAACATCTTGTCCTTTTTGAAAAATATCAGCCAATGTGTATTGAGCCTCAGCATCGCCTAAATAAGCTTGCTGCTGGATCTTAACTATTTCAACTTTTAGCTCTGACTCTGCTAGTAAGTATGCATGCATTTGATTCATGATATTCCCCTCATTTAGTTATTTATTTGACCCCAATATACCGTGATTTTTGTTATGTGTAAAGACTATTTTATAATAAAAATTAATATGTATTTATTTGATTAAAAATCAATAGGTTATATTGTTTTTATGGTTATATTACCACTACTTGTATTTTATAACTAATGTAACTCACTTACATGGGTGGTAAAAAATAACTATAATAGGTAAAAAAAACAAGTAAGAATAGGTAAAAAATATGGCTAATAAAACTAAAGACTATCTAACCAAAGTGCGCAAAAAGACTGGCTTTTCAGACTATAAGATCTCTCAAGAGTACGGTATAAATCAGTCCAATTTAAGTAAATATAAATCAGGTAAATCTGCCCTTTCTGAAACTCATGCCTGGCTATTTGCTGATATTTTGAATATCAATCCTGCTGAAGTAGTTGCTAATACTAAGCTCGAACATGCAAAAATGAAAGGTGAAAAATTGAAAGCTATATTTTGGCAGGAGCAGATAGAAAACCTTTCAAATGTCTCAGAATCTATCAAAATCGACATCTCACAAATTAACCCTATTGTTGGTGATTTAAACAATAATGCTCAACAAATTATTGACTTAACTATTGAAGCCGCTCAGCAAGGTGCTGATTTATTAGTTTTTCCAGAATTAGCTTTAACAGGTTATTTGCCAGAAGACTTATTATTACGAGCTGGATTTATTCAACAAGTTGAAGATAAGGTTGATTTAATTAAAAACTCTATTCCTGAAACGATGTCCATTGTTTTTGGTGCGCCTCATAAAAATCAAGGCAATCTATATAATGCTGCATATTTAATCCAAGATCAAGAGGTTCAGACTTATCATAAACAACAACTGCCTAACCATAGTGTTTTTGATGAAAAACGCTACTTTAGCGCAGGTAGCAAACCTTTTATTTTTACAATTAAAGGTCATCGTATTGGGCTACTAGTGTGTGCTGATATTTGGAATGCTGATATAGTTAGTGAAACAGCTAGATATGGTGTTAGCACTATTGTTAGTATTAACGCCTCCCCTTTTCATATTGACAAACATCAACAGAGACTTGACGAAGTAAAAAAGCGTGTACTTGAAAATGAAGTTGGCTTTATCTATGTCAACCTAGTTGGTGGTCAAGACGAAATTATCTTTGATGGCGGCTCTTTTGCTATGAATGCTAAAGTACAAATCACTCATCAATTACCTTTCTTTAAAGTTACAACCAGCTCATTATCAGTGCCATGCGAAACTATTAAAGCGGCAAATATTGAAGAGATTATTTACGATGCCTTGGTGCTAGCAACTAAAGATTATATTGAAAAAAATGGTGTATTTAATGGTGCAATTATTGGCTTATCTGGTGGTATCGACTCTGCATTAACATTGGCGATTGCTGCAGATGCAATTGGTAACGAAAACATTAAGGCTATTATGATGCCCTACACCTATACTTCTAATATGAGTTTGGAAGATGCCAAGGCTCAAGCCAGCACTATGAATATTGATTATCAGGAAATTAGCATTCACCCAATGGTTGAAAGCTTTAATTCTCAACTTAGTGAATTATTTAGTGGCTTAAACGCTGATATCACAGAAGAAAATTTACAGGCTCGAGTTCGTGGCACCCTATTAATGGCTGTCTCAAACAAGCTTGGAAAGATTGTATTAACAACGGGCAATAAATCAGAGATGGCAGTTGGATATGCCACCTTGTATGGTGACATGTCAGGTGGCTTTGCCCCGCTTAAAGATGTATCAAAAACCATGGTTTATCGACTAGCAAAATATCGAAACACTCAATCCTATATTATTCCTGGACGTGTTATTGATCGCGAACCCTCAGCAGAGCTTGCACCCAATCAAACTGATCAAGACTCATTGCCATCTTATGACGAGCTAGATGCTATTCTTGAGCTATTTATCGAGCAAAGACTTGCGGTTAAAGATATTGTCAAACAAGGTTTTAATCAAAAAACTGTGGAACATATTAGTCAATTAGTGCTTAATAATGAATATAAACGCAGACAAAGTGCGCCAGGGCCAAAAATTTCAAAAAATGCATTCGGTAAAGAGCGTCGCTACCCTATGACGTCAAAGTTTAAACCTTAAAAAAAACTAAGAGAATATCTTTAAAATTCCTTGAGCTTTATGTGTTGTTTCTTCTAGCTCACGCTTAGGATTAGAGTCAAAAACAATGCCTGCGCCTGCTCTAAAGCTCAAGTCTTTATCTTGTTTAATCATGGTTCTAATAAGAATATTAAAATCCATTTTTCCATTATTACTAATGTATCCCAAAGAGCCTGTGTAAGCTTCTCGAGCCTGCTGCTCTAATTCAGAAATAATCTGCATACAACGAATCTTAGGGCATCCCGTTATAGTGCCACCTGGAAACAACGCCTCCACCAAGTTCTTAATATTAATCGATGGCTTTAAAGTACCTTTAATATTTGACACAATATGATGAACATAAGGATAGGTCTCTAAAGTCATCACCTCATTTACTTCAATTGAGCCATACTCGCATACTCTACCCAAATCATTACGCTCTAAATCAAGTAGCATAATATGCTCAGCTTGTTCCTTGGGATGATTGATTAAACGCTGTTTTAACACTTCATCCTCGATACCTACACCTCTAGGATGAGTGCCTGCAATAGGTCGTGTCTCAATTTTAGTACCATCCACACTAAACAAGCGTTCGGGAGAGGAAGAGATAATACTAAAATTTTGAAATTGAGCGAGTGCTGAAAATGGCGCTGGATTAGATACTTTTAATGCATTGTAGAGTTTTGTAGCGCTACACTTATTCTTAAGTGTATATTTCCAAGCACGTGATAAATTCACCTGAAATACATCGCCCGCTTTAATGTAGTTTTTAATCTTTTCAACGCCAGACAAGAATTTAGCATCTGCCTCACAAGCTAATTCTCCTGAAAAGTCAGGAGAAATTTGGTTTAATTTAGCTTCTTTGATGTCACTCAATACTTGATTTAATCTTGTTTTATTGTCATCCTCATCTAATAAATAAGTTTTCTCTAATTGATGATCAACAACAACAGCGCAAGGAATTTTTACCGCAATTGCTACTGGCAAAGCGCTATTATGTAAATCCTTTAATAAAGTAGGCTCGATTTGGCCAATTAGCTCATAAGATAAATAAGCAAACCAGCCGCCTGTAAAAGGTAGATGCGAATTCTGAGAGGTATTTGTAGTATTTAGAGAAGATAACCTATCTAAAAAATTAAAATCAGTTAGATTTTCTAACATCAACTCCTGCTGTGGATGAGCAAACAAAATAGAATAGCGATTGTTGATATTATGATTAACGCTTTCCAATAAAAAAGGGTAACGCTGGACATTCAACTGACACAGGATATCCAGAGAGAAATTTGGAATTTCTAAAACTTTCATACTAGTTCAACTGTTTAGGCTCGCTATTAGCTTTTCTAGTGGGTGAAATCTTTGCGAGTAATTGTTGAGCTCGATTTGCAACGCGATGAGATGGAAATTTCTTCAAAATGCTATTCAGTAGATTTTTAGATTTTTCAACTTGCTTTAACTCAATATATACTTTTGCCAATTCAAACAAGGAGTTGGCATATTTGTGATGTAGAGGGCTATTTTGCTGAAATGCTACAAATGTATTTTTAGCTAATAAATACTGTCTTTGTGCTAAATACGTTTTAGCTAGCCAATAGTGTGCATCTGATGCATGATTATTATCAGGATAAATATCCAAATATTTCTTAAATAGTACAATGGCTTGATCATACTGATCAGTCACTAGCAATGAACGAGCATTGGTGTATATTTTTTTGGCTTTTTTATTGTGTTCATTCACGCGCGCCATGGTTTGCTCAACCACAGTACTAGATTTTTTGTATTCCATCAAATTAAACAGTTCGGTGATTTTCTTACTACTGTCTCGTTGCTGTTGTTCTAGTTGTTCAATTTTTCCATTTAATGCTTTGTTAGTCCGAACTAGGCGCTTAATTTTTTTATTATGATCCATGATCACTTTTTCTGTATTAATACCCGCAGAAGCTGGCTGCCAAGCAAATACAGTTAATAAAAATATTAAGAAAAAACGTTGCATAACTCTTTACTGATAAATAAACTCAACTCGTCGATTCTGCTGCCAAGCACTTTCATCATGCAGTTGAACAACTGGATTTTCTTCGCCAAAACTAACTACTTTAACGCGAGAAGATAGATCATACAAACCTAAAATTTCTTTAACAGCTAAAGCGCGGTTTTCACCCAATGCTAAATTATACTCACGGGTACCTCTCTCATCTGCATGCCCTTCTAGGCGTAGATCAAGCATTGGATTATCACGCATGAAATTTGCATGCTTAATAACTTCTTGAGTTGCTACCTCATTAATCTCGCTACCATCATAGGAAAAGTTTAATACGAACTTAGTGCCTGAGTTTTTTAATTGAGCAACTATCATTCGAGCGGCGCTATTTTGAGCTGCTGTTCGAGTATGGCTACCCTTAAATTCTTGCGACTGAAAACTAGAAGAATCTACTGCAATAATGCTTTCTTGATTTACAGCCGCGTTCTCTTCTTCAGTTATTAGAGCTAATCTTGGTGAAACTTTTTGATAAAGCTCTTGGACGGAAGACGTACAAGACGACAATAATAAAATAGCTGAAGTTAATAAAATAATTTTTAACATGTGATTTTCCTTATATTATTTAGAATAATGTGACCAATTTGGCTCTCGAACCTCACCAGCTTTACTGACTAGTTCAAATGTTTCATGACCCAAAATAGAAACTACCGATAACACGCCAGAATCATCTTTATTAGTGGCAAAGATAATCATACTACCATTAGGCGAAAAGAATGGTGATTCGTCCAACTTATTTTGAGTCATAACCATTAAATCTTTAGTGGCAATATCCAATAATGCAATGCGATAATCCTTGTCAACTCGATGTACTAGCGCCAAACTCTTGCCATCAGGTGAAAAGACAGCTTTGGCGTTATAGCTTCCTACAAAAGTGGCCCTGTTAATCTTTCCAGTCTTTAAATGCTTAATATAAACCTGAACTTGACCTGAACGATTAGAGGTAAAGACAATACGTTCTCCGTCAGCAGAATAGCTTGCTTCTGTATCAATGCTTACATCACTGGTTAATCGAGTTAGCTTTTCATCTTTTAAATGATAAGAATATATATCTTTATTACCGTCTTTAGATAATGTTAAAACAATACTTTCACCATTGGGATGCCAAGCTGGTGCTGAAGCAATGCCATCAAAATAAGGAAGTTTTTGAGTCTTACGACGTACAAATGGGTATTGAATGAAAACCTCAGATTGGCCATTTTTAAAAGATACATAAGCTATCTTATTTTGATCAGGTGACCAGACGGGTGATAAGATTGGACTAGCCGCTCTAAGAATAGTTTGGGGATTTTGTGCATCAGAGTCTGATATTTCTAATCGATATTCCCGTTTACCTTGGCCTTTATTGGCAACAGTTACATAAGCTAAGCGAGTATCAAACGACCCTTTTTCACCCAATAAGGCAAAATATATTTGGTCAGATAAGTAATGAGTAATTCGTCTAATGCCACTATTATGTACAGCAAATTTTTTGGCATAGAGAGTTTTTCTCGAATATACATCAAGTAATTCGATTTCAACATTAAAAATTTTCTTACTAACCTGTTCAAGTTTACCAATAACAATTGCTTCGGCTTTTTTAGCTTGCCACTTATCAAAATCAACCTGACTTGTAATAATATAATCAGCACTAGAGGCACTAAATTCACCAGAGCGATTAAAATTATCACGCATAATATTTGCAATTAACTCGCCTTGCTTGGCATCACCTTTAACTAAGAATGGAGAAATGACAATAGGAAAAGCATCTTCAGCTTTTTTTAGAATCGTAACTTCTAAAATAGCAAAAGCCGTTGCACTATAAAACGTTAAGAATGCAACTATAAATCTAATCATTCTCTCTCTTCAATCCAATTCATTTGAATAGCTTCAAGAATCTTTTCACCTGTTTTTTCAGCATCATCATCAAACTCATCTAACGCCATAACCATAGCTCTAAGATCTACAAATCCTATTGTTAAAGGGTCTATATCAGGGTGTGCTTCATCTAAAGCAATTGCAATATCTAGAGAGTCTGTCCAATTCATAAAAATACCTATAAAATAATTAACTTAATTTTAACCAAATAGATAGCAATGGTGTGCCCTTTTGGCATGCAGTAGTTGGTTATATTCTACGAACACCTTGAATAAATTTAAGCGCCTTTAAAGACTCTGTAATTTCATATAAATGCCTAGAATCTTTCACATTAATAACTAAATCAAGAGATTTGAGAGAGTTGTCTTTTTCTTGAACAGCAATATGCTCAATGTTACTTTCGAGCTTTGACACCACATTTGCAACTGAGGCAAGCGCCCCGCGCTGATTATCTACATCAACTGAGATCTTAACATCAAAACTCTCGCTTTTATCGTTTTTCCAGTCAATATTTAACCATTGCGCCTGCTTACTCTTCAAGCGAATCAAATTAGGGCAATTACATCGATGCATCACCATTCCTTTAGATGTAGTTAGAATGCCAGATACCTTGTCTCCTGGAATCGGGTAGCAGCAATGGGCAAAATTAATAGCTTTATCTCGAGTCGAGTTAATTCTAATATTTTGAACTTCATATTGTTTATCGCCATCTTGCAATTTATTAAGTACCACTGAAATCAAAATTTCACTCAAACCAATTCGTAAATGCATATCCTCTAATGAGTTACATCCTAAATCATTAAGGCAAGTTTGCCATTTTTCATCACTAATAGCCTCTACATCGACCGTAAGATAATCAAGCGCATTAGATAGTAAATACTCACCTAATTGAATAAGCTCTGCGGCAGATTGTGATTTTAGATGAGTCTTAATTGCAGATTTAGCCTTCGCTGTAACTACCATTTGAAGCCAAGATGGGTGAGGTTTTGCCTGATCATCCGTAATAATTTCTACAGTTTGCCCTGAGTGAAGTCTTGTTGAAATAGGCGCACTCACTTGGTCAATTTTAGCTTTAATCGTTTTATGCCCTATATTAGTATGCACCATATAGGCAAAATCTAACACAGTCGCACGATAAGGCAATTGAATGATATCGCCGCCTGGCGTAAATACAAAAACCTCTGAGGGAAATAAATCATTCTTGGTTTCTTCCAAAAATTCGACTGACGTGCCTGAATTTTGCTGAATGTCCAGCAATGAACCCAGCCAATTGCTGGCCAATTCAGAGCTATCGCTCGAGTCACTTTTATAATGCCAATGCGCTGCAATTCCATATTCGGAAACAAAATGCATATCTTTAGAGCGAATTTGCACTTCAATAAAAATTTTATTAGGGCCTAACAAAATAGTATGTAGCGACTGATAGCCATTAGATTTTGGTAATGCGACATAATCTTTAAACTTACCAGGTAATGGCTTATATAGATTATGAATCACACCAAGTGCCTGATAACACTGGGCAACATCATCAACAATCACCCGAAAAGCATACATATCCAATACTTGCTTAAATTTCAAGTTCTTGTTTTTCATCTTTTTATAAATGCTACAAGATTGTTTTCGGCGACCACTAATATCAACTTCTGGAAGCCCTTCTTTCATTAAACTAGTATTAAGCTGATCTTGAATATGCTTAAGAACCTTAGTTCGATTACCATATTGCTTTTTAATTTGACTCGCTAAAACTTTATGTCGGAACGGGTGAATAATTGCAAAACTTAAATTATCCAACTCAACTCTAATACTATTTAAACCCAATCTTCTGGCAATTGGCGAATGGATTTCAACTGTTTCCTTAGCAATTCTCAGCTGCTTATCTCTTTGCATGGAGTCCAAAGTGCGCATATTGTGCAGTCGATCAGCCAGCTTAATAATCATTACTCGCATATCATCACTCATTGCTAAGAACAATTTACGGAAATTTTGCGCCTGCCTATCAATAGTTGTATGAAACTCTAAACCAGTTAATTTAGAAACGCCCTCTACAATATGTGCTATTTCAGATCCAAAATCACGCTTAATCTCTTCATAAGTAACACTAGTATCTTCAATGCAATCGTGAAGTAATGCGGCTACAATACAGTAATAATCTAGCTGTAAATCCGCCAAAATCATGGCCACAGAGAGGGGATGAAATACATACGCTTCACCGGATTTTCGATATTGCCCATCGTGAGCTGTTGCTGCAATAATATATGCTTGATAAACCTTTTCTACTTGAGATTTAGACATATATAAATCAAGTATTTCACACAGATCACTAATTAGAACTCTTTGATGGATTTTTGACATGTAATTTGAACCAAATCTAGAATTAAGTTTTGCCATTATAATACTTTGGTGTCAGTATAATGCTTTGCATATTTATAATAAATTTATGTAATAATTCATGAAAAAACTTATTCTAATCTTACCTTTACTTACATTATTTCTTGGTGGCTGTTTCTGGGATGAAGAGAAAAAGCGAGAATCAATTACCAAGGGCTGGTCTCCAAAAACCTTTTTTAATCAGGCAAAAGAGCAAGTTTCAGAAGGTTCTATGGATAAAGCTATTGAGCTTTTTGAACAGCTTCAGGCAGCTTATCCAGGCTCGAAATACGCTCTGCAATCAAAGCTAGAGATTGCCTATACACTTTACAAGAGTGAAGATTACGATCCAGCAATTGATCGACTTAATAGCTATATTAAACTTTACCCTAATCACTTTTCTACGCCATATGCTTATTACTTGCGCGGTATAATTTCAGAAGATAAATCTCGCTCAATCTTAGATGATTACCTCACTGACAACGCTCAACGTGATGTAAATTCAGTAAAGGATGCCTTTAATTATTACTTAGCATTAATTAATAAATTTCCTAAAACAGAATACACCGAAGAAGCCAAAACTCGACTAATTGTACTTCGAAACATCTTATCTCGTCATGAATTATTCGTGGCTATCTACTACACCAGAAAAGGTGCGAATATTGCAGCTATAAACCGTAGCAAGTATATTATAGAGAAATTTCCAAATACACCTTCTGTTCCTGCTGCACTTCATTTAATGGCCCATAACTACGACATCATTAACATGCCAATTCTTGCTACAGATGCTCGTCGTGTATTAAAACAAAGCTACCCTTTATATATACCGCACTATTCGTTAGAAAACTAACCGACACTAGCCGCTCATGACAAAACTAGAGCGATCTTTCGCACTAAAAATATCCCTCATCATGGCGACACGCATGTTGGGCTTGTTTATGATTTTTCCTATTTTTTCAGTCTATGCCAACAACTATACAAGCGTTACACCACTATTAATTGGTGCAGCCATTGGTGCTTATGGATTAACTCAAGCATTTTTTCAAATTCCGTTTGGTTATTTATCGGATAAATATGGACGAAAACCTTTATTGATACTAGGTCTCATTATCTTTTTCATAGGTAGTATCGTTGCTGCTACTGGTGATGATATATTCCAAGTAGTAATTGGTAGAGCTTTACAAGGTGCAGGTGCTATCTCTGCCGTACTCATGGCATTTTTAGCAGATTATATTAGTGAAAATGAACGCCCCAAAGCCAATGCGTTTGTTGGTGTTCAAATCGGTATAGCTTTCATGTTGGCATTATTATTAGGCCCTGTTATTGTTTATCAGATCGGTATTTCTGGGCTCTTTTGGACAATTGCAGCACTTTCCATTGTGGCACTATTAGTAGTAACTACTTTACCTCATGCCAAGCCCAAAAAGCAATATACACTTTCGATTGAAAATTTTAAGCGTATTTTAACGCCCGCTTTGCTCATGCTCGATTTTAGTGTCTTTGCTCTGCATTTAATTCTCACTAGCGCCTTTATCGCTATTCCAATTTTTCTTGTTGAAAACAACATTCTTTCCATTCAAGATAATTGGCAAATTTATTTACCTGTTATTATTTTGTCCTTTCTAGGCATGGTTCCAATGATCATTATTGCCACTAAATATCAAAAGACTAAAACTATTTTTTTGTTAGCGATTTTCTTGTTAGCATTAAGTCAAATGCTGTTTTATCAAACTACCTTAAATTACGCCACATTCTTTATTATTCTTACTTTATTTTTTACAGCATTCAATGCCTTAGAGGCACTACTACCTTCACTAATTGCCAAAACAGCAGCCAGCGATAAACGTGGACTAGCAATGGGTTTCTACGCTAGTTCACAATTTTTAGGGGCATTTGTAGGTGGTATTTTTGGCGGGTGGATTTACCACATGCTTGGTCTAAATAGTGTATTCTTATTCACCACATTTATCGCACTTATTTGGTGGTTAATCGCACTAAGTATGAACACTGAAAAACATTAAAAATTTACGGGAGAAAATATTATGGCAGGCATTAATAAAGTAATTTTAGTAGGTAACTTAGGTCAAAAGCCAGAAGTTAAATTTGCATCAAACGGCAATGCAATTGCTAATATTTCGTTGGCAACAAGCGAATCTTGGACAGACAAAAATACTGGTCAAAAACAAGAGAAAACAGAATGGCACCGCGTTAGCTTATTTGGTAAGTTAGCTGAAATCGCTGGCCAATATTTAGACAAAGGTTCTAAAGTGTATGTTGAAGGTAAGCTACAAACTCGTAAGTGGCAAGATAAATCAGGTGCTGATCGTTACACGACTGAAGTTGTTGTTTCAGGTTTTAATGGTACATTACAAATGTTAGATCGTCGTGAAGGTGGCTCTATGGGTGGAGCGCCACAAGCTGGTGGCCAGCAATCTGAACTAAATGCACCTAGAACACAAGCACCTACACAAGATCCGATTACACCTGTTGATAATGGCTTTGATGATGATATTCCTTTTTAAGTAGGGATAAAAGAAACTTTAAAAAAGCCTGTGATTACAGGCTTTTTTTATAGCTACATGTTTCCATTATTTTTTAGCCAAATGTCATAATGGCCTATCCAAGATATGTATGACACATTTACCTTTTTCAATAGGGATAATCACTCTAGCGAAACTATTGATTAATAATTTATGATTAATAAACAACCCGTACAAATTTGGATTGATGCAGATGCTTGTCCCGTTGTTATTAAAGATATTCTCTTTAAAGCGGCGGATCGCACTCAAACTAAAACAACTCTAGTTGCTAACCATGCACTATATCTACCACCCTCCCGCTATCTTAGCTTTATTCAGGTAGGAGCTGGGTTTGATGTGGCTGACAATGAGATTATTAAGCGCTTAAATCCAGGTGACTTAGTAATCACTAGCGACATATCTTTGGCAGATGAAGTTATCACTAAAGATGGACTTGCTCTCAGCCCAAGAGGAGAGTTGTTTAGCGCCAGTAATATTAAATCAAAACTCAGTATGCGTGATTTTATGGATGTGATACGCTCAAGTGGTGTGCAAACTGGTGGCTCGGCACCACTAAGCCAAGCAGATATACAAGTCTTTGCGAAACATTTAGATCGCTGGTTTAGCCAAAATAAAGATTAACGCTAAGTTGGCTTCATATAAACATCAGGTGTTACTTCTTCAGCTATAACCTTACCCAACTCCATCATTGTTCGAATATCTTGATCCATTCCTTACATCATAAATGAAGACTGAGGCTGCTGATATTGCTGCTGAAGCTGCATACTTGGATTAAATGGCATCATACTCATCCTATCAAAAGATTGTGCCGTCCTACTAGTTTGACGGCTAAGTGCTGAATTTACTGTCCATGACATAGGATTGTATGCAGGCTGAGAATATCTTTGCCTTGGTATCGCATATCTAGAGTTAGAATAGCTAGGCTGAGAGTAACCTTAAGCTCCCCACGGCATAGAATTGCCAAAAAATTGCATTTGAGGCTAGGAAACATCCTGCACATCAAATGGCGACATCATCGAAGACGGATTGCTAAAATTGGCACACGACAAGGCACTAATAACTAATGTTAGTCCTAAGCAAGTTTTGATAATATGGTGTTTTGTGTTTTTCATGTCGATTCTCTTCAAGAATTAAATAGTATTAGATTGAACTATACACTGGGGCAATAATCGATATAAGCTATTTTTAGTTATTTAACACATTAAGCTTTATTTTTATTGTTCCAATAATTAGCGCGATCTTTTAAGATCCAGCGAACGCCACCTTTAGGATTTTCAACATCACCTTTGTAACGTGGAATTAAATGCACATGCAAATGTTTAATACTTTGCCCAGCCATTTCTCCATTGTTAACACCGATATTGTAGGCATCAGGCGTGAATTCTTTGTCAAGAATTAATTTTGCTTTTTGCACGGCAATACCAATTGCCAATAACTCCGCCTCACTCGCTTCAAAGTAAGTTGCAAAGTGGCGCTTTGGAACAACCAAAGTATGACCAGGAGAAGCTGGAAAATTATCAATAAAAGTAATCGTTAAATCGCATTCACCAATAATTCTTTCTTGATTTTTTAATTCACAAAATAAGCATTCTGTTGTCATATTGCCACCTGACTTAAAAGATAAATAATTTGGACGACAATTTTACCTCAATCAAACATTAAATATTGAAGCGCTTTTTTAGACGCAAAAAAGCTGGCTATTAACCGGCTTTTTCTTAAACAACTAAAGACTTACTTAGTTGTTTCTGCTGCTGGTGTCATATAAATTGTGCTTGGCGCTTGCTGTGATTCAGCCTGAAATGCCTTATTAGGCATGGGCATATTGATCATATTGAATTGCTAAGCACCAACATTTTAAGAGCGATTATTGTAAGGATAGCCATATTGAGTGTTTTTGTTATCTGAAAATGGGCTATTATTTCTAGCTTTATCCATCCAAAACATGGGAGTCCAAACTGTCCAATCATTGTTTTTATAGTCATCATCATAGCTATTAAAATCTAAAAATGCTTGCGCATTAAAACTCATAACTGTTAATCCGACTAATAATATTTTTTTTATTGTATCCTTTATCTGTAATTTCAAATCTATTATAAAGCTCAATTTATCGAGTGTGGAGCCTTATAGCCTTTGGGTATAATACCGCCCATGAGCACAAAAAAAATTCTACAATCCCTTTTAGAGCAACGAATTTTAGTACTAGATGGTGCCATGGGCACAATGATTCAAAAGCATAAACTTAGTGAAAAAGATTATCGTGGTGAGCGCTTTAAAGATTGGCATGTTTTGGTTCAAGGTAATAACGATCTACTATCATTAACTAAACCAAAATTTATTCAAGACATCCATCGCTCGTATTTAGAAGTGGGTGCAGATATTGTAGAAACTAATACTTTTAATGCCACCAAAACCTCCATGTCTGATTATCAGATGGAGGAGTTTGCTTATGAAATTAATGTTGAAAGTGCACGACTTGCTAAAGAAGCTTGTGATGAATTTTCAACAGCTGAGAAGCCGCGTTTTGTTGCTGGTGTTATTGGTCCCACTTCACGTACCTGTTCACTTTCACCAGATGTTAACGACCCTGGCTTTAGAAATGTTACCTTTGATGGACTTGTTGAGGTTTATATAGAATCAACTCGTGGCTTGATTGAAGGTGGCGCAGATATCATACTAATTGAAACCATTTTTGACACACTAAACGCAAAAGCTGCAATTTTTGCTGTGCAACAAGTATTTGAAGATGATCAAGTAGAATTGCCTATTATGATTTCAGGCACTATTACTGATGCCTCAGGTCGTACATTATCTGGACAGATGACTGAGGCCTTTTACAATTCATTACGCCATGCCAAGCCAATCTCAATTGGTCTTAATTGTGCATTAGGACCTGATTTGTTACGCCAATATGTAGCTGAAATGTCTCGTATAGCAGATACTTATGTGTCGGCTCACCCTAATGCTGGCCTACCAAATGAATTTGGTGAGTATGACCTAGGTGCAATTACCATGAGTAAACAGGTAAGCGAATGGGCAGAGTCTGGTTTAGTCAATATCTTAGGTGGCTGTTGTGGCTCAACACCAGAACATATTAGATGTATTGCGGATGCTATTGAAGGTTTACCACCTAGAAAGATTCCCACTATCAAACCTGAATGTCGTCTTTCTGGACTAGAAGCTTATAATATTTCTGATGATGCTTTATTTGTCAATGTTGGTGAACGTGCCAATATCACTGGATCTGCCAAATTTAAAAGACTTATCCTAAATGAAGAGTACGAAGAAGCTCTGGATATTTGTCGTGCACAGGTTGAAGATGGTGCTCAAATTGTTGATATTAATATGGACGAAGGTATGCTTGATGGTGAAGCAGCTATGGTTCGTTTTATGAATTTAATTGCTACAGAGCCAGATATTTCAAAAGTACCATTAATGGTGGACTCTTCAAAGTGGAGTATTATCGAAGCTGGCCTTAAGTGTACTCAAGGTAAGTCGATTGTCAATTCCATATCACTCAAGGAAGGCAAAGAAAACTTTGTTAAATATGCACACCTATGTAAGCGCTATGGCGCTGCTATTATTGTGATGGCATTTGACGAAGCTGGGCAAGCTGACACCCAAGAACGCAAAATTGAAATTTGTACCAATGCCTATAATATCTTGGTTAATGAGGTTGATTTCTCAGCTGAAGATATTATTTTTGATCCTAATATTTTTGCTGTAGCAACTGGTATTGAAGAGCATAACAACTACGGTGTTGATTTTATTGAAGCTACTCGGGAGATCACTAAAAAATTACCGTATGCCAAAATATCAGGTGGCGTATCAAATGTTTCGTTTTCTTTTAGGGGTAATAATCCAGTACGTGAGGCGATTCACTCAGTATTTTTATACCATGCTATCAAAGCTGGTATGACCATGGGTATTGTTAATGCAGGCCAGTTAGTGGTTTATGATGACATTGATCCAGAGCTGAAAAAAGCAGTTGAAGATGTGGTGTTAAATTCAGATGCTGATGCGGGAGAACGCCTAGTCGATCTTGCACCTAAATTCTCAGGTTTGGGTGAAATTCAAGACAACAAAAAAGATTTAGAGTGGCGCACATGGGCAGTAGAAAAACGCTTGGAGCATTCTTTAGTTAAAGGCATTACCGAATTTATTGATGAAGACACTCAAGAAGCACTTGACAAATTAGGTCGCCCTATTCTGGTGATTGAAGGCCCATTGATGGACGGCATGAATGTTGTAGGCGATTTGTTTGGTGATGGCAAAATGTTTTTACCACAAGTGGTTAAATCTGCTCGAGTAATGAAAAAATCAGTTGCCTATCTGGACCCCTTCCTAGAGGCGGAAAAACAAGATTGTGACTCTAGAGCTCGAGGCAAAATTCTAATGGCGACTGTTAAGGGTGATGTGCACGATATTGGTAAAAATATTGTTGGAGTGGTACTCTCATGTAATAACTATGAGATTATTGACTTGGGTGTAATGGTCCCAGCTGAAACCATTCTAGCAACTGCCATTAAAGAAAATGTTGATATTATTGGCCTTTCTGGCTTGATCACCCCTTCATTGGATGAAATGGTCTCTGTTGCTAAAGAAATGACACGCCAAGCCTTTGAGTTACCTTTAATGATTGGTGGCGCCACAACTTCAATTGCACATACGGCTATTAAGATTGAGCCGCAATATGATAATGGTGTGTTTTATGTCAAGGATGCTTCAAAAGCAGTTGGTGTTGCCACTTCATTATTATCCGAAAAATTAAAACCTGCTTTGGTTAGCAACATTAAAGAAGAATACGAAAAAGTCAGAGTTAGACGCGCAAATAAAGGCAAAAGTAAACTTATTAGCCTAGAAGCAGCTAGAAAAAACAAGCCAAGCATTAAATTTGACAATATTACTAAGCCTAGAAAACTCGGTATTCATGTTTTTGAGGATTATGATCTTAATGAAATTTTTCAATTTATTGATTGGGTTCCATTTTTCAGAACCTGGGAGTTAGCAGGTAAATTTCCAGATATTTTGACTGATAAAGTAGTGGGAGAATCTGCTTCAGCACTTTTTAAAGATGCCAAAGTCTTATTTAAAAAAGTTATCGATGAAAAATTATTACAGGCTAATGCTGTTGTTGGTATTTTTCCTGCTAATAGTGTCAATGAAGACATTGAATTAACTAATGAGAATGGTGAGGTGTTCATGACACTTAACCATCTGCGACAACAGCTAGATAAAAAAGGTAATACGCCTAATTTCTGCTTGAGTGATTTCATCGCCCATAAAGAAAGTGGCGTGCAAGATTACATGGGCGCCTTCGCAGTAACAGCTGGTATTAACATTGAACCATTGGTAGCCGCTTTTGAGGCCGATCATGATGATTATAATTCAATTATGATCAAGGCTGTGGCTGACCGTTTTGCTGAAGCTTTCACTGAAATGATGCACTATAAATTTCGCACAGAAATATGGGGTTATAGCGATGAAGACTTTAATAATGATAAACTAATTGAAGAAAAATACCGCGGTATCCGCCCTGCTCCAGGCTATCCGTCGTGCCCTGAGCATAGTGAAAAAGAAAAGCTATGGGATTTACTTGATGTTGAAAAAAATACTGGTATGACTCTTACTAGTTCTTACGCAATGCTGCCAACAGCCAGTGTTAGTGGCTGGTATTTCGCTAATAAAGATGCTAGATATTTTGGTGTGGCAAAAATCAATCAACAACAAGTTCAGGATTATGCTACGCGTAAAGGTGTTTCACTTGAAGATGCAGAAAGATTGTTGTCACCTAATTTAGACTAACATCTTATTATCTGTTCATCACTAGAACTTATCACTTAGTGATGACATATTCTAGAATATCGGCTATTTGCTCTGGTGTTGATGCACAACTTAGGGCTGCTGCATCTACTTCTTTAAGAGGGTGATTAATATCTTCATCATGAAGTGTGATGTATGGTGTACCTAAAGCGGCACAATAACCCGCATCAAAAGCTGCATTCCATTGCTTAAATTTTTCGCCAAAACGAATAACAGCTACATCACAATTTTCAATTAAGGTTTTTGTTCTTATTGCATTGATTTTTGCAGATTTGTGATCTCGCCAAAATTGCTTTTCTTCCTTTCCTAGCAAATCGCCCGCACTGTCACTCGCTTCATGATTGGTCACAGCAGATGAAAAAGAGATATTGAGATTTTTATCCATACAACTGTCAATAATTTTTTGTCTCCAATCTGTATGTATCTCGCCGGAAAGATATACGCTTAATTTCATTTTTCTTGCCCTATATAAGTGTTTATTAAGTTAATTATTTTGTTGAGTGAATACATTCAATTAACCGCTCTACTTGACGAATGCAGCAGCCATTGCCAACTGTAGCATAGGTCTGATCTCTAAATTTGATTATTGTATTTGCACCTTTAGCGATTGCTTTGATAATATCAATTTTTTTAACTTCGTTGCAAACATATAGATTTTTATTTAATTTTTTTTAAGAATCTCTGGAAGCTTATCTACAGAATTTTTTACAATTTTAAAACTCATACTGTGCGTTTATTTTTTACAGAAAAACAACAATCTAAAGATTCTAAGCGTTAGCTTCGATACTGCGAAGCTCTTTAGCCAATTGATCTAATGAAGCATTAATCAGCTTAAAAGCACCCTCTGCACCGTAAAGTTTAGCAATTTCAAGTGCCTCATTGATCACTACTTTGTAAGGTACTTCAATTGAGTTTTGTAACTCATATGCACCCAAGTATAGTATGGCATGCTCCACAGAGCCAAGCTCGACAGTTTCTCTGGAGATAGTTGGCGCAATTAGCAAGTCTAGCTCAGTTATGTTTTTAAGAATGTTGATAAATAGATTAGAGAAAAAGGCCTTAGATATCTTCCCCTCTTTTTGATTTAAGAACTGTTGCTCAATTTGCAGCACTTCACCACCAGATACTAGATATTGATAAACCGCTTGAACAACGCGTTCACGAGTACGCTGCTTTGGTGTTTTAAATGCCATAATTTAGAATTTTTGGGTATCTGCTTGTTTCATCAAATAAAGCATTTCAATCATGGCCATAGTGGCTTCCTCTCCTTTGTTACCTTTGTAACCTCCGGCTCTACCAATGGTTTGCTCCATATTAGAGGTGGTAAGTACGCCAAATGCAGTTGGCACCTCAAATTGGTAAGAAACATCAGCCACTCCACGTGCACATTCATTGCAAACAAAGTCAAAGTGAGGGGTTTCGCCTTTAATAACCGCACCGAGTGTCACAATGCCGTCATATAAATTTGCACCATTAGTTTGTTGTGACGCTAAACGTTTAGCCAATAGTGGAATTTCAAATGCGCCAGATGCGTAAAAAACATTAACATTACTTTCATCAATACCGTATTTATTGAGCGTTTCTTGCGCTGCTGATAGAAGTTTATCACCAATATCTTGGTAAAAATAACTAACAATAATAGCAATCTTGCTGTCTTTTAAGAAGTTACTATTTGCATTTTTATCAAATTTAAATTCCATTTAACTCCTTATTTTTTTAATATCTACGTATTCAGTAACTTCCAAGCCAAATCCTTTAAGACCATGAAGTTTCACAGGTGAGCCTAAAATTCTCATTTTTTTGACACCTAAATCAGATAATATTTGCGCACCAACACCATATGTTTTAATGTCACTCCATACGCGAGAGCTGTGGTCCATACTTTGCAAAATAGACTGATCAGTTTGCTTTCTAAGTAACAAAAAAACACCACTTTGTGATTTAGAAATATGCTTAAGTGCATTATCTACACTAAAACCACTTACACTCTCTTGCAAGACATCTCTAAAGGTATCTTCCATATGAACACGGACACAAGTCTCTCTACCATCAATAATTTCACCCTTAACCAAAGCTAAATGAGTTTCATTGTAGATACTATCTAAGAACGAAACTAGTCTAAATGTACCATGCTCAGTTTCAAATTCACGCTCATTAATACGTTCAATTGTTTTTTCATTTTCAATACGGTAAGAAATTAAATCTTCGATCGTACCCCATTTAATATTATGTTTTTCAGCAAAAATTTCCAAATCATCACGTCGCGCCATAGAGCCATCTTCGTTAAGGATTTCGACAATCACAGAGGCGGGCTCAAACCCAGATAAGCGAGCTAAATCACAGCCTGCTTCAGTATGACCAGCACGAATTAATACACCACCTGGTTGAGCCATCAAAGGAAAGATGTGGCCTGGTTGAACAATATCAGCTGGAGTTGCAGTTGGTGCAACAGCGTCTAAGACAGTTTTAGCTCTATCTGCAGCTGAAATACCTGTGGTTACACCTTCTACTGCTTCTATTGAAACGGTAAAGTTTGTGCCATTAGCATCGTTGTTCTGCGCCACCATTAATGGCAAATTAAGCTGCTTACAGCGTTCTTGAGTTAGGGTTAAGCAAATCAAACCACGGCCATAAGTAGCCATAAAGTTAATATCTTCTTTGGTACAGGTCGCTGCTGGGATGATTAAATCACCTTCATTTTCACGATCTTCGTCATCCATGAGGATGATCATCTTGCCTTGCTTGTAATCTTCTAAGATTTCTTCGATCGTTGCTTTTATCATAATTATTTATTGTTTAATAATTGCTCTAAATGGCGCGCAATAATGTCAACCTCTAGGTTGACTTGATCACCTATTTGTAATTCACCTAAAGTCGTAACATTTAGCGTATGTGGAACAATATTCAAATCAAAAATATTACCTGCAATACTATTGACTGTTAAACTAACACCATTAATGCATACAGAGCTTTTTCTAGCGATGTATTTTACCAAATTATCTGGTGCATTAATCTTAAAACGTGTTGACTCGCCTTCATTAAATTGCTCACTGACATTTGCAGTTCCATCAACGTGTCCGCTAACTAAATGTCCATCAATACCTTGATTGAGTCTCAGTGCCTTTTCAAGGTTAACATGATCACCCTGCTCCAGTTCAGAGAAAATAGAGCAATCTAGCGTCTCTTGAGATACATCTGCTCTAAAAAAATCAGAGCCTACCTCAATAGCCGTTAAACACACACCATTGACTGCAATACTGTCACCGATAGTAATACTGAAAAAATCAAAATTTGTTGCAGTAAAACTAAATACAGCACCCTTATCATAGGCTACTTTAGTTTTAATACTGCCAAGTGCTTGAATGATGCCGGTAAACATAAGTAAAGTGAACGATATTAAAGGTTGCTAATTTTACGCTAGTTGTTAGATATGGATCTCTTGATAAAAAAATTTATCACCGGATCTTTGACTCTCTAGGCCTTGTTTTCAAAGCAATAGCAAAAACTAGCGCCCAATAAAACAATAAGCCATGCTAAATAAATCCAAACCATAAGTAGCACTAATGCAGAAAGTGCGCCATAGATGAGTTCATAAATTGGAAAATATTCTATGTAGATAAACATAGTATACTTAATAAGCTCCAATAATAAAGCTGCAATAATCCCCGCTTTGAGAGCGTTTATATATCTAATTTTCTCTAAAGGGACAGCATAATACAAAATCGAAAAACCTACACTAGATAGGATTAGCGGCATAAATACAGGCGCATAATTGACCATAGGTAATTGATTGAAAATATCTGATGCAACCACATAAGAACTTAGAAATATTGACGCAGCTAAAAATATCGGCCCCAAGAACAATACAAATAAATAAGAAACAAGTCCTTTCATCCAATGACGATGATGCACATTATGCCAAATAAGGTTGATGCGTTTATCCACCTCGAACAGTAAAAGCAATACTGCAAAAATTAGAAACCCAGAGCTAACGCCTTTTAAAGATTGCGCTTGATTGATAAACTGCTGCATATACTCTTTAGCCATTCCATGATTTTGAGGTAGAAGCTGAGTAAACAAAAATTGCTCTAGATACTGCTGTAGATCATAAAAATATGGAGAAAATGAAAAAACACTTAAACCTAATGCCAGCCCTGGAACAAGAGCAAACAAACTACTAAACGACAGTATTGAAGCAGAATCAAAGCTTTCGCGCTTTACAAATCTTCTTAACACTACTTTAATCATAGGCTTATTTTTGTGACTTTAGATAATCCTCATAGTTGCCAGAATAATAATGCATGCCATCTTCTTTCAACTCTACAACTTTGGTCGATAATGACGATACAAACTCCCTATCATGACTGACAAAGATCAGTGTACCCTCATAGTTTTCCAAAGCAAGGTTAAGTGCCTCAATGGACTCCATATCTAAGTGGTTAGTTGGCTCGTCCATCACCAATACGTTTGGTTGTTTTAGCATTAGCTTACCGAAAAGCATTCTGCCTCTCTCACCACCTGATAGTGATTTAACACTTTTAATAATATCATTTTTACCGAACAGCATTTTGCCAAGTACGCCGCGCATATCCTGCATATTTTGCTTCGGCTGTTTAAATTGTGCCATCCAATCAAGCACAGTCATATCTTCTTTAAAATCAGCGCTATTATCTTGAGCATAATAGCCAATATTGATATTTTCACTCCACTTGATATTACCTTTGTCAGCTTTAATTTCACCAACTAGAGCGCGTAATAGCGTAGTTTTGCCGACACCATTTTGACCAATAACAGCTACACGCTCTCCCACTTCAAATAAAAACTCAATATCCTTAAGGACATGAAGATCGTCGAAACTCTTATTCAAGCCTTCAACTTCTAATACATTTCTATGGAGTTTATTTTCTTCATCAAAATAAATATAAGGGCTAACTCTAGAAGAAGGTTTGATATCATCAAGCTCAATCTTTTCAAGTTGCTTCTGACGTGATGTGGCTTGCTTAGCTTTAGAAGCATTTGAAGAAAAGCGTGATACAAAATGCTTAAGCTCTTTAATCTTTACCTCTTTTTTAGCATTATCTGACTGCATTTTTTCTTGAATAGCGGTTGAAGCCATCATAAACTGATCGTAATTACCCGGGAAAGTATTGAGTGCGCCATAGTCTAAATCAGACATATGTGTACACACACCATTTAAGAAATGTCTATCATGCGAAATAATGACCATGGTTGCTTTACGCTCATTTAAAACATTAACCAACCAGCTAATTGAGTTAATATCCAAGTTGTTGGTTGGCTCATCAAGTAGTAGAATTTCAGGATCAGAGAATAACGCCTGAGCCAGCAAGATACGCAATTTCCAACCTGGCGCAATCTCACTCATTAGGCCATAATGCTGCTCTTCAGGGATATCCAAACCCAGCAACAGTTCACTAGCAGTTGATTCAGCCATATAGCCATCCATCTCAGCAAACTCCATTTCAAGGAGTGCAACTTTGGTACCATCCGCTTCACTCATTTCTGGCAAGGCATAAATACGATCTCTTTCTTTTTTAACTTCCCAAAGTTTTTCATGGCCCATGATAACTGTATCAACCACACGAAAATCTTCATAAGCAAACTGATCCTGACGCAAAATACCAAGTCTTTCGCCTTCGCTGATACTCACCGTACCGTTGCTAGACTTTAATTCACCCGTTAGAATTTTCATAAAAGTTGACTTTCCACAACCATTCGCACCAATCAATCCATAGCGATTTCCGCCTTGAAATTTGACAGAAATATTTTCAAATAGTGGTTTTTCACTAAATTGCATGGTGATGTTGGCAGTAGAAATCATAGGTATAGGACTATTTTTTTGAAAAGAAATCATTATCCCATAATCAAAATAAAAAACTAAGATAAATATAGGAATTATTAGAGTTATTAAGACACCTTTCGAGGGTTAAAATAACTATGAATTTACCACCTATATTCTCCAAATGTTTGAAAAAACTGGACAACTACCTGATAAACATTTAGCCGTCGCTATTCTCGCATTATTAGCTTTTGGCTGGATAATGTCATTTTCTGCTTCATTAGGGCATTTTGATAGCTATAGCTACTTTTTCAAGCAAAGTATCTATATTTTAATCGGATTAATGTTGGCTTTTACTTCCTTAAAAATTCCTTTATATTTTTTTAAAAAGTATGCCAAATGGTTCTTTATCTTTACTCTAGTTTGTTTAGCATTGGTTTTCCTGCCTGAGCCTATTGGTAGAACCGTTAATGGCTCAACACGCTGGATTAATTTTATATTTTTTAAATTTCAACCTTCTGAAATGATGAAAATTGCCATGATTTTATACATGGCTGATTTTCTTATTAGGCAAGAAAAGGATGTTAAAAAACCTTGGATGGGGTTAGTAAAAACACTTATTATTATCTTTTCAGCTGATGTATTGATTTTATTAGAAATGGATCTGGGTGCTGCTATTATTATTTCCTTAACAGCACTTATTATGCTATTTGCAGCAGGTGTTTATCTTGCGCAACTAACCTTTGTTAGTAGTAGCTTGCTTAGTATAGTTGGCATTTGGCTCTATGTTGACGGCTTAAATGGTGGTGTTCGCTGGCAAAGACTTACACAGTTTTGGCAAACAGACTTATGGGTTAATAATAGTGAAAAAGTTTACCAAACTAAGCAAGCTTTAATCGGCATTGCCAGAGGCGATTGGATGGGCGTTGGACTGGGTAATGGCATTCAAAAATACACCAAATTACCCGAGCCACATACCGATATGATTTTTTCTATTATTGGCGAGGAAACAGGCATTATCGGTATGCTATTTGTCATTTTTACCTTTGGTTTTATTATGCTTAAAGGTTTTAAGATTGCCAAAGGTGCACTAAAACAAAAACGTAAATATAGCTCTTATGTCGGCTTTGGTATTTGCACTTGGCTATCATTGCAGTTTAGTGTTAATATCGCGATGAATCTAGGCTTAATCCCTCCCAAAGGCTTCTCATTACCCTTAATTAGCTATGGGGGATCTAGTATGATTTTTGTATTGATTGCTCTTGGTATTCTACTTAGAATAGATATGGAAAATCGCTGTGAATATTCCAAACAGAAAAATTATGTCTGATAAAAAAATTCTCATTATGGCGGGTGGAACTGGTGGACATATATTTCCGGCTTTAGCCATTGCCAGTGAACTCAAAAAAAATCACTGTCAAATTGAGTGGCTTGGTTCTAAAAAAGGCATGGAAAATGACATCGTTCCTAAAAATAATTTCAAATTACACGCGGTAAGTGCTGTAGGCTTAAGAGGTAAGAGTCTTACTAGCTTAATCAAGGCACCTTTTTTGCTAGCCTTGGCTACTTTTCAAGTTATTAAAGTATTTATTAAAACGAAACCTGATGCTGCTCTAGGTATGGGCGGATTTGCTTCTGGCATTGGTGGCATGATTGCTTGGATTTTTAGAGTGCCTTTATTTATTCATGAGCAAAACTCAATTCCTGGCACCACAAACAAAATACTTTCTAAGTTTTCCACCCAAACATTTCAAGCATTTGATGACGCCTTTGATACCTCTATTCAAGCTACTACTGTTGGTAATCCGGTTGCTTTTAAAGTTAACAAATCTAATATCAAGAATAAAAAATTAAACCTATTAATTATTGGTGGTAGCCTTGGCTCAAAGCCAATTAATGAAGTAGTGACACAATTAAATATTCCTATTAATGTCTGGCATCAAACGGGAAAACTGCACTTTAATTATGTCCAGTCTCAATATCATCAAAAATCAGCCAAAGTGACAGCTTTTATTGATGATATGGCTAAGGCCTATGCTTGGGCTGATGTTGTATTATGTCGAGCGGGTGCAATGACAGTTTCAGAACTAATGCTGAATGCCAAACCCAGTATCTTAATTCCGCTTCCACATGCAATTGATAATCATCAATTTTATAACGCAAAAATTCTTACCGACAATAATGCTGGAATATTAATTGAACAAAAAGATTTAACTCTTCCTATGCTTGAAAAAGCTTTGCTCAACTTAGACACCTCAAAATTAAGCCTTATGTCTAATAATGCATACAAGCTTGCCAAACCTAACGCAGCTGCAGATATAGCTAATCGATTACTGAGTGCATAAAAAAATCGCATTAAAGCGGCTTTAGTTTGACTTGACTTGGCTTAATGTATTACTTCCATTCAGTACAAGTGATCAACTCACTGGTATTACCAAATTGATCTGATTTTTTATTAGTAATACAGCGCCTTTTAAGGACCTTAGCCGGTACTTTGACAAACCGATCAACATAAATCACTTTCTCAACTATAACCTCTTTGATAGGGTTGCTATCATTACAAATGTCCTGCTTAATTGATTCTAGTTTTTGCTTTGCCTTTAGATGTTGATCAGTTGACCATTTTTTTGCATCACTAGGTAAATTTGATAAAGCGCCAATACTAGAATCCACTACACCTCCCAAACAACTACCCAAATGCTCAAGGTTGTCATATCCAACTGTACAGTTTTTAGATTCAGCCGCTGCATTAAAGGTTAAAGTTACGAATGTTAATACAATTAAAAGTTTTTTTTTCATTTTTATTTTATAAATTGTTAGTTTATTAAATGGCTCATATTTAAGCCTAGCTTTTTAAATAAAGCCTTGTCACTTCCTGTATCTGGATTATCTGTTGTAAGCAGTTGCTCCCCATAAAAAATAGAATTAGCACCTGCAAAGAAACATAATGCTTGCATCGCCTCGCCCATTTCTGTTCGCCCTGCTGACAATCGTACTACAGACTTAGGCATCATAATTCGAGCTACTGCAATTGCCCTAATAAATTCACTTTCAGTAGGTGGCTCGATTTTCTCAAATGGCGTACCAGGAATAGGCACTAATAGATTTATAGGAACACTCTCAGGATGAGACTCAAGATTAGCTAAAGATCTCAACATGGAGGCTCTATCTATTTGACCTTCTCCCAAACCTAAGATGCCACCACTACAAACATTAATATCAGCATTTTTAACTGACTCAAGCGTATTAAGACGATCTTGGAAACTACGCGTGGTAATAACATTAGGGTAGTTTTCCTTTGATGTATCTAGATTGTGATTGTAATAATCAAGCCCAGCTTCTTTTAATGTAAATGCTTGATCTTGGGTCAACATACCTAGCGTCACACAGGTCTCCATACCCATGTCTTTGACACCTTGAATCATTGGAATAACTTTATCAAGACTTTTATCTGTGGGATTTCGCCAAGCAGCACCCATACAAAAACGAGTAGCGCCCTGGTCTTTTGCAGTTTGTGCTTGTTCTAAAACCAATTCAATTTCCATCAGTTTTTCACGTTCAAGCCCTGTGTCATATTTAGAACTTTGAGAACAATAAGAGCAATCCTCTGGACAGGCGCCTGTTTTAATATTAAGTAAAGAGCTAACTTGCACATAATTAGGATCGAAATTATCTCTGTGAATAGTATGTGCTTTGAATAGTAAATCGTTAAATGGCATATCAAAAAGATTTTGGATTTCATCCATCTGCCAATCGTTTCTTAATTGTGTCATGAGAATTTATTTTTAAAAAAAAAGTATTGTTATTTTAACTTAATCAATTTGCTTGGGACATTAAAAAACCGTGCAATTGCACGGTTGTCTTTAGTACTAAAGTCGCTAAACTAATTAACAGCTATAGTACATATCAAACTCAACAGGATGTGGAGAAGCGCGCAATGCTGTTACTTCTGACATTTTCAATTCAATAAATGAATCAATAACGTTATCAGTAAATACACCGCCTTCTTTTAAGAAATCACGATCTTTGTCAAGTGCGTTTAATGCCTGATCTAAAGAACTACAAACTTTAGGAATAGAAGACTTCTCTTTCTCAGTTAGTTCATATAAGTCTTCATCACCCGGCTTACCTGGATCAATCTTATTCTTAATACCGTCAAGGCCAGCCATTAACATAGCAGCAAACGCTAGATATGGATTAGCTGTAGGATCTGGGAATCTAACTTCAATGCGACGACCTTTTGGATTAGATACAAAAGGAATACGAATCGCAGCAGAACGGTTTTTAGCTGAGTAAACTAACATTTCTGGCGCTTCAAAACCTGGAACTAGTCGCTTGTAAGAGTTAGTTGAAGAGTTAGTAAATGCATTTAAAGCTTGAGCATGCTTAATAATACCACCAATATAATAAAGAGCTGTTTGGCTTAATTGCCCATACTCGTCACCATCAAATGTATTTTTACCATCTTTAAAAATTGACTGATGAACATGCATACCATTACCATTATCTACCGCAATTGGCTTAGGCATAAAGGTTGCAGTTTTCCCGTACAAATGTGCAACGTTATGAACACAGTACTTAAGAATTTGTGTTTCATCAGCTTTTTTGACCATCGTGTTGAATAGTGCACCAATTTCACATTGACCTGCTGTACCAACTTCATGGTGATGTACTTCAGTTGTAACACCCATCTCTTCAATAGCTAAACACATTTGCGAACGTAAATCATGCAATGAATCTACTGGAGGAACTGGAAAGTAACCGCCTTTAATTCTTGGACGATGCCCTTTGTTGCCACCATCAAGATCAGAACCAGACTCCCAGTCCGCTTCCTCAGAATGAATTTCGTAAAACGCTTTTCCAAGACCAAAACCTGTGTCCCACTTAACGCTATCAAATACAAAAAATTCAGGCTCATTACCAAAATATGCCGTATCACCAATTCCTGTTTCGCCTAGGTAAGCTTCAGCGCGCTTTGCAATAGAACGAGGATCTTTCTCATAGCCTTTCATATCGTTTGATTCGATAATATCACACGTCATATTTAACGTTGATATTTCAGTGAATGGGTCCATAATAGCTGTAGCCGTATCTGGCTTCATAATCATATCAGATTCATTAATTGGCTTCCATCCTGCGATTGAAGAGCCATCAAACATTTGGCCTTCTTCTAATTTATCAGCATCGATAGTGTGTGCCGGAACGCTTACATGGTGTTCTTTACCTATAGTATCGGTAAAACGAAAATCAACAAACTTAACGTCGTTGTCATCAATTATCTTCATTACATCTTGTGCAGACATGTTTTCTCCTTGAGTTTAACAATTTTTATTAACTGACATTCATTGTCAAGCAACTTGCGCCGTTACAAGTATAATTTTTTTGTGTATTTGACTATTTTTTTTATAACAAAAACAGCGAAGTATTCTACCCTATTTTCTCAACTAGAAGAATAAACTCACTATCTTTTTCTTGAATTTCTAACACTTTATGACCATTGACATTACACCAAGCGGGAATATCATGAAGCACACCTGAGTCAGTTGCCAGCATTTCAATGGTGTCGCCAACAGCTACTTTTGCAATCATTTCACCTAGACGTATAACTGGCATTGGGCACAATAATTTTTTTACATCAATTTGCGTTTTCATTTTGTTAGGCACTCCCTTTGGTGTCATTAATCCAGTCGTATGGCTTCAAAAATTTCACATAAAGTTGAGCTTCAGGTGAATTTGGCTCAGGCTCATATTGATACTCCCAGCGTACTAAAGGTGGCAAAGACATCAAAATTGATTCCGTTCTTCCACCTGTTTGCAAGCCAAATAAAGTACCTCGGTCATAAACCAAATTAAATTCAACATAGCGTCCTCGACGATAGAGTTGAAACTGACGTTCATGGTCCGTAAACGGCGTATCTTTACGTTTTTCAATAATGGGTCTATAGGCTTTAATATAGCTATCACCTACGCTACGTATAAAAGCAAAACATTGATCAAAGCCACCTTCGTTTAAATCATCAAAAAATAAACCACCAATCCCACGCTGCTCATCACGATGCTTCATATAGAAATAATCATCACACCATTTTTTGTATTTTGGATACACTTCTTTACCAAAAGGATCACAAGAATTTTTAGCAGTTTGATGCCAAAAAACTGCGTCTTCATCAAACCCGTAATAAGGTGTTAAATCATAGCCGCCGCCAAACCACCAAATCGGATCTTCACCGTCTTTCTCAGCAATAAAAAAGCGCACGTTAGCATGTGAAGTTGGTGCATAAGGATTATTAGGATGTATCACCAGTGATACACCTAACGCAGTATAACTGCGCCCTGCTAGCTCAGGTCTAAACGCAGTTGCGGATGTAGGCATATTGTCGCCATGAACAATGGAGAAATTAACCCCTGCTTGCTCAAAAGCACTACCTTTAGTTAGTACTCGCGTTAGGCCATTACCAGCGCCATTTGGCTTTTCCCATTCATCTTTAATGAAAGTTGCCTGGCCATCGACTTGTTCTAGCTGGGTACAAATATCTGCTTGTAATGATAATAAATATTGCTTAATCTGGTCGATCATCTCAATCTTTCTCCAGTTTGTAAATTGATAACACTTGAAGGGCTGTTTTCAGCTTTATTGGGCGCTATTATATAGTCTAATTGATTTTTAAAATATATGCGTAATTCCAGTGTGGTTTTGGCTGCTTTTAAGCCAGAAATATTGGCACTGGTTGAAACCAAAGCACTCTGGGTGTACTTACATAAATCCATGATTAATGGGTTAGTGGTGAGTCTAATGGCAATTGTATCATGCCCACCTAGTAAAATTTGAGGTGCAATATCACTTGCTTTTAATAAGTATGTAACCGGGTCTTTAATGGTACTGGTTAATTGAGTGAGTAGAGATATATCCTCAACATAATCTTGAAAATAAACTGGATCACTGGCCAGTAAAATTAATCCCTTTTCAACAGAGCGCTTCTTAAGATCGACCAATTTTTGCAAAGAGTCGTCAAATCTGGGCAGGCAACTCAATCCTTGAATAGTGTCCGTTGGTATACTAATAATTCCACCACCATTTAAAACGTTAACTGCTATTCTAGTTTTAATGTTCATGACTTTTTAGCCCTTGGGTGGCAACGATCATAGACCTGAGATAATTCTAAAAAATCTAGATGCGTATACACTTGGGTAGATTTAATACTAGCATGGCCAAGAAACTCTTGTGTAGAGCGTAGATCATGGCTTGATTGTAAAAAGTGTGTTGCCGCTGCATGGCGCAACATATGCGGATAAACGTTAATTTTAATTCCAGAATCTAATGCTCGTTTTTTAATCATATTTTGTATTGATCTCACACCAATCCTGTCGCCATTTTTATTCACAAAAAGTGCGTTTGAATGATGTGTTTCTAAATGCTTAATAATTGCCTTTTGTGCTGAACTGCCCAATGGCGTGTGCCTGGTTTTACCACCCTTACCTAAAATAGTTAAAAATCCTTGGGATATATCCACATCTGCTATATTTAAACCGACTAATTCAGACACTCGCAAACCACAAGAATAAATAACCTCAATAATTGCTACATCTCGACTTTCAAATCGAGAGGCTTTTTTTGTCTTTAATATTTGCAATACTTGCTCGTAATTTAATATGCCTGGTAAGGTTTGCAAAATTTTTGGCGTCCGAAGTTGAACCGCGCAGTTATCTTTCAATTGATCTTGATTAACTAAATAAGACAACATGCCCTTAATAGAAGACAGATAGCGGCGAATACTTCTAGCTGAGATATTTTGATGGCGCAACTGCATAATAAACAAATTAAGTGTTTGCGCACTAAGCTCTGTCCAGCTTGATACATCTTGAGTTTTTAAAAAATTAAGTAATTGATTTAAATCGCGTTCATATGCCTTTTGAGTATTAAGCGCGTAATGTCGCTCTACTTTTAAATACAAAATAAAATCTATTATTTGCTTTTTCACTTGAATTTTGGTAGCTTGGCCATATCAATACATTTTACGCATAATAATAAAGGCTATTAGCAAATGACTACTAAACAGACGCACTCGTTCCAAACAGAGGTTTCTCAACTCCTACACTTAATGATTCACTCTTTGTACTCCAACAAGGAAATATTCTTACGAGAATTGGTGTCAAACGCCTCAGATGCGGTTGATAAGCTTAAATTCGAATCTTTATCAAACGATGCTTTGGTTGAAGGTAAAGAAGTTCTACAAGTTCAAATTGATGTAGACAAAGATGCGGGCACTATTACAATTATTGACAATGGTATCGGCATGACAGAAACTGAAGTCATGGAAAATATTGGTACTATTGCCAACTCAGGCACTAAAAAATTTCTAGAAAGTCTAGATGAAAAGCAAGCTGAAGATTCAAACCTAATCGGTCAATTTGGTGTGGGTTTTTATGCTGCATTTATTGTGGCAGATGAGGTTGTTTTAACCACTAGAAAAGCTGGTGATGATAAATCAAACGGCACTATTTGGACCTCTAAAGGTGAAGGTGAGTATTCATTAGAAACTGCAGCAGTAGAAGACTTTGGTACTAAAATCACATTACACATTAAAAAAGAAGAAAAAGAATTTTTAGATGATTATCGTTTACGCGGCATTATCTCTAAGTACTCTGATCATATTATAGTACCTATCATGATGATCAAACCTGCTGAAGAAGACTCTGACGCCATTGAATATGAAATGGTCAACAAGGCCAATGCATTTTGGACACAAGACAAACGTAGCCTTAAACAAGAAGATTACGATGAATTTTACAAGTCATTGACTTATGATTTTGCTGCACCACTTGCACAACTTCACAACAGAGTTGAAGGAAAGCTAGATTACACCTCATTATTATTTATCCCATCAAAAGCACCCTTTGATATGTGGGAGCCAAAACGCAAAGGTGGTATTAAGTTATATGCCAAACGCGTTTTCATCATGGAAGACAATGAAGGATTAATGCCAATGTACTTACGCTTTATTAAAGGTGTTATTGATACAGCTGATTTATCGTTAAATGTTTCTCGTGAGATCCTACAAGGCAATAAAGTGGTTGATACCATTCGTAAAGCTTCAGTTAGTAGAATCCTTAAAGAGCTTAAAAAAATGGCTAAAAATAAGCCAGAAAAATATGCTAATTTTTGGAAAGAATTTGGCATGGTAATGAAAGAAGGTGTCGTTGAAGATCCGGCCAACAAAGACAAAATTGCAAGCTTATTACGCTTTGCCACTACCAAAACTGTTAGCGAAGATCAAACTGTATCTTTAGCTGATTATATTGCGCGTATGGATGCCGAACAAAAAGACATCTATTATGTAACAGCGGAAACTTTTGGCGCAGCTAAAGGTTCTCCACATTTAGAAATTTTCAAAGAAAAAGACATTGAAGTCTTACTATTATCTGACCGTGTTGACGAATGGATGGTTAGTAACTTTACTGAATTTGAAGGAAAAACTCTTAAGTCTATTGCCAAAGGTGATTTACAAGATTTAGACTCTACAGAGGAAAAGAAAGAAAAAGAAAAAACTGCTAAAGGTTTTAAAAAGACCTTAGAAGAAATGCAAAAGATTCTTGAAAATAAAGTTAAAGAAGTCAAGATTTCTAATCGCCTTAGCGAGTCCCCTTCTTGTTTAGTAGCTGATGAAAATGAAATGGGTGGCAACATGGAAAGAATTATGGCATCTCTGGGCCAGGACGTACCAGAGACCAAGCCTATTCTTGAAATCAACCCAACTCATCCTTTAGTTAAAAAACTAAAAACTAAAGTTAATGAAGATTTGGTGAATATACTATTTGACCAAGCAGTTTTATCAGAAGGCGGACAGCTTAAAGACCCGGCTGAGTTTGTTAAGCGTATGAATAAACTGATTAAGTAACCCAACTAAGTTATTTGATTAAAAAAGCCCAAATAATCGGGCTTTTTTTTGCATTGTTAAAATTTCTAATATTTATGAAATTAAGTGATAAAAATACGAGAAAATGGCTATCTTTACCTTAAAAACAAGCAATATAGAGATTTTTAAGGAGTTTTTGATGGTTAAAAACCATCTATTTCAATAATTTCTTATTTTTTAAAGGGTTGAATATTTCTTAAAATCCCTCTAAAAATCGCAACTTCTTCTTTTTCAGGATCTGCACGTCCAAAAAACCGGCGCATACGGCGCATTAGTAGCTCTTTAGGGCGCTTATCTTCAAAATACTCAATATGCTCAAGCACTTGGGCCAAATGTGCGTAAAAACCCTCTAATTCATCAAAACTGGCATATTCATTATTACTCTTTTCAAATTCTGTGGTGGTGTTATAGACGTAATTTTGATAAGCAAAGACTTGGATCGCAGCGGCAATATTTAAAGAGAAATAATTAGGATTACCCGGAATTGTCATCAAAATTTGGCACAAATCTAACTCCTCATTGGTGAGACCAAAATTTTCTGTACCGAATACTACCGCCACTTCTTGACCTTCAACACCCGTAGTTTTCTTAATTTGCTCGCAAGCACCCACTACATCCATTTGCTTCCATTTGATATTACGCTGACGTGCACTTGCACCAATCACTAGCTGTGTTCCGATTAAAGCCTCTTCAAGCGACTCATTCACCACAGCACTAGACAATACATCATCCGCACCACTAGCACGTGCTGTTGCTACAGCCGATGGATAACCTCTGGGATTGACCAAATATAGCTTTGAGAGATTCATGTTTTTCATCGCTCTGGCTGCCGCACCAATATTACCTGGCTCAGTGGTATTAACCATAACCACACGAACGTTATCAAAGGTATAATTCATTTCTTTTTTCATTTGTCTATTAATTATGCATCCTACGCTTAATATTGCCGTTAAAGCCGCTCGAAAAGCGGGTGACATCATTCTAAGATATCACAATCAAATTGATTTGCTAACGATTGAAAATAAAGCAATAAACGACTTTGTCTCTGAAGTGGATAAAGCCGCTGAAGATGCTATTATAAACGAGTTGAAATATGCCTTTCCTGATCATTCAATTTTGGGTGAAGAAAATGGTGAAATTTTAGGCGACTCTCGTTTTCAATGGATTATCGATCCACTTGATGGCACCACAAACTATCTTCATGGTTTTCCTCAATACTCGGTGTCAATCGCGTTATATGTTGATAATGAAGCAACACATGCGGTAGTTTACGACCCTTTTAAAGAAGAGTTATTTACAGCTTCTAAAGGTGATGGCGCTTATTTAAATGAGCAAAGAATTCGTGTCACTAATACTAATGGCTTTGAAAACACATTGATCGGCACAGGGTTTCCATTTAAAGTGCCACACCATTTAGATGCTTATCTTGGCATGTTTAAAGCTGTCCATCCTCAGGTTTCTGGTATTCGCCGTGCTGGCTCTGCAGCTCTTGATTTAGCTTATTTAGCTGCTGGTCGATTAGATGGATTTTGGGAAATTGAACTTAATATCTGGGACATAGCAGCAGGCGCTCTTTTAGTTAAAGAAGCGGGTGGCTATATTGGTGATTTTTCTGGTCGTGATAAGTTCTTAGAAACGGGCAACGTGGTTGCAGGCAATGAAAAAGTTTTTAAAGCACTTTTAAAAACCATTCACTCACATCTAACAGACGACTTACAGCGCTAAACTTCTAACGTTAACTGCTCGCCATTTAGCGATTCAGTTTGCTCACTCATTAAATAGACAATCGCTGGAGAAACGCTCTCTGGTGTTGGATTTTTTTCAACATTTTCAGCTGGATAAGCCATTTGACGCATTTTTGTACGCATGCGTTTTGGATCAAGAGAATTAACCTTAATAGATGTTTTTTCAAGCTCTTCTGATAGCGTTTTACTCAAGCCTTCAATGGCAAATTTACTCACCCCATAAGCTCCCCAATAGGCTTTTGCTATTCGCCCTACTGACGACGATAAAAACAAAATTCGTGCATCTTTAGACTTACTCAATACAGGAATTAAAAATTGCGTCAGCATAAAAGGAGCATTCATATTAATTTGCATGGTCGAATACCAAAGCTTAAGATCATATTGTTCAATAGGCATCATGGTACCAATAATACTGGCGTTATGAATCAAGCCATCAAGCTGACCAAAGTTCTCCAAGATGTCTCTTTGCAATTGCTCGTAGTGTTCAGGGGTTGCACCTTCAAGATCTAATGGATACAAAATGGGTTCTGTAAATCCACTATCTACAACCTCATCATAAGCCGTTTCAAGTGAGCCTAAGTCACGACCCAGCATAATAATAATAGCACCTGCTTTGGCTAAATCAAGAGTCATTGCCTTGCCAAAACCACGGTTGGCTCCTGTGACCAAAATTACTTTGCCTTTTAACTCATCTTTAGTGACTGAGTAATTGGTTGAAATTTTCATTAATCTAGTTCCTTTTTACTTTGCACGCCGAGTTCTTTTAATTTTTCAGCACGACCAATTAGATTACCTTTACCATCAGAAAGCTTACTGCGGGCATCTCTGTAGCTTTTTTGTGCTTTATCTAGGCTCTTTTCAATCTCATCCATGGATTTCATGAAGCCAAATAGTTTGTCATACATGGCACCTGCTTGGCGTGCAATTTCTTCAGAGTTTTGGTTTTGTCGTTCGGTTTGCCAAATATGATGCACCGTTTTTAAGCTCATCATTAAGGTTGACGGGGAGACTAAGACTATATTCTTTTTCAATGCAAGGGTGAATAAATCAGGCTTTTGATCAAGTGCGACCAATAAAGCTGACTCAATAGGAATAAAGACAAAAATGAAATCAAGGGTTAATACGCCTTCTAAATTTTCATACTCTTTGATGCTAATACCATTAATATGCGCTTCAACTGAACTGACATGTGATTTTAGTAGTGCAGCATTAGCTTGATCAGCAATGTAGTCTTTATAAGCCTTTAAGGAGACCTTAGAATCAATAATAATATCTTTTTCATCAGGCAAATGCAAAATTACATCTGGCTTAAAAGATTCACCCTGCTCATTTTTAAGCTGCTTTTGTGTGTCAAATTCATGCCCTTCTCTTAGGCCAGAGCTAGACAAAATAGAGCTTAAAATCATCTCCCCCCAATCACCTTGCTGCTTGTTGTCATAAGTCAATGCATTCGTAAGATTTTGGGTAGTTTCTTGGGCTTCAATGCTGGTTTTTTTAAGATTATCAATTTGCGCTGAAAGAGTTGCACGCTCTTTGATTTGTTCAGTTGTAATAACTTCAATTTTGTCTCGAAATTCTTTTAACTGAGCTTGCAAAGGTGTGAGTAATTCAGAATTTTTAAGACTTAAATCATGGCGATCTTTTTCTAAAATATGACTGGCAATTTCTTTAAAGTCTTTACTTATTTGCTCTCTAGCAATATTGATCATATCAATCTGATTTTCATAAGATTTAATCTTCTCATCAAGACTCACTTCCAGATGAATTTTTTCTTTGCTTAAGGTTTGTAATTGCTTATTTAGGTAAACATATATGGCAATTCCACCTACCAATAAACCCAATACTAAACTCAATATATCCATTATATTAACTCCAATAATTCTTGTATATGATTAATTTTATAATCATAATTCCAATTTTGTTCAACGTTGCCGTAACCGTAAGTCACTGCCACCGTTTTAATCCCAGCATTTCTACCTGCTAGCATGTCATTCTTATCATCCCCAACAAAGATACAGCGCTTAGGATCAACAGAAAATTGTGCACATGCATATAACAAGGGCGCAGGATGAGGCTTACTAAACTCTAAGGTATCGCCGCAAACCACCACATCTACATTAATATTTAATTTTTGCAATAATAATTGAGTTAAATACTCGGGCTTATTGGTGACAATTCCCCAGTTTATTTGCCGATCTTTAAGGATTTTTATAAGTGGAATAACACCCTCAAAAGGCTTTGAATTTAGATCAATATTGTTAGTATAAATCTCAAGCAATTCTTGATGACGCATGGAAAATTCTGGATGCTCTTCATCGTAATTAAAGCCAAATTTAATAAGCGCTTTGCCGCCAAACGCAACTAAAGGCTTAATTTTCTCAAAAGGCTTAGTCTCTAGACCAGCCTCTTCAAGTAAGGTATTTAGCGCATAAGCCAAGTCTGGCGCGGTATCGATGAGCGTACCGTCTAAATCGAAAAGAATGGTATTAATATCCATATAAAACCGTTAAAATTTAACTCTACAAATTATAACGTTTACACTTACCCCCTCTCATGCTGTTTTTAAGATCATTACTATATTTTTTAGGTTCAACCTTTGTGCTTAGTTTTTTAGTAGCCTTGTCACTGTCCTTGTTCTTTTTACCGGTTAAAGCTCGCTATGGAATATTGTCAAAATGGGCATTATTTTGTATGTGGTGGCTAAGGGTGACGCTTAATATAAAGCTTAATGTTATTGGTAAAGAGAATATTCCCAGTCAGGCCAGTATCATTGTCTCTAATCATCAGTCAACCTGGGAAACACTCGCCCTACAAACAATCTTTCCTCACCAAACCTGGGTACTTAAACAAGAACTTCAATGGATCCCGATTTTTGGCTGGGGTTTAATACTATTAAAGCCAATTATTATCAACCGTGGTGAGAAGCTTAAAGCCATCAAAAAGGTTATGAAACAAGGCACTGATAGAATTAAAGAAGGTATCTTTGTGGTTGTATTTCCTGAAGGTACACGCCAACCGTATGAAAAATTGGGTGAATATCAAAATGGTGGCGTTGCTATTGCTAAAAAAACCAATTGTGACGTTGTGCCGGTTTATCATAATGCGGGTAAGCTTTGGCCAAAAGGCAGCTTTATAAAACAGCCAGGCACCATAACATTGGTTATTGGAAAGTCTATTCAATCAACTGGTAAGAACGCCTCAGCACTAACCAAAGAGGTGCGAGATTGGACACTAGAGATGCAAAAAACTTATTAGATGCACTAAATAAGGCAGTAGGCGATCTAACAGATGTACTTATCAATAAAATAAATACTAATAATAATTGTTTTATTATGACTCATTTAAATTAACTAATTATAGATAAGATTAATTTCATATAAAAATTCATTTAGTCAACTATTTTTGGTAAAATTGCCTGGTTATTTTTTTGATAATAAAAGATGCAGGGAATACCGGCCAATATAAAACTTTTAAGCTTTGCTAAAAAAGGATTGATTTTTTCACAGACTTATATAGTGCAAGATTTTCCAAGAATTAAAGACATTGTTTCTAATATCGATGATCCGGTTGAAGTTAAATTAAATTTTTATATTGAGAACAACAAAATTCCTTGTATTGAAGGTAATGTGAAATTAGATGTGGCTCTTGATTGTCAGCGCTGCTTAAAAGAAGTTAAGCTTCATCTAAATCCAACCTTTAAATTAGCTTTTATTATTCATGAAAACCAAGCTGAAGATTTAGATCCAGGCTTCGAGACAATTCTGAATGCAAATGAAGAATTTTCAACAATAGAATTTATAACGGATGAGGTGCTAATATCCGTTCCTATGATACCGATGCATTCACATGAATGCCAATCGTATAAGGATGAAAGCCCTGTAATAAAGCAAAAGCGTAAAAACCCTTTTGCAGTGTTAGAACAATTAAAAAACTCAAACAAGGAATAAAAGATGGCTGTACAAAAAAGTAGAAAAACCCCTTCAAAAAGAGGTATGCGTCGTTCACATAATGCATTAACAAGTCCTGCATTATCAGAAGATCAAGAAACTGGTGAAACTCACTTACGTCACCACATTACTGTAGATGGTTACTACCGTGGCAAAAAGGTAATCAACACAACAGACGTTCAAGAAGTAGAAGCCTAGTAACTCCATGACTATCAAGGTATCAATTGATGCCTCTGGGGGGGATCATGGTATTCCTGTTACAATTGAAGCGGGTCTTAAAGCTCTGGGTGAATTTCAAGACTTACAATTAACTTTTGTAGGTGATCAATCAAGTATTGAAGCTGAAATTGAAAAGCACTTCCCTTCTAAAGCAACAACTTCTAGAATTCAAATTGTTAATGCTACAGAAGTAGTATTAATGAATGAATCTCCTGCTATCGCGCTTCGCAAGAAGAAGGATTCTTCGATGCGTGTTGCTATCAATCTAGTTAAATCAAATACAGTAGATGCTTGCGTTAGCGCAGGTAATACTGGCGCCCTCATGGCGATCTCTCGCTTTGTACTTAAAACTATCAAAGGTATTGACAGACCTGCCATCATGGGACGTATGCCGACGATGACAGGTCATACGCATATGCTAGATTTAGGTGCAAATGTTGACTCTAGTCCACAAGCACTACTTGAGTTTGCCACTATGGGTTCGATTGCCGTCGAACAAACTGAAGGTATTTCCAAACCAACTGTTGGTCTTTTAAATATTGGCGAAGAGGAGATGAAAGGTAATGACAAGATTAAAAAAACCTCTGAGTTACTCAAAGCCTCAAATCTAAACTATCACGGCTTTGTTGAAGGCGATGATATTTATAAAGGCACAGTAGATTTAGTTGTATGTGATGGCTTTGAAGGCAATATCGCACTTAAAGCTAGCGAAGGTGTTGCTAATATGATGAGTCACTATTTAAAGCGCGCTTTTACGCGCAACTGGCTAACTAAAATTGTCGCATTAATTGCCACTCCAGTCCTTAAAGATTTTAAATCTAGTCTAGATCCTGGAAAGTACAATGGTGCTAGCTTATTAGGCTTACGTGGTATTGTAGTTAAAAGTCATGGTGGTGCCGACAGCGACTCATTCTTTATGGCAATCTCTGAGGCATACACCGAAGTTAATGCTAAAATTATTGACAAGATATCTTCCCAAGTATCAATAGAATTAGAAAAAAATGAATAAATTTGCTCGAATTATAGGTACAGGAGGTCATCTGCCACCAACCATCGTTACTAATGATGAACTATCTAAGACTATTAATACAACTGACGAATGGATTGTCGCGCGCACAGGCATTAAGCAACGTCATGTTGTTACTGATGAAAGTACTTGTGATTTAGCCGAGAATGCTTCGAAAAAAGCTTTAGAAATGGCTGGTATAAATGCCTCTGAACTTGATTTAATCATCCTTGCTACAACTACACCTGATAAAATTTTTCCAGCAACTGCAACTATGCTACAAAAAGCCATTGGTGCTTCATGTCCTGCTTTTGACTTGCAATCAGTTTGCTCTGGCTTTATTTTTGCACTAACAACAGCAGAGCAATATATCAAAACTGGCGCCGCTAAGAATGTTTTAGTAGTGGGTAGTGAAACCATGTCAAGAATTGTTGACTGGAATGATCGCTCAACAGCTATTCTTTTTGGTGATGGCGCTGGCGCTGTCGTTCTTAGTGGTAGTGAAGAAACAGGAATCCTACATTCTAAATTATTCAGTGATGGTGACTACTTATCATCTTTACACGTTAATAACAACTTTATTAATGAAACTGGTTTTATTGAAATGGCGGGTAATGAAGTTTATAAAATTGCAGTCAACCGTTTATCTGAACTAGCTGAAGAAACGTTAAATGCAGTAGGAATGACGCCAGAAGAGCTTGACTGGATGGTACCTCATCAGGCTAATATTCGCATCATATCAAGTGTCGCTAAGCGTATTAAAACACCAATGGACAAGGTAATTGTCACTTTGGAAAATCACGGTAATACTTCTGCAGCATCCATTCCATTGGCTCTTGACGTAGCCGTGAGAGATGGCAGGATCAAAAAAGGTGACAATCTTTTAATGGAAGGAATTGGCGGTGGCTTTAGCTGGGGTAGTGTTTTAGTAAAATTCTAAAACTCTCTAGTTTGTAATTTTTTAATAAGTCGCTGTAACACCTGAGCATCGATACTCAAATCACTCAAACAATCATTAGCTTGTAAATACAATGCTTGGTAAGAATCTTTGGATTCTTGTAATCCAATAATAGCAGGATAAGTTGGTTTATTTTTTTCACTGTCTGAATGCTGCTGCTTACCCAATATTCCAACAGGTGCTTCCACATCCAATACGTCATCTTGTATTTGATAAGCCAGGCCAATTGCTTGAGAGAATACTTTTAACGTGGTGCGATCTTGCTCACTGCACTGGGCAACTATCGCACCTAGGTCAACTGCACAACTGAGTAATTCCCCAGTTTTTTTACGATGCATCCTTTCAAGCAGGTCAATACTAACGGTTTGGTCAACAATTGATAAGTCAATTGCTTGTCCTTCAGCCATCTCAAAAGCGGCATGCGCAAGAGATGACAATAAGTCTATTTTTACTTGATTATCCAATAAAGGATCATTTACCAACACTTCAAAAGCAAGCGCTTGAAGTCCATCACCAGCTAAAATTGCCTGAGCTTCATCAAAGCGTTTATGACAAGATGGCTGGTTATGGCGAATATCATCATCATCCATTGCCGGAAGATCATCATGGATGAGTGAATATGCATGAATAAATTCCAGCGCACAACTACTAGAATCTACCCAATCTAAGTTAGCGCCGAACATATCAGCTACACAATAAGACAGTATAGGTCTAAAGCGCTTACCTCCTGCTAGAACACTATATCGCATTGCTTCAGTTAGTTGACTTTGAGTGGTTAAATACTGATCAAGTCTTGTATTAACTCTAGTGACATAATGGTCAAATTCCATATAAATTAGTTACGAATCATCCAGTGGAACTTCATTAATAAACCCATCTTGCTCAGTGAGTTTTGAAATTTTTTGACTAGCATCGTTAAGTGCTGATTGGCAAGATTTAGTTAGCTCAACACCTTTAGAAAAATAAGCTAAGGAATCCTCTAAACTTAAATCACCAGACTCCATGGTTTTCACGATGTCCTCTAATTCAGTCAAACCTTTATTAAAATCGAATTTTTTAGTCATAATTTATCGCTTACCTCCGCCGCCTGCTTTAGAGAGTATTTTATCCAATATTCGACTGGGCAATATCCTTTTCAGTAAGGCGAATAATTTAGTTGGAAAAGTCACTCGGTAGTGAATTTTTACCTTAGGCGCTTCTAAGGCATGAAGTACACAGCTAAGAATAGATTCAGGTGCTAATGTGTAAGTGGCCAACTTACTTGATTTTAATCGTTCAATCATGCCTTGATAATTCGCTTGATAATTACTGTTATCCATATTAACATTATCTTTAAATGACAGATAAGCATTCGCTCTAAAGTGTGAGTCAATAGGGCCTGGCTGAACAAGAGACAACTGTATGTTGGTATTAATAAGTTCAAGCCTTAAAGTATCTACAAGACCCTCTATTGCAAATTTTGAAGCATTGTATGACCCTCTAAAAGGCATTGCCACAAAGCCAAGTACTGAGCTTAAATAAATAACTCTTCCAGAATTATTTTTTCTCATTACTGGTAAGACTAAATTGGTTAATTCATGCCAGCCAAAAACATTTGCCTGAAATTGAGCCTCAAGCACTTCTCTAGATATATCCTCTAAGGCGCCAACTTGTCCATATGCACCATTATGAATCAATCCATACAAAGAATCTGTTTGTGAGTAAATCTCATTCATAGCAAGCTTAATAGATTCAGACGAGGTAAGATCTAGCTGGTGAGATTCAAGCCCTAATTGCTTAAGTTTTTCCACATCATTGGGTTTTCTAGCCGTTGCAAAAACTCGATATCCAGCTTTTTTTAAACCAAGAGCAAGGCAAAGCCCAATCCCGCTAGAGCAGCCTGTGATTAAGACTGAACGCATTATTTCTGTACTTTAGTCCAGAAGTCAGCAATAGATTTAAGCTCAGGGTTAATGCTTTGTGAACGCAACACCAAGAAGTCATAAGCCATTCGAAAGCCTTTACCTAATAAAATATCTTCAACTTTTTTAGGATCCATTTTCTCAAGACGGTCTTGCATCATCCACGTGTTTTTAATGCGTGCTGTCAGCCACCTTGGTAGTGAGACTTGCTTAATTTGATTAATAATCACTTCCTCAGAGGCCTGACTCATTGCCAAATAAGTACTTTTCTGCTTTTTCTTGACGACTTCAAAATGTTCGTTTTGAGCTTGCCACAAAAATACTGCAAACAAAAAAGCAGGAGTAACTGGTTTATTTCTCTTGATTCTATTAGAGGTATTGTTAAGGGCAATCTTAATAAAATCATTCTTATGTGTTTGTCTGAATAAATGCTTTAACAGATCATATTTTTCTAGACATTCAAAAACCGCAAAACCATATTCATTGTGAAATAATTTAATACACTCATCATATAAGCGAGCAGGTGAAATATTACTAAGTAATGACGCTTGTTGGTGAATAGCGTCTTTAATTTCATCACTTAGTTGAAAATTAAGCTTTGTTTGAAATCTAACAGCCCTAATCATACGAACCGGATCTTCTTCAAAACGCACCATTGGCTCTCCAATGATATGAATAGTTTGAGATTCAATATCTTGCAGGCCACCAATGTAGTCAATCACCTCTTTTGTATTGATATCATAATATAGTGCGTTAATTCTAAAATCACGACGAACCACGTCTTCTTCTATTTTTCCATAACAGTTGTCACGGACTATTACACCACTTTTAGCAGTTTTAACTTGGCCAGATCTAAACGTTGCCACCTCTATAAACTTTCTAGCTGAAAACATTACATGCACTAAGCGAAAACGCCTTCCAATTAAACGAGAACGCTTAAATAGCTTATTCACTTGCTCTGGTTTGGCATTGGTAGCAATATCAAAATCTTTTGGCTTAAGACCTAATAATAAATCACGTACACAGCCACCAACTAGATAAACTTCAAAGCCAGCTTTAGTAATAGTTTGAACCACTTTAATTGCATCTCTATCAAGAAGTCTTTGATCAAAATCAACAGACTGTCGAATGATGACGGTATTTTTCTTTTTACGAAATATGTTGAAGATCGACAATCGGCTTGGGACTCCACCCATTTTTTTGATGTTCTGCAACAATAGTTGTATAAACACCACCACGCACATTAAAAATAGCTTTTAAGCGCATGAATCTTGGATTAGTTAGTTTCACTAAATCATTTAAAATTTCATTAGTGACTGCCTCATGAAAAGCGCCTTCGTCACGAAATGACCAAATATACATTTTTAATGATTTAAGCTCAACACAAGCTTGATCAGCAATATACTCCATATGCAAAGTGGCAAAATCTGGTTGACCTGTTTTAGGACATAGACAAGAAAATTCTGGTATATCAATTTGAATAACAAAATCACGCTCAGGATTAGGATTGTCAAAAACTTCAAGTTTTTTAGTAGGATGTGAAGACATAGTTTCTTTATGTTTAAAATGATATTATTTTACACGCCTATTGAGACTGTTGAAATAACGATGCTAAAAAGGTTTTTTGATTAGTTGGCTTAATTTTCCATGGCGATATGCATAAAAAACAAAAATAATCAGCAAGACTAGAAAATGTACCCACCATAGACCTATTATCGGCAACGTATCACCCCTCTCTAGACTTGATTTAGCTATCAATAATGCATTATTATAAATAATAAACACTATGACACCTACCAGCACTCCCAAATTTTTGCCACCGCGTGGTGAGGTTTTACCCAGTAAGATCGCAAAGAAAGATAAAATCAACACACTTATAGGCTGAGAGAGTCGCCATTGCCATTCTGCAATCTCTCTTGTATCACTTGAAAATATAATGTCTAGCATTGGTTTTGATTCAATTTTAGTCTCCATATTAGTACTTTGGGGTTTTTCACCATTAATAATTTGCAAATCATATTGATCGAAATTCAGAATTTTTTTATTCACTTCTGATGGGAATCCATGATATCGGGTGCCATCTTTAAGACGTAAATAAACGCTCTTGGTATTAATATCAGTATATTTTTGAGCCTGGGCCGCAAGTGTAATAATCGGTTGATTATCAACCAAAGTATAGATAAAAATTTCTTCCATATCTTGGGTTGATTCACCGTCAATATTTTTTACTTTTGATGCATAAAAAACAATATCTCCATCCTTAAATTCTTGGAATTCACCCTCTTTAATAAAAGAAAAGTTTGATGAATTTTCACTGCGATCCATTATCATACTGCGCTGTTGTTTTGACCAGGGAACGGCAATTGTGGTTAGGAATAAAATAATAATAAAAATAACAATAACGACTGGCTGAATAAAAGCCATAAGATGCTTATCACCAATACCTATCGAATTCATCACAACTGCTTCAGAGTCTTTATAAGACTTACTGATTGCTAAAATAATTGCTAAAAATAGAGATAGGGATAGTATTAAAGGTACATCTCGAATCATTTTAAAACCAACTAATGGTAATAGATCAGCAATTGGAATTCCTTTTTCTAGACTTTCCTTAATAACTGAAACTAATTGATTGCCAAAAATTACCAGACCAAGAATGATAAAAACAGCAACCATTATCATTAATACATTACGTATTAAATATTTAGCGAGAGTACTGTTTTGTAGTTTAAGTACCTGTGTAATGGCAGATAGTATATGCATGCTTTAAGTATATTTAAAGCAACGAAAGATTACTTCTTTTGTGACATTGAAGCAAAGAATTCATCGTTGGTTTTGGTTAGCTTTAATCGATCTATCAAGAACTCTGCAGCTTCTACAGTATCCATAGGGTGTAAGATTTTTCTTAAAATCCATAATTTCTGCAGTTCTTTTTCATCAGTGATCAGCTCTTCTCGGCGTGTACCAGAGGCATTAATATTAATTGCAGGGAAAATACGTTTTTCACTTAGGCGTTTCTCTAAATGAAGCTCCATATTACCTGTGCCTTTGAATTCTTGATAAATTACTTCATCCATCTTAGAGCCTGTATCAATTAATGCAGTTGCAATAATCGTTATACTGCCACCATTTTCGATGTTTCTAGCTGCACCAAAAAAACGTTTAGGACGCTGTAGAGCATTTGCATCCACACCACCTGTTAAAACTTTACCTGAAGAAGGGGCAACAGTATTGTATGCCCTAGCAAGACGGGTAATAGAATCTAACAAAATAATAACATCTTTGCCCTGTTCTGCACGCCTTTTGGCTTTTTGAATAACTATTTCTGCAACTTGAACATGTCTCTTAGCAGGCTCATCAAAAGTTGAAGCAATCACTTCACCACGGACAGTTCTTGCCATTTCAGTTACTTCTTCTGGGCGCTCATCAATTAATAATACAATTAATTCACACTCTGGATGGTTATGAGAAATTGAAGAAGCAATATTTTGCATGATCATAGTCTTACCGGCTTTTGGCGGTGCAACCAATAAACCCCTTTGACCTTTTCCAAAAGGTGCAATTAGATCAATTACTCTCGCTGTAATATCCTCAGTACCACCATTACCCACTTCCAAGCTAAGTCTTTCATTTGGATGGATTGGCGTTAAAGAGGCGAATGGTACTCGATTTCGAACATTTTCAGGATTTTCACCATTCACTTCAGACACTTGAACTAAAGCGAAATATTTCTCACCTTTTTTAGGTGCACGAATCTTACCTGCAACCAAGTCACCTATTGATAGATTGAAACGCTTAATTTGATTCGGAGAAATATAAATATCATCAGCGCCTGAAGTATAAGAATCATCACTAGATCTTAAAAATCCATACCCATCTTGCAAAATATCCAAAACGCCATCACCGATTACTTCTTCATGATTAGCCGCTTTAGCTTTAAGAATAGTAAAAATCAGAGTTTGTTTTTTTGCACGTGAGATATTTTCAGCACCCAATGATTGGGCTAATTCTAGTAATTCCTCTGGGGAGGATTTTTTTAATTCTGATAATTTCATGAAATTTCCATTATGATTTGGTAAGAATCTACCAAATGGGTGCTGCAATTAAATTGCAAGTGATTCTAGATATAAGCCATTTAATAATAAAAAATGACTGATTCAAAATGATTAAATATTGGTATCAATAAATGTGCTTAATTCTGCTTTTGATAAAGCGCCCATTTTAGTTGCAGCAACCGCTCCATCTTTAAATAAAAGCATTGTTGGAATGCCTCTTATACCATATTTAGGTGGTGTTTGGTCGTTTTCATCGACATTTACTTTAGCAATAATAATTTTACCATCATATTCATCGGCAATTTCATCCAATACTGGCGCTAATGATTTGCAAGGTCCACACCATTCGGCCCAAAAATCAACCAACACGGTTTGCGATGAATTAATAACGTCAGCTTCAAAGCTGGCATCTGTAACTGCTAAAATTTTGTCGTTCATAAGTTTTTTTTAAATGATTCTGAAATGAAAAGATACAACAGAACTGTTGCAATAATTATTATTATATCAGTATTTATTTGATAAACAAGCTTTTATAGTCTTTCTTCTAGTGCTATTTTTAAGCTAGATTGCTGTAATTTATCGAGAGGTTTATTATTAATATCATTAACAAAAAAACGTCTTCGACACGCTCACCCATGGTTAAAACTCTCGCCTTAATTAATGAGATGTCCATATCATATAATACATAAGCAATATTAGACAGTACACCCACCCTGTCCAACATGTTAATCTCTAGTTTGATTAAATGCCATTTTTTTTCACTAAGGGTAATATGCGTTTTGATGTCGAAGTAACGATGTGAATGGTTTAATTGTGGCCTAGCAATATCAACTTTGGGATTGCAAGAACAAAACCCTCAACGGCAATGTTAGAATTTAAAAAACCCTCTTGTAGAGAGTTTGTAGATCTTGATATCGAGTTTCATAATCACCTAATTTCATACTTAGATGATAACTGATTAGTGAGATTGTTGAGTCATATAATCAAGTGCCATTTGCAGTCTTGCTAAAGTCCGATTTTTGCCTACAAGTTGAGCTACGATATCAATATTACCCGCATTGCCATTACCACTTAGTGCTAAACGAAAGGGTTGACCTATTTTTCCAAAGCCGATATCAAGTTCATCACAAACTTGTTTAATTTGCTCTTTAATATTGCCCGCAGCCCAATCATCTAGAGCATTAAGTTTTGTAAATAATAACTCAATAGATTGACTATCTTTAAATTGCTTGGCAGATAATTTTTCATCAAATTGGTCAAAGTCTTGATAAAACATTTTTAACCCATCAACCATTTCCACTAAGGTTTTTGAGCGCTCTTGCAAATGCTCAACTACTGCCTCAATAGCCGGGCCATTTGAAACATCAATAGACTGATTTTCTAAATGCCATGCTAAATTTTTAAGCAAATGATCAACACTGGAAGATTTAATATATTCTTGATTAAGCCAAATAAGCTTTTCTTGATTAAAGCTAGCAGGTGCTTTATTGATATTTTTTAACTCAAATAATTCTATGATTTCTTTCAGTGAGAACACTTCTTGATCACCGTGAGACCAACCTAGGCGTACTAAATAGTTCAATAATGCTTCTGGTAAAAATCCTTCATCACGATAAGCCATAACACTTACTGCACCATGGCGCTTTGAAAGCCTTGCACCATCACTGCCTAAAATCATAGGTAAATGTGCAAATTTTGGTAAATCCCAGCCTAGAGCTTTATATAAATTAATCTGTCTAGGGGTGTTATTAATATGATCATCACCACGAATCACTATGTCAATATCCATATCATGATCATCCACAACAACTGTTAAATTATAAGTTGGCGTGGCGTCACTTCGAGCAATAATTAAATCATCCAGCTCTTTATTTCCAATTGAAATTTGACCTTTAACTGCATCATCAAAAGCTACAAAACCTTCTAAAGGATTCTTAAAGCGAACCACACCGGCACTGAGGTTTTTATCTCGACAACAGCCATCATATTTAGCTTTTTCACCTTTTTCAGTGAGCTCATCACGTAATACTTGTAAACGCTCTTTTGAGCACTCACAATAGTAGGCATTATCTTCAGTAAGCAGATGCTCAATGATTTCCTTGTAGCGATCAAAGCGATCCTTTTGATAAAAAGGCCCTTCATCATGAGTCAAACCTAACCATGCCATGCCATCTAATATAGCATCAACTGATGCCTGAGTTGAACGCTCACGATCTGTATCTTCAATGCGAAGCACAAACTGGCCTTTTTGTTTTTTAGCCCAAGCCCAAGCAAACAGTGCTGTTCTAGCACCGCCTATGTGCAAATAGCCTGTTGGTGAAGGTGCAAATCTTGACTTCATGGCTCGCTAGCTTCTGCCGCTTTTTCATACCAAAATTTGGCTTTTTCAAGGTCTTTCTTAACTTCTTTACCATCCTCAAACAGCATGCCTAAAGTATACATAGGGCCGGGGATGCCAAATTTAGAAGCTTTTTCAAACCATTCAACAGCCTTATTGATATCCTTCTCAACACCTTCACCCATCATGTAAGCGACGCCAATCATATGGTGTGCAAAAATATGATCCTGCTTAGCTGCTTTCATGAAATTTTCAAAACCTAAAGGTTGATTTTCAACCATGCCTAAACCATTCATTTGCATCATTCCAAGTCTCCACTGACTCTCAGCATTGCCTTGCATTGCAAGTGGCGCTAATAATTGGTATGCCATAGTAAAGTTTTTAGTATCAAAAGCTGTAACACCGCTGGTTAAATCTGCGTCGTAAATATCTGTAGAATTATAATTGTTCATAAATTTTCTCAAATATAAAAAGACAATAATTTTACACCGAGACTGTTGTTATAATGGCTAATAATTAGCAAACTACCTATTCTTTACGTGGAATTTAACCAGCAAGAAAACAATCAAAATAGTGTTATTTCAATAGAACAAGGGCTTGTTCAGCTAGTTCATGCACAGATAAAAACACCGTGTTTTATTTCTAGAAGTTTTTTTACTGAAACAAAAATTAAAACAATTGAAGATATCAATAAAATTTCTATTTTTTCGCTATCCAGTCAAGATGATATCGATATATTGATTATTGGTACAGGTGCATCTCCTAAATTTTTAACAGCCAAACAACAGGTCGATATTCAACAAATGAACATCGGCACCGAAAGTATGAATAGTGAGTCAGCCTGTCGAAGCTTTAATCTTTTGCTGTCAGATGTCAGAAATATTGGTTTATTACTATTATGAAACTTTTTAGTATTGCACAATTACGTCATTATTGGCATTACTTTAAGATGGACACACCTTTATTTTTACTAATTATGATGCTAAGCGGCTTTGGCCTTGTCGTTCTTTATTCAGCCTCTTCTGAGTCAATATCGACTCTTTACAAGCAAGTTTTTCATTTTTCATTAGCTATTAGCGCTATGCTTGTTATTGCGCAAATTCCGCCTTATTTATTAAGGCGATACTCCCCCTATTTAATGCTATTCGGTATTTTTTTATTAATCTTGGTTTTACTGTTTGGCTCTAGTAGTGGTGGCGCACAACGCTGGCTAGATCTTGGTTTTATGCGCTTTCAACCTTCTGAAATTATGAAAGTTATTGTGCCTATAGCTATTGCCTCAATCCTTAGTGAAAAAATACTTCCCCCAAAACCTTTGCCAATTTTCTTATCCATTGCCTCTATAATTGTCATCGTTTTGTTAATCGCAACACAGCCTGACCTTGGCACTTCACTATTGATTGGCGCTTCTGGATTTTATGTACTTTTTTTCTCTGGTATTCGTATTCAAATTCTTAAAAATCATTGGCTTAATTTTGGTGTAATTAGCTCACTTATTGCTAGTGGTGGCTATATTGCCTGGAATTATTTATTAATGGCATATCAAAAAAAACGCATCATGACATTAATTGATCCAAGCTCAGATCCTTTAGGATCGGGCTATCATATTTTACAATCTAAAATTGCCATTGGTTCTGGTGGTATTTTTGGTAAAGGCTTTGAGCAAGGCTCGCAATCTCAGCTTGATTTTCTTCCAGAACATTCCACTGATTTTATCTTTTCTGTGATTGCTGAAGAGCTAGGGCTAATGGGTGTGCTACTTTTATTCACACTTTATGGTTTAATTATCGTCAGAGCTTTTGTTATTTCATTTCAATCAGAAGACAACTTCTCCAAGCTATTAGGTGCCAGTCTTACTCTCACATTCTTTACATATATTTTTGTTAATATTGGCATGGTATCTGGGCTGCTACCGGTTGTTGGCGTTCCATTGCCATTTGTTAGCTATGGTGGCTCATCACTTATCACCCTTATGTCTAGTTTCGGCATTATTATGTCTATTCGCAAGCACAAAACCCCAAGATATTTACAGCGATAATGCCTATATTTTTAATATTTCTTGTATTTTTTTCGCAATCGATTTATGCTAAATCCCTACCAGCTACAAATTTTCAAACGACACATGATTTCATTAACAAGATGGTTAAAAAACATCATTTTATCAAAACTGAGTTAGTTTCAATTTTCTCACAAGTTAATTTAATCGTTGCAGAAAAAAAACCTAAATCTAGTGTTAAAAAACCCAAACCTAAAACCATGTCTTGGGATAAATATCGCTCATTGTTTATCACCGATAGTCGTATAAAAAATGGTGTTGAATTTTGGAAAAATAACCTTGAAACCCTAAAGCGAGCTGAAAAAAAATATAAAATTCCTCAAGAAATTATTGTAGCAATTTTAGGCATCGAAACAAACTATGGTGAGAATCAAGGCCAGCATCTAGCTTTAGAAACCTTAGCTAGACTATCTTTTGGAAACCATCGTCGTAAAAATTTCTATCAAAAAGAGCTTAAAGAATTCTTATTAATGTCACGCGAAAATGCACTAGCGCCACTTTTAATCAAAGGCTCATATGCAGGTGCTATGGGCTATGGACAATTTATTTCTAGCTCTTATCGTTATTATGCTGTGGATTTTGATTTTGATGGAAAAATAGATCTATTTTCTAGCCCTGTTGATGCAATCGGATCAATTGCCAATTATTTTGACAAACATCAATGGCACGATTTCGGTCCTTATGCTCGTCCAATAACACTGACAGATTCACAATTAAAATATGCAAGATCTAGCACCAATAAACCTAAAAAGAATGCTAAGTTTTGGCGTCATAAAGGCTTTAGCATAGATGGCGATATTAAGAATAAAACTAAACTTGCCTTTATCAAGCTACCACAAGATAATAAGTCAGAAACCTGGCTGACTTATTGGAATTTTTATATATTAACCCGTTATAATCATGACAATAGATATGCAATGACTGCCTTCCAATTATCTGACATTTTAAAGCAACAATTTAACCAAGCTAACCCATAAAAATTATGCATCTTTCAAACTTATCCAAACTACTAATTCTTTGTATTGCCAGTCTTGCACTTAATGCGCAAGCTGCGATTTTTATAACACCTAAGGCACCTGGTATTGTTGCTGCTGCATACACAGTATTAGATTTTAATTCTGGAAAAACACTTGCTAGTAACAATGCAGATGAAAAACGCTCGCCTGCTAGTTTGACCAAACTAATGACTTCTTATGTAATTTTTCAGCTTATCAATGATGGACGCGCAAGCCTTGAAGATGAGGTTAGAATTAGCAAAAAAGCTTGGAAAACAGGTGGATCAAAAAGTTTTGTTGAAGTGGGTAAAAATATTAAACTAGAAACTCTTTTAAAAGGGATGATTATCCAATCAGGTAATGATTCTTCTGTTGCATTAGCTGAACATATTGCTGGTACAGAAGGTACGTTTGCCACTTACATGAATGAATATGCTCGTGAACTAGGTATGAAAAATTCTCGTTTTGAAAATGCTTCGGGCTTGCCTAACAAAGATCAATACACTACCGCTGCTGATATGGCGATTTTAGCAGCTGCTATCATTCGTGATTTTCCTCAATTCTATCCATGGTATTCTCAAAAAGAATTTACCTATCATGGTATCAAGCAACGTAACCGCAACAAACTACTTTGGAGTGATAACACTGTTGATGGACTTAAAACTGGCTATACAAAAAAAGCAGGTTACAACCTAGTTACAAGCGCTAATCGTGTTGGTATGCGTCTGGTTTCAGTTGTACTTGGCTCAACAGGTGTTGAAGCGAGAATAGCGCAAACACAAAAAATTCTTGACTATGGCTTTCGTTTCTTTGAAACTCAGCGCCTAAAAGATATCAATAAAGAAGTTCCTATTGCAAGTGCCACTAAAGATACGCTTAAAGTTGGGACAACTAGCCTAGCAAGTTTTACCCTAGCACGTGGTCAATTTAAACTATCTGACCAGGTTATCCAGCTTAATAGCGGGCTAGCAGCACCCGTTAAGAAAGGTGAATCAATTGGTAAATTATTAATTCAGTTCGAAGGAAATACTATCGCAAGTGTGCCATTGGTTGCCCTTGAAGATGCTGAACAAGCTGGATTTTTCTCTCGTATGATGGAGAAAGTTGGGCTTTAATGATCTTTCTTAATGGAAAATTCACCCCTAAAGATCAAGCCTGCATCTCTGTTATGGATAGAGGCTTTTTGTTTGGAGATGGTGTTTATGAAGTTATCCCTGTTTATGCTGGCAAAATTTTTCGTTTATCTGATCATCTTACCCGCTTACAAAACAGCCTAGATTCAATTCAAATTAGTAATCCTTATACGCCGGAGAAATATCAAAATATTTTTGATCAGCTGCTTGAGCAATCTCCGAACTCCAATCAAGCCATTTATTTGCAAATTACTCGGGGTGTAGATACGGTTAGAAAGCATAGCTTTAATGAGCTAACACCTACTGTATTTATAGAATTAAATCCTTTAATTCCAAAAACAAAAACCGAATTAGAAAATGGCTATCATGCTATTACTCATCCAGATTTTCGCTGGGAAAGATGTGACATCAAGGCCACCTCACTTTTAGCTAATATCATATATTCTCAGCAAGCAAAACAAAGTCAGGTAGAGGAAGTCATTTTACATCGTGATCAAATAATGATTGAGGGTGCAACATCCAATGTCTTTACCGTTAAAGGTAATACATTATTTACCCACCCTACTGGCAAGCATGTTTTATCTGGCATTACACGAAATTTAGTCATAGAAAGTGCTAGACACTGTGGACTAATCATTAAAGAAGTTGCAACCAAAATTGATGATATATTTAGCGCTAATGAGGTTTGGATTTCCAGCTCAACTCGCGAAGTAATGCCAATCATCAATGTAGATTCAAAACTCATCAACAACGGCAAAATTGGCCAACACTGGTCACAAGTTTACGACCACTATCAAACTATCAAAAATGCATGACGAGCGCCTAGACCAACTTGAAGATTGGTTAGAAATTTTCTTTGATGATACAGATTTCACTTTATCTATAGCAAGTGATGACGCAAGTTTTAGGCGCTACTTTCGTATTGAGCGAAGTAATCTTAGTTTTATTGCCATGGATGCGCCGCCAGAAAAAGAAAACTCCAAACTGTTTATAGATATAGCTAATCTTCTGCGCGACAATAACGTATGCGCACCTAAAATTATTGATGCTGATTTAGAGCAAGGTTTTTTACTCATTGAGGATCTTGGAAATACCACTTTTCTTCAGGCTTTAAATAAACAGCCTAAGCTTGACTTGTACAAAATGGCCATTGATGAGCTTGTTAAAATTCAGACAATTAATACTGAAAAACAGAATCTAGCATCTTACGACAGTGCTCTTCTTATGAAAGAAATGCAGCTATTCGTTGATTGGTATTTACCAAAAAATACGCATCAAGATCAACTCAGCCAACTCACTGAAATTTTTGAAATATTGATTACTAACGCCATTAATTCGCATCAGGTTTTTGTGCATCGTGACTATCATTCTCGAAACCTAATGATCACTCGTCAAAAGATTAGTGTTATTGACTTTCAAGATGGCGTCATTGGCTGCAATACTTATGATTTAGTCTCATTACTTAAAGATGCCTACTTTGAGCTAAGTACAACTGAGATACAAGCCTTATTAGCTTATTTTTACCAGCAAGCTGATATTCAAACTACTTTCACAGATTTTGAAAAACAATTTGATCTGATGGGCTTACAGCGCCATTTAAAAGTTCTAGGTATATTTAAACGCCTGTCATTACGTGATAATAAACACCAGTATTTAGACGACATTCCTTTGGTTAAAAAATATGCTCTGCAAATGGTAGATAAATACCCTGAATTTAGCCTATTAAAGACAATTCTATGAGGGCCATGATTCTAGCAGCAGGCAGAGGTGAACGCATGATGCCACTAACTAAGGACACCCCAAAACCACTCATTGAGGTTAAAAATATAGCACTTATTGAGTATTCAATTAATGAACTTAAAAAAGCTTGTATTACTGAAATTGTTATTAATATTTCTTATTTGGGTGGGCAAATAAAATCCCACCTAGGTGATGGTACAAAATTTGGTGTTAAACTTAGTTATAGCGATGAATCGGCTAATGCTTTGGAAACCGCTGGTGGCATTATTAAAGCCCTACCTATGCTGGGCAATAAGCCCTTTGTTGTGATTAATTGTGATGTTTTGTGTGATTATGATATATCACAACTCAAGCTTCCAATCGGTTCATTTGCACATTTGGTATTAATCAACAATCCTATGCACAATCCTACAGGAGACTTTTCACTCACTAATGATCAGATTGTTGAAGTGGATAATCAAAGTTATACTTTTTCTGGGGTTGGGATTTATCACCCTGATTTTTTTAAAAATCACATACACTCCCAGGGGAAGCTTCCACTCCACTCACTTCTAAAAGAAGCACTTGCAGCTAACCAGCTAACTGGTGAGCTTTATCAAGGTTACTGGCAAGATGTGGGTACACCTGAGCGCTTAGAGCAAGCAAACACTCGCTAGAATTAAGAAAAATAAGTCATTTTGAAAATTTGCCAAATTTTTTATCAATATTTCAACAACCTACTTTTTTTCTTTAACAATTCATAGAATAAGCCGTTTATTTAGCCCTATTAAAGCTTAATAGACGGCTTTTAATATTTTCTAAAGAGAATCAAACTACAAAAATAGAAAAATTTAGGCAAATATTAAGTCATTTGCATTATTTGCGAAATCTTAGAAACAATATTAACTTGCTAAAGCTGATAGCCAATAGATAATCCAACTAATATAAGTACTGTCCCGGTAAATCTATTTAAATACTTAACCTTATCATTATCAACCCACTTTCTAATATAGCTTGATAAGGTGGCGTAACCCAGCATGATAAATATATCAACTACTAACAAAGTGACAACTATTATGCTGATTTGATTTAACTGGTTTGACTCTGGATTGATAAATAAAGGGATAAATATAATTAAAAACACGGTTGCTTTAAGATTTAACAAATTAATAAAGCTTGCTTTTAAAAAATGCTTATAAGCAGTAAATTTTTTAGCGGTTTGATTGTGAGCCAAATCAATATGCTCAGGCTTAGCTATCCACTGTTGAAACCCAAGTATTACAAGATATACAACGCCTATCCATTTAATTGATGCAAATAAAAATGCATTTGAATTAATAAAAAACCCTATCCCTATTGATACAAATACAATTTGAACACCATAACCAACTTGTAAACCTACAATCGTAAAAAGCGATTTCTTAAAACCATAGCGAATACTCTGATTAATGGTTGTAATCGCGCCAGCACCTGGGGAAAGGCTGATAAAAAAAGAGGCAACGATTAGACTAAGCCAAGTGTCAATATTCATATGTTTTTAGTGCCTCTAAAAGATTGTTCCATATTTATAAAATAGTCTAAATTTGATTAATTTTAAAACAAAAACATGCTGGATAAATTGTTGTTGATTTTCTTTCATAAAAGCGCTTTTCAAATTAAATAACTGCATCACTCTTTTTATCAAAAACCTAGTCATCTATTTCGCGTAAAATAAATTTTGGTAGCGCTAAGGGTGCGCCAACAATGAATGGTTATGAACTCCGCCAGGTCCGGAAGGAAGCAACGGTAATAATTTTTTCAGGTGTTGGATGTTATTCTTAGTGCTGCCACTTTTAAATTATCCTATTGAGCATGAGTGAGCATTATCAAGTCCTAGCCAGAAAATACCGCCCGCATACGTTTGGTGAATTAGTTGGGCAAACTCATGCCAAAAAAACCCTTGTAAACGCACTCGACGCGAATAATTTACACCATGGATTTTTATTCACTGGTACTCGTGGCGTCGGCAAAACTACCATTGCGCGTATTTTTGCCAAATCTATCAATTGTGAAGCGGGTGTTAGTTCTAAGCCTTGTGGCACTTGCCCTACTTGTTTAGAGATTGATAGGGGTCAATCAATTGATCTAATTGAGCTGGATGCAGCTTCGCATACTGGTGTCGATAACATGCGCGAATTGTTAGAAAATGCGCAATATATGCCAACTAAAAATCGATACAAGATTTACTTGATCGATGAGGTTCATATGCTCTCTAAAAGTAGTTTTAACGCACTACTTAAAACTTTAGAAGAGCCGCCTGAGCATGTGAAGTTCTTGCTGGCGACCACTGATCCAAAAAAGCTACCTATTACTGTACTTTCTCGTTGTTTGCAATTTACATTATCACAACTCTCTCATGAGGAGATTCTTGGTCAGCTGAAGTTTATTATGGATGCCGAGAGTTTGACTTATGAGGAAAGTGCATTGAGCCGAATTGCTGAATTTGGCAACGGCTCAATGCGTGATGCACTGAGTTTATTAGATCAGTCTATTTCTTATGGTAAAGGCACAGTCACTAGCAAAGATATCAAAGCCATGCTTGGACTTGTTCATCATGATGATATTATTACTCTGGCTCAGCATTTGTTTAATCAAGATGCTAAAGAGGTGATTGAATTTATTAAAGAGTTAGCTCATCGCGGTGAAAACCTTTGTAATGCTTTAAAAGATCTTAGCTCGTTGTTTCATCAAATTTCACTGGTTCAAATTGTAGGTGGTAAAAGTAATGATGACATTAAAGCACTAGCGATGCATATTAGTAATCAAAATTTGCAAATTTTTTATCAAATGGCGATTAACGGTAGCAGAGATATGTCGCTAGCGCCTAGTGAGCAAATCGGCTTTGAGATGACATTATTACGCATGCTCGCATTTCATAGTGATGTAGACACAAGCTCAACACCTGACACAATAGTCAAGGCGGAAAAAAAAACTCTAAAAATCATTCCTAGTAAAGCTTTAAACGAGCCAACGACCAAAAAATCTACACTCATAAAGATAAATAAGCCACAAGAAGACAAGCTAGCTGAAAAACCAATACAATCCAAAACTGATGATTTTTTAGCTATTACTAATCAACAGGAATGGGAAGATGTCAGTCAATTGGTTGAGTTTTCTGGTAGTGGAAAAATGTTGATTAAAAATACTTTATTTTTCGCTCTAGCAAACAACATACTTACGCTCACACTTGATGAGCAATTTACCAATCTATTGAGTGATAAAATTCACAAGACTGTGCTTGAGAGTTTGAGAAAACAATACACAGATTTAAATTTAGTAATTAATATTGATCGGTCAACTTCTGAAACTTTGTCACAAAAAGAAGTTAGAATTCATAAAGCATATTTGGCAAAAATACAGCAGGAGTTTTTAAACGACGAAATTGTGCAAAAATTAGAGCAAGCTTTTAATACAAAAGTTGACGTTAAATCCATTAAAGAAATCACACGATATTAAATAAGGGAGTAGTCTATGTTCAAAGATGGAATGGCTGGGATGATGAAAAAAGCCCAGCAAATACAAGATAACATGCAAAAAGCACAAGATGAAATTAAAACCTTAAGTGCAACTGGCCAAGCAGCCAGCGGCGCGGTTCAAATCACGATAAATGGTGAGCATATGGCTACAAATATTAAAATTGATGAAATGGTGATGGATGATAAAGATATGCTTGAGGATTTAATTTTGACAGCAATGAACGATGCTACCAAGCAAATCTCTAGTGCATCTGAAGCGAAAATGAAAGGTGCAACAGGTGGAATGAATCTACCTGGTGGCATGAATTTACCGTTTTAAGGGTTTATTCTTAACTCATGATTGAATCCCTCAACAAAGCTTTTTGCGCCCTACCAGGCGTTGGTAGTAAAACTGCACAACGTTTTGTTTACCACCTATTAGAGCGTAATCGAGATGGTGGTTTTGAGCTTGCTAAAGCTTTGATTGATGCAATGGAGCATGTTCAGCATTGTCATTCTTGCAGAACATTAAGTGAAAAAACTCTGTGTAATATCTGTGCCAATTCAGTGCGTGACGATACTCAGCTTTGCGTGGTAGAAACTCCAGCTGATATTCATGCTATTGAACAAAGTAGCATTTATAAGGGAAAATATTTTGTACTAAGCGGATATCTTTCACCTATTGACGGTATTGGTGCTAGTGAGCTCGGTCTAGATGAGCTTGAACAAAAATTACAAGATAAAAAAGTGGATGAGATTATCTTAGCAACCAATGCAACAGTTGAGGGTGAGGTAACTGCACATTATATTAGCAATATGGCCAAACAGTTTGATGTTCAAATTACGCGCATTGCTCACGGCATTCCTATTGGTGGAGAGCTAGAATATGCAGATATTAATACCATTGCCCATGCTTTATCGGGTCGAAAAAAATATGATTAAATTTATTTTATAGATGTTAGAATTTTTTAGACAATAGCTCGATTTCATAGCCATCTGGATCTTGTAAAAAACCCACAATCGTATCGCCTGAACTCATCGGCCCCGCTTCCCTAATAATCTTTATGCCTTGCTTTTTGGCTTTTTTTACTGCCTCATAAACATCTTCGACATTTATGGCAATATGACCAAATCCTGTTCCCACTGCATAGTCATGTGTGCCCCAATTGTAAGTCAGTTCTAAAGCAGGGTGCTCAGATTCTGCCCCGTAACCTAAAAAAGCCAATGTAAATTCTCCCTTAGGATATTCTTTTTGACGTAACAAACTCATGCCTAACACCTGCGTATAGAACTCGATTGATTTATCTAAATTTCCAACTCTAAGCATTGTGTGCAAAATTCTCATAACAACTCATTTATAATTCAAATATTCATCATTATAAACACCAAATCAATGACAGATAGTTACTCATGTTGACTTGATCAGTGTTAATTTGACATCTCTGCCCATTTGTTTGATTTCATATTCGCGTTTTGACGCCTCAGACCTATTACTCATTTCTTCTTGATAAACCAACTGGCATGGTGCATTAGCTCGAGTGTATTTTGCCCCGCCCTTAATATCGCCATTGTGCTGACGCAAGCGCCTGGGTAAATCGTTGGTAATTCCGCAATATAACGAGTTATTAGCGCACTTTAATAAATATACCAACCAAGTTTTATTATCCAATTTATTAATCCCTTTATAGTATAATTGCAAAGTTTAATCCATCTTTATAAGTTAATGGAAAAAACCTACAACCCTGAACAAATTGAAGCGAAATATCGCGCCCTTTGGGAAGATAAAAATATGTTCTCGTCTGATGCAAATTCTACCAGTGAGAACGCCTATTCAATCATGTTGCCGCCGCCAAATGTTACTGGTTCATTGCACATGGGGCATGCTTTTCAACACACTATCATGGATATACTTACTCGATATCATCGCGGTAAAGGCGAGCAAACCCTTTGGCAGCCTGGTACAGATCATGCAGGCATTGCAACACAAATGGTGGTTGAACGTCAACTAGCTGCTCAAGATATTACTCGTCATGACGTAGGTCGTGAAAAATTTATTGAAAAAATCTGGGACTGGAAAGAGCAGTCTGGTGGCACAATCACTTCTCAAATGCGTAGACTCGGCTCATCTGTTGATTGGGAAAAAGAACGCTTTACCATGGACAAAGGCTTATCTGACGCTGTTAAAAAGGTATTTGTACAACTGCATCAGGAAGGCTTGATTTATCGAGGCAAACGCCTGGTAAATTGGGATCCTGTTTTACATACAGCTGTTTCTGATCTTGAAGTTATTAGCGTTGAAGAGCAAGGCTCTTTATGGCATATGCGCTACCCTATTACTGATTCTGATGAAACAATGGTGGTGGCCACAACTCGCCCAGAAACCATGCTAGGAGATAGCGCTGTTGCGGTTCATCCAGAAGATACTCGCTATAAACACCTGATTGGAAAAACCATTGACTTGCCACTAACTGATAGAAAAATCAGAATTATTGCCGATGATTATGTCGACATAGATTTTGGTACCGGTTGTGTAAAAATAACGCCTGCTCATGACTTTAATGACTATGAAATGGGTCAGCGCCATAACCTTGAAATTATCAATATCTTAACGGATGATGCCAAAATTAACGATGCTGTTGATACTCCATACATTGGTATGGATAGATTTGATGCACGTAAGCAGATTATTAAAGATTTAGATAAGCAAGGCTTACTAGAAAAAATTGATCCACATAAGCTTATGGTTCCTCATGGTGATAGAACTAACGCGGTAATCGAACCTTATATGACAGATCAATGGTTTGTAAAGATAGCTCCATTGGCAAAACCGGCTATTGATGCGGTTAAAAACGGAGATATTCGCTTCATTCCCGAAAACTGGAATAAAACCTATTTTAATTGGATGGATAACATTCAAGACTGGTGTATCTCTAGACAAATTTGGTGGGGTCATCGCATCCCTGCTTGGTATGATGCTGACGGTAACATTTTTGTTGCCAACTCTGAACACGAGGCTCAAGCCCAAGCTGGTGAAGGTGTTAAGCTTACCCAAGACAACGATGTGCTAGATACTTGGTTCTCTTCTGCACTTTGGCCTTTTTCAACGCTAGGATGGCCAGAAAAAACACCAGATCTTGCTAGATTTTATCCCACTAATGTATTAGTCACTGGCTTTGACATTATCTTCTTTTGGGTAGCCAGAATGATTATGTTTGGGCTTAAATTTACAGGTGAAGTGCCTTTTAAAGATATTTATATTACTGGTCTTATTCGCGATGGTCAAGGGCAAAAAATGTCCAAATCTAAAGGTAACGTGCTTGATCCAATTGATCTTATTGATGGTATCTCTTTAGAAGATTTACTAACAAAAAGAACCCAAGGCATGATGCAGCCAAAGAAGGCTAAGCAAATTAAAAAGCAAACCCAGCAAGAATTTGCTGATGGAATCCCTGCTTTTGGTACCGATGCTCTTAGATTTACATTTTCTGCACTTGCTTCATTTGGTCGTGATATTAAGTTTGATTTAAAGCGAGTCGAAGGATATCGTAACTTTTGTAATAAGCTCTGGAATGCTTCTCGTTTTGTTTTAATGAACCTTGAAGGTGAAACCATTAATCCATCAGCACAACTTTCAACTGCTGATAAATGGATTTTATCTCGCTTGCAAGATACCAAGGCTAATGTGAAAAAACACCTAGATGGTTATCGACTTGACTTAATGAGCCAAGAGTTGTATGAGTTTGTTTGGCATGATTATTGTGATTGGTATTTAGAGTTATCTAAACCACTATTACAAGATGATAAAACTAAAGCTGGAACACAAGCAACTTTGATTAAAGTGTTAGATGAAATGGTTACTTTACTGCACCCAATTATTCCATTTATTACCGAAGAAATCTTCGAGCAGTGTAACACCATCAAAGGTAGTGGCAACATCAGTCTTATGATGCAGTCATACCCAGAAGTTGATCAATCATTAAACTCTAAAGACTCTGAAGCAGAAATTAAATGGCTGCAAACTTTTATTTTAGGTATTCGTAAAATTCGTGGTGAAATGAATATTCCACCTTCTAAGCCACTACCTTGCTTTGTACAAAATTTCAGTCAATCTGATGAGTTATATTTACAAAATAATGCAAATATCTTAAATGCTCTTGCTAAGATGGAAAGTATTGATAAACTTAACACTAATGAAGAAGCGCCAGAATCGGCAACAGCATTAGTAGGAGAGATGAAAATTCTCATCCCATTGGCCGGATTAATCGATAAAGACAAAGAGATTATTCGACTTAGTAAAGAAATTGAGAAATTAGAAAAGCAGAAGATGCAATTTGAAGGTAAATTAAACAATGAAAAATTTGTCTCTGGTGCACCAAAAGCCATTGTAGATGTCGAGCGTGAAAGACTTAACGCCATGCTTGGTGCTATTGGCGATTTAAATGAAGAATTAGATAAAATATCAAAATTATAATATGAAACTTAAATACTTAAGTACCGCCCTATTACTTCTAAGCTCACTGGTGAGTGCGCAGTCATTTATTTATATTACTGATCAAGTGGACATTCCAATGCGCTCTGAGAAAGTTTTTGGTGACAACATTGTACGTTCACTTTCATCTGGATCCAAAATGGCTATTCTGCAGGCGACTGAAGATGGCTGGACTCAAGTTAAATTTGAAGGGTCAACTGGTTGGATTATCTCTCGCTACTTGTCTAATAATCCACCTGCAAGAGCTCAATTAGAAAAACTTAGACAAACTTACAATGCTAATAAATTAATCTTGATTAAGCTCGCTAAAAGAAAAACTGAGCTTGAGTCTGAAGTACAATCATTAAAAGTGGCAAACAATAAGTTATCTATTAAAACTAGTAAATCTATTGCTGAAAAAGGACATATTGAAGATATCTATAAAGATGCCTTAAAGCTAGAGCATTCTAATGAAAAGCTGATTACTAAAAATCTACAGCTAAAGGCTGAAATTCAATTACTTAAAAATAACAATACTGCTACGCAAGATTCCAGCTCTAGAAACTGGTTTATTGTAGGTAGTTTTGTTTTATTTTTTGGAATCTTAATTGGTTTTATTTTTCCAAACTTTGTCAACCGCAGGAGATATTAAATGAACTTATTAAAAACCGCACTAACATTTGATGATGTATTGTTAGTACCGGCTCATTCGACTACTATGCCTAAAGAGGTTAGCATGTCAACAAAGCTCACTAAAAATATCACGCTTAATACGCCTATTCTTTCAGCGGCAATGGATACAGTGACCGAGGCAAAGTTAGCTATCGCCATGGCTCAAGAAGGCGGTATTGGCATTATTCATAAGAATATGTCTAGTGAACAACAAGCCAATGAGGTTCGCAAGGTTAAGCGTTTTGAATCTGGCATTATCCGTGAACCAATTACTATTGGTCCTAAGGCTACTATTACTGATGTATTTGATATGCAGCATAAATTTAAAATATCTGCTCTTCCCGTAGTTGAAGGCAATACCATCGTTGGCATGATCACAGGACGTGACGTAAGGTTTGAGACGCATCTAAATGAACTAGTTGAAAGCTTAATGACACCCCAAGATAAGCTGATTACTGTTGTTGAGGGTACAGACATGAGTGAGGTAAGATCATTACTTCATCAGTACCGTATTGAGCGTGTGGTGATCACTAATGATAAGTTTGATCTTCAAGGTATGATCACTGTTCGCGATATTCAAAATTCAACTGATTTTCCAAACGCCTCTAAAGACCATGCAGAACAGTTGCGAGTAGGTGCTGCTGTTGGTGTTGCTTCTGGCACTGGAGAGCGTATTGATGCTTTAGTTGCAGCAGGTGTTGATGTTATTGTTATCGATACGGCTCATGGCCATTCTCAAGGTGTACTTGATCGTGTTAAAAAAACCAAAGCCAAGCATCCAAATCTTAATATAATTGCTGGCAATATTGCTACCGGCGCTGCTGCATTAGATCTAGTTAAAGTAGGTGCTGACTGTGTAAAAGTTGGTATTGGTCCTGGTAGTATTTGTACAACCCGTATTGTTGCAGGTGTTGGTGTACCACAAATTAGCGCTATTTCTGATGTTGCAGATGCACTTAAAGGCACAGGCGTTCCATTGATTGCTGATGGCGGTATTCGATACTCAGGTGACATTGCTAAAGCTTTTGCTGCAGGCGCTTATAGCGTTATGTTAGGTTCAATGCTAGCAGGCACAGAAGAGTCTCCAGGTGAAGTTGAACTTTACCAGGGTCGTTCATACAAATCATACCGCGGTATGGGTTCAATTGGTGCGATGAATCAAGCACACGGGTCTTCAGATCGTTATTTTCAATCAGATTCAAAAGCGGATAAATTAGTTCCTGAAGGTATTGAAGGACGCGTTGCATTTAAAGGCTCTATCCGCCCTATCATCCATCAAATGATTGGTGGTGTTAGATCTTCTATGGGTTATACGGGTTGTGAAACACTTGAAAAAATGCGAACTAGCTCCACTTTTGTACAAGTAACTTCAGCAGGAATGGTCGAATCACATGTGCATGATGTAAGTATCACTAAAGAGGCGCCAAACTATCACCAATAATTCTTAGACATTTATAGAATAAGAATTTTTAGATGAAGAAAATCTTGGTTATGTTGTTTTCTCTTTTGGTGCTTTTATTGCCTCTAAAACACCATCCCAAAATTTCACTCTAGCTATTACAGCTTTCTAGGTAGCGTCAATTGATTCTTAAAATATCTGGTTTGCTAATAAAGCTGAAATATTCTAATTTTAAAAAAACAATCCTAGTTATCATATCTAACTATTTACAAGCATTATGATTAATAATAAAACATCTTGATACATTTTGGAAAAATATCTAAGCAAGAATTTTTGACTGATTATTGGCAAAAAAAACCTTTACTTATTAAACAAGCTTTGCCAAATTTTATCTCTCCGATTACACCTGAAGATTTAGCAGGTCTCTCTCTAGAGGAAGAGTTTGAATCACGCCTCATTGCAGGATCTACTTCTACCCAGCAGTGGTCTCTAACTCAAGGTCCATTTTCAGAAGCTACCTTTGAAACATTGCCAGAAAAAGAATGGACACTTCTGGTTCAAGGGGTTGATCGTCAGCTTGATGAGATACGTGATTTAATCCAGCATTTTGATTTTATTCCACGTTGGCGCTTTGACGATGTAATGATCTCTTACGCCGCTCCAGGTGGGAGTGTCGGCCCTCATTTTGATTATTATGATGTATTCTTACTACAAGGCAGTGGCCAGCGTCACTGGACGTTAAGCTCGCAGTTTTGCACACTTGATAATTACTTAGAAGGTGTACCACTTAGAATTATGGATAAATTCATGCCAGAGCAAACTCTTATCGCTGAACCTGGTGATATTTTATATGTGCCGCCCAAAATAGCACACCACGGCGTGAGCATGAGCGATGATTGCACCACGCTTTCTTTTGGCTATCGATCTTATAGTATTCAGGAGATGTTTGGTAATTTTGACACTCATAATTCGCACAACCAATACTATCAAGACCCAATATGGGACAATACCAATATGCCTGCACTCATTCCAGATTCTGCTATACAAATGGCTAATAAAACTTCTGAAATTAGCGCCATTGATTTTGCTAAATTTGTTACTAAGATTGATACATTAGATGTTCAAATTTTGCAGCAATTTGAATACACTCAACAAGGTATTGAATTCGAACCTGGTCAAATATATCAACTACATTCAGCATGCAAAATTGCTTATTTATTATTAGATAAAAAGCTTCAAATCTTTCTTAATGGGCTGCTAATCAATACCGAAGAAACGGATGTAAAAAACTTAATTGATTTTTGTAATAAGAGAACGCTAAGCGCTAAAAATCTTCCTACTTTAGCTCAGCAGTTATTTAATTTAGACATGGTGTATGAAATTTAGACAAAAATATATGAAGCCAGTTTATGGTGTCTTTATATCTGTAGTTGCCATTTGGTCAACCACGCCATTAGCAATTCAGTGGTCAACCTTAGGGTCAAGTTTTAGTTTTAGTGTTGCCAGTAGAATGCTTCTTGGCTTGATATTTTGTATATTAATACTACTCTTTAAACAACAAAAACTATCATTAGATAAGCAGTCTCTGGCTAATTACTTATATGCCGGAGCAGGTATTTTTATCACCATGAGCCTAGTTTATTACTCAGCTCTTAGTATTCCATCAGGACTAATATCTGTTGTTTTTGGGCTAACTCCCATTATTACAGGTGTATTTGCGCTGATACTACTTAAAGATAGTTTTTTCTCACTGGGAAAAATGATCGGTCTTTTATTAGGGCTTTCAGGCCTTTTTATGATTTTTAAACATTCCTTTACTTTTGCAGAAACATTACTAACCGGCCTTATAAGCATCACTTTAGCCATGATTTTTCAAGCTTTTATTTCCGTTAAACTTAAAAAAATTAATTCACAAATATCTGCCTTAGAAACCACAACTGGTGCGCTCATTGTTAGCGTCCCTCTGTTTATTATTAGTTGGTTTGCACTTGGCGGTGAAATTCCTGAAACTAGCTTAAAAGCGGTATTATCGATTGGGTATTTAGCTTTTTTTGGCTCAGTTATTGGCTTTATGTCGTATTATTATTTAATTAAACATGCAAGTATTAGAGTGGTTGGCATTGTTCCTTTAATTACACCAATATTTGCATTATTATTAGGTTCAACACTTAACGATGAGCAGTTAAGTATTGCTCAAATAACTGGCATTAGTCTGGTTTTATTTGGTCTTGCTATCTATGAATATGGCGAAAAATTCTTAAAAAAATACCACTTATAAAAGCGGCATTAAATAAAACTTACTTGCAACTTAACACAGGCGAGTCAAACTTTAACCCTTCCCAACCATAGGTCATGAAGTTTCGAATATTTGCATGAGAATTACTCTCAGGCGTATTAAGCACATCTTGATAATATTGTCCAAAACAATGTAGTGTTTCTAGTTGGGATAATTGGTGAATAGCGGCAAAACAAAACAGCTTAGCACTACCTTGATTTTCATCAACAGAATTCTCAGTTTCACCATTACTAAAGCTTACTGGTGTGTAATCATAATCATCCTCGATTAACTCGATTAGATCCTCAAACCTCATTCTTGCACCAGACCTTAACTCTTCTAAATATTCTTCTTGTGTCACCCCTTTTCTCCTCATTTTTATTCGCTTTTTTTAACTACACCGTCATTGGATTTGGCTTATTGATATTTATACCGTATTTTTTAACTGCTTGCGAAATAACTGAAGCATTCATTTCACCTTCGTCAACTAGTGCCTTTAAAGAGGCTAGCACTACATAGCTTGCGTCTACTTCAAAAAATGCTCTAAGCGCTGCTCGAGAATCAGAACGACCAAATCCATCTGTACCTAAAACTTCATAGCGATTTGGCACATATTTACGCACTTGCTCAGCATAATTTCGCATGTAATCAGTTGCAACAATAATTGGACCTTTCGCATTCTCTAGACATTGAGTAATGTAAGGCACTTTTGGTGTATCCGTACTAAAACGATTAACACGATCAATGGCTTGCGCTTCACGAGTTAACTCGTTAAAACTTGTAACTGACCAAATGTCTGATTTTACACCCCAATCATCTGCCAACATTTGTGCAGCAGCCTCAACTTCTCTTAAAATCGTTCCAGAGCCCATTAGCTGAACTTGTAAATCACCCGTACCTACTGTTTTGAGTGCATACATACCTTTAATAATACCTTGCTCAGAGTTTTCAGGCATTTCAGGATGGGTATAAAGCTCGTTCATGGTTGTGATGTAATAAAAGATATTTTCATTCTTTTCATACATTCTTTCTAAGCCACTACGCACAATAACAGCAAGTTCAAAGGCATAAGTTGGATCATACGATACACAGTTTGGAATGGTGTTTGCCACTAAGTGAGAATCACCATCTTGATGCTGCAGACCTTCACCATTTAGCGTTGTACGGCCAGCTGTACCACCTATTAAGAATCCCTTAGCTTGCATATCACCTGCTGCCCATGCCAAGTCACCGACACGCTGGAATCCAAATTTAGAGTAGTAAATATAAAATGGAATCATTGTGACATCATGCGTTGCATAAGAAGTTGCAGCAGCAATCCAACTAGAGATTGCGCCTGCTTCATTTATACCCTCTTGCAATACTTGACCTTTTTTATCTTCCTTATACCACATGACTTTATCAGAATCTTCTGGCTGATACAATTGCCCAGAAGCTGAATAAATACCAAGCTGCCTAAATAAACCTTCCATGCCAAATGTACGCGCTTCATCTGGCACAATTGGTACAATTTTAGGGCCTAGTTGCTTGTCACGAACTAAAAGAGTCATAACGCGATTTAGTGCCATTGTAGTTGACATCTCTCGATCATCACTAGATTTTAATAATGCATCAAAAACACTTAATTCTGGTGCTTTAATATTTTCTAAATTAAAAGATCTTATTGGCAAAGAGCCACCTAATTTTTGGCGTCTTGCTTTTATATACAGCATCTCTTCACTATCTTCTGCTGGCTTATAAAAGTTAAGCTCTTTAACGTCATTTTCTGTAACTGGCACATGAAAACGCTGAGCAAAACGCTCAACCTGCTTAAGGCCTAATTTTTTCTGTGAGTGGGTTGTATTTTGACCTTCACCAGCTTCACCCATACCATAACCTTTAACAGTTTTAGCTAAAATAACGGTTGGTTTATCGCTACATGCCTTAGCAGCATGATAAGCCTGGAATACTTTATATGGATCATGGCCACCACGATCAAGACCATAAATCTCATCATCAGTCATATGCTCTACCATAGCTAATAACTCAGGATATTTGCCAAAGAAGTGCTTACGCACATAGGCACCATCTTTTGCTTTATAAGCCTGATATTCACCGTCAACCACTTCTTCCATGCGTTTTCTAAGTAGGCCATCTGTATCTTTAGCAAGCAATTCATCCCATCTGCCGCCCCAAACTACTTTAATAACATTCCAACCTGCGCCACGGAACATACCTTCTAATTCTTGAATAATCTTACCATTACCACGCACCGGTCCATCAAGACGTTGAAGATTACAATTAACAACAAAAATAAGGTTATCTAATTTTTCACGACCAGCCATAGAGATAGCGCCTAACGACTCTGGCTCATCTGTTTCACCATCACCTAAATAAGCCCAAACAGTACGTTTATCTGTTTGCTTGATTTCACGATGATGTAAATACTTCATGAAACGCGCTTGATAAATAGCCATAATCGGCCCAAGGCCCATAGAAACCGTAGGGAATTGCCAGAAATCTGGCATTAACCATGGGTGTGGGTAAGAGCTTAAACCGCCTTCACCTGTCTCTTGGCGGAACTTCAACATTTGGCCTTCAGTAATACGCCCTTCTAAAAAAGCACGTGAATAAATACCTGGGGAGATATGTCCTTGGAAAAAGATTAAATCTGCACCTTGCTCTGCATCAGGGCCACGATAGAAATGGTTGAAACCTACTTCATATAAGGTTGCACTGGATGCAAATGAAGCAATATGTCCGCCTAATTCATAAGGCAACTGGTTAGCTTTAACTACCATCACCATTGCATTCCAACGAACCATAGCTGAAATCCTTGCCTCAACGTCCACTTTAATATCAGTAGCGATTTCTTTATTTTTAGCAATACTATTTAAATACGCTGTGTTAACACCTGTTGGTAATTCCATGCCATCATGATGTGCCATGTCTGTCAGTTGATTAAGGATGAACTTAGCTCTATCTTGCCCCTCAAACTGGGCAACTGATCTAAAGGCTTCTAGCCATTCTAGAGTTTCAGCTGGATCTATGTCTTGATTATTCATAATATGATATTTTCAAAAATGGATTAATTATCCCAAACTTACATGTCAGTAAAAATTTACTTTAGAAAATACTTTGTAAACAATAACGCACCAATAAAGCCAACAGATCCAAAACCAATTTGCCATAATTCATTCATAGGAAATAGCTCTACACCAATCAAAGCACCCATAAAAAGTGCCAATAATGGTAGCATATATAATTGAAACGCTCTATAGAATAATTCTGAAGATGAAATTTGCATGGTGACAAAATCTCCAACAGCTACTCCTGGCTCTAATGGCTTATTAAATGTCGTTGCATGACCAAAAGCACTCGCAAGAATACCTGTACCGCATCCAGCACTAGCAGAGCAACTATGACAACCACCAGATCGATTAACCTTAAGCACCATGGTTGTATTTTCAATTTCGATTACTTCAAATTTTTCTTTCATTACGCTTAAAATAGATATCTTAACTTTCACTATTTTAGCCCCTTATGAGCATCTCACCATCAATCTTCAAGGCTTACGATATCCGCGGCATTGTTGAGCAAGAATTAACCCCTGAAATCGTTAAATTGATTGGCCTTGCCATTGGTAGTGAATCTATTGAAAAAGGTGAGAGAGGCGTTGTAGTTGGTCGAGATGGTCGATTAAGTGGTCCAAGTTTCATGGAATCTTTAAAAGCAGGACTTAAACAAAGTGGTTGTCATGTGGTCGATATTGGTATGGTTCCTACACCATTAGTCTATTTTGCGACATACACAAAAGCTGCCACCTCTGGAGTAATGATTACTGGCTCTCACAATCCATCAGAATACAATGGTTTTAAAATTATGATTGCTGGAGAGGCTCTTTCAGGTGAACGTATTCAAGAATTATATCAACGCATTAAAAATAACGTTTTCACCTCAGGACATGGAACCTCTACCAAGGTTGACATTGAGGATGATTATATTGATCGTATTAAGTCCGATATCAAACTTAGCAAACCACTTAATATTGTAGTAGATTGTGGCAACGGCGTTGCTGGCGACATTGCACCAAAATTATTTGAGCAATTAGGTGTTAAAGTAAATAAATTATTTTGCCTAATTGATGGTAATTTCCCTAATCATCATCCAGATCCTTCCAAGCTTCACAACCTAGAAGATATCATTAAAGAGGTTGTTGATACGGGAGCAGATATGGGTTTTGCCTTTGATGGTGATGGTGATCGACTTGGACTCATTGACAACAAGGGCAATTTAATTTGGGCAGATCGACAAATGATTTTATATTCAAGAGACATACTTGAACGCAATCCAGGTGCCAAAATTGTCTTTGACGTGAAGTGTTCATCACTCCTACCAAAAGACATTAGTGAGCATGGCGGTGAACCTATTATGTCTCGCACAGGGCACAGCTTCATTAAAGCCAAACTTAAAGAAACTGGTGCTGCGCTGGGTGGTGAAATGAGCGGACATATTTTCTTTAAGGAGCGCTGGTACGGTTTTGATGATGCACTCTACACTGGCGCAAGGTTATTAGAGATATTATCAAAAACGGATCAAACCTGCGAACAAGTCTTTGCTAATTTGCCTAATAGCAACAACACTCCAGAGATTAATATTCACTTTGATGAGCAAGGTCAGCAGTTTAGTGCAATGGATAAACTGGCTAACAATGTAAGTTTTGATGGCGCCAAAATTACCACTCTTGATGGTGTGCGTGTCGATTATCCTAATGGCTGGGGATTGGTTCGCCCTTCAAACACAACACCTTGTTTGGTGTTGCGATTTGAAGCAGATGATGAGAAAACCTTGGTAAAAATTCAAGAAAAATTCAGAATTTGGTTAGAAAGTAATGATATTTCCACTAAAGACTTCTAATTAGCATTATTTCCTAATTTTTTACATTAGTATGTAGAATTAACTTATTTATATTAATAATTAAGTAAAAATAGGTTATTTTTACTCTAAAAACTATATTACTGTCTATTTTTAGGCATTAAAATCGAAAAAACTCGCTTTATAAGAATTAATTAAGATTTTTATGGCTAATTATTAATATTATTCAAAAATTTCTTTTGATAATTTTGAAGTAATACTATATTTAATATCTTTATAAGTAAAAGATAAATGATTTGCATGAAGCATTAAGCGTTTAGCGCCGGTTAATTCCACTCTCTTCTCAACCGATAAAGTTTTGCATAAATAATCATTAGCAACAGCTTCATTTACTCCGTAAATCGGATCTCCTAAAATACTATGGCTTATTGAATCAAGATGTACTCGAATTTGATGCTGTCTACCTGTTATTGGAAGCACTTTAATCAGAGTAGTATTATTATTTTTGTTAAATTTTAAAGGCTGTATATATGTAATAGAGGCTTTGCCTTGCGATTTTTGACACGTCATTTTGACGTCAATCGCGCTGTTCGCTTTGGAAATCAACTTGTCAATAGTAATCAGTTCTTCCACACAACCCTTAACTAAGGCTAGATATTCTTTAGTGAATTCTCTTTTTTCAAACATGGTTTTTAATCGTGTGCTGGCTAATTTATTTTTAGCCACAAGGATCAATCCAGAAGTTTCGGCGTCGATTCTATGGGCTAAATCTGCTTGCTCACCAAAATGATATCTAATTTCATCTAGTAGGCAATAAGCGGTCGTTTTTCGAGTAGGATGTACCATTACTCCAGAAGGCTTATCAAATACTGCAAAATCTTCAGTTTCAAAAATAGGATTTAATCCTCTGGTATGTCCTTCAAAAACTGCAACTTGCACATATTCACAATTCAGGATGTGTCCATTTTTCAAGGGTTTTTGTTGGTCATCAAAAACTCTTTTTTTAGATAAAAGTTTTTGAGATATTGAAGAGGATAATCCGGCCTCATCAAGTAAAAATTGTTGAATTTTTTTACCTTGAATTGCCTTATATTTTTTGAGTACAAAGGGCATATTTATACAGTTTTATTAGTTTTTTAGATAACCAGCGAAGCCAAGCCCAAGAACGCGACAAAACCAATCACATCAGTAATAGTAGTTAAGATGACGCCACCTGCTAATGCCGGGTCAATTTTAAATCTAATTAATAATGATGGTAAGAATGCACCAGAAAAAGCAGCAAATATTAGGTTAACAACAATGGCTGTAGAGATAACCAAGCTTAATGTTAAATCTTCGAACCAAACGTAAGTAGCTAGGCCGATTACTGATGACCAAAGTATCCCATTTAAAAACCCAATAGCAACTTCTTTACTCATTAGAATCTTAAGATTTGACGTAGTTACCCTGCCAGTTGCAATGCCTCGAGTTACCAAAATAAGGGTTTGTGTACCAGCGATTCCGCCCATTGATGCGACTACTGGCATCAAAATAGCTAGGGCAATTTTATCTTGCAAAGTGGCTTCAAATAGTCCAATGAAAAACACCGCAACAAAAACAGTAATTAAATTAACACCTAACCAAATACTACGACTTTTAGTACTTTCAATAACCGGTGCAAAGACGTCATCTTCTTCGTCAAGTCCGGCCATTGACATAACCGAGTGCTCAGCTTCATCACGAATAACATCAACCACGTCATCAATGGTGATCCGGCCAATTAACTGATTATTACTATCAACAACAGGTGCAGAGATCAGATCTCGCTGCTCAAACAAGCTAGCGACATCGCTATCAGATGATCTTGCTAAAACTGGCTTATGGTCAGTATTAATCAAAGGCTTGATACTTTGCTCGGCCTCATTGGTTAATAAAGTAGAAATATGAATAGAGCCAATATATTTGTATGCTCTATCCACAACGAAAATCTGATCTGTGTCAATTGGCATCTCTTTAAGAAGGCGTAAATATCTAATAACTGTTCGAACATTAACATCATCACGTACAGTGATCATATCGATATTCATAAGCCCGCCAGCTGAATCTTCAGGATAAGATAAAACGTGTCTAAGATGCTTTCGATGTTTATGATCAAGAGTTAGCAACAAATTATGTAATGCAGATTCGGGCAACTCAGGCACAATATCTGCTAAATCATCCATGTCTAAGCCTTCAGTAGCTTTAACAATACCTTCGACACTCATTTCATTGAATAATTGAGATAAAACATCTTCATTTAAATCTTTTAGAATATCACCTTGAGTGGCGCTATCAATATTTAGCCAAAGCTTTATCCTGTCTTTTGGTGGAACACTTTCCAATAGACGAGCAATCTCAGCCGAATGCAAATCGGATAATTGGGAGGTGGCTTCTTCATACAAAGAAGCCTCCAAAGATGTCATTAATCTTTGGAGGCACTCTTCGAAAGAAGTATTTTCAACTTCTGACATTGACTTTATATTCCTTATTGGTTAAATTTAAAGTATCACACTTTAAGTATTAAATTTTTTAGTTTTTCCTATGATTGTTTAATTTATCTTTATGTTTTACAATTTGAGCATCAAGCTTATTTACCATCTGATCAATAGAGATGTATAGGTTGTCACTTTCTGCTTTTGCAAATATGTCCGCCCCACTAACATGAAGAGTTGCTTCTGCTTTTTGTATGTCTTTTACAACACCTAAAATCATATTAATATTGATAACATGATCAAAGTGATGCTTAATTTTAGCGAGTTTTTCTTCAGAGTGTTGCCTGATCGCATCGGTTATATCAAGATGGTGGCCAGAAATGTTTAATTGCATGTGCGCTCCTTTATTTAGTTATAAAATGCTCTCATATTGTGGCACAACTTTCCCAATGATATTGGTATATTTCTTAGTTTTATAGGTAAATAAAAAGGCTTACAAAATCACTTTTTCGTATATAATAATGTGTTTTACATATTTAAATATTTAGGAGATCAAAATGGATACCATGAGTAAACAAACTAATGAATTAGTTGCAAAAAAAATTGCTTTACAAGAAAACTTTAAGCAACATACAGCAGAAAATGGTTTTTCATATGAAGAATGGATCAACCCACCTGCAGGATCTTTCTACGAGAGCTACAAGAAAGACTTACTTGAAGTTGATAATGAAATGGCTCCACCATTAGAATACCAGTCGTAATTTAAATCACTGATTGGTTCAAAAGCCCCATTAGGGGCTTTTTTGCTTTTAAAGGAAAAGACGCAATGTCCTATTTAATGTCAAATTATGCACCACTTCCAGTTACCTTTATAAAAGGTAATGGCTGCTATTTAACAGACAATAATGGTCTGGTTTATTTGGATGCGCTTTGTGGCGTTGCAGTTACTGGGCTTGGACATTCTCATCCAAAAATCTCTGAAGCTATTCAATCACAAGCTCAGCAACTCTTGCATACCAGCAATTGGTACCATATACAGCAGCAAGAAATACTCGCAGAAACACTATGCAAGCTTGCCGATATGGATGCTGCCTTTTTTTGCAATTCAGGTGCTGAGGCAAATGAAGCCGCTATTAAGATAGCCAGGCTGCATGCATGTGCCAACCAAATCAATGAACCTATCATCTTAACTGCCATACAAAGTTTTCATGGTCGAACCATGGCAACGTTGTCAGCATCAGGTAATTCAAAAGTTCAGGCAGGTTTTGCTCCACTCGTTAGTGAGTTTATTCATGTGAACTTTAACGACGTTGAAGCTATTCAAAAATACGAAAGTAATCCTCGGATTGTAGCTATAATGCTTGAGCCCATTCAGGGTGAGGGCGGTGTAATAGTGCCTGATGCTGATTATCTAAATCACGTTCAAGAAATTTGTCAAAAAAATAATTGGCTATTAATACTTGACGAAGTGCAAAGTGGCATTGGTCGAACTGGCAAGATGTTTGCACATCAATATAACCAGATTACACCTGATATATTAACACTTGCTAAAGGCTTGGGTAATGGCGTTCCAATTGGCGCTTGTATTGCCAAGGGCAATGCCGCCAAACTATTAACACCTGGTACTCATGGCTCTACCTTTGGTGGCAATCCACTGGTCTGTCGTGTGGCTTCAACGGTGCTAGACGTTATCAAACAAGATAACCTTTTAAGCAATGTTAATGTCATGAGTGATTACATCGTTTCTAGCTTTACAGAAAAATTAAAGACTGTTGATAGCGTACTTGAGATTCGTGCAAAAGGTTTAATGATTGCCATTGAACTTACCAAAGATTGTACTCAACTATTACAACAAGCACTAGATAAAAAACTATTAATCAATATTACTGGGCAGTCTATTCGATTATTGCCGCCGCTTATTATTAATAAAGAGCAAGCAGATGAAATGATTGATATCATTTGTGAATTAGTAAGTCAACTTTAGGTTATGGAGAATAACAATGAAGCATTTTATTAATTTGGACGATCTATCAACTCAAGATTTAAATGGCATTATTGACACTGCTATCGACTTAAAGAAGCAACATAAAGCTGGAGAGATCAACCAAACGCTAAAGAATAAAACTCTGGCCATGATTTTTGATAAATCTTCAACACGAACTCGCGTTTCTTTTGAAACAGGCATGACTCAATTAGGCGGTCATGCTTTATTTTTATCAGATCGCGATATTCAACTTGGACGTGGAGAACCTATCAAAGATACAGCCATTGTGATTAGTTCTATGGTTGATGCTATTATGATGAGAGTCTCTTCTCATGAAGATATCAACACCTTTGTAAAAAATGGCTCTGTGCCAATTATAAATGCTCTAAGTGATGAATCTCATCCTTGTCAACTGTTGGCTGATATGATGACCTATAAAGAGCATAAAGGTTCGATACAAGGTAAAACTGTTGCTTGGATTGGTGATGGTAATAATATGTGTCATACTTACATCCAAGCCGCCAAAGCCTTTAAATTTAAGCTTAATATTGCAACGCCAAAAGGCTATGAACCTGACCAAGTGTTTATTGACAATTATGCAGATCATATCTCGTTATTTAATGATGCTAAGAAAGCTTGCGATAATGCTGATTTAGTCGTTACTGACGTTTGGACATCAATGGGTCAAGAGTCAGAGCAAAAGAAACGTGAACTTGCCTTTAAAGAATTTCAAGTTGATCAAAATCTAATGAAAAATGCTGATACTGATGCAAGTTTTATGCATTGCTTACCAGCTCATCGTGGAGAGGAAGTTTCTGCAGAAGTGATTGATGGTAAACAAAGCTTGGTTTGGGATGAAGCTGAAAATCGCTTACATGCTCAGAAATCTTTACTATTGTATTTATTAGGCTAGGTTTTATTTATCAAGACTTTTCATGGCTTCTTGATAAAACTTCACTCCACGCTCTATCTTATCTCGACCGCGTGATTCTCTCCAACGATTAGTATCTCTTAGAGAGTACACACAGCCGCAATATTCCTGCTGATAAAATTCTTCACGCTTTGATAGCTCCAGCATTCTTGATGAACCGCCCTGCTTACGCCAATTAAAGTCCCAATATGAAATTCCTTCATAAGGGTTTGCCGCACGAGCGCCGCAACCATTAATTTGACCCATGTCTTTCCAGCGAGAGATGCCCAATGTTGAAGAGATTAAATCAAACCCCTGTTCTTTAGCATATTGAGCTGTCACTTCAAAACGCATGTCAAAGCATGATGTGCAGCGTGCTCCTCGTTCTGGTTCGTTTTCTTGACCTTTAATTCGCTCAAACCAATTATCTTTATCATAGTCTGCATCAACAAAAGACATGCCAATTTTTTGTGCGAAACGAATATTTTCTTCCTTACGAAGATCGTATTCCTCTCTTGGATGAATATTAGGATTGTAAAAGAAAATGGTTGTGTCAATTTCAGAAACACTTAAAGCTTCCATAATTTCGCCAGCGCACGGAGCACAACAAGAATGCATAAGCAGTTTTTTCTCACCATTAGGTGTTTGTAATTTTGGGCGCTCAAAGCCACCAAGACTGTAATCTACTTTAGACATGCTTTAACTTGTTTTAAAACTTCCCACGCTTCACGCTTAAGTTGTTCATTTTTTAAAATATCACTAGGGTGATGCATTGAAAAAAACTTATCCTTTACTAATGAAATCTTAGTGTCCATTAATAAAATAGTTTGAGCATTATATTTACTAATTTCTTGTAATACTGCATCAGATTGAGATTTAATACAAATAACATCTTTTTTAGCTAATCCCACTGTTGAAAGCATTTTATATAAAAAATCTTGAACCTCTCCAGGCTCACAAATAGATTTAGCGCATTGTGTTTCAACAACCAAACAACGGGTTTGGACTGGCTGAGAATTTGAGACATCTACGCTTTTAGTAGCATACAAATACTCTGGAATATCCAATACATTGAGATAATGTGCTCTATGTGTTGTCACTAGATTTGAGGGTGAGCTCTATCTGTATCAGCTAAAACTTTATTAAGTGCATGAAGATAGGCCTTAGCACTTGCAATAACGATATCTGTGTCTGCACCTTGGCCATTAATAATTCTACCATTATGCTCTAAACGTACATTAACTTCTCCCAATGAATCCGTCCCTTGAGTAACATTAGATACAGAATACAACTGAAGGTTAACTTGCATATCAAGTAGTTTGTTAATTGCACGAAAAGTTGCGTCAACAGAGCCTGAAGTTTCAGCTGTCATACTTTTTTCAGTGCCATCAACTGACAATACAACTGTTGCTTGATTTTTCTCACCCGTTTCGCATGTTACTTTTAATGAAACTAGCTTAATATGCTCACTTTGAACTACATGAGTCTCTGATACTAGCGCTTGCAGGTCTTCATCAAAAATTTCATGCTTCTTATCAGCTAACTCTTTAAAACGTCTAAAAGCATCATTCAGGTTCTCTTCAGAGTCAAATTCAACACCTAATTCAACCAATCTCGCCTTAAAAGCATTACGCCCAGAATGCTTACCCATAACTAGCTTGTTAGCATTCCAACCTACATCTTCTGCACGCATAATTTCATAGGTTTCACGATGCTTTAAAACACCATCCTGATGAATACCTGCTTCATGTGCAAATGCATTGGCACCAACAATGGCTTTGTTAGGTTGCACAATAAATCCAGTAACCGAAGAAACCAAGCGAGATGCGGACAATATGTGAGTTGCATCAATATTAGTATCGCAATTAAACTCATCTTGACGAGTGCGAACAGCCATCACTATCTCTTCTAAAGCTGTATTACCTGCGCGCTCTCCCAAGCCATTAATAGTACACTCAACCTGTCTAGCACCATTTAACACAGCAGAAAGAGAATTGGCCACTGCCAATCCTAAATCATTATGACAATGTGCTGAAAAAACTGCCTTATCAGAATTTGGAATACGCTCAATCAAAGACTTGATAGTAGCGCCAAACTGATGAGGTATGTTATAACCTACCGTATCTGGAATATTAATTGTTGTCGCACCTGCATTAATAGCTTTTTCAATGACACGACACAAAAAATCTTCGTCCGAACGGCCCGCATCTTCAGGTGAAAATTCAACATCATCTGTATATTTTTTAGCTCTTTTAACTGCTCTTACCGCTTGTTCAACTACTTGGTCTGGTGTCATTTGAAGTTTCATCTTCATATGAATATCGCTGGTTGCGATAAAAGTATGAATTCGTGCAGAATTTGCACCTTTTAACGCCTCTCCTGCTCGATCAATGTCTTTATCTAGAGCTCTGGCCAAAGAGCAAATAGTAGAATCTTTAACTGTATTGGCAACAGCTTGAACCGCTTCAAAATCACCGGGTGATGCAATAGCAAAACCAGCTTCAATAACATCAACACGCATTTTTTCCAAGACTTTAGCAATACGAACCTTTTCATCTTTCGTCATTGAAGCGCCTGGTGATTGCTCTCCATCACGTAGTGTTGTGTCAAAAATAATTAATTTATCAGACATTGAAGTCTCCTTTATATATGTTTTTTTCTAATTCTATTGTTTGGTAGTTGGCTTTAAAAGCCGCACGAGTTAATGTCTGCCCTACGGCAGTAATCGTTGTAAGTCTACGAAGTAGCCTTGAAAATAAAAATTAGACAAATAATTCATAAATCTAATTATAAATTATTTTAAGCCTTTCTTAGCTTGTTTTTTTAAAGCGCGTTTATTCCGTACTTCGATCATTGTTAATACTAGTCCTGACAATGTGTAAACGAAGAAAAATATAAACAAAATAGCGCTAGGCCACGACAAAACAACAATCATGATAAGGGTTGCTAATAACAGTAATTTAAAAGAGGATCTACCTTTAAAATTTATTTCTTTAAAGCTGTAATAGCGAATATTACTCACCATAAGTATGCCGGCAGAAACCAAAATAATCCATGAGCCGATAATTAAAAATTGATCATCATAAACACTAGGGCCCATCATCTCTTTAGCCCATACTAAGCCAGCAATAAGTGCTGCGGCAGCTGGAGAAGGTAATCCTTGAAAATAGCGCTTATCTTGAACACCGATTTGCGTATTAAAACGAGCCAAACGCAGTGAAACAGCAGCGACATACACAAAAGCGCCAATCCAACCAATCTTACCCAAACCTTCAAACAGGTAAAAATACATCAACAATGCAGGTGCCACACCAAAAGAAACCATGTCAGCCATAGAATCATACTGCTCACCAAACTCACTCTGAGTATTGGTTAATCGAGCTACTCGCCCATCTAAGCCATCCCATAACATAGCAATAAAGATAGCAATAGCTGATTCAGCATACTGACCTTTTGTTGCTAGAATAATGGCAAAGAAACCAGAAAACAAACCAAAGGTTGTTAAGATGTTTGGTAATAGATAGATGCCTCTTTTCATTTTACTCGTATTCATGATTTAATTATAATGCCTTAGAAATGAAAACGCCCAACTTAGTTGGGCGTTTGTTCAAAATGATTAGTTCTTGGCTTGATCAACAATTTTATTCTTATTAATCCATGGCATCATCGAGCGAAGCGACTCACCTACTTTCTCAATTTGATGTTCGCGTTGAACTTCACGACGAGCAGGAAGTTCACCTACATTTGCCACAAATTCTTTAGCGAATGTTCCATCTTGAATTTCTGTTAGGATTTTCTTCATTTCAGCTTTAGTATCGCTAGTAATAATACGTGGACCACGAGTTACATCACCATATTCTGCGGTGTTTGAAATTGAGTAACGCATGTTTGCAATACCGCCTTCATACATTAGATCAACAATTAGCTTCAACTCATGTAAACACTCAAAATAAGCCATTTCTGGCTCATAGCCAGCTTCAACTAGCGTTTCAAATGCTGCTTGTACTAATGAAGTTGTACCACCACATAAGACAACTTGCTCGCCAAATAAATCTGTTTCTGTCTCTTCTCTAAATGAAGTTTCCAAGATTCCTGTTCGGCCGCCACCAATTGCAGAAGCGTAAGAAAGCGCTGTTTCTTTAGCCTTACCAGATACATCTTGAGAAATAGCAATTAGGTCAGGTATACCACCACCTTTAACAAATTCTGAACGAACCGTATGTCCTGGAGCTTTTGGCGCTATCATAATCACATCTAAATCTGAACGTGGTGAAATTTGACCATAATGGATATTAAAACCATGAGCAAAGGCAATTGTTGCACCTTGTTTAAGGTTAGGCTCAATGTTTTCTGCATAGATAGTACCCTGGAATTCATCTGGCGCTAAGATCATTACTAAGTCTGCCCATGCTGTTGCATCTTCAACTGACTTAACGTTTAAGCCTGAAGCGCTCGCTTTTGAAGCTGAAGCTGAACCAGCTCTTAAAGCTACAACTACTTCAACACCAGAATCTTTTAAATTGTTTGCATGCGCATGGCCCTGTGAACCATAACCCACAATTGCAACCTTCATTGATTTGATAATGTTTAAGTCTGCATCTTTATCGTAATATCTATTCATTTCTTTTCCTCTGTATTTAGAGCGTTAACTAACGCCTATTTATTTAATTTTATATTTTCTGACAAACGCCTGTAACGCCTGTTCTAGAAATCTCTATGATTTGCTCAGCATTAAACACACCTAGAAAATCCTTAATTTTTTGACTTTTCCCTGCTAACTCAACAGTATAGGCTTCTTCTGCCGCATCAATAATCTTGGCATTAAATTGATCAAGCTTAGCTTCAACATCTGCTTGAGTATCACTTGAAATACTAATTTTAGCCAACAGTAATTCGCGCTCAATATGCTCAGTAGCTGTTAAATCTACTACCTTAACCACATCAATTAATTTATCAAGCTGTTTGACGATTTGCTCAATAATTCCATCATCGCCCAAACTAACAATAGTCATTCTTGAAAGTGTTGAGTCGGTTGTCGCAGCAACTGTTAGTGATTCAATATTAAAACCACGTGCAGAAAATAAGCCTGCTACCCTTGAAAGAGCGCCAGCCTCATTTTCTAGTATCACTGAAATAATATGTCTCATAATCTATACCGCATTAAAGTCAGTTTCATCTTTTGAAACCATTTC